>MRWG01001873.1_pt1 | contig 11859 bp, 11 predicted proteins | sample 1013341 | NCBI WGS metagenome assembly MRWG01 (sample SAMN06117577, study PRJNA244670) | biofilm metagenome | biome: Water; feature: Cathode Biofilm; material: Biofilm; isolation source: microbial consortium enriched at the cathode of a solar microbial fuel cell | place: USA: District of Columbia ... | reverse complement strand
TCGCGCAGCAGCTTGCGGCCCAGCAGGTCGAGCGCCTGGATGCCGTTGGTGCCTTCGTAGATCGGCAGGATGCGGGCGTCGCGGTAGTGCTGGGCGGCGCCGGTCTCCTCGATGAAGCCCATGCCGCCGTGCACCTGCACGCCCAGGGAGGCGACCTCGCAGCCCATGTCGGTGCACCAGGCCTTGGTGAGCGGGATCAAGAGGTCGAGGCGCGCCTGCGCCGCCGCGCGTTCGGCGTCGTCCGGCTCGCGCTTGGCGCGGTCCAGGGCGGCGGCGGCGAGGTAGGCCAGGGCGCGCGCCGCCTCGGTGCGCGCCTTCATGGTCGCCAGCATGCGGCGCACGTCCGGGTGGCGGATGATCGCCACGGACTCCTTTCCGCCGTCGATGGCCTTGCTCTGCACGCGCTCGAAGGCATAGGCGCGGGCCTGCTGGTAGGCGCGCTCGGCGATGGCCACGCCCTGCAGGCCGACGGCAAGGCGCGCGTTGTTCATCATGGTGAACATGCAGGCCATGCCCTGGTTCTCCGCGCCGACCAGGTAGCCGACGGCGCCACCGGAGTCGCCGTAGGACATCACCGCCGTGGGCGAGGCGTTGATGCCCAGCTTGTGTTCCAGGGAGACGCAGCGCAGGTCGTTGTGCGGGCCCAGGGTGCCGTCCTCGTTGACCACGTACTTGGGCACCAGGAAGAGGCTGATGCCCCTGGTGCCTTCCGGCGCGTCAGGCAGGCGGGCGAGGACCATGTGCACGATGTTGTCGGCGCAGTCGTGCTCGCCCCAGGTGATGAAGATCTTCTGGCCGGTGATCAGGTAGTGGTCGCCGTTGGGCACCGCCCTGGTCTTCAGCGCGCCGACGTCGGAGCCGGCCTGCGGCTCGGTCAGGTTCATGGTGCCGGTCCACTCACCCGAGATCATCTTGGCCAGGTAGTCGGTCTTCTGCAGGTCGTTGCCGTGAGCCTGCAGCAGCTCCACCGCGCCGGCGGTCAGGAGCGGGCAGAGCCCGAAGGAGAGGTTGGCCGCCTGCCACATCTCCTGCACCGCGGTGGCGAGGCACCAGGGCAGGCCCTGGCCGCCGAAGTCCGGGTCGAAGGGCAGGGCGTTCCAGCCGCCCTCGACGAACTGGCGGTAGGCGTCCTGGAAGCCGTCGGGGGTGCGCACCACGCCGTTCTCGAAGACTGAGCCCTCGCGGTCGCCCGAGTGGTTCAGCGGCGCGATGACCTCGCCGGCCAGCTTGCCGGCCTCCTCCAGGATGGCGCTCACCAGGTCGGGCGTGGCCTCCTCGTAGCCCGGCAGCCCGGCGATCTCCGGCAGGCCTGCGATGGCGTCCAGCACGAAGCGCATCTCGTGGATCGGCGCCGCATAGGCCATGTCTTCTGATCTCCCGGACCTGAACCTGCAAAGTAACCCCGTCACGAAGATGGAGCAGCCGCCGCCGGAAGGCAATGCAAGCCTCGTCGCCGGCAGAGCTTCGCCCTTCCCGCATGCCGGGTCCCAATCGGAGTAGGGCGAATTTCCCCTCGCTTATCAATTTGATTAGGATAGCATTAGCGCACATCAAAGTTCCAAGACCGTCGGCAAGGGTGGTTCGCCATGAATGCGGGTCGGGATGATTACAATCAACAGGTTGAGGTCCGCTTCTCAGGGTTCGGGGCCGGCGGAGCGCCGAGAGACCGCCAAGGGATGTTCCGCGCGCTGAGCCAAGGTCTTGCCGCTTTGCCGGCATTCCTTACGTCGCTGCGCAAGGCCATGATCGATCTGGTCGTCGCCGGCGTAGTCGTCGCCGCTGCGATCCTCTTCGCCAACATGCTGATCGACGATGCCGTGGTAGTCGAAGCACCGTCGGTGCCGCAGGCCGTACAGGACCGCGGCATCACCCCGGCCTTGCTTACCCAAATGGTGAAGGCGCGGGTCCGGCAGATCCATGAAATCGCCTCGCACCCCGAGCCCGTGACCCAGCCGGTTGCGCCGCCGCAGCCGGAGGTCGACAGGACGGTAAGGACCCTGGATGACGTCATCAACGCGATCTTCGCCAAGCGCGGCGACCAGGACGCCGCCGCGACCGGGGGTCATCCGGAAACCATAGAGGCCAATCGCATCCTTGAGGAGGTCCTCGGCAGTGGGCATTCGCCATCGCCGGGAGGCGGCATGGGGCAGGCTGGGATGGTCTATGACTCAGATTCCCTTGCGGCCCGCATGAACCAGCTGATGGTTTTCGTTGCCGACGAGTTGAAGCAGGCCGTGGAACTCAACAAGCCTGCCGAAGTGAATAGCCCCGTTGAGCAGCCTCTCGTTGTCGCAACGGCCGGCGTTCAATTTTCCCTGACAAGTCTTGCCCGCATGCTCCGCCCCGTTTTCGGAACGCAAACGGACCGTCGTCTCACGATGACCGTCGTCTGCAAGACCGAGGACTGCCGGGGTGATTCGCTTTCGCTCTACATCGCTACCCAGGCCGACAAGGTGATGATCGTGGACGCTGTCGACCTCAGTGCATCGCGGCTTGACCGCGCTGTTGACGCCGCTGCACGCCGCCTCTTGGACACCTTCGATCCGCTGACCCTGGCGACCATGTACTACCGGCAGAACAAATTGGACGAGGCCGAAAGGCTGGTCCAGCGAATCACGAAGGAAGACGACAGCCACTCGGTCTGGGCGGCCAACATGCTGGGGCTTGTCGCCCTGCGCAGAGATCGGCTGGAGGAGGCCGGCAACCATTTCGAGACTGCGCTTGAGATCGATCCAACCTACGCCCCTACACAGATCAATGCCGGCATCGTTTACTTTCGCAGGGGCGAATTCGAGAAGGCGGAAGCTTCCTATCGAGTTGCTCTCGACTTGGGCGCTGACGAGGCGGCTGCCTACAACAACCTGGGCAACGTGCTGGCACGTCAGTGTGATTGGCTGGGTGCGGCGGAGGCCTACGAAAGGGCGCTTACCGCCGATCCGCACTTCCTCTCGGCGGGTCGCGGGCTGGTGTTGGTGAGGAGCTTCTCGCAAGTGAAAAACCTTCACTTTACGGCCCTTTCGGAGGCCTCGGTCATTGGTGAGCGGTCAGCCGGTGAGCCGGGCCTCCCCAATAAGCCGGTTACGCTGGCGGATGTTATGGCCTACTCCAAGTTCTGTGAAGGTATGGCGGCTAAGCCGGAACCGAAGTAACACCTGCCGGCGGGAATCTCCTGTGCGCCGAGGCTCCGACGGGCCCACGGCAGCGGAAAGACGATCCCCTACAGATTTTCTCCCTTGATTTGTCCAGAGGCCGATGCGGGGGTCGCCTTTTGGACAGGCCCCGGTGGTGGCGGAGGTTTCCTTGGGACCTCGGAGGCGATAGCATGCCGGCCTCTCCGCCCGGGCCGAGGGTGCGCGCGGCGGAACGGAAGAACCAGAGGGCCCGGCCATGCTGAAGGACTATTTTACCACCGCTCCAACGATCTGCGCGGAGGCGGCGCGGAGTGCCGAGACCGGGCCCTATCCGCCCGAGCTGAACGCCGTCCTCTCGCCGGAGGTGACGGCCAGGGCCCAGCAGGCGATCCGCGGCTGGCCCGGCTATGCGGCCACGCCGCTGCGCTCCCTCGACCGCCTGGCCGGGGATCTCAGCCTGGGCGCGGTGCTCTACAAGGATGAGAGTGCGCGCTTCGGCCTGGGCAGCTTCAAGGCGCTGGGCGGCGCCTACGCGGTGCTGCACCTGTTGGCCGGCAAGCTGGCCGAGGAACTGGGCCGGGAGGTCAGCCTGGAGGACATCCGCGAGGGCCGCTATACCGAGCAGGCCAAGGCGGTGACCGTCTGCACGGCGACCGACGGCAACCACGGCCGCTCCGTCGCCTGGGGCGCTCGCCTCGCCGGCTGCCGCTGCCGTATCTACATCCACAAGGAGGTCAGCGAGGGCCGCAAGCAGGCCATGGAGGACCTGGGCGCCGAAGTCGTACGGGTCGACGGCGACTACGACTACTCCGTGCACTTCTGTGCCGAGGAAGCCGCCGCCAACGGCTGGTTCGTCGTCTCCGACACCTCCTACGAGGGCTACAGCGACATGCCGCAACAGGTCATGGCCGGCTATTCCCTCATGGCCGCGGAGATCCTGGAGGCCTGCGGCGACACGCCGCCGACCCATGTTTTCGTGCAGGCCGGCGTCGGCGGCATGGCCGCGGCCATCTGCGCGCAGATGTGGATGGCCCTGGGCGCGCGCCGCCCGCGCTTCGTCATCGTCGAGCCCGAGCACGCCGCCTGCCTGCTGGCCAGCGCCCGGGCCGGCGGCCCCCGCACCGTGGAGGTCACCGAGGAGACCATCATGGCCGGCCTCTCCTGCGGCGAGGTCTCGCTGCTGGCCTGGGAGGTGCTGGCCCGCGGCGTCTCGGACTACCTTTCCATCTCCGACGATGCCGTGGCCCCGGCCATGCGCATGATGGCCGAAGGTGCGGCCGGCGGCGGAGAGATCGAGGCCGGCGAGTGCTCCGTCTCCGGCGTGGTGGCGCTGATCGCCGTCTGCGAAGACCCGGAACTGCGCGCCCGCATCGGCCTGGACGAGACCAGCCGCGTGCTGCTGCTGGGCAGCGAAGGCGCCACCGATCCGGAAATCTACCGCAGCCTTATCGAGGCCGCTTGAGCGGGACCGGTGCCATGGCTGCCGCCGCCGAGGCGCCGCCACGCGGGTTCCCGGAGGCGGAGTTCGCCCGGCGCACGGAAAAGGCGCAGGCGGCCATGGCGGATGCCGGGCTGGATGCCCTGCTGCTGACCACCGAGCCGGAGGTGCGCTACTTCTCCGGCTTCCTGACCCAGTTCTGGCAGAGCCCGACTCGGCCCTGGTTCCTGGTGGTTCCCGCCAGGGGCAAGCCGGTGGCGGTGATCCCCACTATCGGCGCCGACTGCATGGCGCGCACCTGGGTCGACGACATCCGTACCTGGTCCTCGCCGCAGCCCGACGACGACGGCCTGACGCTCCTGGCGCAGGCCTTGACAGAGTTGGCGGGCAAAACCGGCCGCATCGGCCTCGCCAAGGGCAAGGAGACCCAGCTGCGCATGCCGCTGGGCGACTTCGAGCGCCTGGCCTGGAGCCTGCCGGACGTGACCTTCGAGGATGCGACGCCGATCCTGCGAGACCTCCGCAAAGTGAAGTCGGAACGCGAGATCGCGAAGATCGCCCATGTCTGCGATCTCGTCTCCGGCGCCTTCGAAGCCGCGCCGCGGCTCTTCGCCGCCGGGCAGAGCGACACCGAGGTGTTCCGCAGCTTCAAGATCGAGTGCCTGAAGCGCGGCGTCGACGACGTTGCCTACCTGGTCGGCGGCGCCGGGCAGGGCGGCTACGGCGATATCATCTCGCCGCCCTCGGGCCGCACCCTGCGCGAGGGCGACGTCCTGATCCTCGACACCGGCTGCCTCTTCGACGGCTACTTCTGCGACTTCGACCGCAACTTCGCCATCGGCCGCGCCGATGAGGCCGCGCGCCGCGCCTACGACGTGGTCTGGCGCGCCACCGAGGCGGGGCTGCAGGCGGCGCGGCCCGGCGCCACCTGCGCCGAGCTCTTCGCCGCCATGCAAGGCGTGCTGGAAGGCGGCGGCGCCCCCCATGGCGCAGGGGGTAACGACGTCGGGCGGCTGGGCCACGGTCTCGGCATGCAACTCACCGAGTGGCCGTCGAACACGCCCTGGGACCGCACGGTGCTGGAGCCCGGCATGGTACTGACCCTGGAGCCTGGCATGACTTTTGCCGAAGGCAAGGTCATGGTGCATGAAGAAAACATCGTGGTGCGCGCGGAGGGGGCGGAACTGCTGACCCGCCGCGCGCCGCCGGAGTTGCCGGTCATCTAGATCTTTGGGGAGGGAGAGCCGCTTGCGTTTGCCGTTCGTCACTGAGCCGGAAGATGCCGACGTCCGCTTCGGTCTCGTCATCCTGCAGACCGACGAGGTCATCGAAGGTGAGTTCCCGAGGTTGCTGTCCGCGCCGCTGGCAGCGGGCGGCCTGCGCCTGCACTACACCCGGGTGCCGAGCGGTCACGAAGTGACGGCTGAGAGCCTGGCGGAGATGGAAGTGGCGCTGCCGGCGGCGGTGGCCCTGCTTCCGCAGGAAGCGCCCTTCGACGTGATCGCTTATGCCTGCACCTCGGGGGCGACCATCATCGGCGAGGAGAGAGTCGCGGAGATCGTCCGGCGCGACCGGCCCGGCGTGGCCGTCACCAATCCGCTGACCGCCGCCAAGGCGGCGCTCTCGGCCCTGGGCGTCCGCCGCCTCGGTTTCGTTACGCCCTATGTTGCAGAGGTCTCTTCGGCCATGCGCGACAACCTGGCGGCGGCAGGCTTGGAGACGGTGGCCTTCGGCTCCTTCGAGGTGGCGGTGGAGGGCATTGTCGCGCGCATGACGCCGGAGAGCCTCCTGGAGGCCATCGTGGCGGTGGGTGAGGCGGCCGACTGCGACGGCGTCTTCGCCGCCTGCACCAACCTGCGCGCCGCGGGGATCATCGAGGCGGCGGAGGCGCAGCTCGGCAAGCCGGTGATCACCAGCAACCAGGCGCTGGCCTGGCACATGCTGCGCCTCGCCGGCAACGATTCCCCGCTGACCGGCTGCGGCCGGCTCTTCACACTGCCCCTGCCGGACTGAACTAGCCTCGCGCCAGCAGGCGGTTCGAGTCACCGCGCAGGCGTGCGGCGGCGAAGTCGATGAAGCTGCGGGTCTTGGCCGCGGCGCGGCGCCCCTCGGCATGCAGCAGGTGGATCGGGATCTCCTCGTCGTCGAAGTCGCCCAGCAGCTCGACCAGGCGCCCCTCCGCCAGGGCGTCGGCAACCTGGTAGGACAGCACGCGGGTGATGCCCCAGCCCGCCAGGGCGGCGTCGATCACGGTCTGCAGGCCGTTCACGCTGAGCCTGGGGGCGATGCGCAGCGTGCGGCGCTTGCCTGCCTTGGTGAAGGTCCAGCTCAATACCTCGCTGACGCTGGTGGAGAACATCAGGCGGTGGTCGCGCAGGGCCTCCGGCGTTTCAGGGGCGCCATGGCGCTCCAGGTAGGCCGGTGCCGCCACCACGATGCGGCGCAGGCGGCCGACCCGGCGCGCGGAGAAGGAGGAGTCGGGCAGCTCGCCGATGCGCAGGGCCACGTCCAGGCCTTCGTCCAGCAGGTTCACGTTGCGGTCGATGAACAGCGCCTCGGCGGTCACCGCCGGGTAGGCGTCCAGGTAGTCGCGCAGGATGGGCGCCAGGATGTGCTGGCCGAAGAGCACCGGCGCGGTGAGGCGCAGGTGCCCGCTGGGGGCCGTGGTGGCGCCCTGCGCCGCGGTCTCCGCCTCCTCCAGTTCGGCCAGGATCCGCTGCGCGTCCTCGCGCAGCCGCGCCCCGGCCTCGGTCAGCGCCACCTGCCGTGTGGTGCGGGTGAAGAGCTGCACGCCCAGGCGGCCCTCCAGCGCGGTGACCAGGCGGGTCACCGCCGGGGGCGACATCTTGAGACGCCGCGCGGCGGCATTGAAGGCGCCGGTCTCGGCCACGGCGACGAAGGTGGTGAGTTCGCGGAAGCGGTCCATTGTTTCATTATATGGAATAGTGAGTTCGTTGCACTTGCTATTCTTTTAGGGGTGAGCGGGTGCCATTTTTAAGGGGAGCAAGAGAGCCTCCAAGGGAGCCCAACAGGAGATCGCCATGGCCCGCGCTTTCGCCGAGATCACCTTCACCCCCGCCGTGCTGGCCGAGCAGGAACGCCAGGGCACCGCCGGAAACTACGCCAAGTTCCTCAGCCCCGAGGCGGCGCCGGCCGACGCCATAGGCCCGGCGGAGGCCGACTTCATCGCGCGGCGCGACGGCTTCTTCCAGGCGACGGTGGGTGAGAACGGCTGGCCCTACGTGCAGTTCCGCGGCGGGCCCGAGGGCTTCCTCAAGGTGCTGGACGAGAAGACGCTGGCCTACGCCGACTTCCGCGGCAACCGTCAGTACATGAGCGTCGGCAACCTGCGCGCCGACGGCCGGGTCTCGCTGATCCTGGTCGACTACCCCAACCGGCGGCGCCTGAAGCTCTGGGGCCAGGCCCGCATCGTCGACGTCGAGGAGGATCCCGAGCTGGTTGCCGGTCTGCACGACCAGAGCTACCGCGCCAGGCCGGAGCGGGCCATTGTCATCACCGTGGCGGCGCTGGACTGGAACTGTCCGCAGCACCTGCCTCAGCGCTTCACCCTGGAAGAGCTGGAGCCGGCCCTGGCGCCGCTGCGCGCGGAGCTGGAACGGTTAAGGGTCGAGAACGCCGAGCTGAAGGCTGCCGCTACGGTCTGATAGCTGTGACGAGGCGGTAGCCGGCGTCGTATTCGTCGAGGTTCAGCAGTTCGCCGTAGCGCCGCGCCCAGGCGCCGCTGTCGAGGTCGCCTGCCAGCCTTTCCAAAGCCTCGGACACATCGCCCAGCGCCCAGAAGGAAGACATTGCGGCCCGGATACGGGGATCCAGATAAGCTGCGGGCCGCCGCCAATAGGCGTAGAGAAACCCGTCGGCGCAGTCGTGCGGCACCGGCACGGCGGTAATCTCGACCGGCCCCAGCCATATCTCGTAGTCGGTCATCTGCGGCATCTGCGTGTCGTCCAAGGCCGCCAGTTCGGGGACGTAGTCGGCCAGCCAGAAGCCCGGATGCGCCGGATCGAAGGTCAGGATGACGACCGGGCCCCGCGTCACGCGGCGCATTTCCTGCATGCCCTTTGCCTTGTCGGTCCAGTGGTGGACCGTCAGAACCGCCATGGCCGCATCGAAGGTCTTGTCGTCGAAGGGCAGGTCTTCGGCATAGCCCTGAACGACCCGCGCTGCCGCGGTATGCCGGCGCTGCCGGATCATTTCGGCCGAGGGCTCGACCGCCGTGACCTCTCTGTCGGCGGGTTCATAGGACCCCGTGCCGGCGCCGACATTCAGGACGGTTTTTGCCGATCCCAAAGCCTCTGCGATCACCCTCTCGATCCGGGGATCGGGTTTTCTGAGGTCGGCATAGTTGACCCCGATGGTGTCGTAGGAGGCGTGCATGACGCGGGCTACAGCTTCTTCTTCTTCATGAAGGAGTCCGGCGGCGCCCAGCTGCCGGGGATGGTCTTGTTGGCCCAGCGGCAGATCTCCTGCACCACCGGCAGAAGAGCGCGGCCTTCTTCCGTCAGCAGGTATTCATAGCGCGGCGGTCGCTTCTGATAGGGCTTGCGCTCGACCAGGCCGGCGGCCTCCAGCCCCGCCAGGCGGTCGCTCAGCACCGAGGTGGTGATGGACTCCGGCGAAGCGAGGAACTCCGTGAAGCGCTTCTTGCCCAGCATCATGTCGCGCACGATGACCAGGCTCCAACGGTCGCCCAGGACGTCCAGGGTCATGGCGATGGGGCAGGAGGAGCGGGACTCGGGCTTGCGGTTGCGGGCCATGCACCCTGTATTCCACCAATTCGCGGTTCCATCAATCCACAGGCCCATCATTTTCTGTCAGTCAGTTGTCACTTGCAAGTGACTAGTTACATGGGCTATCCAGCGGGCACTCACTTGATGAGGCGGGCCGTGGCGACCCTCCCGGGGGAAGTCCTTCGGCGAACGAAAACGTGGAAACAGGGAACGGGAAATGAGCGACACCCAAGGCAAAGACCTCACCGGCGGCTGCCTTTGCGGCGCCGTGCGTTACGCGGTCGCTGCGCCGGCGATGGTGGCGGCGCACTGCTACTGCATCGACTGCCGGAAATCGAGCGGCACCGGCCACTGCACCCACGTGGTCGTGCCGGCGGCGGCGTTTTCCCTGAGCGGCGAGGTGAGACACTACGAGCACCCGGCCGATAGCGGCACCCTGGTCCGGCGGCACTTCTGCCCGACCTGCGGGTCGGCGCTTTATTCGACCAACGCAGCCGGGGGGGAGCTTGTCTTCCTGCGCGCGTCGAGCCTGGACGACCCCGACGCGGTGACCCCAGGCGCCTCGGTCTACGCCAGCCGGGCGCCCAAATGGGATCCGGTGGACCCGGCGCTGCCGTCCTTCCCCGAGATGCCGAGCCAGGAACAGCGCCAGGCGATGCTTCAGCGCAAGTAGCGTGGCTGCTGACAGACCGGATCGCTTGGCCTAACATCAGGGCATGAGCGAGATCATTAATCTGCGGCAGGCGAAGAAGCGCCGCGCCCGCGCCGAGAAGGAGGCGCAGGCCGCGGCCAACCGCACCAAGTTCGGCCGCACCAAGGGCGCGCGGAAGAAGACCGAGGCCGAGCAGAAGAAGGCCGACCGCGAGCTCGACGCCAAAAAGCTCGACGCCAAAAAGCTCGACCGGGACTGATCTACCGCTTTGCCTCCCGATCAGGGTTCCTCACCGCAGAACCGTTCAATGGCCGGAGGCGCTTCTCCGCTGCTTGCCGCGCTGCTGCTGACCGTTTCCTCGGCCTGCTGGGGCGGCAACATCTTCATCGGCCGCGCGGTGCATGCCGAGGTGCCGCCGGTGGGCCTCAGCTTCTGGCGCTGGGTGCTGGCGCTTGCCATTCTGCTGCCCTTCGCCTGGCCGAAGATCAGGCGCGACCTGCCGGAGATCCGTCGCCATTGGAAGAACCTGGCGGCGCTCGCCTTCTTCGGCATGGCGGCCTTCCACACCGCGCTCTATCTCTCGGTGAACTACACCACGGCGACCAACGCCGCCCTGCTGGTCGCCATCTGCCCGGTGCTGGTGCCGGTGCTGTCCTGGGCGCTCTACCGCGAGCCGATCAGCCTGCGCGTCGTGCTGGCCATCGCCATCTCGCTGGCCGGTGTCGCGACGGTCATCACCCGCGGCGACCTGGCGCAGCTGCGCACGCTCAGCTTCAACAAGGGCGACCTGATCATGCTGGCCGCCGTCTTCTTCTGGTCGATGTATACGGTGCTGGTGAAGCGCCGGCCGGCGGGTCTGCATCCGCAATCGCTGCTGACCGCGACCATGGCTATTGCCACGGTCTTCCTGCTACCGGTCTATCTCTGGGAGCACTCTTTCGTTCGGGTGATGCCGGTCACGCGCGACTCGCTAATTGCCGTCGCCTACGTGGTGGTCTTCGCCTCGCTGCTGGCCTTTCTTTGCTTCAACCGCGGGATCGAGGTGCTGGGGCCCAACAAGGGCGGTCTCTTTATGCACCTGGTGCCGGTCTTCGCCGCGCTGCTGGCCTTCTTCTTCCTGGGAGAGCGCCTGCAGGGTTTCCACGCCGTCGGCATCGCCGCGATCGTCACCGGCATCGTCCTGGCGACGACGGCAAAGGCGGGGGCGAAGACGGACCGCTAAGGCTTGATCACCTTGCCCGGGTTCATCAGGCCCTCGGGGTCGAGCGCCTGCTTGACGGCACGCATGAGGTCCAGCTCGACCTCTGACTTGAAGCGCGCGTTCTCTTCCCGCTTCATGGTGCCGATGCCGTGCTCGGCGGAGATCGAGCCGCCCATTTCCACCACCAGTTCGTGCACCGCCTCGTTCACCTCTTCCCAGCGGGCGAGGTAGGCCTCGCGCTCGGCGTCTTCCGGCTGCGAGAGGTTGAAATGGATGTTGCCGTCGCCGACGTGGCCGAAGGGCACCGGGCGGATGCCGGGCACCATGTCCTTCACCAGGGCCGTCGCGCGGGCGATGAACTCCGGTGTCTTGGAGACCGCCACGGAGACGTCGTGCTTGATGGAGCCGCCTTCCGACTTCTGCGCCTCGACGATGCCCTCGCGAATGGCCCAGAAGGCCGTGGCCTGGCGTTCGTTGGCGGCCAGCGCCGCATCGCCGACGAGACCGTCCCCGATGGCGGCGGCCAGGAACTCTTCCAGGCTCTCGCGCAGGCTGCCGTCGGCGCGCCCCGAGGCCAGCTCGATCAGCACATACCAGTCGCTCACTTCGGCGAGCGGGTCCTCGATGCCCTCGACGTGCTTCAGCGCAAAGTCGAGGCCGATGCGCGGGATCAGCTCGAAGGCGTTCAC
>MRWG01001872.1_pt1 | contig 11865 bp, 6 predicted proteins | sample 1013341 | NCBI WGS metagenome assembly MRWG01 (sample SAMN06117577, study PRJNA244670) | biofilm metagenome | biome: Water; feature: Cathode Biofilm; material: Biofilm; isolation source: microbial consortium enriched at the cathode of a solar microbial fuel cell | place: USA: District of Columbia ... | reverse complement strand
TTGCGCTGGCTGTCGCTGTCGACGCTGGGCGAGGTGCCGCCCAGGGTCACCCCCTGGTAGAGCGTCACGTCGTCGCCGATCTCGGCGGTTTCGCCGATCACCACGCCCATACCGTGGTCGATGAAGAAGCGCTTGCCGATGGTGGCTCCGGGATGGATCTCGATGCCGGTCAGGATGCGCCCGATGGCGGAGATCCAGCGCCCGAGCAGATACCACTTGCGGCGCCAGCAGGCACTGGACAGTCGGTACAGCATAATGGCCTGGAAACCGGGGTAGCAAAGCACTACCTCTAGCCGAGAGCGCGCGGCCGGATCGCGCTGCATGGTGGCATCGATTTCGGCCCTTAGAGACTTGAACATCGCTTCGCCCATCGTGCTAATATCGCCGCCTTTTGTCGCCGCGCTTTCAGTCGCTCGGTCGCTCATCCGGGAGCCTTCTCCCGCGCAGATGATGCGCTCCAGGGGCCAACAGCCGCAACACCGGAGATATAGTAAGCCTGAGTAAATTGGTCAAGTATATGGCCGTTTCACAGGTTCGAGACAGAGGTTCAAGAGGGGAGCCGGCCAGGGGCTTCAAAGGGGTTACGGAGAAAATTCCCAAGGGAATTGTCCCCGGGAATGCCCCGGGGCCGGCACAGGGGAAAATCGATGGGCGGAGGCGCCCGCTGCAAAAGCGCCCCGAGGCGTTCCTTCCAGGAACCCCGGGGAACAAGGCCGCCGCCGCCATAACAAGGGCACCCAGGTCAGGGTCCACGGAAAGATAGGAATCTAGCTTATATGCCTGACGTGATCTTCAACGGGCCGGAAGGCCGTCTTGAAGGACGCTACCAGCACAGCAAGCGCCCCAACGCACCGATCGCCCTCATGCTGCACCCGCACCCGCAGTATGGCGGGACCATGAACAACAAGGTCGTCTACACCCTGTTTCATGCCTTCGTGCGCCAGGGCTTTTCGGTGCTGCGCTTCAACTTCCGCGGCGTCGGGCGCTCCCAGGGGGTCTTCGACCGCGGCGAGGGGGAACTCTCCGATGCCGCCTCGGCCCTCGACTGGCTGCAGACCTACAACGACAACGCCGAGTCCTGCTGGATCGCCGGCTTCTCCTTCGGCGCCTGGATCGGCATGCAGCTGCTCATGCGCCGGCCGGAGATCAACGGCTTCATCTCGGTGGCCCCGCCGGCCAACATGCACGACTTCAGCTTCCTGGCCCCCTGCCCCTCCTCCGGCCTGATCATCCAGGGCGACAAGGACGAGGTGGTGCCGGAGCCGTCGGTGAAAAAGCTGGTCGACAAGCTGTCGAGCCAGCGCGGCATCACCATCGACTACCGCGTCGTGGGCGGCGCCGGCCACTTCTTCCAGGACGAGATGGAGATCCTAAGCGGCCACGTCGACGACTACCTGGCCAAGTCCCTGGCCGCCGAGGCCAGCCGCACCGCCGCCGGCTGAGGCCGGCGACTCCTCAGTCCTTGGAGGCTATGCCTTGTGCAGCTGGCCGCCGCTGGCCGGCCGGCTGACGCCGGTCGTGGTCGGCAGGGTGAGCGGCAACCCGGCCAGGGAGCGCAGGGCGAGGTAAGCGAAGGCCTGCGCCTCCAGGGCATCACCCTGCCAGCCAACCGCCTCGACGGGCTCGACCGGCGCGCCCAGCGCCTCGGCCAGGGCCGCCATGAGGGCCGGATTGTGGCGCCCGCCTCCGGTGATCAGCCAGCGCCCGGCCGGCTGCGGGAAATGCCGCGCGGCCAGGGCGATGGCGCCGGCCGTGAAAGCGGTGAGCGTCGCGGCGCCGTCCTCGAGCGACAGCCCCGCCACCGGCGCGGCCGAGAAATCGTCACGGTCGAGAGACTTCGGCGGCTTGCGCTCGAAGTAGGGATGGTCCAACAGCCCGGCCAGAACCTTGCGGTCGACCCGTCCGGCCCTGGCCAGGACGCCGTCGCGGTCCAGCGGCTCGCCGCTGTGCTGTTCCACCCAGTCATTGATGAGGGCATTGCCCGGGCCGGTGTCAAAGGCCAGAACCTGGTCGTCCCCAGGACCGATCCAGGTCACGTTGGCGACGCCGCCGATGTTCACCACCGCCAGCGGGCGGGCCAGTTCCGCCGCCAGGGCGGCCTGGTAGAGCGGCACCAGGGGCGCGCCCTCGCCGCCCAGCGCCACGTCGTTGCTGCGCAGGTCGGCCACCACGTCGATGCCGGTTTCCGCCGCCAGCAGCGCGCCGTCGCCGATCTGCCAGGTGCGCCGCTCCTGCGGGCGATGCAGGATGGTGTGGCCGTGGAAGCCGATGATCCGTACGGCGGCGGCCGGGACTGCGGCCTCGGCCAGCAGGCGGCGCACCGCTTCGGCGTGGCGCAGGGTGAGCGCGCGCTCGACCGCCTCGACCGGCCCCTTGCCGCCCAGGACTCCGCGAAGCTGGCGGCGCATCTCGGCATCGTAGGGCTGGCTGAGGAAGGCGCCGGCGGTCACTGCGGTACCGCCGTCGCTGCGGATCAGCGCCGCGTCGATGCCGTCCATGGAGGTGCCGCTCATCAGGCCGATGGCCCAGGCCCCGGCGGTGTCGCCCGCCCCCTGCGGCTGTCCTTGCGTCGTCGCTGCCAAAGCCATGCGATCCGTCCTCGTATCGATCCGCGCCTGCCGTGGGGGCGCCGGCCCATTTTCTAGCCGGCGAAGATTACCATCCCGTCAAACAGGGTTAACAGCGGGACCGGCCGGAAAGGCGGAGGTCCCGCGAAATTGTTCTCGCCCAAAATTGTTCTCTGGGAGGGATTGTGTTAAATGCCAGCGCCCGCCGCAAGCGGCGGCCTTCAGCCAGCAGGACAACCTCAGACCCCGGTCAAGCAATGACAGCGCCCCGTTCCGACTTCCTGCGCATCCTCAAGGATCGCGGATTCATCCACCAGTGCACCGATCTCGACGCGCTCGACGCGCGCGCGCTGGAGGGACGCGTCACCGCCTATATCGGCTTCGACGCCACGGCGGATTCCCTGCACATCGGCCACCTGGTGCAGATCATGATGCTGCGCTGGCTGCAGAAGACCGGCCACCGTCCGATCGCCCTGATGGGCGGCGGCACCACCAAGGTGGGCGATCCCTCCGGCCGCGACGAGACGCGCAAGCTGCTGACCGACGAGGTCATCGGCGAGAACATCGCCCGGATCCGCAAGACCTTCGACAACCTGCTGCGCTTCGACGACAGCGATGCCAGCGCGGTGATGGCGAACAACGCCGACTGGCTGGACGGGTTGCAATACATCAGCTTCCTGCGCGATGTCGGGCGCCACTTCACCATCAACCGCATGCTCACCTTCGACAGCGTGAAGCTCCGCCTCGACCGCGAGCAGCCGCTGACCTTCCTGGAGTTCAATTACATGATCCTCCAGGCCTATGACTTCCTGGAGCTCAGCCGGCGCTACGACTGCTGCCTGCAGATGGGCGGTTCCGACCAGTGGGGCAACATCGTCAACGGCGTGGAGCTGGCGCGGCGCATCGATCAGCGTCCGCTCTACGGCCTGACCACGCCGCTGATCACCACGGCCTCCGGCGCCAAGATGGGCAAGACCGCCGCCGGTGCCGTGTGGCTCGGCGAGCACCGCCTCAGCCATTACGACTACTGGCAGTTCTGGCGCAATACCGAGGACGGCGATGTCGGCCGCTTCCTGCGCCTCTTCACCGACCTGGAAGAAGCCGAGATCGCGAAACTGGAAGCCCTCGGCGGGGCCGAGATCAACGAGGCGAAGAAGGTTCTCGCCTTCGAGGCCACCAGGCTGTGCCGCGGTGAAGCGGCGGCGGCACAGGCCGCCGAGACCGCGCGGCAGACCTTCGAGGAAGGGATCAGCGCCGAGGGCCTGCCCTCCATCGAGGTCAGCGCGGGCGAACTGGGCGACGGCCTGCCGGCCTTCGAACTGCTGCGCCGCGCCGGGCTGGCGAAGAGCAACGGCGAGGCCCGGCGCCTCATCAAGGGCGGCGGCGCACGGCTGAACGACGTGGCCATTGCCGACGAGATGCAGACTGTCGGCCCCGATGCCTTCGGCCCCGAAGGCAGCCTGAAGCTCTCCGCCGGCAAGAAGCGTCACGCGCTGGTGAAGCTGGCGGGGTAGGGAAGCGCCCTCTCCCCTCGTGGGAGAGGGTTGCGCAGTCTTAGCGAGCGTGAGCGAGCTTAGACGAAGCTGGGTGAGGGGGATGCGGCTGCGCCGATATTCTCGATCACATTTCAAAGCGAACGGCGCCGCCCCCTCACCCTCCCGCTGACGCGGGTCCCTCCCTCTCCCGCGAGGGGAGAGGGTAGTTCAGGCTACTTGTCGATGCGTTCCTTGCGTTCCGGCAGCGCGCTGGGCTCTTCATCTCCGGGCTGGCCGGCGGTGAAGATGTTGCGCAGGAAGCCCGGTGTCAGGGCCGAAAGCGGATTGACCGAGACCTGCGGGTCATCGACCTCGCCCTTCACCTTGTAGACGACGGCGATAAGGCCTTCGCCCTCCCCGCCGGTCAGCAGCGTACCGAGCAGCGGAATCTTGCTGAGGAAATTGTTGATCGAATAGGCCGGCACGACGACGCCGGTCAGGTCGATGGCATCCTGGTCGAAATCGATACTGCCATTCGCGGTGAGGCCGAGCGCGGCCCCATAGATGCGCATCAGTTCCGTGGTGGCAACGCCGTCGTCGAGAACGAAGTCACCGTCCATGCCCTGGAAGCCGATGCCCTCGCCGCTCAGCAGGTCGCGCACGCCGGTGAAGGAGGCGACGGTCAGCAGCTTGGCCAGCGCCGGAGCCTTCACCATGACGAAGTCGCGCGCCTGCACGGTGGCGCGGATCGGGTGCGTCGGACTCGGGCCGTCGCTGCTGCCGGTCACCTGGATGCGCCCGCCGACGACGGTGTCGGTGATGTTGGTGGCGCGCAACAGTGCGCCCAGGTCGTCGCTCTGGGCCAGCAGGCGCTGGCCGCCGCCGGCTGAGTCCGGCGCAAAAGAAAACTGCAGGTAACGCCGGTCGAGCTGCGCGGTGGCGGCCTGCCCGGCGCCGCTGTCGGCCGCTGCCTGCAATAGCTTTCCGGAATCCGACGCCTCGCGTGGCGACCAGTACTGCCGTGGGATGCCGCCCGAGAGGCGAATGGTCTCCCAGCCGGCCCGCGTCCGCCTCAGCTCCAGGTTCACCTGCTCCAGACGCCGTTCCTCGGCAAAGTAGAGGGTGCGCAGGTCGGGCGCCAGGACCCTCAAGGGCTGGAAACTGCGCGGCGCGTCGCTCTCGGCTCGCGGGGCCTCTTCGGCCTCGTCGTCCGCGAGGAAAGGTTCGGCGTCGAGGATGCCGTGACCGATCACCACATCGATGCCGTCGTCGCCCAGCTTGACGGTGACGTTCTCCAGATGGCTGCGCCCGAAGGCAACCCGTTCCAGGTCGATGCTGCCCAGGCCCTGGCGGCTGCCACCGGGCGTCGCCTTGCCGCGCGCCACCAGATCACCCGCCTGCAGCACGATGTCGCGGAAGGCCAGCGGGCCGGAGCCATCCAGGTCGATGACCATGCTCAGGCTGCCTTCGGTGCCGGCCTCCTTGCGCCAGTGGATCTCCGGCAGCGAGATCGTCGCCTCCTGCAGGTCGGCGGAAGCCTGCAGCGTCGCCAGGCCGTTGGGGCGCTGAACCATGGAAACCGAGGCCTTCAAGGGGCCCTGCACCACATCGCCGACGTCGAGACCGAAACGTGCGCGTTCGGCATCGTCGATGCGCGGTATCTCCGCCTCCACGATCGAGCGCACCTGCGGCGCCTCCGCGAAGCTTTCCTGCCAGCTCATCGTCAGCGGCACGCCGCCGAACGTCAGCGGGCCGGAAAGCTGCAGGCTGCTTTCGTCGAGCTGCACGTTAAGCTGCGCGTCGCTCATGTTCTGGCCGAGCAAAACATCCTGCAGTTCGCCATCCTTGACCGAAGCCGTGGTCTGCAAGGTCACATCGTCGAAGTCGAGGTCCTTCTTCAGCGGGAACTGAAAGCCCAATGCGGCATTCACGGTGCCACCGCTGCCGACCGACGATATGCCCAAGGCCGACAGCAAATCGAGCCGTGGATGTTCAAGGAGCGTCAGAGCCTCACGCACCGGGCCGACGGCCGTGGTAGCGATATTCATCCGCTCGTGGGTGTTGCCGTTGGAATCAAAAGTGGAAAAGCCGGTGATGTCCACCTGGGACTCGCCGATCACGAAGCCGTTCATGCGTCCCGAGGTGACGTCGAAGTGAAGAGCATCGAGATCGAAGTTGGCGGTGCCGGCGAGCGCGCGCACCGGATCGAGGGGCCGGAGGTAGTACACCTCGAGATCGCGATACTGCAAAGTGCCGCTGAGGCCTGTCACCTCGGCCGCCTTGAAGTCACCCTCGGACACCATCACGTCGAGCGCCGCGGTCGCCCGGTCGACGACGCCGGCCGTCACGTTCTCCACCACCCAGGGCCGCGCCCCGGGAGCCACCGACTTCGGCCAGTAGGTCTCGAGATCGGCCACCGGCACGTTCTCCAGCGCCGCGTCGGCGTCGATCACCCAGTCGCGGGTCAGGCGGTCGTGGTCAAAGACGCCGGCAATGCTGAACACCGGGCCGGGTTCTTCGGCGGTGCCGAGGCTGACGCGTGCCTCATCCAGGTCGAAGCGGCTTTCGGTGCTGTCGTAGCGCCCGCGCATGGTGAGGTCGCGCACCGGGACCGGTTTCATATCGAGGCCGGGGATCGCCAGGGTGCCGGCGAAGCCCTCGAGCTCGAAGCCGGTGTGGCCGATTTCGCCTTCGAGCGACAGCGAGGTGAAGACCGAGCCGCTGATCCGCGAGGTCACCCCGCCGACCGGCGCCAGTTCGGGAAACGCGGTGGCGAGGTTCGCGAGGCTGATATCCGAGAAGCTGGCCGCCAGGTCGACAATGCCGTCGCTTTTGTCGAACAGGAAGGCGATGTCGAGGGTCGCCGGATCACCGCGCCGCACGAAACCCAGGCTGACATCGCCGGCCAGGCCGGCCACATCGCGGCGCAGGGAAATCTCGGCGGCCGGTGCCGCCCAGGAGAGGCCGAGCAGATCGTCGCGCATGAAGATCTGGCCGTCGCGGATGCGCAGCTCGTTCAGATAGGACAAGGCGTTGCCCGGCGAGCGTTCGCCCAGCATCTCGCGCACCATGCGGCCGACGACCACGTCCTCGCCGCTGCTGCCGGTCTGGGCGCCCCCCTGGCTTTGGGCCGGCATGCCGGTGTCATCCCCCGGCGCGGGCGCTTCCGGCGTCGCGACGTTGCCGCCGAAGCCGATACGGCCGTCCTGCGCCCGGTGCAGGCGAATCCGCGGCGCGATGATCTCGATCTCGTCGAGCGCCAGGGTGCCCTGCAGCACGGCGCTGGTGCTGAGGCCGAAGGCCACCTCCGGCAGTGAGGCGATCAGGCGTCCCTCGGGATCGCGCACGGTAATCCCCGAGGCATGCAGGACGAGGCCCCGGCTGCCCTCCTCCCAGACCAGGAAGGTGCCGCCGATGCCGACCGTGTTGGCGCTGGACTGGTTAATTGCCGCCTGGAAGTAGGGGGTCAGGAAGTCGGTGCGCACCGGCCCCTCGGAAAGCCGCCAGGCCGCCACCGCCACCACCAGGGCCGCCGCGGCGATCAGCCCGCCGAGAATCTCGACTCCGAGGCGGACCATCCGGCTGCCGCGCGAGCGCCGACGCCCCTGCCGTTCCGGCGCTTTTGGCCGGTTCGGCGCGGAATCGTCTGCCTGCGCTTGACCGGAGACGGCGCCTTCAGCAGTCTGATCCTGAAGCGAGCGGCGTGAAATGATAAAACTCCCTTATTTGCCAGAGGCTTCGGCTCTGCCCGGTGCGTTCGACCCCTCCCGGGCCGAGCCTTGGCTGGAGCGCTGGAGCGCGGCCGCGGAGACAGCCTCCGATCCGGCGCTGGGCAAACTTGCTCGCTTTTTGGCGCAAGATCCCGCGGGACAGCGGCTGGTACAGGCGATTTTCGCCAATTCGCCCTTCCTGAGCCACTGTTTGATTGCCGATATCGGACTTCTGCCTGATGTTTTAAAGCAGGGACCGCAGGCAGTACTTAAAAAAACTCTCGAAGACCTCGAAAACACCGTCTCCGGCCTTACGGTTCAACAGGATTTGATGAAAGGCCTGCGCGAGGCGCGCCGGCGCGCCGCCTTCTGCATCGCCTTCGCCGACATCTGCGGCCTGTGGGACGTGTTCGAGGTCACCGCGGCGCTGTCCGACTTCGCCGACACCGCGGTCGACGCCGCCCTGGCCGCCACGCTGCGCCAGGCCGCCGCCCGGGGCGACCTGGCGCTGGCGGACGAAACGCGGCCGACCGAGGGCTGCGGCATCGCCATCCTCGGCATGGGCAAGCTCGGCGCCCACGAGTTGAACTATTCCTCCGACATCGACCTCATTGTCATCTTCGATCCGGAGCGGGCCGACTATCGCCATTCCCGCGGCATCCAGCAGGGCCTGACACGCCTGACCCGCGACCTCATGCGCTGCCTCGACGACCGGACCGCCGATGGGTATGTCTTCCGCACCGACCTGCGGCTGCGCCCCGACCCCGGCGCCATGCCGCTGGCCATCAGCCTCAATACCGCCCTCACCTACTACGAGAGCCTGGGCCAGAACTGGGAGCGGGCGGCGATGATCAAGGCGCGGCCCATCGCCGGCGACCTGGAGCTCGGCGCGGCCTTCCTGCAGGAGCTGAGGCCCTTCGTCTGGCGCAAGCATCTCGACTTCTGGGCGATCCAGGACGTGCATTCCATCAAGCGCCAGATCAACGCCCACAAGGGCGGCTCGGTGATCGCCGTCAACGGTCACAATATCAAGCTGGGGCGCGGCGGCATTCGCGAGATCGAGTTCTTCGCCCAGACCCAGCAGCTCATCTGGGGCGGGCGCGAGCCCAACCTGCGGGCCTCGCGCACCGCCGAGGCGCTGGCCGCGCTGGCGGAAGGCGGCCACATCGAGCCCCGCGTCGCCGAAGAACTGACCGAGGCCTACGGTTTTCTGCGCCGCCTCGAACACCGCATCCAGATGATCGAGGACCAGCAGACCCACAAGCTGCCCGATGACGACGAAGACGTCGACGCGCTTGCCGTGTTCCTCGGCTACGACGACCCCGCCGCCTTCCGCGACGACCTGCTGGCCCGCCTGCGCTGCGTCGAGGACCACTACGCCCACCTTTTCGAGGAATCGCCCAGTCTCTCCGGGCCGGGCAACCTGGTGTTCACCGGCGGCGAGCCCGATCCGGAGACCGTCGCGACGCTGAACGGCCTGGGCTACCGCGACGGCGAGCGCGTGTGGAGCCTGGTGAGCGGCTGGCATCACGGGCGCTACCGCGCGCTGCGCTCCACGCGCAGCCGCGAGCTGCTGACCGAACTGGTGCCGCTGCTGCTGCAGACCTGCGGCAAGACCCAGGATCCGGACCGCGCGCTGATCAAGTTCGACGGCTTCATCGCCGGACTGCCCGCCGGTGTCCAGTTGCTCTCCATGCTGTACAACAATCCCAACCTGCTGGAGCTGATGGCGGAGATCATGGGCAGCGCGCCGCAGCTTGCCGACCGCCTGGCGCGCAATCCCAGCCTGCTGGAAGCGGTGCTCGCGCCCGACTTCTTCGATCCCATTCCGCCCGCCGAAGTACTGGAAGAGGAACTGAAGACCGCGCTGACCGACGCGGAGAACCTGGAAGACGTGCTCGACATGACGCGGCGCTGGGCCAACGACCGCCGTTTCCAGGTCGGCGTCCACATCCTGCGCCACAAGAGCGATGTCGATGCCAGCGGCGTGGCCCTGAGCGACATCGCAGAGGTCGCGCTGCGCGGGCTCTACGGCCCCGTGGTGGAAGACCTCGCGCGCAGCCACGGACACCTCGCGGGCGCCGGCCTCGCCGTCGTCGCGCTCGGCAAGCTGGGCAGCCGCGAGATGACGGTCTCCTCGGACCTCGACCTCGTGTTCCTCTACGACCTGCCGCCCGAAGAGGAAAGGGACGGCGCTGTCTCCGACGGCGCCAAGCCGCTGGAGCCGCAGCGCTACTACGCGCGCCTGGCACAGCGCCTGATCAACGCGCTCTCGGCGCAGACCGCCGAGGGCACGCTCTACGAGATCGACATGCGCCTGCGCCCCTCGGGCAACGCCGGGCCCATCGCCACGACGCTGCCCGCCTTCCGGCGCTACTACCGCGAGGATGCCTGGACCTGGGAGCATCTCGCCATCACGCGGGCCCGCGTGGTGGGCGGACCGCCGGAGATCCGCGCCCAGGCGGAGGCCGAGCTGTTCGAGATCCGTACCGCCCAACGCGATCCCGACAAGCTGCTGGCCGAGGTGGCCCACATGCGCCGGCGCATCGCCAAGGAGCATCCGGCCGACACCATCTGGAGCGTGAAGTACGCCGACGGCGGCCTCATCGATCTCGACTTCCTGGCCCAGTACCTGCAGCTGCGCCACGCCGCCGACAAACCGGAGGTGCTGGCGATCTCCACCCAGCAGGCCTTCGCCAATCTCGCCGCCGCCGGCATCCTGGAGGCGAAGCGCGCCGCGGATCTCAGCGACGCGACACGCTTCCTGCGCCAGGTGCAGGAGGCGCTGCGCCTCACCGTCGGCCCCGCCTTCGATGCCGACACGCTGTCGCCCAGCCTGCAGGCGGCGCTGGCCGCCAGCGTCGGCCTGGACGATTTCGCCCGCCTGCGCGCCCGCCTCGAGGAGACCCTCGCCTGGGCGCATGGCATCTACGTGGAGATGGTCGACGCGCCGGCACCGGCCGGCGACAGCCTGCCCGCCAAGGGCATCCTGCCCTTCGCCAAAGGCGCTTGACCTTCCGCGCCGCCGCCCTACACCGGGGCATCCGAAAAACAACGGAGAGGGAACGACAGCGATGGTTCAACTCGGCAAGAAGGCGCCCGATTTCAAGCTGCCGACCGACGGCGGCGGCACGGTGGCGCTGAAGGACCTGAAGGGGCAGAAGGTGGTGCTCTACTTCTACCCGAAGGACGACACGCCGGGCTGCACCAAGGAGGCCTGCGGCTTCCGCGACGCCCTGCCGGACTTCTCGAAAGCCGATGCCGTCATCATCGGCGTCTCCAAGGACAGCGTGGCGCGGCACGACAAGTTCAAGGCCAAGTACGACCTGCCCTTCACCCTGGCCGCCGACGAGGACGGCAAGGTCTGCGAGGCCTACGGCACCTGGATCGAGAAATCGCTGTACGGGCGCAAGTACATGGGCATCGACCGCGCCACCTTCCTGATCGACGAGAAGGGCGTGTTGCGCGGCGAATGGCGCAAGGTGAAGGTGAAGGGCCACGTCGAGGAAGTGCTCGAAGCGGCCAAGGCACTCTAAACGTGGCCACGCTCTGCGAAGCGGCCGTCGCCGTGCTGGAAACCGCCGATCCGGCGGCCAAGGCTGGGGCCGCCCGCGCGCTGGCGGTGGCCTGGCGCAGCGGCGCGATCACCGCCGTCGGCAGTGCGGTGCCGCCGGCCCGACCGGCGCGCCCGGCGCGCCCGGAGCTGAAGCGCCCCGGCGAGGTGCCGCGCCGCCGCATCAACCGCGGCATCGCGGGGCGCAGCGCGCTGCTGCACGCCCTGGCGCACATCGAGCTGAACGCCATCGACCTCGCCGCCGACATCATCGCGCGCTTCAGCGGCGAAGACCTGCCGCGGGACTTCTATGACGACTGGCTGACGGTCGCCGACGAGGAGGGCAAGCACTTCCTGCTGCTGGCCGAGCGCCTCGCCGGTCTGGGCCTCGCCTACGGCGACCTGCCGGCGCACGACGGCCTGTGGCAGGCGGCGGAGGAGACCGCGCACGACCTGCTGGCCCGCCTCGCCGTGGTGCCGCTGGTGCTGGAGGCGCGCGGCCTGGACGTGACGCCGGTGATGATCGAAAAGCTGCGCGCCGCCGAGGATGACGCGAGCGC
>MRWG01001870.1_pt1 | contig 11867 bp, 11 predicted proteins | sample 1013341 | NCBI WGS metagenome assembly MRWG01 (sample SAMN06117577, study PRJNA244670) | biofilm metagenome | biome: Water; feature: Cathode Biofilm; material: Biofilm; isolation source: microbial consortium enriched at the cathode of a solar microbial fuel cell | place: USA: District of Columbia ... | reverse complement strand
TCCTCTTCGGTTGCGACCGGAAATCAAGCGGGAACGCCAAAGATTTCCGTCCGGATTCAGCACTGCAGCTTGCTATTGAGGATAGAACAGATGATTTTTCTGCGTCCTCGGCAGCAGCTCCCAAGTATAGTTCAATCGCCCGAACCGATCGCACAGGCGTTTGTGACTTTGAGAGCCGACGACAGCCTCCACCCAGACCAGCGGACGATACTTCTCGATCAGCGGCCAAGCGCCATCAAGCACTTCATGCTCCATGTGTTCCACATCAATCTTGATGAAATCCATCGGCTCATCGATAACGCTATCCATCCGCCTGCAGACCATTCCGCCTGGATCATCCGTAACCTCGAACTGCGTGCCACCATAATTGGTCGGGCTGAAGCCGCCCTTCTGGCTTAGATAGCCATCCTGTCCGGAGAGGCCCATCTGGTGGATCGTGACGATATCGTTGAGATCATTCTTGTTTACATTCTTCTTCAGCAGCTCGACCATATAGCTCTGCGGTTCGAAGCAAATGATTTTCTTCGCATTTGCAGCAACGGCGAAATACACAGTGTGGTTTCCGATATTCGCGCCGACATCAATAATTGTGGGCGCGTCGGGAAGTCGACGTGCGACAGCCTCGAGCAGCTCGATTTCGTAGAAATTGCTAGTTTCGAAAATTTTCTGCTGAATGTGATCGACACGCAGATCCGGAAGCACCATTGACGCCCTGTAGCTCGGTGCCTTAATTTGAACGATCTTCTCTTCTTCGGTCACCTGCATGGCCAGAAGGATCTTTATCTGCCGCAACAGATCATTCTGATTGCGCAAGGCTTTGATAAGCCGCTCTTCATTCGAGAGCTCTTGTTTCGGCATGATTTGCAATAATCCTGTTCTAGAAACCAATCGTTTCAGCTGCATCCTGCAGCTTGAACTTTGTAGGCCATCTTTAACGAGTGAATGCACCGAAACAAGTGGGCTTCAAACCAATTTTCCACTAGAAATCTAACGCCAATTGCTACCATGCGAACAAACAAGGCCGAAGGATGGAATCAGTCACAAGCGTAATGGAACCGCTCACTTTTTAGTCCGCCGCTGGCAGCGAGGCTTCGGCATAGCCGCCGGTCCGCCAGTCATCTGGAATGAGGTAGGCATCCACTGCTGAGGATCCGGCAGGAGGTTCGACCAAAGCCCGCGACACTACGCTTGCATGAATGACCAGATCACGATCGCTCTGCACCTCGTTGTACGGTACGTACTTCTGGGTCCGGTTTGGCTTTAGGTGAGGCAGGTTCAGCCGAGGTGACAATGTATCCAAGGGGCTGCCTTCAATTGATGCTAGGCGCCGAGATTAACTGGCAGGCATGGCTGCCGGGCCGCTGGATCGGATTCCGTACCTCAGCTCTCGGGAGTTCAGACGCAGACGCAGTTCGGACGGGCAGTCTTCAGGCCAATAGGTGGGCGGCGACCGGCCTTCTCTAACGCGTACATTTTGTTCCGGCGGGGCCCTAGCGACGCCTGCGGCGGCGAAGGCGGGCAAAATCGGTTACGTTATCACTGGTCACGCCGAGCGATTTGTCACCGCGCAACGTGTCCGCATCGGAATTGTCTTCGTCTTCTTCGTCGTGAAAATAATCGCGCTGCTTGTCGGCGCGCAGCCGGTTTCGTTTCTGGGCCGGACGGCTGCCATGTTCAGCCTCGTAAAGGTCCCAAGTCTCTTCGACATCGCCAAGAAAGACCTGCTTTCCTTCCTTTAGGTAAATTCCCTTGTTGCAGATATCGAGCGACAACCGCTTACGGTGCGTGGCGAGCACAATGATGCCGGACTTTTCAACGAGCTCCTGCATGCGCTTGCGGCTCTTGCGGCGGAATTCCATGTCGCCGGCACCGACCCATTCGTCCAGCAATAGGATTTCCGGGTCGAACATGGTTGCCGCAGCGAACACGACCCGCATTGCCATGCCCTGAGAATAAACATCCATAGGCTTGTCGATATACTCGCCGATATCGGCGAACTCTATCATCGCCGGTAGCATCTCCTTGATCTCCCGCATTGACTTGCCCTCGAGAAGATTGCGCAAAATCATGTTGCGACGGCCCGTCGACTGACGGCGCATGCCGAGATTGATGTTGAACAGCGCGCTCGTCTTGCCATAGATCTCTAGCTCGCCACTCGTCGGCTGCAGGATGCCAGCGAGAACTTTCAGCAGGGTGGACTTGCCGGCGCCATTCGGACCGATCACCGCAAGCCTGTCGCCGGGATTAAGCTCGAAATTTATTCCGTCGAGCACCTGGTGTCGCTTCATTAAGCGGCCAGTAGTAAGCTCCATCCCCAGTTCGCGTGCCGCGATGTGGTGAATCTGCTTTTTCTTGTCTCTACTCATACGCGTGCCGCGATAAGGTTGCGGGAAGAACTCAACGCCGACAGCGAAAAGATCATCGCCAAAAAGGTAATGGTTCCAACGACAAGGTAGCTAGTGATGGGCAAGGTCTGATCCAGCAGTGGCTGGCGAACGAGCGCGACATAGTGCGTGAAGGGGTTGAATTCTGCGACGATCGCGCGGCTACCCAAGGCTGCGGGTATCCAGATGATCGGCGTCAAAAAGAACGATATGCGCATGACCGTCTGAACCAACTGCGCGAAGTCTCGGGAAAAAACTGTTATGACCGCCGTCAGCAATTGAACCCAGAAGAGCGAGAAAATGAGCACGGCAAGCCCTGCCAGCGCCCAGAGCGAGTCAATGTAGCCGAATGGCTTGTAGATCATCGTCACGACAAACGACGCCAGCCCGACAAAGACAAGATTGAACAGCGCTCCCAGAACTGTCTCATAGATGAACAGAGAATAGGGCGCCCTGACGCCAAGAATCCAGTTTCGTGCACTGATAAAGGCCGTCGCTCCGCCAACGATCGAATTGGCGATATAAGTCCAAACCATGTAACCGATGGCGACGTGGCCCACGAAGTAGTTGGGGTCTCCGCCCGAAAGTTCACCAAAGATGAAGATTTTAACGGCAATGAAGGCGGCGAACGATGCGGTAATCCAGATCGGCCCGAACAGCGTACGGTAGTATCGTGCCTTAAAGCCTTCCCATGCCAGCATTGTCCAGAGACGCCACCGAGCCAGACCTGAAACGACATCTACAATTCCGGAAATCATAATGACGTTAATCTACCTTCTGCCATCCGAGACGTTCGCCGGTGCCCGCCATTGCTGAATAAGAGATTGAGCGATGGAGGTCCAGTTATACCGCTCAGCGATTTGCCGTCTTGCATTCATGACATATCGCTCTGCAGGGCCACTGGAGGCTAACAAGTGTCTCAGCGAGGAGACCAACGCCTGATCATCGTCCACGTCGACAGTGAGTCCGGTTTCTTCGTCCCTTACAACTGATACCATACCTCCACTGCGGGATGCGACAACGGGAGTGCCTGCGGCGCCCGCCTCTAGAAGCGCAATACCAAACCCTTCCACTTCTCCTTTGCTGCCTTGCTTTGACAATAAACAGAATGCGTCCATGGCACGCATCCATCGCCACTTCTCCATCTCTTCCACCGCCCCGGCCCAAACGATACGGTTTGCCACACCAAGATCGAAGGCAATTTGCTTCAGTCTTCGCTGGTCAGGACCATCACCCACAATCAGCGCCTTAACATCAGGAAGGCCTGCAAGCGCCCTAATCAGCATTTCGATATTCTTCTGAGGCACCAGCCTCGATACCGTTCCTACACAGGGCACATTGGGATCGAGGCCAAGCTCTGACCTGGACCTCATTCGGTCCTTTCGGAAAGGCTCATCAAGCGCGATTTCACGCTCAAGTTCGTGCCTTTGTATACCACAGCCAATCACTTCGACGGTTGCCCTGCGCCCCGCCCGCCTAACGATCTTTTCGGTATAGGCACTATTAACGATCACCTCATCGCACTTGCGGATCAGTTGAAGCAGGTCCTGCCTGAAGGTTGGTCGAATTCCAGCAATACGATACCGCATATCCAGCCATAATTGATGCGGCGAGAGAAGACTATTCACCTCAAACCCGTGTACGAAAACACTAAGCGAGACTTTTCTCGCGGCGCAGAAATGGCGAAGCGCTTGCCCATAGTACGTTGGATGGAACGCGAGGCATCGATCGTATCCCCGCTCGCTCGCAAGGCTCTGAAACAAAGTGGTCAGGCGCGAACGCTCGCCATCGGTCCAATCCGACCCCTCACAAATCCGCGTATCCGATTGCTGGTCCTCAATCAGAGTGTAGGCATTCTCAAAGCTATCGGGGACGTGACTTCCGGCCGGCGCGATAAGGTCGACCTGCGCACCTTCAGCTACCAGAGCATTGCTCAAATGATGAGTCATAAGTGAGACGCCGCCAATTTGCGGCAGAGCATCGATACTAGCGGCGAGAATCTTCATCTGAGTAACGATAGGGCTCCGTTTGGCGTCAGACCCAGACCGGGGGACATTCTTATTCGATCAGGACTTCAACGCATTCAAATAAGACTCGCCGGAGGCGTACGCCCTGATCCGGTCGCGCCCACGAAGACCGATGCGCTGCCTTACGTCGGGACGGTCGGCAAGAAACCTCAGCTTTTGCGACGCGATCTCGATATCCGGACTGGCCCAGGTCGCACCGGAAAGGCTCGAATATGGCCCTGCATCGGCGCCAACCTTGGCTTTTTCGACTGGGACAAGACAGGCCGACTCCTCATCCATGAAGTCCAGGTTTCCCGAATACGCCGTCGCCAGAACCGGCACGCCGCATGCCATCGCTTCGGCCATAGTAAGCCCAAATCCTTCGGATCGGTGGAGCGACATAAAAACATCACAGCCCGATATTAACTGCCAACGCTCATCGTCGTTTATCGATCCATTGACGATATTAATCCGAGGATCGCACTCGGCGGCGCGGCGCAGTTCATAGCTTGAATCATCCTCGTGCATATTTCGTAGCTTGATTACGAGTTGAACATCACCGCGGTCATCAAAGGCCCGCTGAAAAGCTTTGATCGCCCCGGAAACATTCTTGCGCTTAAGAGAAGAACGGCCGTCTCCCATGACCAGCACTCGCAGATGGCCATTGAGAGACCGGCGCGAAGCGCCGCGGCTCTGAAGCGTCTCCGGAACGCGAATCGCGTGGGGCACAATTTTGACTGCCTTATCCGTTTGGCGGCGTATGGCTTCGGCAGAAAAGCGGCTTGGAGTCCAGACTTCCGTCAGATACCGAGACCCATATGCCCAGTCAGTCGGAAGGGTTTCAAGCTCCCAAGCCCAATAACCAACGATCCGCCATCGCCTCGGCCGGTAAAGCTTGAGCTTAACCAGCGCCGTTTCGGTTTCCGGTGCATTCAGGTGAAGGATCAGCGTCCCCATGCACGGCAATGATCGCAGGGCTGCTGCCCCTAGCTCACCGAGGTCACGCTGGTCCAAGGCATCGCTGAGATCGAGCCTAACGACATCGACACCGCCTGCCTCAAGGGCATTGGCGCAGAGTCTTGCAGATTCTCCGATTCCGCTGGCCGTAGAAAATAGGCCTGCGACATAGGTCGGCTCGATCGGAGCTTGGGTGACCGGTGGTGCGATCAGGTTCCTGCGCAACAGCTGCCAAACTTGCCTAGGAGTTTCTCGAAATCTACTCAAAATTTATATCCTGATGAGCCCATTCTGTGTATTCCAATTCCCCCGACCAAACCAGTCAACGAGCTATGTCTGATCTAACGGTGAGAAAGGCATAGGTAACTTTTTCGTACCCGAATAGGAATTTCAGCCTCTTAGGAGCAGGCCTGCGTTGGGCGCGTGCAGAGACCAATAGTGTCGGCTATCAAATGCCGGCGACCGAATATAGGGTAACGTGGAACGGCCATCCGGCCGCGGATTGGAGAACTGTATGACGTCGGCCAAGGCCTCTGCGGTGAAAATCAGTGTTATCATCGTGAACTACAATGGTGGTGGGTTCGTGCAGACCGCCATCGATCATCTGAAAACCCAGTTGCTTGCCCCGTATGAAGTGATAGTTGTGGACAATGCATCGGAGGACGGTTCGGTCGATGCGCTCAGTTTGAGTGGCCTCGCCAATGCGCGCATTATTCGCCTCGACGAGAATGTCGGTTTCGCACGCGCCAACAATCTCGCCGCAAAGGAGGCAGCCGGGGACTGGCTGGCCCTGCTCAACCCCGATGCATTTGCCGAGCCCGAATGGCTGCATGAACTTGGCGAAGCCGTTGGCCGGTATCCCGGCGTATCGATGTTCGCAAGCGCTCAGCTCGACGCAACCGATCCTGGGCGTATCGATGGGGCAGGTGACTGCTACTTTGTCCTTGGCATTCCTTGGCGCGGCGGGTTTCAGCGCCCGTCCTGCGAAATGCCGCGCGAAGGAGAGTGCTTTTCCCCTTGCGGCGCGAGCGCGTTCATTCGCAAGTCGATATTCCTCGATGCTGGAGGGTTTGACGAATCCTATTTCTGCTATTGCGAAGATGTGGATCTAGGCTTCCGGCTCCGCTTATTAGGAGAACGCTGCGTCTTCCTGCCCCGTGCTGTTGTTCACCACCATGGCAGCGCCATTTCCGGCCGCTACAGCGATTTCACTATTCGTCTCGGCACCCGCAATCGATTAACGACTTACCTGGTCAACATGCCACCAATAGCGCTTGCTCTGACGTTGCCTGGGCACGTGCTAGCAAGTGTCTATCTGTATCTGCGCGCCATCGGAAAGTCGCATGCCGCAGCAATGCGAAAAGGCATTATAGAAGGACTGACCGACCTCCCCCGGACGTGGCGCCGCCGGAGGCGTGTTCAGGCCCTGCGCAGGCGGTCCAGCCTCGACGTCGTCCGGTCAATGTCATGGAATCCAAGCCTGCTACATAATCGCAAGGCTGATGTGCGAAGCAGGAAAGTTCCACCGCAACCTGAAAATATTATTCCAGAAGACCTAAGGAACCACGAGGCGTGACGCTGATCGCGTGTTTAGTTCTGGATGTCCAAGCCCGCTGCCGCAACGGTAATGTTGCCATCCTTGGGGACGAAACCCAAGAAGTCGCGATTCACATTGTCGGCGCCGACTTCGTAGTCGAAGCTATATTCGGCAAAGGAGTCACTCAGCGCAAATTCCTGCCAACCGCTGTGTCCGACACTGGCGGTCGAAAACCCAGCATAGATCGACGCGGCTTTATCACTCTTCGCGAGAAATTTCACAGTGATGGTCTTACCCGCGAATTTCGCAACATCGGTGGCTTCTACTTGGAATACGACCACATCAATCATCGCGCCACCAGTGCCTCCGCTGCTCCTGCGGCCGAGGGCGATCGTGTCCAAATCGGCGTCATAGACCGTTTCGAATGCAGCCGGATCAGGCATCGCCGCGGCCTTTGCCAGTGTCGTGCTGACGGATTCTAGGCTGGTGATCTGGGCGACTGCGGCGCTCGAAAGCGAAACCTTGATGTCGGCCGTGAATGCGTCTGACGGCTTTGTAGCCTGAACCGCCTCCGGCTGAGGTGGCGCGGGCTCGTCAGAGTCCTTGGCCCCAGGGATATTAATCTGGTCACATGCCACCAGCACCAGCGACGCAGCAATTACTGCAAACTTGTTCAAGAATTCTCTCCCGTACTCTCGATTGTTGAGCGCTCAAGGCCAGTGTCGATATTCGTCACCTCAAAGTCTAAACACACTCAATTAAGTTTTTGGTCAATAATTTGGGCCATTTCTAGACGCTGGATAACCAAATCTGCCGCTGCTTCAGCCGACAGGCTGTCTGTTTCCAGATGGATCTCCGGTTCCAAGGGCGGTTCGTACGGACTGTCTATTCCGGTGAAGTTCTTAATCTCGCCCGCGCGCGCCTTCTTATAAAGCCCCTTCACATCGCGCTGCTCGGCAACCTCAAGGGGTGCGTCAACGAACACTTCCCAGAACTCACCCTCCTCGACCATCTGACGTACAATGCGGCGTTCGGCGCGGAACGGCGAAATGAACGAGACCAGCACGATCAGGCCGGCATCGACCATAAGCTTGGACACCTCCCCGACGCGGCGGATATTCTCCACACGATCCGCATCGGTAAAGCCGAGATCGTTGTTAAGGCCGTGGCGGACATTGTCGCCGTCGAGCGTATAAGTGTGCTTGCCCATGGCTGCGAGGCGCTTTTCAACGATGTTGGCGACTGTCGATTTGCCCGCACCCGACAAGCCGGTGAACCAAAGAATGACTGGTTTCTGGCCCTTCATGGAGGCACGGAGTTCCTTGGTCACGTCAAGCGTCTGGCGATGGATATTGGAGGCACGGCGCAGGGCGAAATTAATCAGCCCCAGGCCGACGGTCTCATTGGTCATCCGGTCGATGACAATGAAGCCGCCCATTCTACGGTTGTTCTTGTACGGATCGAAGGCAACTTCGCGATCCAACGCGATATTCACGACACCGATCTCGTTCAGCCCTAGCGTTTTGGCGGCCTCGTGGGCGCGCGTATTCACATCGATGCGGTATTTCTCCTCGGTGACCTGCATCTGGCATTCACGGGCACCCATTTTCATCACATAGGAACGGCCTGGCAGCATCGCGCTGTCGGACATCCACAACATGGTAGCCTGGAACTGGTCGGACACCTCCGCCGGGCTCTGGTCCGCGCAGAGAACATCGCCCCGCGAAATATCGATCTCGTCTTCGAGGGTAATTGTGACAGACTGGCCTTCGACGGCCTCTTCCAAGTCACCGTTCATAGTGACAATGCGCGACACAGTGCTTGAACGACCTGACGGCAGAGCGCGGACCTTGTCTCCCGACTTGATCGTTCCGGAAATTACCTGGCCGGCAAAACCGCGAAAATCGAGGTTCGGGCGGTTCACCCACTGTACCGGCATCCGGAACGCCTTCTCGGCTTCATCAGAATGGATCTCGACGGTGTCGAGATATTCCATCAGCGGCGGGCCGTCATACCAGGGTGTCAGGTCACTGTTTGTGACGATGTTGTCGCCAGCCAGCGCCGAGACCGGGATGGCCTGGATGCTGTCGAAGCCGAATTCGGCCGTGAACTCGCGATAGTCGGCAAGGATCCGGTCGTAAGTCGCTTCGTCATAGTCGACCAGGTCCATCTTGTTGATACAGAGCACGATGTGCTTGATGCCAAGCAGAGACACGATGAAGCTATGACGGCGTGTCTGCGTAAGCACACCCTTGCGTGCATCGATCATCACGATGGCGAGGTCGGCCGTGGATGCACCGGTCGCCATGTTGCGGGTGTATTGCTCGTGGCCGGGCGTATCAGCGACGATGAATTTCCGCCGGTCGGTTGAGAAGAAACGATAAGCGACGTCGATGGTAATGCCCTGTTCGCGCTCGGCAGCGAGGCCGTCGACAAGAAGCGCAAAATCAATCTCCTCGCCCTGCGTGCCGAACTTCTTCGATTCATTCTTCAGGGATGCCAGCTGGTCGTCGAAGATCATCTTCGACTCGTAGAGAAGCCGACCAATCAAGGTCGACTTGCCATCGTCGACGGAGCCGCAGGTGATGAAACGCAGCAGCGATTTCTTCAACTGGCTGTCGAGATAGGTCTCAATGTCGGCGAACTGGGGGGCTGCGTAGGCGTTCATCAGAAGTAGCCCTCTTGCTTTTTCATTTCCATTGAAGCGGGCGCATCCTTGTCAATCGCACGACCTTCACGCTCGGATGTCGTAGTGCGCAGCATTTCCTCAATGATTTCGGTAATCGTTGATGCTTCCGATTCGACAGCACCCGTCAGCGGGTAGCAGCCCAATGTGCGGAAGCGCACTTTCTTCATTTGCGGCTTTTCACCAGGCTCTAGCGGCAGTCGGTCATCGTCAACCATCACCATGATTCCGTCGCGCTCAACCACAGGCCGTTCGGCCGCGAAATAAAGCGGCACAATCTCGATGCCCTCCTGAAAAATGTACTGCCAGATGTCGAGTTCGGTCCAGTTCGAGATCGGGAAGACACGAACGCTCTCGCCTGGCTTGATCCGAGTATTGTAAAGCGACCAGAGTTCAGGACGCTGGTTCTTTGGGTCCCAACGATGCTGAGCCGAGCGGAAAGAGAAGATGCGTTCCTTTGCACGCGACTTCTCCTCATCACGCCGCGCCCCGCCGATGGCTGCATCGAATTTGTGCATGTCGAGAGCTTGCTTCAGCGCCTGCGTTTTCATCACGTCAGTATGAAGCGCAGATCCGTGTGTGAATGGCCCTATACCTTGCGCAACGCCGTCTTGGTTGATGTGCACAAGAAGATCGGTCTGCGGATCGTCTTTCAACGCGTCCCGAAAAGCGATCATCTCCCGGAATTTCCAGGTCGTATCGACATGCAGGAGCGGAAACGGGATTGGACCGGGATGAAAAGCCTTGCGGGCAAGATGCAACAGGACCGAGCTATCCTTTCCGATCGAATACATCATGACGGGATTCTGCATGGAGGCCGCAACTTCACGCAAAATATGAATGCTTTCGGCCTCCAGCCGATCGAGATGGGTCAGGTCTGTCATTAATCTGTCCAAGGTATCTGGCGTCGCACCGGTCGTAGCAACTGATCTAGTTACCGACAATGTAGCCACCTTCAACAATGGCGCTGCGATTTCTTAACGATCGATCCTGGCATGCCCAAATTGTCGCCTGCCGGGCAGTCGGAAGCGTGCTTCATCACTTGACGATAGCGCCAGCAGCAAGGCATCGAGCATGCATGCATTATGTCTCTCGAATACTAGTTACCGGCGGCGCGGGCTTCATAGGCTCATTTCTGTGTGAACGCCTTCTGGAGCGCGGCGCAGAAGTCCTGTGTGTCGACAATTTCTACACGGGCCGGCGCAGCAATGTCGCGCACCTGCTCGCGAATCCCCGTTTCGAGATCATGCGCCACGACATAACTTTTCCGCTCTTTGTGGAAGTAGACGAGATCTACAACCTCGCCTGTCCGGCGAGCCCCATTCACTATCAGTTTGACCCGGTCCAGACCACCAAGACCTCTGTGCACGGGGCCATCAACATGCTGGGCCTCGCCAAGCGAACCAAGGCACGCATTCTCCAGGCATCGACATCAGAAGTCTACGGCGACCCGGAAATCCATCCGCAGAAGGAAGAATATTGGGGGAACGTAAATCCGATCGGCGTGCGCTCCTGCTACGACGAAGGCAAGCGTTGCGCAGAGACGCTGTTCTTCGACTATCACCGTCAGCACGGGCTTGAGATCAAGGTCGCTCGCATTTTCAACACCTATGGCCCCCGGATGCACCCCAATGATGGCCGGGTCGTCTCCAACTTCATTGTACAGGCATTGCGCGGCGAAGACATAACTGTCTATGGTGACGGCAATCAGACCCGCAGCTTCTGCTATGTCTCTGATCTGGTCGACGGGCTGATCCGCCTCATGGATTCCGACAAGGATATCACCGGCCCGATAAATATCGGCAATCCGCGCGAATTCACGATCCTTCAGCTTGCCGATAAGGTAATCGAGCTGACAGGCTCGAGCTCGAAAATCCTGAACAAGCCCTTGCCTCAGGACGATCCGCGCAAGCGACGCCCGGATATCAGCCTCGCGATGAAGACACTTGACTGGCAGCCGACTGTAAAGCTCGAGGAAGGACTTGGACCTACCATCGACTATTTTCGGGAGGAAATTGCGAACCTCCCCTGAGCCTCGGGCGATCACCCATTGACACCTGACCGACGTCTACTCAACCGCCTCGCGCCGCTCAGAGGTCGTTTCAATCGTGCCGGGGCGCAGCACGCCCGAAGCGAACTCGTCGAGCGCATGCCGGCGAACGAAGATGGCTAGGACGGAAATTAACAGCCCAAGCACAATAACGATATTCGATCCGTAAAATGCCAGCTGCCGAAACTCCGGAGCGATCTGAGTGTCGATTGCAACGACACCGAAAAACACGGCTCCAAGAACCGCC
>MRWG01001869.1_pt1 | contig 11868 bp, 11 predicted proteins | sample 1013341 | NCBI WGS metagenome assembly MRWG01 (sample SAMN06117577, study PRJNA244670) | biofilm metagenome | biome: Water; feature: Cathode Biofilm; material: Biofilm; isolation source: microbial consortium enriched at the cathode of a solar microbial fuel cell | place: USA: District of Columbia ... | reverse complement strand
CTGCATTGTCGGCCCCTCCTCCCGGCAACGATCCTATGTTCCCGGAAGCCTAGAGCAGACGCGAATGCGCCGAAAGCGCGCACCGGCCGCACGCGCCCGACGGGCCGAAGCACAGGGACCTGCCAAACGCGTTCAGTGGCGCCGAGGCCAGGGTCGCCCGGGCCTTGAGCAAAAAAAAGGGGCAGCGCCGCCGCCAGCGGCGCTGCCCGGAAGGCTCGGACGATCGTCCGAGCCCCCAGTCAGCGGATGCGGATCGAGGTCGCCGACTACTTCCAGACTGGCTTGCCAAGGTCGATCTGGTCTTCGTTGGTAAGGGCGCCGGCGCCGGCGCCGGCAGCGGCACCGACCGCAGCACCGGTGACCGGGGCACCGACCAGGGCGCCACCGACCAAGCCCACGCCAGCGCCGATGCCGGCGCCGCTGAGGGCGCGATCTCCCTTGGTGTTGCCACAGGCTGCCAAGCCGAAGAGCAGCAGCACGGCGGTAGCGGCGAGGATTGGCTTTTTCATAACGGAACTCCTGATAAGCGTCATGGCGCGCGAATGGCGCCGAATCTTCACTTCACGATCAGATCGTTCTTCACCGAGGCAACGCCTTCGACACGGCTCGCGACCGTCCCGGCGCGTCCGACCATCTGAGGCGTATCGACGAAACCGGCCAACTGCACCACGTTCCGGTGCGTGGTGACCTGGATCTGCATCACCTTGAGCGCCGGATCCTCCAGGATCGCAGTCTTGACCTTGGCGGTGATCACGCTGTCGTCGAGATAGGCACCGGTGCTCTCGCTGGTCCCGGACTCGGCGCAAGCGCCCAGCGCGAGCGCGGAGGTGAGGGCGATGGCGATGGCCATGGTTCTGAGAAACGGTTTCAACTGGTACCTCCAGGCGCAGCAGGCACGGTCCTGGGCTCGAGCCGCCGCGGGGCGACGCTCTAACTCGGTCGGCCATAACTGAGCGGACAGAGACGATCGGCTGATTTTATTTGTTATAGAGCCGATACTGAATTCGATATGTAATGCGAATATTTATCATTTCAAGCTTAAAGACATTAAATTCTAAATATTAATGATGATTTTTATTTCGATCCACAAATGCTCACCCCGTCGCACCCGATCACCAGCGAGTCCACCGGTGTGGACCGTCCAACCGCGCAGCGGTGGAGCATCGCATAGCTGCGGTGCTCCACCGCCCGAAGCGATGCGCCCCTCACATCATCGCGATGACCCGGCACGGCCCGCCCGAGCCGCCGCGGTGCTTGGGCGCGCCGACCACCAGGGTGGCGCCCTTCGCCGGCAGCCGGTCGAGGTTGGCGATGCACTCCAGCCCCCAGCGGTTGGTCGGCAGCCAGGCGTAGTGGGTCGCGAAGTCGCCGGACGGGCCGAAGTCCAGCGACAGGGTGTCGACCGCCATGCCGACCGCCGAGCTCTCCTCGATCAGCATCTTGGTGGCTTCGACGTGGAACCCGGGGAAGTGCATCTTCTTGTCGTCCCCGACGTTGCGGAACTTGTCGGAGGCGGCATGTTTGTCCCAACCGGAGTTCATGGCGACGCAGCACTTCTCGGGCAGCGGACCGTTCTTGGCGATCCAGGCCTTGACGTCGTCCGGCGTCACCTGGGCGTCGGCGTCGCCGGCCGCCTTCTCGCGGATGTCGATGATCGCCAGCGGCACCACCAGGTTCTCGATCGGCACCTCGTTGACCGCCTGGCCGTCCTTCGAGAAGTGCAGCGGCGCGTCCAGGTGGGTGCCGGTGTGCTCGTTGACGGTCACGATGCCGAGGTTGAAGCCGTTCTTGTCGAAGCTGAACTTCTGCTCGTAGTCGAACTGCGGCTCGCCGAAGTAGGTCGGGAAGTCGTGATGCAGCTCGTGGGTCATGTCCTGGAGCTTGGCCACACCGGCAGCCAGCGCCGGCGGCGCCGAGGCGGCGGTGGCGGCGGTCCCGACGGCGGCGGCAGCGATCCCGGCCGCTCCGGTCCGGAAGACGTCGCGGCGGCTCAGCATCCGGCGCTTGACGGATTCGACGACGCAGTGATGACACATGGCTCGATCCCCTGTTCGCTCGGCCGGTCACGGATGGCGCCGGCTTCTAGCGGATAGGGTGCAGCCGCCGGGACGGATTTTCCAGCCCGTCCGAGGGATGGAGCGCCGCTTCAGCCGCGTCGCCCGACCCACCCGGCGACGCGCTTCTCGATCTCGACCACCACCAGCAATGCGACGCCCACCGCAACGATGGCGAGCCCGTCGAGCGGCGCGACCGGACGGCTGCCGAAGGCGGCGTTCATCACCGGCAGGTAGGTGAAGGCGAACTGCGCGACCGTGACCGCCGCGATGCCCGCGAGCACCGCCGGCGTCCCAAGGATGCCCTGCCACGTGATCGAGGCGCCGTGCACGTAGCGGACGCTGAACAGGTAGAACACCTCCATCACCACAAGCACGTTCACCACCATGGTCCGGGCGGTCTCGACGTCGACCCCGCGGGCCGTGGCCCAGGCGTAGACCCCGAACGTGCCGGCGACCATCAGCCCGGACACAAAGGCGATCCGCCACAGCAGGCGGTGGGTCAGCAGCCCCTGCCCGGCCGACCGTGCCGCCCGCCGCATGGTCCCCGGCTCGGTCGGCTCGAAGGCGAGGGCCAGGCCCAGCGCCACCGCCGTGATCATGTTGATCCACAGGATCTGGACCGGCGTCACCGGCACGGTGAGCCCGAACAGGATGGCGAGCACGATGGTGAAGGCCTCGCCGCCGTTGGTCGGCAGGGTCCAGGCGATCACCTTGGTCAGGTTGTCGTAGACCGTCCGCCCCTCGCGCACGGCGGCAACGATCGACGCGAAGTTGTCGTCGGCCAGCACCATCTCGCTGGCCTCCTTCGCCGCCTCGGTGCCCTTGCCGCCCATGGCGACCCCGACATCGGCGCGCTTCAGGGCCGGCGCATCATTCACGCCGTCCCCGGTCATCGCGACGATCGAGCCGTCGGCCTGCAGTGACTCCACCAGCCGCAGCTTGTGCTCGGGGCTGGTGCGGGCGAACACCGTCGCCTCGCGGGCGTGGCGGTGGAAGTCCTCGTCCGCCATCCGGTCCAGGTCGTGGCCGGTCACCGCCCGGGGATCGTCGTCGAGGCCGAGCTGCCGGGCGATGGCCTGGGCCGTCGCGCCGTGGTCGCCGGTGATCATCTTCACCCGGATGCCGGCCGACCGGCACTCGGCGACCGCCGCGATCGCCTCCGGGCGCGGCGGGTCGATCAGCCCGACCAGCCCCAGCAGGGTCAGGCCGTCCTCGACGTCGTCGGGACCGATGCCAGCGGTCCCGGCCGGCATGGCCCGGCGCGCGATCGCCAGGACCCGCTGGCCGTCCGCCGCCAGCGCCTCGGTGCGGCGGTGCCAGCGGTCGAGATCGACCGGCCGGTCGCCGTCGGGCGTGGCCTCGGCCGTGCACATGGCGATGATCCGTTCCGGCGCTCCCTTGACGTAGACCACCGGAGCGCGGCCCGGACGCTCGTGCAGCGTCGCCATGTAACGATGCCGGGAATCGAAGGGAATCTCGTCGAGTCGCGCAAGCCCCGCCCGGGCCGCCGTCAGGTCGTGGCCGGCCTTGCCCGCGAAGGCGACCAGCGCTCCCTCCATGGGGTCACCGTCGACGGTCCAGGCGCCGTCGCCGCCGCGGATGTTCGCGTCGTTGCACAGCAGCGCCGCCAGGGCCAGTTCCTCCAGCACCGGGTAGGCCGGGGGATCGACCGGCTCGCCGTCGACCAGGAACCGGCCCTCGGGGCGGTATCCGTCGCTCTCGACCCGAAAGTCGGCCAACGCGGTCTCCACCTCGCTGACCGTCATCTCGTTGCGGGTCAGGGTGCCGGTCTTGTCCGAGCAGATGATCGAGACCGATCCGAGCGTCTCGACCGCGGGCAGGCGGCGGACGATGGCGTTGCGCGCCGCCATCCGCTGCACGCCGACGGCGAGCGCAATGGTCATCACCGCCGGCAGGCCCTCCGGAATCGCGGCGACGGCCAGGCCGACCACGGCCATGAACGCCTCGTCGAGCGGGTACGACCGGAGCCACGTCGCATAGCCGAAGACCAGGACCGACAATCCCAGCACCAGCACCGTCACCTGCCGGGCGAAGCGGTCCATCTGCCGGACCAGCGGAGTCGCCAGCCGTTCGACCGCGCCGATCATGGCGCTGATCCGGCCGAGCTCGGTCGCGCCGCCGGTCTCGACCGCGACGCCGGTCGCCTGGCCGGCGGTAACGAAGGTGCCCGAAAACGCCATCGACGTCCGGTCGCCCAGCGCGGCAACCGGGTCGACCGGGGCGACGCCCTTGTCGACCGGCACCGACTCGCCGGTCAGCACGGCTTCGTCGACGCGGAAGTTCCTGGCCCGCAGCAACCGCAGATCGGCCGGCACCCTGTCGCCGGCCTCCAGAAGCACGACGTCGCCGGGAACGACGTCCTCGGCCCTCAGCGTTGTTCGACGACCGTCGCGGATCGCCGACGCGGTCGGGTCGATCATGCTGCGGATGGCGTCGAGGGCGCGTTCCGCCCGGCCCTCCTGAGCGAAGCCGATGACCGCGTTGACCAGGACCACCGCGGCGATCACGACAGCGTCGGTGACGTGGCCGATCACCCCGGCCAGCACGGCGGCCGCCAGCAGCACGTAGATCAGCAGGTTGTCGAACTGTCCGACGAACCGGGCGAACGCCGATCGATGATGCCCCCGTGGCAGGCGGTTCGGCCCGTAGCGCGCCAGCCGTCGCCCGGCCTCGTCGCGGCCGAGTCCCCCGGCCGAAGCCTCCAGGACGGCCAGCGCGTGTGCAGGCTCGTAGGCGTGCCAGTCATGGGCATCGCGACCGTCGCCGGCCTGCCGGCCGTTCGCTTCGAGCATCTGGAGGCTCCCTAGAGATCCGGCCGGCGCCGCCGCTCCCTGAGCCACGGTCGAGCCGGTCGATACCATCGACCAATCAAGAACGGCGTTGTCCTACGTCAAGGGCCCCGCATTGCCCTCCTCCGGTCGCGGCGCTACGGTTCGAGACCCCTGGAAATCCCGCGCGAACGGTCATGAACGCTTACGACACCGACCTCGACAAGACGCCCGCCAACTACGTCCCGCTGACCCCGCTGTCGTTCCTCGACCGCACCGCCGCGGTGTTCCCGACCCGGCTGGCGGTGGCGCACGGCAAGCGACGCTATACCTGGGCCGAGGCGGCGGCGCGTTGCCGGCGACTGGGATCGGCGCTGAGCCGGCGCGGGATCGGCAAGGGCGACACCGTCGCGGCGATGCTGACCAACACCCCGGAGGCCTTCGAGGCGGCGCACGGCGTGCCGATGACCGGCGCCGTGCTGAACATGCTCAACACCCGGCTCGACGCCGAGGCGATCGCCTTCATGCTCGACCACGGCGAGGCCCGGGTGCTGCTGACCGACACCGAGTTCGCCCCGACCATCAAGGCGGCGCTCGGCAAGACCCAGCGCGAGCTGATCGTGATCGACGTCGACGACAGCGAGGGGCCGGGCGGCGAGCGGCTGGGCGGCACCGACTACGAGGCGTTCCTGCGTACCGGCGACCCGGAGTTCCGCGGCGTCCGCCCGGACGACGAGTGGGACGCGATCGCCCTGAACTACACCAGCGGCACCACCGGCGACCCCAAGGGCGTGGTCTACCACCACCGCGGCGCCTACCTGAACGCGCTCGGCAACGTCCTGGTCTGGGGCATGAAGATGCACCCGGTCTACCTCTGGACCCTGCCGATGTTCCACTGCAACGGCTGGTGCTTCCCGTGGACCATCACCGCCCAGGCCGGCACCCATGTCTGCCTGCGCCGGGTCGAGGCCAAGGCGATCTACGACGCGTTCGCCGACGAGGGCGTGACCCATCTGTGCGGCGCCCCGATCGTCATGTCGATGCTGCTGAACGCCCCGGACGAGGCCCGCCGGAAGTTCCCGCAGGCGGTGCAGATGATGACCGCCGCCTCGGCGCCGCCGGCCGCGGTGCTGGAGGGCATGGAGCGGCTCGGCATCAAGGTCACCCACGTCTACGGCCTGACCGAGGTGTACGGGCCGGCCGTCGTGTGCGCCTGGCACGAGGAATGGAACGGCAAGCCGATCGCCGAGCAGGCCGACCTGAAGGCCCGGCAGGGCGTGCGCTACCCGGTGCTGGAAGGCCTGATGGTGGCCGATTCCGAGACCCTGGAGCCGGTGCCGACCGACGCCGCCACCATCGGCGAGGTGTTCATGCGCGGCAACGTCGTCATGAAGGGCTACCTGAAGAACCCGTCGGCGACCGAGAAGGCGTTCAAGGGCGGCTGGTTCCACACCGGCGACCTCGGCGTGATGCACCCGGACGGCTACGTCGAGCTGAAGGACCGCTCCAAGGACATCATCATCTCCGGCGGCGAGAACATCTCGACCATCGAGGTCGAGGGCGTGCTGTACCGGCACCCGGCGGTGCTGGAGGCCGCGGTCGTGGCCCGGCCCGACGAGAAATGGGGCGAGACGCCGTGCGCGTTCGTCACCCTGCGCCCCGGCAAGACCGCGACCGCCGAGGAGATCATCGGCTTCTGCCGCCAGAACCTGGCGCACTTCAAGTGCCCGCGCACCGTCGTGTTCGGCGAGCTGCCGAAGACCTCGACCGGCAAGGTCCAGAAGTTCGTCCTGCGCGACCGGGCGCGGGAGATCTGAGGGTCGGGCCCGTCGCCCCGTGGATCCCGGAGCCGGCCGCTGGCGCGGCCCCTCCGGGATGACGATGGAGAGTACCAGCGCCCGGAAGTCGAATACCCCCGGTTCGTCATCCCGGAGACGCGCAGCGTGCTCCGGGATCCACCCAACGTCAGGCATAACAGCCAAGCGAAACGCAAGGCCGGGCATAGCAAAGCCCGCCTTCCGGTCGAAAGGCGGGCTTCGGTAGCCGGCCCCATGAACGCGAGGCCGGCTCGAATGATCGGGCGGGGTCTCGGCTAGACCCGCTCCAGGCGCGCTATCTCGTCCTTGATCGCGAGCTTCTGTCGCTTCAGGTCGTGGATGAGCCCGTCATCAGGGTGCGGGCGTCGCTCCTCGTCCTCGAGCTTCGACTCCAGAGACGCATGACGGGACCGAAGGGTGTCGATCCGATCGATGGTGGTCATACGCACCTCCTTTCTTCCGCTCCGGGCGGGAAAGGCCCGGACTTGGTAGGCTACGCTCCTGTAGGTGAGGGCGTAAAGCCGCCGCGGCAAGATGTTGGAGAACCACCAAAACGTCGCAGGCCGGCCTGTCCGGCCGGCCTGAAATTCTAGCGGAACAGCCCCTCGACGGCGGCCGCCACCGACAGCAGATGGTCGTCGGCCATGGTCTCGCCCATCAGCATCAACCCGACCGGCGCCGATCCCGGCTCGTGCACCGGCACCGTCGCCGCGCAGCGGTCGAGGAAGTTCCCGACCGAGCAGTTACGGAGCATCAGCGCGTTGGTCTTGGCGAACGCCTCGTTGCTGGCCTCCAGCTCGGCGATCGGCGGCGCCACCCGTGCCGTGGTCGGCATCACCACCGCGTCGAACGGGGCGGAGACGACGTTGCAGGCGGCCTGGATCTCGGCCCGTCGGCGAATCAGCGAGATGTAGTCGACGGCGCTCTGCTCGTTGGCACGATGGATCCGCACCAGCACCCGCTGATCGAACAGGTCCGGCGCCCGCACGACGTGACGGCCGTGCGCCTCGTAGCACTCGACCGCGGCGAACCCGCCCTTGGCGTTGGCCTCGCCGATCTCGAGCAGCTCGCGGAACGGAACCTCGGTGACGACGGCACCCGCCTCCGACAGCTTGGACAGCGCCACTTCGAAGGCCCGCGCCGTGGTTCCGTCCAGGTCCTCCAGGACCACGCTCTGCGGCACCGCCAGCCGCAGCCCGGCGACCGGCCGACGCGCGATCGGCCGCACCGGCTCGCCGGCCATCACGTGATGGACACGCGCCGCGCACGCGATGGTCGGCGCCAGCGGGCCGAGCGAATCGAGCGAGGTCGACAGCGGGAACGCGCCGTCGATCGGCACCCGGCGCTGGGTCGGCTTGAAGCCGGCGAGACCGCACAGCCCGCTCGGGATCCGCACCGAGCCGCCGGTGTCGGAGCCGATGCCCACGGTCGCCATGCCGTCGGTGACGCTGATCGCCGCGCCCGACGAGGAGCCGCCGGGAATCCGCCGGGTCTCGCGGTCCCACGGGTTGGCCGGGGTGCCGTAGTGCGGGTTCAGGCCGATGCCGGAATAGGCGAACTCGGTCATGTTGGTGCGCCCGACCAGCACGGCGCCGGCCGCCCTCAGCCGCGCCACCACCGGGGCGTCGGCTTCGGCCGGCGGCTCGCCGGCGAGCACGCGGGACCCGGCCATGGTGACTTGGCCCTGGACGTCCAACAGGTCCTTGACCGAGATCGGCAGGCCCTCCAGCGGCCGCGCCGGAACCCCGGCCCGGCGCAGGCGGTCGCTGGCCTCGGCCTCGGCCCGGGCGGTGTCGTCCATCATCCGCACGTACACCCGGGATCCCTCGCCGGCCGGATCGGCGGCACGGGCCAGGGCGGTGTCCAGCAGGGCCTCGGCGCTGGTGCGGCCGGCCGCCAGGTCGGTCAGCAGGGAGGCGATCGGAGTCAGGGGCGCGAAGCTCATCAGCGGATTTCCGGAAGGGTTTCGATGGAATAGGCGTGTTCGACGGCGGCCCCGCTCTCGGGGTCCGACAGCCGCATGGCGAAACGATCGGCGTGGCGGATGCCGCCGGCGACCGGCACGGTCCCGCACAGCATCACGGTCCCGGGCTTCAGCCCGCCATAGCCCTCGACCAGCTCGGCCAGCGGCCGGATCATCGCGAAGGTGCCGGTCTGGTACACGACCTCGCGGCCGTCGATGGTCGCCCGGCTCTCAAGCGTCAGGCGGTCCATCCAGGGCCCGGGCTCGACCTGCCAGGCGGCGGTCGCCAGCACCTTGGGGCACATCTGCTTGGAGACCGCGATGGAATAGCTCTCGACCTTGCGGTCGGTATGGTCCGAGCCGACGGTCAGCAGCAGCCCCTCCTCGGTGGCGATCAGCACCGGCTCGACCTCGCCCGAGCTGTCGCGCCCGAGCACCTGGACGGTCTCGCCCTGCTGCACCTGCTCGGCCGCCACCCGGTAGTACAGCGGCACAGTGCTCGGCCCCGGCACGCCGATCGCGGCCAGCTCCTCGATGTGGTGGTCCAGCGCCGCCTTGTCGCGGCCGGTCCAGCCGGCCACCACGCACTCGCGCACCTCGACCGCGACGGTTCCCGCCGGCGTCGTGAAGTTCAGAACCCGACCGCTCATGTCGCTCCTCCCGAAGTCGCCGGACGATAGCGCCACCCTCCCGGAAAGGGGAAGCACGCCGTGCGCCGAGCGTGTCGCGCTCCCTGGATGTAGGATTGTTGACAATCCTACATCGGTCGCCCATGGTCGGCGCAGTTCGCTCCGCATGCCAGGGAACCCGATGCCGCTCTCCAAGATCCGCTACGTGTCGTTCGACTGCTACGGCACGCTCACCAACTTCCAGGTCGGCGACGTCACCCGCGAACGGCTGGCCGGCCGGGTCCCGGCCGAGCGCATGCCGGCGTTCCTCGAGGACTTCACCGCCTACCGGTTCGACGAGGTGCTGGGGGCCTGGAAGCCGTACCCGGACGTGCTGCACCGCTCGCTCGAACGCACCTGCCGGCGCTGGGGCGTGGCCTTCGACCCGGCCGACGCCCAGGCGATCGTCGACGCGATCCCGAGCTGGGGCCCGCACGTCGACGTCCCGGCGCCGCTGGCGCGGGTCGCGGAGAAGCTGCCGCTGGTGATCCTTTCGAACGCCGCCGACAGCCAGATCCAGGCGAACGTGGACCGGCTCGGCGCGCCGTTCCACGCCGTACTGACGGCCGAGCAGGCGCAGGCCTATAAGCCCCGGTTCCAGGCCTTCGAGTACATGTTCGACACCCTCGGCTGCGGGCCGGAGCACTTCCTGCACGTGTCGTCCAGCCTGCGTTACGACCTGATGTCGGCCCACGACCTGCGGATCGGCCAGCGCGTGTTCGTCGAGCGCGGCCACGGTCCGGGCAACCCGGCCTATGGCTACCGGGCGATTGCGGATCTCGGCGGCCTGCCCGGAATCGTAGGGATCTGATCGCCGTGCCCGCCACCCAGGGCCCCCTGCAGCGCGCGACGCTGTCGGTGCAGATCGCCGAGCGCATCCGCGACGACATCCTGTCCGGCGCATACCCGCCCGGCGCGCAGCTGCACGAGGTCGAGCTCGCCCTCAGCTTCGGCGTCAGCCGCGGCCCGCTGCGCGAGGCGATGCAGCGGTTGGTCCAGGAAGGCCTGCTGCGCAGCGCCCCGCACCGCGGCGTGTTCGTCCCGGAGCTTTCCGAGGCCGACATCGTCGACGTGTTCTTCGTCCGGGCCACCCTCGAGGCGGCCGCGGTCCGCCGGATCGTCGAGAGCGAGCGGCGACAGGAGGTCGCCCGGGCCCTGGCCGGCATCGCCGACCGCATGGACCGGGCGCTGAAGTCCGGCGACCGGGCGACCGGCGGCGAGCTCGACTTCGAGTTCCACCGGACCCTGGTCGACGCCGCCGGCAGCGAGCGCCTGTCGCGCACCTACGCGACCGTGCAGGCCGAGACCCGGCTGTGCCTGCACCGGCTGATGGACGGCTACCGCAGCAGCCACGACCTTGCCGACGAGCACCATCGCCTGGCCCGCCTGATCGGCGGCGCCCCGGCAGACGCCGTGCTCGAGGAACTGCAGCGGCATTTCGGCGACCCGACCAAGCATCTTCGCAAGGCCGGCCAATCCGGCACCGATACCGAAACCTCCGAGTAGCACCGCATGCCCGACACCGTCTCCCTGCCTCCCGTCTCGCTGGCCGACCTGAACGCGATCGACGGCCTCGTCGCCGAGGTGCGCTGGCCGCACCGCCGGGTCGACACCGGCGCGCTGATCGAGCTCGGCCACGGCCGGCTGGTCCGCGAGGGCGAGGATGGGCCGGTGCTCGGGGTCGGGCTCTGGTGGTCGTTCGACGACGCGCTCGCGCGCCTCGGCCTGATCATCGTCTCGCCGGAAGCCCAGGGCCGCGGCCTCGGCCGCCGGCTGGTCGAGGCGCTGCTGGCCGATGCCGCCCCGTGCCCGGTCATCCTGCTGGCGACCCGGGCCGGCAAACCGCTGTACGACAAGCTCGGCTTCGTCGAGACCGGCAGCGTCTCGCAGCATCAGGGCGAGTACCGCGGCACGCCGCGTCCGGACCCACGGGTCCGTCCGGCCTCGCAGGCCGACCGTCCGGCGATCGCCGCGCTGGACCGGGCCGCCTTCGGCGTCGCGCGGCCGGAGGTCCTGGACCATCTGCTCGCCGTCGGCCGGGCCGCCGTGCTGGTCGAGGACGGCACCGTCGCCGGCTATGCGATCGAGCGGCCGTTCGGCCGGGGATCGGTGATCGGCCCGGTGGTCGCGAGCGCCGAGGACGACGCCATCGCGCTGTTCGATGCGTTGGCGCATCCGGGCTTCCTGCGGGTCGACCTGACGACCGACGCGACCCGGTTCGCCCGGCACGTGAGCGAAGCCGGCCTGGCCTTCGACAGCGCCTCGCCGGTCATGGTGCGCGGACCCGCCCCCGACCCGGCCGGGCCGCAGCGGATCTTCGGACTGGCCAGCCATGCGCTGGGCTGAGCGCGGAGCCCTTCGACGCACAGACCCTTCGCGGCCCGACGCTTCGCGCCGGGCACCTCAGGGCGACAGAACTGAAGGCATTCGTCAGACACCTACCCCTGTCGCCCTGAGGCGCCCGCGCAGCGGGCCTCGAAGGGCCGGGCACGCTCCAATGTGAGGAGAGAACAGATGTACCGGACCATCGTCATCGGCCGCGGGCTGATCGGCAGCGCCGCCGGGCGGCACCTG
>MRWG01001868.1_pt1 | contig 11870 bp, 13 predicted proteins | sample 1013341 | NCBI WGS metagenome assembly MRWG01 (sample SAMN06117577, study PRJNA244670) | biofilm metagenome | biome: Water; feature: Cathode Biofilm; material: Biofilm; isolation source: microbial consortium enriched at the cathode of a solar microbial fuel cell | place: USA: District of Columbia ... | reverse complement strand
AAAGGCCGTTCAACCGCCGAGATCGACAAAGGCCTTGAAAACGGCCGCAAATATGCCGCCGAAGCCAGTGAAAAGGCCCGGACGGGCAAAGACTACGTTGAAAACAAGGTCCGGGAAAATCCCCTCGCTGCCGTTGGCATTGCTTTTGGTACGGGCGTCCTGCTTGCTGCCCTTCGCCGCAAATAGGCTGGCGGATGGACACCACAAAACTTCGTCTCGTGGCCGGTGCCGGCGCGGCCTTTTTTGGCTTCGCCGGCCTTTCGGCGTTCACAATTGCCGCTGTCATAGCGCTCGCCCCGCTGATCGGGCTTTTTTGGGCAACCTTTGCCGTTGCGAGCATGCTCACGGCGATATCGCTTGTCTGCGTCGTGGTCTTTCTCAGGCCTCGCGAGCGGACCGAGGAGGAGATTGAAGATTTTGAGAATGTGACAGCCGATTTCCTTGCAGACCTGCCATTCGACACCGTCGCCTCTCTCGTGGAACGCCGCCCTATCAGCGCGGCCACCCTGGCGATGGCGGCCGGCTACCTGATCGTCCGTCATCCGGATCAGACCGCTAAAGGCTTGCAAAAGCTCATTGATGAAATGATCTAACAGGCAGATGCCTGAACCTGAGAACCAGACCGGATACTTCCTGCCCTGCCGAATTGAGGATGTCGCCTCATGCTAAGGGCCGCCCTGCTTGTCGTGTCTGCGCTGACCACTGGCGTGACCGTGGGCCGCAAGGCGATCTCTGGCGCGATCAACAAGAAAAAGAAGTCGATCATCGAGCAGGCCGCGAAGGATGCGCGGCATCGCATTCGCGGGCATGCGGAAGAATATCTCCGCGAAAGCATCGCGACCTTCGTCACGACCGTCTTCGTGAAGGCCATGATGCTGATGGCGGCATGGCTTGGCTACCGGCTCGACCTATACAACCACACGATATTTTCGATCACGGTGATCGTGCTGATCGTGATCTTCCTCATTCGCGATGTGATTGTCACGTTTCCGAGCGCGCGTTTCGTCGTGTCGAAACTGCACGACTATGGCTGGCGCCCGCGCAAGGCTGTCAGCGAGGTTGTTGCTGCGACCGTCTTCGAGCAGGTCCTCGCTGAAGCAAAGGGCATGGAGACCGGACGCACGACGAAGATCATGATGGCGCTTGGCGGCCACAAGATGGATGACATGACTCAAGAAGTCGCCAGGGAGGTCGCCGGGATCGCCCGGGAAACCAGCTGGCATGACCTGCGGCCCTTCATCCTGGCGGCCGCTTCGAAATTCATCGTGCTGTCCGCACTCTATTCAGTCTTTGCCTTCATCCTCGTCCGAACGGCCTGATCGCGGTGACCTGGATCCGCCAACACCACGTTAACCACTTTTAAGATTTTTGATTCGGCGCGGGAACGAATCCCGCAGGCCCCCGTTTTCTGTTGTGAATACAGCAGCAAAGGGAGCGTCAGAATGGCCGTTTCCAGACTTTCCTTCTCCGCATTGATCCTCGCCGCCCTCACAACAGGCGTGGCGCAGGCGGACTCCATGAAACTGACGTCGGCAGAGCACGAAACAGTGGTGCAGGCTTGCGAGCTCGGACTGCCTTTCATCCCGGTCGAATCCGACTTTGGATACCAGACGGGGCAATTTGCGCTGCCGGTCTCTGACGACGGCGGCGACGTCCATTCCGCGATCATTCTCGAAGAATCTTCGCTGCGTACCATCCCTGAATGCAAGGGCGAGGTAGAAGACGCCATCGCCCGACGCGACGATGCAGAGGACACCCGTAGCTCCTGATGCGCCAGGAGCCGGCCTGTCTGCAGCATGGTGCGGGCGGCCGGGCTTGAACCGGCAAGGCCATACGGCCGAGGGATTTTAAGTCCCTTGCGTTTACCAATTTCGCCACGCCCGCCGACAGCTTCGCAGCCATTCGCCTCATAACAAGATCAGGGCAAGCCGCAAGGAAAAGCGCCAGCGCCCGCTAGGCGACGCGCTCGAAGATGGCGGCCAGCCCCTGCCCACCCCCGATACACATGGTTTCCAGCCCATAGCGGGCTTCTCGCCGGTCCATCTCGTTGAGCATGGTGGTCAGGATACGAACGCCCGTACAGCCGACCGGGTGGCCGAGTGAAATACCGGAACCGTTCGGGTTCAGCCGGTCGTAGTCGCCGTCCTCGAAACCGAGCGCTTTCGTGCAGGCCAGGACCTGAGCTGCAAACGCTTCGTTGAGTTCGATGACATCGATGTCGGAAATCTTGAGCCCGGCACGGTCCATCGCCTTCTGCGAAGACGGGACGGGACCGATCCCCATGACGGCCGGGCCGACACCGGCGACGGACCATGACACGAGACGCGCCAGGGGTTTCAGGCCATATTTGTCTGCCGCCTCTCGGGTACAGACGATGCAGGCTGCTGCGCCGTCATTCTGGCCGGAGGCATTGCCTGCCGTAACCGTTGCCTCCGGGTCGGTGCGACCCTGGATCGCCCGCAGGCTGGAGAGTTTCTCGAGCGTGGAATCGGCGCGGATATGCTCATCCTTCGTCACGACCGTATCGCCTTTCCGGCCCTTGATCGTGTAGGGGACGATTTCCTGGTCGAACTTGCCGGACGCCTGGGCAGCGGCCGCTTTCTGGTGAGAGTTGTAAGCAAACTCGTCCTGGGCTTCGCGCGTGATCTGGTATTCGCGGCGCAGATTTTCCGCCGTTTCGATCATGCCACCGGGGACGGGGTAGTTCTTGCCGCCGGCGGTGTAGCGGCCGCGGGTCAAGGCATCGTACATCATCAGCCCGTCGCCCTTGATCTGCCAGCGCATATGGTTGGAGAAGAATGGGGCATTCGACATGCTCTCTGCTCCGCCCGCAATCATCACATCGCTGGCACCAGTCCCGACTTGCATGATGGCATAGATAACCGCCTGCAGGCCCGAACCGCAGCGCCGGTCAATCTGGAGACCGGCCGTCTCGATCGTCAGGCCGGCATCAAGCGCGACCATCCGTCCGAAGGCTGGCGCTTCCATTGTGGGATAGCATTGCGCAAACACGCAATCCTCAACCGCTGCAGCAGGGATCTGTGTCTTGTCCATCAACGCGCGCAGGACATGCGAGGCGAGGTCGTGCGCCTGGACGTCCTTGAAACTGCCTCCGAAACCACCAACGGCCGTGCGAAGCGGGGAACAGATAACGACGTCTCTCATGAATGGCACTCCCTTAGGTTTTGGGGTGCGTTACACTGGAGTTTCAGCGCCGTGGCAAGAGCGAAGACGTCGCAACTAGCTCGCGTCGGGCTCGCCTTCTTCTGAAGCGGCTGCAGGCTTATTGCGGGCGGAGGCTTCGGTATTCTCTGCCGAATCCGGCAGAAACGGCTCAATTTTCTCTGGCGGCGGCGGCGCAGTTGCCTGGAGCTGCTGCTGGCGCACACGCTCGATCTGCTCGCGGTCGCGGTCGACATGAGCGCGCAGATCGTCGATTGCCGTGCGCGGCCCGAACCGGCCCTCCGATGTGAAAGAGGACTCAACGTCGGAGCTGTAAGCCCCCGTCGCGCCTTTTTCGTTACTGGTTGCGATCTGGCCGGCGGCAGAAAGCGCCAGTGCAGTGGGAAGGGCGACAGTCGCAAGAGGCTTGGCGAACGGCATGGTGGGCTCCTTGGTTTTCTACGCAAGTAGCCCCGATCGTATCACGCCCGGTGTTCTGGACTTCCTGAATAACCGTTCATGAAGAAGTTCTAATTCTGGCCGCGCCCGCGTTCGGTCACAGCCTTGCGCGCCTCTTCCACGCTATCGGCTGTGACGCCGGCGGCGTGCGCCTTCGACCGCTCAACTTCCATCTTCATCGCCTCGCCGAAGCTGATGGCGAATCCGTCGTCGATGACCTTCTTGTACTTCCGCAGCATGTCTGGCTGACAGCTGGCCATGTCGTGTCCCATCTGGATGGCGGCAGGCAGCAATTCATCAGCCTTGTAGACGCGGTTCACCAGACCCCAGCGCTCGGCCGTCTGGGCATCCAGGAAATTGCCGGTCAGCGACAGCTCCTTCGCCCGGCTGATGCCGATCAGGCGCGACAGGCGCTGGCTCAGCCCCCAGCCCGGCATGATACCGACACGCGCATGCGTATCCGCGAACTTCGCATTCTCTGACGCCAGCAGCACGTCGCACATCAGCGCCAGTTCAAAACCGCCCGTGATGGCAAATCCATTGATCGCCCCGATGATCGGCCACTGGAAGCCCGCCAGCGCCTTGCCGAGGTCGATTTCGCCGCCATCGGCACCAAGCGCGAAACCGGTCTGGCCAGCCTCCTTGAGGTCGATCCCGGCGGTGAAGGCCCGCCCTGACCCGGTGAGTACGACGGCCCGGACATCATCATCCTTCGACAGCGCCTCAAAGGTTTTCACGATCTCGCGGCGCAGGTCCCGGCTGAGCGCATTCAGTGCATCCGGGCGGTTCAGGGTGACGACGGCGACAGGACCGTCCTTTTCGACGAGGACAATTGGGTCGGACATGGTTTTTCTCCGGCAGCATGACTAATTTCTTTGGGCAAGACTTAGACTGCTCCCTACCCCATCTCCAATAGGCAATCGATGACCAAACCCCCAGCCGATGTGAATTACACTTTCGACGACGCACAACTCGACCAGTTGTCGGCCTATGGCGAGGTCCGCCGCCACAAGGCGGGCGACCTGCTCATCGAAGAGGGAGAGTCTCGTTGCGATTGCCTGGTTACGCTCTCCGGGCACACCAACATCTTCATCTCGACGCCGGAAGGCGAACGGCGGATGGGCTGGATGGAGCGCGGGCAGTTTGCGGGCGATATCACGGTGCTGACGGGTCAGGCCTCGCTTTCACGCGTCGAGATGGGCGAGGAAGGCGACGTCCTGCATATTGCGCATGCTGACTTCCAGCGGCTTCTTGTCGAGAATTCGGCGATCTCCGACGTCTTCGTACGCACACTCACGGCGCGCCGGGCCTTCGCCCACGAGGCCGCGCATGGGTCTGTCATCGTCATTGGTGATGCGCATGACCGCGACGTGTTCGCCGCCCGGGACCTTCTGTCGAAGCATATGGTGCCGCACCTATGGCTAGACCCAGCCACCGATGCGCTGGCCAAGCCGATCATGGAAGCCCGGGAAATCACCAACGACTCGCTCCCCGTCGTCATCAGGGGGCGCTCGCGCATCCTGTCCCGGCCGAGCATGTCGGAGCTGTCTGAGGCGTTTGGCCTCGACCTGCTGCCTGATGGAGAAACAGTCGATGTCATTGTGGTCGGCGCCGGACCGGCGGGCCTGGCCGCGTCGGTTTATGCGGCCTCCGAAGGTCTCAGCGTGATCACCCTCGATACCGACGCCCCGGGCGGTCAGGCGGGCACGTCTTCCAAAATCGAGAATTACCTAGGCTTCCCGATGGGCGTGTCCGGGCGTGAGCTCGCCGCGCGCGCGTCAATTCAGGCCCAGAAATTCGGCGCCCGCATTGCCGCGCCGGTAAAAGCGATATCGCTCGACAGGAATGGCGAGATCTATTGCATAGGCTTGGAGGACGGGCGGAACATCTGCGCACGCGCAGTCGTGATTGCGACCGGCGCGCAGTACCGCCAGCTACCGATTCCGAACCTGTCTCGCTTTGAGGGACGCGGGGTCTATTACGGCGCGACGCCGATGGAAGCACAGCTTTGTGGCGGCCAGGATGTTGCAATCGTCGGGGCTGGCAACTCCGCCGGCCAGGGTGCCGTCTTCCTGAGCCAGACGGCCAGGACCGTGCACCTGCTCTACCGGCGCGCAGACATCCGCGAAACCATGTCGGAGTATCTTGTCCGGCGCCTGGAAGAAACGCCGAATATCCATCTCCATCCGTCGACTGAGATCGAAGCCCTGCATGGGCTCGACGGCGCGGCGCCCGAAGACGACAGGCTGGTCGCAACCACCTTTCACAGCAAGGCCACTGGAGACAGCAGGCGCGTCGAGATTCCCTTCGTGTTCCTGTTCATCGGCGCGGCACCGTTCACGAGCTGGCTGCCAGAGCATATGAGCTGCGACGAAAAGGGCTTCGTGAAAACCGGGCCGGATCTTGCCAATATCGACCTTGTGCGCGCGGGCTGGTCGCTTGATCGCATGCCCACCCGCTATGAGACGAGCTGGCCCCGGGTCTACGCTGTGGGCGATGTCCGGATCGGTTCGGTCAAGCGGGTCGCCTCGAGCGTCGGCGAAGGCTCAGTGGTCGTGAGTGACATCCACCGCGCCATCGCGGAACTGGGAGCCGTTAGCGATCCTTTGCCGCGCGGCGGATGATCCAGCGTATCAGCGCCAACAGGGACAGGCTGAGCGCCAGCAGTGCGGCGAGCACCAAAAATCCGAACTTAAGTGGTGTCAGCACATTTTTCAGATCCAGCAGGTCTGCGCTGCCAGACAATGCAAGCGCCTGCACTGTATTCTCGAAGAGATCCACAACTGCCGCTGCGAGCGCTGGGAGCATAGCCCACCCGCGAAAGCGCGCGGGCACGAACCGTCCCGCCAGGCCAGCAAAAAAAGCGCCATAGGCGATCGGATACGCGGTATCATTGAGTACGCTTGCCCAGAAGTGCGCGGTTTTCTGGACGGCAGACATCTCCTCCAGGCGAACCCGAGCCGCCTCACCGGTTGCGATCATGTCAAGCAGCGGTCCGTCGATCAGCGCCTGCACCGGCGCGAAACTAAGGCCGATCAGCACCATCAGTACAAAACTTGCTATGATGGCCGGGACAGAAGTCAGCCACCTGAGCAATGCACTCAACTTGCCTCTCCCTCGATGACTTCGCTTTCGCGGCCGACACCGCTGACCAGGGCAACCAGTTTTTCTCCCGCTTCCCTGAGCTTCGCCTCATCCGTCGAGCGGGCGATCAGCGCAACGCCGTGGTCTGTCACAGAGCGGAACCATGGGTATGAGCCGAGACTGACCCCTTCCAGCTCCTCATTGAGACGTGACAGCTTCTCGGCCACATCGCCTTCGCGAAGGCCGGCCGACCGCACCGTCAGGCTCCGCACCGGCACGCCGCGCTCGAGGCGGTGGCCAATATCCTGCAGCATACCCTGCACGATCGAAGGCACGCCGGCCAGCGTAAAGACATTGCCAGTCTGGAAACCCGGTGCGCCAGAGACAGGGTTCTCGATCAGGCTAGCGCCGTCCGGGATTCGCGCCATGCGCTGGCGCGCTTCGGTAAATTCGGTACCGATCTCGTCATAGCGGGCCTGCAGCATCGCCATGACGTCAGGATGCTTGCCGATCCCCACACCGAACGCCGCAGCGATGGCATCAGCGGTGATATCGTCATGCGTCGGCCCGATACCCCCCGTCGTGAAGACGTAGGTGTAGCGCTCTCGCAGGGCATTCACTGCCTCGACGATGCGCGCCTGCACGTCAGGCACGATCCGGACTTCTTCCACCGGGATGCCATAAGGCCCGAGAAATCCGGCAATATGCTGGACGTTGATGTCGCGCGTGCGACCGGAAAGGAGTTCATCGCCTATCAGGCAGATTGCGGCTGTCGGTGTGCTCATGGCCTATCTCTAGCGCCGCCATGATCCGACAGCCAGTACAAGATATGCAACCGGCAGGTTTTGCTGCGGTCGGCGTTTCCCTGGAGCATCATGTGCCCTTCAATCTGCCGATGCCACTGCCGTCTGGATCACCCCGTCTGCCGCAGGAAGCAGCGCTTCGTAAACCAGCCTTTGAGACTCGCCGCGAAAGTCGGCCGGCTCGCCGGGCAGTGCGCCAAAGCGCTGCACCATTCCGATGAAGAAAAGGTCGTTGGCGGGGTCGATCCAGAACCAGGTGCCGGCAGCTCCGCCCCAGTAATAGGTGCCGGGCCCGACAGTGGCATTCATCGCTTCCGGATCGGTAATGACACCGAAATCGAAGCCGAAATCATGCATCGCCTCTTCAAGCGCGGTTGTACCCGAGAAGGTCACGCCCGTGCCCTCCGGAAGGTGGTTGCGGGTCATGAGCGCGACCGTCTCCGGAGAGATGATCTCGACATCGCCTAACGAACCACCATCCAGCATCATCTGGCAGAAGCGCGCATAGTCCGAAATCGTCGATGCAAGGCCAGCACCGCCAGACGGGAAGCCAACCGTTTCCTCGCGAAGCTCGAAACCGAGGAAATCCGGCGGGAACGCATTCGGCACGAACCGTTCTTCCTCTTCGGAATAAGCCATCAGGTCGCTCAAACGGGAGCGCTTCTCATCCGGCACGATGAAATCGGTGTCTTCCATACCGAGCGGGCCAAACACGTTTGCCTTGAGATAGTCGTCGAAACGCATGCCCGAGAAGTGTTCAACGAGGTAGCCCTGGATATCGACGGCAACGGAATAGTACCATTCGTTGCCCGGCTGTTTCAGGAGCGGAATGGCGGCGACCTTGTCGATCATCGTCTCCATGTCCGGCGAGGTAAGCACTTTCTGTTCCCGGAATTGCCGATTGGCGTAGTCAGCCCCGCCAAGTCCGTAGGCAAAGCCTGCGGTGTGGGTCAGCAGTTCCTTCATCGTCGGTGGATGATCGGGTTCGACCAAAACTGGAATGCCATCTTCAGTCTCGCCGTCCAGCACCATGAGATCGGCGAATTCCGGAATGAACTCGGCCACCGGGTCGTCCAGCTCGAAGTAATCGAGCTCATAGAGCTGCATCAGCGCGACGCCCGTGATCGGTTTCGACATGGAGTAGATCCGGAAGATCGTGTCGTCCGTGACGGGTGCTTCCGGCTCAACCTGGCGCAGGCCATGAGCCTGATAGTGCGCAACCGCACCATCTTTCACGAGCAGGGTCTGCATACCAATGACGTGGCCCTCATCGACATAGGCCCGCATCTTTTCTGCCAGGGCTTCCAGCCCCTCATCACTGAATGCTGCCGACTCGCCAGCCTCGAGAACCGGCCAGTCAGCCGATACGGCGCTTGCGCCTGAACCTGTAACACCGCCTGCGCAAGCGGCCAGCACCGCAATGGCGGCCGCCATCGCGCCCGATCGTCTGATCATTGAAGCCTCCCCGGACATTATGTCATTGCGGTAATCGTGAAGCACACCCTCCAAGGCCGCAAGCACTTTGCCGAAGATTTGAAATGAGAGCCCGTCAGGGCTCGAAGTAAGGCCGGTCGCCTGCAATCGTCACACGCTCCATAACGCGCACATCCGGCCAGTAGTCGCTGGCGGCATAGTGCTGGCAGGCGCGATTGTCCCAAAACGCCATGGAGCCCGGTGCCCAGCGGAAGCGGCACTGATACTCCGGAATGGCGGCCTGGGCGTAGAGATGCTCAAGCAGCCAGTCGCTCTCCTTTTGTGACAACTCCTTGATGTGACTGGTGAAAGCCGTGTTCACATAGATCAGCCGCTCACCGGTTTCCGGATGGGTGCGGATGACCGGATGCTCCATCGGCGGATACTTCGCGTGCAGCTCTTTCGGGTCTTTGCCCAGCCGCCGGGCGAATACGCGGGCGATATCGTGCACCGCTGTCAGCCCGCAGCAGAAGTCCTTCATCTTCTCCGACAGGCCCTCATAGGCTGCCACCATATCCGAGAATAGCGTGTCGCCACCGACCGCCGGTAAATCTATGGCGCGCAGGATGGAGCCGAGTGACGGCTGTTCGCGCCAGGTCACATCGGAATGCCAGGTGTTCTCCTGCCCCTTATTGTTCGCATTGTGGGTGATGCGCAGGATCTCCGGGTTTTCCTGGTCCTTCGGTGTTGCCGGATGGATTTCCAGCTCCCCGAAGCGGCGGGCAAACTCGATATGCTGCTCCGCCGTGATCTGCTGGTCGCGAAAGAAAACGACCTTGTATTTTAGCAGCGCTGCCCGGATGTCGGCGATCAGCGCGTCATCGAGCGCCTCGCTCAGATCCACCCCATGCAAGACGGCGCCGATCCGCGGTGTCAGCGGCCTTGCTTCAAAACGCGCAAACGCTTCAGCGCCAACATGGACGTTCATCTGATTTCCTCCCATTTGTTCTTGTCTTTTTTGCGAGCTTATGCCCAATCGCGCCATTCGGGAAGGCTGGCGCCAGAGCGCTGGAGGCACGAGTCAGTTGCGGGTGTGGAATCCGAACCCGAACACTGCCATATTCATTGCGTAATCAAAGGCGATGCCTATCCCACCAAGCCCGGACCAGACCGACATGACTGAAGCTGAACTCATGATGCCTATGCGGACCGGAGAAATCCGGATCCACGATGAGGAAGGATTTGAGGGCATGCGCCGGGCTGGCAAGCTTGTCGCCGAATGCCTCGACATGCTCGTGCCTGAGGTAAAACCCGGCGTGACGACCGCCCATCTGGACGATCTGATCCGCGAATTTGTCCTCGACCATGGTGCCCAGTCTGCCACGATCGGCTATCGCGGCTACCGCCACGCCTCATGCATCTCGCTCAACCACGTCATCTGCCACGGCATACCGGGCGATCGCCCGCTGAAGGATGGCGACATCGCCAATATCGACGTCACGCTGATCCTGGATGGATGGCATGGCGACCATTCGCGCATGTATGCGGCCGGCCAGCCAAAGCGCAAAGCCGAGCGGCTGATGGACGTAACCTACGAAGCGCTGATGGCCGGGATCGCGGCCGTGAAGCCCGGTAATCGCTTCGGGGACATTGGCGCAGCCATTTCGGCCATCGCAGCCAAGAACCGCCTGTCCGTGGTCGAGGACTTCTGCGGCCACGGCCTCGGGCAACTTTTTCATGACGAGCCGAATGTCGTGCACTCTGCACGCGCCGGAACCGGGCCGGAACTGAAGCCCGGCATGTTCTTCACGATCGAGCCGATGCTGAATATCGGCCGCAAGGATGCGGCGATCCTGCCGGACGGCTGGACGGCTGTGACGCGCGACCGGCAGCTCTCTGCCCAGTATGAGCATTCGGTCGGCGTCACCAAGGACGGCGTTGAAGTGTTCACCACCTCACCCAAAGGCTGGCACACGCCGCATACGGTGAAGCTCTGACCGGCTACTCGGGCGGCGCGTAGTAGGGCGCAGCCTCCTCCGGCATCATTTCCATGGAAATCGTGATCCCGTGCTCGGCGGCAAGCTGGCCGATGACGGCTCCAACCGCTTCAGCAGACTCGGGCTTGGCTTCGGCAATACGTGGGCTGACACTCTCCATGAAGGCTTCGAACGAACTGCCCGTCGTCATCATGACCAGTTCGGTTTCGCCATCTGAACCGTTCCAGAACATGTGCGCATGGCCGCGATTGAGGGCCGCAAAGTCACCGGGGTTGAGGCGCAGCACTTCTCCATTGGACAGAACGTCCAGCGTACCGGATGTGACGTAGAAGTATTCGTCTTCATGGGTATGGGTGTGCGGCGGCGAGCCCGGGCTGCCCGGCGGAAGGATGAATTCGTAAATCGTCACCGCCCCGGCCGACTCGTCGCTGGCGAGCAGAAGGCGGATCGGATGGAACGGATTCTCGACGCTCTCACCCGTTTCAGCGCGGACCAGCTTGTCCGGATGGTCGGCAACTTCAGCCACCCCTTCGTGTTCATGTGCATGCGCGCACGCCGCCGTCGCCGCCAATGCAGCCGCAGCAAGAAACCATTTTGTCGACATTGTCGTCCCTCCACTCCATTTTCGGTGCTCGCCAGTTTTCACAAAGCCCTGCTTCGCGCAAGCTTGACGCGACCACCCCATTCGGAACATAAAAGGAACACGCATTGGTTGGGAGGTATGGATGAGGCAGGTGGAAGAAGCGCCCTTGCTGGGCCTGGATGCGCCTCAGGCGATCTCGGCCCCTAAGCCCCATTGGCAAGGCCATCGCGACCGCCTGCGTACCAGGCTGGTGGAACGCGGCGCCAATGCGCTCGAAGATTACGAGCTTCTCGAGACCCTGCTCTTCGCCTTCATTCCGCGCCGCGACGTGAAGCCGGTTGCCAAGGCGCTGCTGGCACGGTTCGGTTC
>MRWG01001867.1_pt1 | contig 11872 bp, 10 predicted proteins | sample 1013341 | NCBI WGS metagenome assembly MRWG01 (sample SAMN06117577, study PRJNA244670) | biofilm metagenome | biome: Water; feature: Cathode Biofilm; material: Biofilm; isolation source: microbial consortium enriched at the cathode of a solar microbial fuel cell | place: USA: District of Columbia ... | reverse complement strand
CCGTCAGCGCCGGGTCCGCTTTTGCCGGCGAAGCCGACATCAAGTACCGCAAGTCGGTCATGAAGGCCGTCGGCGGTCACATGACCGCGATGTCGCTGATCCTCAAGGGCGAGGCCGGCGACATGAAGAACATTTCCGCGCACGCCGATGCCATGGCGGGTCTCGCGCAGGCCGCGTTGTCGGCGTTCCCCAAGGATTCCAGCAAGATGGACGGCGAGACCGAGGCGACCATGGACATCTGGGACAAGCCCGACGAGTTCAAAAAGGTGGCGATGGCGTTCGTCGATCACTCGAACAAGCTGGCCGACGCCGCCAAGTCGGGTGACAAGGGCGCCATCGGCGAAGCGCTCGGCGCGCTCGGCAAGAATGCCTGCAAGACCTGCCACGACGGCTTCCGCGAGAAGAAGTAACTTTCCACGCTATTTCACACCCGTCATTCCGGCGTGTGCCGGAATGACGTCGGTGTGAACGCGGTTCACTCAGTAATTCATCACCGCATACGCGATCCCCGCCGCGACCGCGGCGATGGTGATGGCCGTGGTCAGGGACCCTTCGGCCTCGCTTTCCGGCGGTGCCCCGTCCGCGTCGATATCCCGCAAGCGCCCGGTGATCATGGCGCCGACGATGCCGTGGCCCTTGATCCAGTAGAACGCGACCGCCGCCAGGTGCAGCGCGATCAGCGCGTAGACGGCATTCGACGACAGGTGATGGATGTAGGTCAGGGAGTCGCTCGTCGACTTGGTGACCGTGCCCGCCAGCGGCCCCTCGGTCAGGATGTCGTCGTTGGCGAACAGACCGGTCCCGGCCTGCAACGCGAGCGCCAGCAGCATCGCCACGACCGACCAGCCGCCCATCGGGTTGTGGCCCAGGTGCGGACCGGCGCCGTCGGACACCAGCTTCTTCACGTAGCCGATGACCCGCGCCGGGCCCGCCACGAAACTGGCGAAGCGGGCGTGACGGCCGCCCATGACCCCCCAGGCGATGCGGAAGATCAGCAGTGCCAGCACCACGTGGCCGGAAATCAGATGGATATCCATCGGCCCGAACTCGGCGGTCCAGAGCGACGTCGCGACCGCGCCCAGGAACGCCCAATGGAACAACCGCGTCGGCAGATCCCAGACGTAGGCGCCCTTTCGGGAGGCGCCCGGTTTCGTTTTGTCCGCCATCGCTCACCTCACCCGTCGTTCATTCACACCGGCAAACTTGCCTGAAACGCATCGACCGTCCAATCAAGATAACGTCAGCTCGAGATGCTTGAAACCCGCCGCAACGCATCTATTTCTTTCACGTCACGCGTAAATGTGGCAATCAAATGTCGATGTCCAGAACACCGATCCTGCTTGTCCTGTTGGGTCTCGCCGCCATCGCCGCCGCGATCGGGCTGAACGAGTTCGCGTGGCGCGAGGAAATCACCGCCGAGGAACCCACGGCCCAGGCCGAGGACACCGGCAAAACCGAACAGGGTGAAGCCCCGGCGGCCGCCGGGAGCAACGGGAACACCGAACAGGCGGCACGGCCCGAGGCGTCGGCAGCGGATGCCGAGGATGCCGGGAAAGCCCCCCGCGTCCCCGCCTTCGACGTCATCCGCGTCAATCCGGAGGGCGATACCGTCATCGCCGGCACCGCGCCGCCGAAAAGCGAGGTCCGCATCCTCGACGGCGACACCGTGATCGGCAAGGTCAAGGCGGACGAACGCGGCGAATGGGTATTCGTCCCTGAGAATCCGCTCGAACCCGGCTCGCGCAAACTGTCGCTCAAGGCGATCGTCGACGGCAAGGAGATCGCCGCCGCCGAGGATGTGGTCATCGCGGTACCGGAGCGCGACACCGGCACCGGCGAACCGAAACAGCGCCAGGCGATGGTGCTGAAGTTCCCGAAGAGCGCCGACAAGCCGACCAAGGTCCTGCAGAATCCGGCCGGCCCGGTCGACCGCACCGAGTTCCCGCTCACCATCGACACCCTGGATTACGATTCCAAGGGCCGTGTCATCGTCTCGGGCGGCGCGCCCAAGGGCGCGACGATCCAGCTTTACCTAGACGGCGAACTGCTGAGCCGCACCACCGCCGGCGACGACGGGCAGTGGGTGGCGAGGCCGGACCAACTGATCCCGCCCGGGCTCTATACGCTGCGCGCCGACCAGGTCGGCGACGGCGGCAAGGTGATCGCGCGCGTCGAATATCCGTTCTCGCGCGCCGAGGACCTGAGAACCATGGCCGAGGGAACCTACGTTCTGGTGCAGCCCGGTAATTCCCTGTGGCGGATCGCCCGGCGCCTGTACGGGTCCGGATTCGCCTACACGCAGATCTTCGAGGCCAACAAGGGTCGGATTATCGATCCGGATTTGATATACCCGGGTCAGGTCTTCGAGATTCCGAGCGTCAACTGACGCCGGACGCCGTCGATACGTCAACCGAGGAGCCGGGTTTTGCTGAAAATCGTTCTCGTCCCGATCAACAAGGCGGGATATCCCTTCATCGCGATCTTCGCGGCGGCGACGCTCGCGCTCTATCTCTTCTGGGAGCCGCTGGGCATCATCGGCATGGTGCTGACGGCCTGGTGCGCGTATTTCTTCCGCGATCCGGACCGCATCACGCCCGATGACGACAACGTGGTGATCTGTCCCGCCGACGGCGTCGTGCAGTCGGTGATCAAGGCCGCGCCGCCGCCGGAACTGGAGATGGGGTCCGAGCCCATGACCCGGGTCGCGGTGTTCATGAACGTCTTCAACGTGCACGTGAACCGTTCGCCGGTGACCGGCACGGTCAGCGCCAAGCACTACCGGCCCGGGCGCTTTTTCAACGCGTCGCTGGACAAGGCGAGCGAGTTCAACGAGCGCATGTCCCTCAAGGTCAAGAAGGACGACGGCACCGAGATCGCCTTCGTGCAGATCGCCGGCCTCGTGGCGCGGCGCATCCTGTGCTACGTTGAGACCGGCGCGCCGCTGAAGGCGGGCGAACGGTTCGGCCTGATCCGCTTCGGTTCCCGGGTCGATATCTACCTGCCCGACGGCGTGCAACCGCTGGTGATCGAGGGCCAGACCACGATTGCCGGCGAAACGGTCATCGCCGATCTGACGCGCAAGGGAGACCCGCTCACGGGCGCGGTCCGCTAAAGGGCACTGGGATGGACGAAACACCGAAAGGGACGACGCAGACGGCGCCGAAGAAACGCGGCATCCGCGTCATGAGCCTGAACAAGCTGATCCCCAACATCCTGACGCTGATGGGGCTGGCGGCGGGGCTAACGTCGGTCCGCTTCGCGCTGCAGGAACAGTGGGAATTCGCCGGCATCGCGGTCACCGTGGCCGCCGTGCTGGACGCGCTCGACGGCCGCGTCGCACGCATGCTCAAGGGCGCCAGCAAGTTCGGCGCCGAGCTGGACTCGCTTTCCGACTTCGTCTGCTTCGGCGTCTGCCCGGCACTGATCCTTTACCTGTGGGCGATGCAGGACGCCGGCCGCTGGGGCTGGATCGTCTGCATGCTGTTCGCCATGTGCTGCGGATTGCGCCTGGCGCGCTTCAACGTCGCGCTCGAGGATCCGGACAAGCCCAACTGGGCCGGTCAGTTCTTCACCGGCGTCCCGGCACCGGCCGGCGCCGGCGTGGTGCTGCTGCCGATGATCCTGTCGTTCATCGCCGGCGACGATTTCTTCCGCAACCCGGGCACGGTGGCGGTCTGGATGCTGGCGTCGGGGGCGCTGCTGATCTCGACGATCCCGACGTTCTCGTTCAAGACGTCGCGCATTCCGCGCGCCTGGTTCCTGCCGGTGATGATCACCATCGCCGTCACCGCGACGTTCATCGTGTCGGCGCCGTGGTGGACACTGGCCGCCGTGCTGCTCCTCTATATCGGGCTGATCCCGGTCTCGATCCGGCGTTACCGGCGCCTCAAGGCGCGCGGCGCCGCCGGCCTGCCGCCGGACGACGAGGAAGAGATCGAGATCGAGGACGACGATGACGACGACGGCGAGAACGCAATCAGTCAGCCGCGGGCGTAAGCTATTGCCCTCCAATCATACATACACACTCCGACGTCACCCCCGCGTAGGCGGGGGTCCAATTGGTTTCCCGCCTACGCGGGAATGACGAGGGTTCTGGTACTGCCGCCAACCACAACCGGCGTCCGATGGAACCTAAATAGAGAACCACAGAGGCGCCGAGGATACAGAGGGACTGCGGCCCGGGTCGGCCTCTGTGCCTCTGTGGTTCAATATTCATTTGGTTTCGTCTTGGACCCTGAAACGCGTTGGGGTGACGTAATTATGTTGAATAGCGGGAAAGCTTAAATCAAACCGCCGGCGCCGCCGCCTTCTTCTCGCGCCGGCGTTCGCGCCACGCCGCCAGATTGCCGCGCAGCATCAGCGCCGACGGCGTGACGATCAGCGTCAGCACGGTGGCGAAGGCGAGGCCGAAGACGATGGCCGTCGAGAGCTGGGTCCACCATTGCGTCGACGGTGCGCCGATGTTGACGGTGCGGTTGACGAAATCGATGTTGACCCGGAGCACCATCGGCATCAGGCCGAGGATCGTCGTCACCGTGGTCAGCAGCACCGGGCGCAGGCGCTGCGCGCCGGTCTTGAGGATGGCGTCGCGGACCGAGGCGGATTCCTTTTTCAGCCGGTCGAAGGTGTCGATCAGCACGATGTTGTTGTTGACGACGATGCCGGCCAGCGCGATCACGCCGATGCCGCTCATCACCACGCCGAACGGCTGGCCTGTGATCAAGAGCCCAATAAACACGCCGATGGTCGACATGACGACGGCGGAGAGAATCAGGAACGCCGAATAGAAGCTGTTGAACTGGGTCACCAGGATCAGCGCCATCAGGAACAGCGCCACGCCGAACGCCTTGACCAGGAAGTCCTGCGCCTTCCGCTGTTCCTCGTCCTCGCCCTTGAAGCGGATCGTGATGCGCGGGTCGAACCCGGCCCCGGCGATCCATTTCTGCACTTCCTTGACCTTGTCGTCGACCAGCACGCCGTCGACTACGTCCGCCTTGACCGTCATCACGCGGCGCGTGTCGGTGCGCTTGAGGGTGCCGGTCTTGGGCTTCGGGCTGACCGTCACGAAATTATTGATCGGCACCGACTGGCCCTCGACATCGATTCGCAGGCTGCCGAGCTGGTCGAGGGTGCGGAACCGTTCCGGATAGCGCGCGCGCACGTCGATTTCGTCGTCGGCGTCGTCGGGGCGGTATTCGCCGAGCTTGAGGCCATTGGTCGCGAGTTGCACGGCGCGGCCGACGGTTTCGATGTCGGTGCCGAACTTGGCCGCCTGGGCACGGTCGACGTCGATCTCGAAATCGATGCCCGGCAGCGGCCGGCTGTCCTCGACGTTCTGGTACTGGCCGTCCTTGTCGATGTAGTCGCGGAGCCTGGCCGCCGCCTGTGCCAGCAGTTCGGGGTTGCGGCTCGAAAACTCGACCTGAATGTCCTTGCCGACGGGCGGCCCGGCCTCGACCGTGCGGCGATCGATGTAGATGCCGGCGATGTCGCCGGTCTTTTGTTTGGCTTCGGCGAGGATCACGGAGGCCTTGCGGCGCAGGTTCCATTCCTCGAACTCGAGGGTCACCTCGCCGATGATGTCCTCGGCGTCGTCCGACTGTTCGCTCTTGCCGACGCGGGTATAGAGGTCGCGGATGCCCTCGACATCGAGAAGGCGGCTCTCGACCCGCTTCATCAGGTCGTTTTTCTCCCAGACCGAGAGGTTGCCGCGGGCGCGCACCTGCAGCTTGGCCAGTTCCGGCTCGACCTCGGGGAAGAACTCGACGCCCTTGCCGAAGGTGTCGTAGGCCATCTGCACGCCGACCAGCAGCGCCAGCGCCGCCAGCAGAATCTTCACCGGATGCCGGAGCGCGCCGTCCAGCACGCGCACGTACGCACCGGTGATGCCCGACAGGTGGTCGGTGCGGAACGTCGACGACGCGGCGAGCTCGCGCATCAGCTTAGCGTCGACGGCGCCGCCGGGCTTGCCGACCTGCGCACCCAGCGTCGGCACGAAGATCAACGCCATGGCCAGCGACGCGGTCAGCGTCATCAACAGCGTGATCGGCAGGAACTTCATGAACTCGCCGACCACGCCGGGCCAGAACACCAGCGGCAGGAACGCCGCCAGCGTCGTCGCCGTCGAGGCGATGATCGGCCACGCCATGCGCTTCGCCGCCAGCACGTAGGCGGCGCGCTTCGGCTCGCCCTCGGTCATCTTGCGGTCGGCGTATTCGGTGACGACGATGGCGCCGTCGACCAGCATGCCGACCGCCAGGATCAGGCTGAACAGGACGACGATGTTGACCGTCATGCCGACCGAATAGAGCACCAGGATCGCGGTCAGGAACGAGCCCGGAATGGCAATGCCGACGAGCCCCGCGGTTCGGAGCCCGAGTGCGGCGACGACGATCACCATCACCAGCACGATGGCCGACAGCACGTTGTTCTGGAGGTCCGTCAGCATCAGGCGGATGTCGTCGGACTTATCCTGCAGGTATTCGACGTGAACCGCGCCGCGCATGGCGCCGGTCCATGCCGCGCGTTCCTCCTCGACGACGCGGCGCACCGCCTCGACGGTCTCGATGATGTTCTCGCCGGTACGCTTGGAAACCTCCAGCGCCACCGCCGGATGGCCGTCAACGCGGGCGAACGTTTCCGGGTCCTTGAAGCCGCGGCGGATTTCCGCGATGTCACCCAGCACGATAGCGCTGTCGCCGTCCACCTTGACCGGCATCGAGGCGATGTCGTCGACGGTCTCGAACAGGCCCGGCACCTTGATCGCGAAACGGCCCTGGCCGGTATCCTGAGCACCAGCAGCGACCAGCAGGTTGGAACTAGCGACCCGGGCGACCGTCGCCGTCGGCGACAGGCCGTAGCTCTCGATGGCGACCGGGTCGATCACCACCTCGACCAGTTCCTCGCGGTCGCCGGCGATCTCGACCTTGAGGACCTGGGAAATCCCCTCGATCTCGTCGCGCAGGCTGCGCGCCAGCGTCTGCAGGGTGCGCTCGGGCACGTTCCCCGAAAGCGTCACGACGAGCACCGGGAACAGCGAGAAGTTGACCTCGTGCACCTCCGGTTCGTCGGTTTCCTGCGGCAGTTCGGGCTTGGCCAGGTCGACCTTCTCGCGCACGTCGGTCAGCGCGTCGTCGGCGTCGAAGCCGGCATCGAACTCGAGGGTCACGTTGGCGCCGCCCTCGTAGGCCGAGGCGCGCATCTCCTTCACCCCTTCGATGGCGCGCAGTTCCTGCTCCATGGGGCGGATCAGCAAACGCTCGGCGTCCTCGGGCGAGATACCCTCGTGCGTCATCGAGACGTAGATGATCGGGATGTTGACGTCCGGATCCGCCTCCTTGGCGATGTCGTTGAAGGCGAACGTGCCGGCGATCAGGATCAGCACCAGCCCGCCCAGCACCGTGCGGCTATGGCTGACGGCGGCTTCGATAAGCGCGTTCATTTACTGGACTCCGTCCGCCTTCGGCGTGACGTTATCGGTTTCGCGCGGCGCCGGCGCGACGCCCGCCTTCGGCGTGATCTCTTCGGCGCCCGGCCTGGGCAGCACCGGATCGCCCGCCCCCGCGTCCGTACCGGCGGGGCCGACCGGCTCACCCCTGGACACCTGCACGTCCTGGCCGTCGACGACAAATTCCTGGCCGACAGTTATCACCGTGACCTGGTCCGGCAGCCCGGTGACCCAGGCGCCGTCGGGCTGATCGTCGAGCAGCGTCACCGGCATGAACCGGACGGTATTGCCGCCTGAGACCGTGCGCACGCCGAGCTGGCCCCGGTCGTTGAGGGTCAGCGCCGAGGTCGGAATCTGGTGCGCCATGCGCGTGCCGCCATTGAGCCGCACCTCGGCGGTCATGCCGGCCGGGATGGTGCCGTCCGGATTGTCAAACCAGACGTCGACGCGGAACGCGCGCGTGGTGTCGTTGGCGACGCGCGAGATGTAATGCACGGTGCCGCCGATCTGGCGTCCGCTCGGCAGTTCGATGGTCGCGAGTTCGTTGACCTTGAGAAACTCGACCTCGCGTTCGGTGACGTAGGCGATGACCCGCATCGGGTCGAGATCGACCACCACCGCCACCTGCTCGCCGGCCTCGACGTAATCGCCCGGGCCCGGCAGAAGCTCGTCGATGAAGCCGCCGATCGGCGCGCGGATCCTGGTGCGCGCGATGTCGAGCTTGATCGCCGCGAGCTCGGCCTCCGCCTTGGCCAGCGCGGCATTGCTCTCGGCCAGCTTGACCTGGGATTCGAACTGCTTGCGCTGCAGGTCCTTGGAGGCTTCGTAGACGATCCTGGCGGCGCCGACGCGGGCCTCGGCATCGCGCAGCCGGGCCTGGCGGTCGTCCATGGCGAGTTCCAGCAGCACCGTACCCTTGTCGACGACGGCACCCTTGCGGGCCGGGCGCGCGACCACCTGGCCGGCGGTCTCGGCCTTGATCTCGGCATCCTTGATGGCGTTGGTGCGGCCGGTGACGATCAGCGTGCGCGGATGATCGACGGCGCTGAAATCGCGGACCTGCACCGTGATCGTTTCGGTTTCCTGAGCGTTGCGCTCGGCGACAGTTTCCTGGTCGACGGGCGGCTTGTCGCCGATCATGCCCGACGCAACCCACAGCACCGCAGCGGCGGCGAGGATCGCCGCCAGGATGAACGATTGTTTCATGCGCGGCTTCGCCGGCGCGTCTCCGGACTTGTGGTCTTGCTCGGCCGAGGTGTCGGAATGAATGTCGTTCATCGTGCACTCCGCCCGCACGGGGAATTATATGTCTGCGTTATAAAATGCACGCGGTTGATAGCACTTCCGGCGCCGTAAACCACTGAAAATTTTGCAATGCAGCATTGCCGTACGCTTGAAATCGCACGTTATTCCGATTTTTGCGTGCCGGAACGCAAAAAGTCTGACAGGCCGTCTCATCCTTCGAGACGGCCTCCGGCCTCCTCAGGATGAGGTCCGTTCGATCGATCCATTGACCCGCCCTCATGCTGAGGAGCCCCGGACACGGTCCGGGGCGTCTCGAAGCATATCACTCGTTGTCACGCTCCCACGGCGGAATCGGCGTGAACGCCTCGACCAGCGTATCGACGAAGGCGCGCACCTTGGCCGACAGGTTGCGGTTATGCGGCCACACCGCGAAGATCCCCGGATCGCCGGTGATCTCGAATTCCTGCAGCACGGGTACCAGCCGGCCCGCCTTGATGTCGTCGCCGACGACGAAGCTGGCGGCGCGAAACAGGCCGATCCCGGCCAGCGCAGCCTCGTGCAGCGCGATCGCGTTGTCGGCCTCGAAGCGGCCCGACACCTCGACCGTCGAGGGGCCGCCGTCGGTGTTGAATTCCCATTTGTTGAGCGACGTCGGAATGCTCAGCTTGAGACACTCGTGATCCTTCAGGTCGTGCGGGCACTGCGGCGTGCCGCGCCGTTTCAGGTAGTCCGGCGACGCCACCAGTACCCGGTGCGCGGTGCCCAGCTTACGCGCGATCAGCGACGAGTCGGTGAGCGTGCCGATACGGATCGAGACGTCGAAGCCCTCCTCGACCAGGTTGACGATGCTGTCGGTCATGGTGAGCTGCACCTGCAGGCTCGGGTACTTCGCCAGCATTTTCGGGATCAGCGGCACGATCTGGTACTGCCCGAACGCGGTCGAGGCGTTGACGCGCAACACGCCGCGCGCCTCGGCGGTCGACAGCGAGACGGTTTCCTCCGCCTCTTCGACCTCGGCCAGGATCGGCGTCACGCGCTGATAGAACGCACGCCCCTCCTCGGTCAGGCTGAGCTTGCGCGTGGTACGGCTCAAGAGGCGCACGCCCAAACGGTCCTCGAGCCGCCCGATCATCTTCGAGACCGCCGACGGCGTCATGTGCAGATCGCGCGCGGCGCGGGAAAAGCTGCCGCTTTCCACCACCCGGGCGAAGGTTTCCATTTCTCCGAACCTGTCCATGCCGGGATATTAATGAATATCTTTCACGAAACATAGTCTTTTTTTGGGCATTATACTATTTTCGGAATTCTATTAGGTTTCTTTCAACAGCGCGGGGCAGGAAACACCGTCCCGCCCATGAATTGAAAGGACGCTAGATATGTACAGCGATCGCAACACCGGGTCCGCCAGGACCGGCAGCATTTTCGCCAACGGCGAGGTGGAACACGCCATCCGCGAAGGCCGCCGGCTGCGGGCCGAGGCCGTCCGCAACGCCTTTTCCAGGCTGCGCCCGCACCTCGGGTCCAACGACTAAGCCAATATGCCCCGCCTCATCCTGAGGAACGAGCTTCGGCGAGTGTCTCGAAGGATGAGGGTCACGCAAGAGACTTTTGCCGTTGAACGGCACCCTTACTCCTACGCCCCCTGTAGTGAGTCTACCCTGAACTGAGCTCCGCCCTCCCCGGGCGGGGCTCATTTTTTGGTATGCGTGCCCGGCCGGCAGCGCCTAACTGATCGGCTTCGGCTGCGAGCAGCCGCCCAGGTAGTCGTCGAGCGGCGTCGACGAGGTTTCGGGCGCCGACGTGGTCGCCGGCTGGCTGCTCTGCTTGCCATCGGCAACGGCGCCGGCGGCGAACGAGATACCCAGCATGAGAGAAAAAACGAAGACAGAGAGTAGTCGCATGACACCTTACTCCTGAACGTTTGCCGTCCGCGATTATATCCCGAGGCGGGCTGCCGGTCCTAGCGCTATCTGTTGGCCCTGCTCAAGGCCGCCTCCGGGCCCGCATCGAAAAGCGCGCCGCTCGGCGTTTTCAGGAACGCGTCGAGCGGAACTTCCTCCTGCTTGAGGAACCCCCTCTGCGTCAGTGTGCCGTTGCCGACCATTTCGATGACCGCCGCGGCCGACGCCGACGTGGTCCAGGCGATCGCCGTGCGGCGCGCCCCGGCGATCACCTGCGGATAGAGCGCGCGCACGAATTCCCGGCGCGTGAGCCCGCCGTCCAGCATACCCTCCACGGACGCATGGATGTAGACCACGTCGTCGTCGACCGGCGGCTTGGCGGCGGTCAGGATCCGGCCGGCCTGCTCGCGGTCGTCGCGCATCAGCAGCTCGTGGAAAAAGAAGTTCATCAGGCCGGCGTGACCCGGATAGCGCATGCTCTTGTAGTCCAGGTTGGCGGCCCGCCCCTCATAGGTCTCGCACATGGTGCCGAGCCCGCCCGACGTGGTGAATGCCTCGAGCCGGCGGCCGTCGATGTAGATCTGCTCGATCCATTCCATCGACGAGACCGTCTTGCGCACGCCGTCCTCGATCACCTCGCAGTCGTTCAGGTACTCGTTGACGACGCCTTCCGGCGACCAGTTGAAGGCGTAACCCAGCAGCCCGGTCGGGTGCTGCGGCAGGGCACCGACCCTGAGCCGGATATTGCGGACGGTGTCGAACCGTTCGGCGAGGTGCGCGCCGACGATGCCGATGAAGCCGGGCGCAAGACCGCACTGCGGCGCCATGATGCCGGCGGACGTTTCGGCGAGCTTGCGGATCGCCTTTGTCGTCGGCACGTCCTCGGTCAGGTCGAAATAGTGGATGCCGAGCTTGGCCGCGATGGCGGCGACCCGCGCGTTGAACCGGTAGGGCAGGCACGAAAGAACGGCATCGGCATCCGCGAGCGCGCCAACCACGGCATCGGACGACGCGGCGTCAAGCCCGCGGACGGGAAACGGCAGCGGCGCGGACGGCGCACGGCTGTCATGGCCGGTGACGCGCAACCCGGCCTCGGCCAGCAGCGCCGCCGCCAGGGCCCCGACCTTGCCAAGGCCGAGCACGGCAATGCGATCCAACGGCATCGCGGGAATCCTTCGAAACAGAGAAAAAAGCTTCCGCCGGCGGCGCACCGCCCGGATGGAAGCATGCGTACTATATCACCGGATCGATTTCCGGCGCAGCGGTTTTTGCGGCGGGG
>MRWG01001866.1_pt1 | contig 11877 bp, 7 predicted proteins | sample 1013341 | NCBI WGS metagenome assembly MRWG01 (sample SAMN06117577, study PRJNA244670) | biofilm metagenome | biome: Water; feature: Cathode Biofilm; material: Biofilm; isolation source: microbial consortium enriched at the cathode of a solar microbial fuel cell | place: USA: District of Columbia ... | reverse complement strand
CGAACCGACTCTCCGACTATCTTTTTGTACTGGCGCGAAAGTTGGGACAGGATTTGAAGATTGATGAAATAAAGTGGATTCCAGGCCGTAAATCCTAATATTTTGCGTATTTCTTCGTTATCAATTTACGAATTTCGTAAAATTCTCGTATGATAGGGGAAATATTACGGATTTTGCTTTGCCATGTGGCTTTAAAATTTATTTTTGCAAAAATTTAAAAATACATAGTAACCATGTACTGGACATTAGAATTGGCTTCTTATTTGAGCGATGCACCCTGGCCTGCGACAAAAGATGAACTGATTGATTACGCGATTAGGACCGGAGCGCCATTGGAGGTTGTGGAGAATCTGCAGTCTATGGAAGAAGAGGGTGGCGAGATATATGAATCCATTGAGGAAATTTGGCCAGACTACCCCACAGAAGAAGACTACCTCTGGAATGAGGATGAATATTAATAGCTTTATCGGAATTAGAACAGAAAAGTCTCATTTGAGGCTTTTTTTTTATGTAATTTTGACAGCCCAATAAAGTATTTCCACTGGTTGCACAATGTGGAATGCCTTTTGCACTGCGGAGGTAACAGCAGTTCCCGGTGAGCACCACAGCCCGGGAAGGGTTCGCGGCCCACACTACCGGATAAGGCAGGGGACCGCCTAAAAAAAGTACACATCTTATGAGTTTATTAAATTCCATTTTAAAGGTATTTGTAGGAGATAAGGCAAAAAAGGATGTACAGGCGTTACAACCCCTGGTTGAAGCCATCAGGTCCTTTGAGCCGGCAATGCAGCAGCTCAGCCATGACCAGCTGCGACAAAAAACCCTGGAATTCAAGGCCCTTATAAAGGAAAACCAAAAAGAAGTCACAGAGAAGATCCAGGCCTTGCAGGAAGAAGTACAGGCATCGCAGGATATCGATAAGAACGAGGAACTTTATGGGGAAATCGACAAATTACAGGAAGAGGCCTACCGCATTGGACAAGACACCCTGAATGAACTCCTTCCCGAAGCCTTCGCCGTGGTCAAGGAAACGGCCAGGCGGTTTGTCGAGAACGAAACCCTTTCGGTTAAAGCTTCGGAATTTGACCGGCAGCTTTCGGGCAGCCGGGAATATGTGAGCCTGGAGGGCGATAACGCTGTTTGGCAAAATTCCTGGGATGCCGCCGGCAAGGAAGTCACCTGGGACATGGTGCACTACGATGTACAGTTGATCGGGGGGATTGCCCTGCACCAGGGGAAGATTGCCGAGATGCAGACCGGGGAGGGAAAGACCCTGGTAGCGACCCTACCCCTCTATTTAAACGCACTTACGGGCAATGGGACCCACCTGGTTACGGTAAACGACTACCTGGCCAAGAGGGACAGTGCCTGGATGGGGCCCATATTTGAATTCCACGGCCTTTCTGTAGACTGTATAGACAAGCACCAGCCCAATTCCGAAGGGCGGAGGGCGGCCTATAATGCCGATATTACCTACGGCACCAACAATGAATTTGGGTTTGATTACCTGCGGGACAATATGGCACATACGCCCTCCGACCTGGTACAACGCCCGCACCATTACGCGATTGTGGATGAGGTAGATTCGGTTTTGATCGATGATGCCCGTACCCCCCTCATCATTTCCGGGCCCGTTCCGGAAGGTGACCGGCACGAATTCAATGAGTTAAAGCCCAAGGTGGCCGATATTGTCAATAAGCAACGGCAATACCTCACCGGCGTGTTGGCGGAGGCCAAGAAACTGATCGCGGAAGGCGATACCAAAGAAGGCGGATTCCTTTTGCTAAGGGTGCACCGCGGACTCCCCAAGAACAAAGCCCTGATCAAATACCTCAGCGAGGAGGGGATCAAACAATTGCTGCAGAAAACCGAAAACCTCTTTATGCAGGACAACAACCGTGAAATGCCCCGTGTGGACGCGGAACTGTTGTTCGTGATCGATGAGAAGAACAACCAGATAGAACTTACCGACAAGGGCATCGATTACATTTCCGGTGACCAGGCCAAGGATTTCTTTGTCATGCCCGATATTGGCAGTGAGATCGCGAGGATTGAAAACCAGGAACTCGACATTGAAAAAGAAGCGGAACTCAAGGAAGCACTTTTTAAGGATTTTGCCGTAAAAAGTGAGCGTATACACACCATGAGCCAGTTGCTCAAAGCCTATACCCTGTTCGAAAAAGACGTGGAATACGTAGTCATAGAGAACAAGGTAATGATCGTGGACGAGCAAACCGGAAGGATCATGGAAGGCCGACGCTACTCAGACGGGCTTCACCAGGCCATTGAAGCCAAGGAGAATGTCAAAATCGAGGCCATGACACAGACCTTCGCCACCGTGACCCTGCAGAACTACTTCCGCATGTACAAAAAGCTGTCCGGGATGACCGGTACAGCCGTCACCGAGGCGGGCGAATTCTGGGAAATCTATAAACTGGATGTGATGGAGATCCCTACCAACCGCCCCATTGCCCGGGACGACAGGAATGACCTTATCTACAAAACCAAAAGGGAAAAATACAATGCCATCATCGAGGAGGTGACCACCCTTTCACAAAAGGGCCGCCCCATACTCATAGGGACCACTTCGGTTGAAATATCAGAGTTGCTGTCCCGCATGCTTTCCATCCGGAAGATCGACCACAACGTATTGAACGCCAAACTGCATAAAAAAGAGGCCGATATTGTTGCGGAAGCCGGGAAACCCGGGGTGGTTACCATCGCCACCAACATGGCGGGCAGGGGAACCGACATCAAACTTACCAAAGAGGTCAAAGAGGCCGGAGGGCTTGCCATCATAGGTACCGAAAGGCATGATTCCAGGCGGGTTGACCGGCAGTTGAGGGGACGTTCGGGACGTCAGGGTGATCCCGGAAGTTCACAGTTCTATGTGTCCCTGGAAGACAACCTCATGCGCCTTTTTGGATCGGACAGGGTGGCCAAGATGATGGATCGCATGGGCCTGGAAGAAGGCGAGGTGATACAGCATTCCATGATGACCAAATCCATAGAACGGGCCCAAAAGAAGGTAGAGGAAAACAACTTTGGGATACGCAAGCGGTTGCTGGAATACGATGACGTCATGAACGCCCAGCGCGAAGTGGTGTACAAACGCAGGCGCCACGCCCTCCAGGGCGACCGCCTGAAAGTAGACATTGCCAACATGATCTACGACACCTGCGAACTCATTGCCGAAACCAACAAGGCCGCCAACGATTACAAGAATTTTGAGTTCGAGCTAATCAAGTACTTTTCCATAACCGCCCCCATCACGGAAGAAGAATTTGCCAAAATGGATTTCCAGGTCATGGCCAACCGCATCTACGAGGAGGCCTACAAGACCTATAAGAACAAGATGGAACGCAGCATGGCCACCGCCTATCCCGTCATCCGGAAGGTGTACGAAGACCAGTCGAGTTCCTATGAACGCATCGTGGTACCTTTTACAGACGGGATTAAGACCCTCAGTGTGGTCACCAACCTGAAAGAGGCCTATGAGAGCGAGGGAAAACAGTTAATAACCGACTTTGAGAAAAACATCACCCTGGCCATTATCGATGATGCATGGAAGACCCACCTGAGGAAGATGGACGAATTAAAGCAGTCTGTACAGCTGGCGGTACACGAACAAAAAGACCCGCTGCTGATCTATAAATTCGAGGCTTTTGAACTCTTTAAGGCGATGATCGAGAAGGTGAACAAAGATGTAGTGTCATTCCTCTTTAAAGGCGAACTGCCCTCCTCCAGCCCCGGCGAAATCCAGGAAGCCAGGCAGGTACGCAGGCCCAAGGAGAAACTGCAAACTTCCAAGGAAGAGATTCCCAACAGCGATGAACTCGCCGCCCGGAGCAGGGCTGTGGGGCAACAACAGGGCCAAAGGCCCCAGGTGACAGAGACGATTGTACGTGAAAAGCCAAAAATAGGCAGGAATGACCGTGTGACGATCCGGAATGTCATGTCTGGCGAAAGTAAAACCTTAAAATACAAGCAGGCAGAACCCCTGATAGACCAGGGCAAGTGGGTCCTTGTGGAAGAATAGGACCCCATCCCGCATACAGACTCGTACAGCAGCCCCAGGGCTGCTGTACTATTTTAGGGAATTGCCTATCTTTAGCTGTCAACCCATACCAACCAGCCTATGAGTTTTTCCAGACGCGCCTTTTTAACTTCGGTAAGTATGCTGGCCGCCCACACGGTCCTTCCTGTCAGCCAATTTCGATTCGGAACCGGCGGCAAACTCAAAATCGCCCTGGTGGGTACCGGGATCCGGGGTATTACCTTTTGGGGGAAACGCCTGGTAGAGGAGTATTCGGATATCCTGGAATTCGTCGGCCTCCATGACCATAACCCCGGACGCCTGGCCTACGGACGCTCTTATATTGGCACCAACTGCCCCCTGTATGACGATTTTGATGCCATGATCCGCGAGGCCAGGCCCGACCTCCTGATCGTCACCACCAAGGATGCCACCCACCATCAATTCATCATCAGGGCCCTAGAACTGGGTTGCGATGTACTGACCGAAAAACCTTTGACCACCGATGCTGCAAAGTGCCAGGCCATCCTGGACGCGGAACGCAAATCTGGCAAAAACCTCATCGTTGGATTCAATTACCGCTGGAGCCCCTACAGTACCAAAATCAAGGAACTCCTGGCAAACAATGCCATAGGAACGGTTACATCGGTAGATTTCCACTGGTACCTGAATACCTATCACGGGGCCAGTTATTTCCGGAGATGGCATGGAGAGATGGAGAACAGCGGGTCGCTCTGGATCCACAAGGCCACCCACCATTTCGACCTCCTCAACTGGTGGATCGATGCTGAACCCGCCGAAGTCTTTGCCTATGGCGATTTGGAATTCTACGGGAAAAACGGTCCGTTCAGGGGGCCGAACTGCCGCAACTGCCAGCATACCAAAAAATGCGATTTTTATATGGACATCCACAAGGATGCCTTTCTGAAGGCGCTCTATGTGGACCATGAACATCACGACGGGTATATCCGCGACAATTGCCTTTTCCGGGAAGAAATTGACATCTACGATAAGATGTCTGCCCAGGTGCGCTACCAAAACAATGTCCAACTCAATTACTCCCTCACCACCTATTCGCCCTTTGAAGGGTGGAGGGCGGCCTTCAACGGCACGGAAGGGCGGCTGGAGGCATGGTCAGACATCCCCTATTATAAGGACCTCAACATATCCGAAGCCGACAAACACGCCCGGGAACTGGCACAAACGGAAGGGGGTGGCCTGTATTATGAGCCGGTCATCGTCCATAAACTCTGGCAAGAGCATCAAAAGGTAGAGGTCCCTATGGAACGTTCCGGGCATGGAGGGGGCGACAAACGCCTGCACGACAAATTATTCCGGGACCCGGCGTCTCCAGATCCCTATGGGCACACAGCCGGCTCCAGGGACGGGGCCATGTCTGTGCTCATTGGCATTGCTGCCAGGCAAAGCATAGAAACCGGGAAAGCCGTAAAGATTGGCAGCCTGACCGACCTGCAACCACGGTCTAAGCGCGCCTAAAAGTCATGGCATTAGGGCCTGGGGATTTCGGCCAAATAATTAAGATGCCCCCGACCTTTGATTATATGATAAAACATAATTAGCTTTACAACATGCGTTTGTCTTTTTTAATCCGGGGCCCCGTGTGGTTAATTGCAGCGTGCAATTGTACCGCGGGTACTAATTGGCGAAAAGTATGCTGAAGACTTTGATGGACCAGGACCGGTGGAGGGATAGCATCCGTTTAACCCTTAGAGTTAGTTATTTTGCATCCCTGTTTGCCCTGTTGTTTGGGGCTGCATGCCTGGTATTCCTGGACATTACCGAAGTAGTCCCCTATGTTTTTATCGGTTTTGGGCTGGTCAACCTGCTCAATACGCTGTTGCACCGTTACCACAATAACCTGGTCCTCACCTATAACCTCATTTCCATCCTGGGCCTGGCTTCCTCCATTGTGATCACCCTGTATACCGGGGGTATCAGCAGCCCTTTTATTTTCGTCCTGGCCATAGTGGTCTTTGCCGGCTACATTTCTACCCGCCGCTATGGAAAAGTCTACCTGTATATCAGCATTCTGACTATTTTCCTGATTTACCTGCAGGGAATCTCCACCTTTTCCCTTGGCCGGAACGTGGTTCCCGAGTCCTCGCGGCAACTTTTTAGTTTTCTGAGTATTCTTTTCTCGGTGTACCTCTTAGGGGGGGTACTGGGAAAGAACCTGCTCAGGGCACACCACAACCTTTATAAAACCAAGGCGGAACTGGAAGAACAGATCAATGAAAAGGAAACCCTGCTCAAGGAAGTACACCACCGGGTAAAAAACAACCTGCAAACGGTATCGAGCCTCCTGAGCCTGCAGGCCAGGAGCATCAAGGACGAGGCGGTCAGGAACCTTATCAAGAGTAGTCAGAACCGGGTGATTTCCATGGCCATGGTCCATGAAATGCTCTATATGCGAGATGACATTTCCAAGATTGAGTACAAATCCTATGTCCAGGACCTGGGCGAATACCTGGTACGTTCCGTGAAGGGAACCAAGAACAACGTAAAACTCACTATTGATATCCCCGACATCGAACTGGGTATCGATACGGCCATCCCGCTCGGCCTGCTGATCAATGAAGCGGTTACCAATGCCCTAAAATACGGTATCAAAGACGATGAGATTGGGGAAATCTATATCGCCCTTCGGCGCGAAAACGAAAAGGAATACGTACTGAGCATCGGTGATGATGGGGTCGGCTTCCCGGAACAGGTGAATTTCCGCAACACCAAATCGTTGGGGCTCAAACTCATACAGAATCTCACCCGGCAATTAAAAGGGTCCATCATTCGCGACTGCTCCAAAAAAGGCACCAATTACGTCGTCAAATTCAAGGAGGTCGACCATCAGAAATTCCATCCCGTCACATAGGTATCGGGGCTTGTTTCCGCACTGTAATTATTGGATAATGGCTATATTTAGCCATCTAAACCGGAAACACCATTTTATCCTCCATGCAAAAATTAATTGTACTACTCGCCTGCCTATTGGGCCAGGGCCTTTTGGCTCAGGATTACTTTTACCAAAAATTCCAGCCTTTCCAACCCGATATCCCGTCGCCGGAAGAATTTTTGGGCTACGGAATCGGGGAACACCACACCCGGCACGATCTCATCGTGGCCTATTTTGAAAAACTTGCGGAAGTATCCGACAGGGCACAGATACAGGAATACGGACGCACCCACGAGGGTCGTAAACTGGTAATCCTTACCGTGGGCAAACCCACCCACCTGGATCGTTTGGCCTCCCTGAAAGAACAGCACCTCGCCTTTACCCAACCCGATGCCCGGCCACAGCCTCCATCCGAGCTCCCGCTTTTCATCAACCTGGCCTATAATGTACACGGGAACGAGCCTTCCAGTTCAGAAGCGGCACTGCTGACCGCCTATACCATGGTAGCTTCGGAACACCCAGAAATTAAAGGCTACCTGGAACAGGCCGTACTATTTATAGACCCTGCCATTAACCCGGACGGGCGCGACCGGCACACACAATGGGCCAATACCTACCAGGGCCAACCGCTGGTAAATGACCCCCAGGATGCCGAACACAATGAATACTGGCCCGGTGGGCGCACCAACCATTACTGGTTTGACCTCAACCGCGACTGGCTATTGGCCATCAACCCGGAAAGCCGGGGAAAACTCAACTGGTACCATGAATGGTACCCCAATGTCGTGACCGATTTTCACGAAATGGGTACACAAAACACCTATTTCTTCGAGCCCATGAAGATCAATGGCTCGGCAGATCCCATTATGCCGGACGAAAATTACGACTACCTGAACACCCTGTTTGGGAACTACTACGCAAAAGCCCTGGACAGCATAGGCTCCCTCTATTTCACCAGGGAGGTCTTTGACGGGACCTACCCGGGATATGGCTCCTCCTACCCCGACCTGCAGGGCGGGCTAGGTTTGCTGTTTGAACAGGCCAGCAGCCGCGGGCATGCACAGAAAACAGCCTATGGGGAGATCACCTTCCTCTTCACCATCCGCAACCAATACGTATCCAGTATCACCACGGTCAGAGCCGCGGTGGAAAACAAGGATTACCTGTACGACTACCAACAGAAATTCTTTAAAAGTGCGCTGGCCAACGCTGACAAAAGCCGGATAAAGGGCTATGTTTTTGGGGACCGGTACGACAAGAACCGGGTCAGGGCTTTTATTGACAAGTTGTTGTTGCACCGCATCAAGGTATACAAATCAGGGGCCGACGAATATATCGTACCCAGCCGGCAGCCCCAGTACCGCATGGTACAAACCATGTTTGAAACCTATGACACGTATCGCGACAGTGTTTTTTACGACGCTTCGGCCTGGTCTGTCGCGAATTTTTACAATATGAAATACCGGCCGGTAAACACTGCGGTTTTGGGCGATGCCGTTACCAGCACCGATGGCCTTGCCAGCGTCCCTGCCGTGTCCCGCTCTGACTACGCTTATGTGGTTGATTGGGACGATTACAACGCCCCGGCCCTGCTCCATGCGCTGCAAACGCAGGGAATCGTTGCCTCCTCGGCCTTCAAGCCCTTTACGGCGACCACCCTTTCGGGGGAAAAGGACTTCCATTACGGGGCCCTTGTGATCCCGGTAAAGCCCCAGGAAAAAAGCGCGGAAGAAGTGTACCGGATCATCCGGGAAGCCCAATCCAAATGGCAGGTGCCGGTATTCTCAGCACCTACGGGGCTGAACCTGAAGGGCGTAGACCTGGGCAGTAACTATATCAAACCCTTAAAAAAACCCAAAGCCGCCATGATCATTGGCCATGGCGTAAGGTCCTATGAAGCCGGCGAAGTCTGGCATTTACTGGATACCCGGGTTTCCATGCCGATTACCAAGATCCCTATCCGGAATCTGGACAAGGCCTCGCTGGATCAATATACCGTACTGGTGATGGTATCCGGCACCTATGACTTTGGCCCAAAACTGCAGGAAAAAATCTCCGACTGGGTACGGAAAGGCCATACGCTGGTCACTATCGGGACCGCTTCCGAATGGGCCATCAAAAAGAAACTGGTAAAGGAAAAGCTTACCAAAGTAGCGGAAGATACCCTTGCGGCGGTGGCCCGGCAGCCCTATGTAGACGCGAGTGAAAACCTGGGGAAATCCGCTGTGGGCGGGATCATTGCGAGGACCGATATCGACCTTACCCACCCCCTGGCCTTTGGCTACCAGGACACTGCCATCCCCGTGTATAAAAACAACGAGGTTTGGCTGCAACCCAGCAGAAACCCCTACGCTACCGTGGGCAGCTATGCCAAAAACCCCCATATAGATGGGTTTATCACCCGGGACAACCTGGAGAAGTACATGAAACCCTCGGCCTCCCTGCTCACGAGCCCCCTGGGCAAGGGAAGGGTGGTGCTCTTTGCAGACAACCCGAATTTCAGGGGTTCCTGGTACGGAACCAACAGGCTTTTCCTGAACGCCATCTTCCTGGGCCAGCATATAGACATCCCTGAAAAAGAATAACACATGATACCCGCGCTAAAATACCTCTTCCTGGCAATGCTGCTTGCCCCCGGCCTATTGGGGGCCCAGATGAGCGAAGGCCCCTTTCCACAACTGATTATACGGGGGGTAACCCTGATCAATGGTAATGGAGCGCCCCCCATGGGGCCGGTGGATATCGTCGTAGAGCAAAACCGCATTGTCCAGGTAGCGGTGGTAGGCTATCCCGGGGTGGCCATAGACGACAGTAAAAGGCCCTCCTTAAAAGAGGGCGGGCGCGAACTGGATTGTGAGGGCATGTACCTGCTCCCCGGGTTTGTGGACATGCACGGCCATATTGGTGGCGATGCGCAGGGGGCCGACCCCGATTATGTATTCCGCCTGTGGATGGCCCATGGGATAACCACCGTACGGGAACCCAGCGGCAGGGGGGTAGATACTACGTTAGACCTGAAAAGGAAGAGCGCCAGCAATGAGATCATTGCCCCGCGCATCCTTGCCTATACCGGCTTTGGACAGACCAGCAGCGGCTTTAACCCCTTGAACGATATGCCCATCACCAACCCGGCACAGGCAAGGGAATGGGTGCGGGCCAATGCCGCAAAAGGGGCCGATGGCATTAAATTCTTTGGCGCGCGACCTGAAATCATGAAGGCCGCTTTGGATGAAAACCGGAAACTGGGGTTGCGATCGGCCTGTCACCACGCCCAACTGAGTGTTGCCCGATGGAACGTCCTCCATTCAGCCAGGGCCGGGCTTACCTCCATGGAACACTGGTACGGGCTCCCGGAAGCGCTGTTTAATGACCGTACGGTGCAGGATTACCCGCTGGACTACAACTACCAAAATGAACAACACCGCTTTGAAGAGGCCGGAAAACTCTGGCAACAGGCAGCCAAACCCTATTCGGACCACTGGAATGCCGTCATGGACGAATTGCTGGCCCTGGATTTCACCATCGATCCAACGTTTAATATATACGAAGCCAGCAGGGACCTTCACCGGGCACGCAGGGCCGAATGGCATGAAACCTATACCCTACCCTCCCTCTGGGAGTTTTACCAGCCCAGCAAGATCTCCCATGGTTCCTATTGGCATGATTGGGGTACGGAACAGGAGGTAGCCTGGAAGGAAAACTTCCGCTTGTGGATGACCTTTGTGAATGAATACAAAAACCGCGGGGGGCGGGTTACGGCCGGATCCGATTCAGGCTTTATCTTCCAGCTCTATGGCTTTGCCTATATAAGGGAACTGGAATTGTTGCGGGAGGCAGGGTTCCACCCGTTGGAAGTTATCCGGTCGGCTACCCTGAACGGGGCGGAAGCCCTGGGGATGGCAGACAAAATAGGGACCGTGGCTGTGGGCAAGTATGCCGATTTTGTCATCGTTGCGGAAAACCCGCTAAAAAACCTGAAGGTCCTGTACGGTACAGGGGCTATCCGGCTGACCGATGAAAATAAGGTGGTGCGGACCGATGGGATAAAATATACCGTAAAAGACGGTATTATTTACGACGCGCGCGAACTGCTACGGGACGTAAAACGCCGCGTGGACGAAGCGAAGCAGCAATCAGGATACCAGCTACGGCAACCAGGATGGGCAGAAGGAGAATAGCAGTCATAGTCATGAAATTTGGTTAAGCCAGTTTGGCCTTGTGTTTTTTGGTGGTAAAGGTTAATTCCTTCAAAACCCTTGTGTTCTTGAAACGGTACAAACGCACCAGCGCTTCGGAGGCCTTGGGCAATACTTCTTTGGCAGGCATTAATGGCAGGATGGCTTCCTTTTGAACCATTGCCTTTTCAACAACAACCGGAGAAACCATGGCCTGCCCGTCCTGGGCGATGGCCAGTGAACCAAAAAATAGTACGATTACCAGGGTTACAATAGCTTTCATAGTGCGTTTTATTCGTATATAAAGAAACCCGCCATAGTGCCTTTTCCACGAAGTAAATCGGCCAAGACCCTATATTTTTCGGTAGCTGGCGAATTATTGGATAAAGTGTGATGTTTGTCCGACCAAGGCACGGGAGGCATATAACCGCTTACCGAGTACAGCCGTAGTTTGACGATGCTTCTGACATCTTTAGGAAGGGATGTCACCATACCATTGGCGGATGGGCATGGAGAAGCCCCCGGGCTTACCGCACCCTGAAAAACCGGGTCAGGGATGGCCGGGCCACCCCCCCCTGCTGCTGCAGGGAGAAATTGATGGGTTGTTGGTTACATCGGGATGCAGGGCTCAGGGGGAGGCACTATTTATGGAATTGATTGGATTAAGCCAGTTTAGCGCGGTTACGCTTGGTAGTGAAAGACAGCTCCTTTTTAACCAGTGAATGCTTGGAGCGGTACAGGCGGGCAACTTCGTT
>MRWG01001865.1_pt1 | contig 11885 bp, 14 predicted proteins | sample 1013341 | NCBI WGS metagenome assembly MRWG01 (sample SAMN06117577, study PRJNA244670) | biofilm metagenome | biome: Water; feature: Cathode Biofilm; material: Biofilm; isolation source: microbial consortium enriched at the cathode of a solar microbial fuel cell | place: USA: District of Columbia ... | reverse complement strand
CGGGGCGGTGCCGTATACTCCGGGGTTCCGAAAAATTGAGGGGGAAGCCAATGGCTGTCGACAAATTTCCCGTCGAGGCGGGGCACATCATGATGTTCGCCCGGTCGGTCGGAGACGCCAATCCGATCTACTACGACGAGGCCTACGCCAGCACCACCGAGCCCGGCACGATCATCGCGCCGCCGACGTTCGCTCAGTCGAGCGCCCAGTTCGACCCGGACTATTTCCTGCGCCCGAAGATCGGCGAGCCCTGGTTCGGTTCCGGCAAGGAACCCACCGGCATCAAGCGCGAATCCTCCGGCGGCGGGGGTGGCGGCGGCGGTGGCGGTCTCCATGCCGAGCAGCACTTCGAGTATCACCGCCACCCGAAGCCCGGCGACGTGCTCACCGCGACCACCAAGCCCGGGGAGACCTGGGAGAAGGAGAGCAAGCGCGCCGGCAAGCTGATCTTCTCGGAGTCGATCACCGAGTACCGTGATCAGAACGGCGAGCTGGTGATCACCGCCCGCGGCGTCGGGGTGCGCACCGAGCGCCCCGTGGACTCGAAGTAACGGAGGGGACGACATGGCATTGAAAGCGAGCGAGCTCTCGGTAGGCGACACCTACAGCGAGTGTCTGGTCGAGGACCTGAAGCGCACCCAGATCGTGCAGTACGCGGGCGCATCGGGAGACTACAACCCCCTCCACACCGACGAGATCTTCACCACCAAGGTGGCGGGCTATCCCACGGTGTTCGCCCACGGCATGCTGACGATGGGCATGACCGGACGCCTGCTGACGAACTACGTCGGCGACGGCCGGCTGACCAAGTACGGCGTGCGCTTCACCAACCAGGTGTGGCCCGGCGATACGCTGAACGCCACCGCCACGGTGGAATCCGTGGAGGACGGCATCGTCAGGCTCAAGGTCGAGACCACCAACCAGGACGGCACCGTGGTGCTCTCCGGCTACGCGGAAGCGCGGGTCGACTGACACCCCGTCAGACCTGATTCGCGCGGCGCGTCGCGGCCGGGAGGCCGCTCCCACGGGGCGTTTCTCATGCAGGAGCGCCCTCCCGGGCGCGAACCGGCAGAGCGCGGCGCATCGCGGCCGGGAGGCCGCTCCTACCAGCGTTCTCTGGAGGTCCTGACGTCCAGCTCGAAGGTCCACGCCCGGCGCGGCTGACGGTACAGGAACAGGTACCCGTCGACGATGCCGTCGAGGTCGATGAGCCCCTCCTCGCCGAGCTTTTCGGCGTACTCGGGGACGGCCTCGCGGATCTTGTCGCCGCCGATGGCGCCGTCCACCACCACGTGGCCGACGTGCACGCCGTCGGCGGCGTATTCCTTGGCCATGGCCTGGGCCAGGGTGCGCAGCCCGGCTTTCGCGGCGTTGAAGGCGCCGAACCCGGCGCGGCCCCGCAACGACGCGGAGGCGCCGGTGAACAGCAGCGTGCCGCCGCCCCGGGGCACCATGCGGCGCACCGCCTCGCGGCCGAACAGAAAGCCACCGAAGCAGCCCACCCGCCAGGCTTGCTCGAAGTACCCGGCCTCCATGTCGGCAATGCGTCCCGGCATGTTGTTGCCGGCGTTGTAGATCGCCAGCGCCAGATCGTCGCCGGCCACGTCGAAGAGCTGCAGCACGTCCTCTTCCCGGGTCGCGTCCGCCACCACCGAGGTGGCCTGGCCGCCGTCCCGGCGGATGCCTTCCACCAGGGTCTCCAGGGCCTCGCCGGTGCGTCCGGCGACGATCACGTGCAGGTCTTCGGCGGCGAAGCGCCGGGCCAGGCGGGCTCCGAGCCCTTCCTCCGGGCCGACGCCGATGATGATCGCCCGTTTCATCCGGTCACTGGTCATCCGGTCTCTGTTCATCCGCTCTCTCCGTTGGGCGTGTCCCGGCCCGTCGGGCTCAGACGACGCGGTGCAGCAGCGGCTCTCCGGCCGCCAGGCGGCGGCAGTTCTCCACCGCCACCGCCAGACTGTTGTCGAGGGTTTCTCCGGTGAGCCAGGCCACGTGGGGCGCCAGCACCACGTTGTCGAGGCCGAGCAGCGGGTGGTCGGCGGGCACCGGCTCGGTCGCGAACACGTCCAGCCCGGCACCAGCCAGGTGGCCGCCGTCGAGGGCGTCGCGCAGCGCGTCCTCGTCCACCAGCGCCCCCCGGGCGGTGTTGATCAGCACCGCACCCGGGCGCAGCATGGCCAGGCGCTTCGCGTCCAGCAGCCGCTCGGTATCGGGCGTCAGCGGCACGTGCAGGGATACCACGTCCGCTTCGGTGAGCAGACTGTCCAGGTCGTGGTATGCGGCGGCCACGTCCGACTTCGGCGCGCGGGCGGTGTAGATCACTCTGGCGCCGAGTGCGGTCAGTACGGGGTCCAGAACCCGGGGCACGGCGCCGTAGCCGACCAGGCCGACGGTGCGCCCGCCGAGTTCCCCCAGCACGTCCTGGCGCGGCGCCGGCCAGGACCAGCCGCGGCCGGCGCGGACGTCGGCGTCGAAGCGCGGTACCTGCCGCAGCACGGCGAGCATCAGCGCCAGGGCGTGCTCGGCCACGGCCCGGCTGTTGGTGCCTGGCATGTTGCACACGGCCACGTTGCGTGCACGGGCGGTGTCGAGATCGATGGTGTTCACCCCGACGCCGATCTTCTGCACCAGGCGCAGCCGGGGCGCCGCTTCCAGCAATCGGCTGTCCACCGGCCGCAGGCAGTGCCAGAGCACCTCGGCGTCGGCGAGCAGCTCGAGGAGTCGGGCGTCGTCGGCTTCCGGGCACACGGCGACGCTGAGCCCCTGGTCTGTGAGTCCCGCCAGCCGGTGCTCGAACGCCGGCCCGGCCACGTAGTTCCAGACGACCTTCACGGGCCGGTCCGGCTCAGGAACGGGGCAGAACCTGACGGAACGGCCGGAGCGTGACCCGGCCCCACAGGCCCGCCTGGGTATAGGGATCGGCCTCGTGGAACGCGCGCACGCTGTCGGCGTCGTCGGCCTCGATCAGGAACAGCGACCCCACCATCTGCTCGCCGTCGTCGCCGAGCATGGGGCCGGCGACGCGAATGGCTTCGGCGTGGTTGCCGACGTAGTTCAGGTGCGCGTCCCGGGTGGCCAGGCGCAGTGACTGGCTGTCCGGTTTGTCCTCGCACATCAGCACGTAAAGCATGGGAATTGCGTCTCCTCGATGGTCCAGGGGTCAGCCGGCGAGCCGGTCACGCAGCACCCGGCAGGCGTCCTCGAAGCGCTCGCGGCTCGACTGGAACAGGGCCGCGGTGGCGAAGAAGTCGTGGACCAGACCGGCGCAGCGCAGCGACTCCACCTGGTTGCCGGCCGCCTCCAGCGCCTGGGCATAGGCTTCGCCCTCGTCGCGCAGCGGATCGAATTCCGCGGTCACCACCAGCGCCGGCGGCAGCTTCGACAGGTCGGCGGCGAGCAGCGGCGAGGCCTGGGGCTCGGCCCGGCGGGCCGGGTCGGGGCAGTAGTGGTCCCAGAACCACTTCATGGTGTCGAGCTCGAGCAGGTACCCCTCGCCGTTCTCGGCATAGGATCCGCGGCTCAGGTCGTGGTCGGTCACCGGGTAGAGCAGCATCTGGAAGTGGATCTCCGGGCCGCCGCGATCACGCGCCCACTGGCACACCACCGCCGCCAGGTTGCCGCCGGCGCTCTCGCCGCCGACCGCCAGCCGGCCGTTGCCGCCGATCTCCTCCATGTGGTCCGCCACCCAGGCCGTGGCGGCGCAGGCGTCTTCCACGGCGGCGGGATAGGGATGCTCCGGGGCCAGCCGGTAATCGACCGACACCACGACGCAGCCGGCGGACCGGCACAGGTCGCGGCATACGGCGTCGGCGGTGTCGAGATCGCCGATCACCCAGCCGCCGCCGTGGAAGTTCACCAGCACCGGGAACGGACCGTCTCCGGCGGGGGTGTAGATCCGCACCGGAACGTCGCCGCCGGGACCGGGAATCGACCGGTCGATGACCCGGCCGACTTCGATCTCCGGATTGACCGGGCGCATCATCCGGTACATCTCCCGTCCCTCGGCGGGCGAGAGCTGCGCGATGGCCGGTCCCTCGGCGGCGGCCAGTTCGGCCAGCATGGCCTGATACTCGGGTGCTAGCGGCATGATTCTCCCCTCATTTCCCTCATTCCTCTCCCTCGTACTTCTCTCGTACCGCAGTGCATGCCGGATGGCCCGAGCGGCGATGCATGCACGCGGCGCCGGCACAGGCGCGGCGTGTAGCTGACAGCCTTCCAAGGTAAACTGTGCGCCCTTCGGAGTCACCCCGCCCGGGCATCCCCCGGCGGATCTGGAATTTGCTGGAGTGAAGGCATGATCAAGCAGAACGGCGCAGACGAGGCCGCCGAGGCGAAACAGTCCCAGTTCCTCGAGCGTACCCTGTTCGACCGGCGCACCCTGACCCTGTTCGGGGAGATCAACACCGAAGTCGCCCAGCGCACGGCGGAGAAGCTGCTGGCCCTGGCCTACACCTCCGATGCGCCGATCACGCTGTACATCGGCTCCCCCGGCGGACACGTCGAGTCCGGCGACACGATTTTCGACATGATCCAGTTCATCAAGCCCGTGGTGCGCACCGTCGGCACGGGCTGGGTGGGCAGCATCGCCACCCATATCTACCTGGCAGCGGAGAAGGACAACCGCTACTGCCTGCCCAACACCCGTTTCCTCATCCACCAGCCGGCCGGCGGCTACGGCGGCACGGCGGCGGACGTGGAGATTCATGCCCGGGAGATCGTCAAGACCCGGGCGCGCATCAACCGCATCATCGCCGAACGGACCGGTCAGCCTCTCGAGCGCGTCGAGCGAGACACCGACCGGGATTTCTGGATGGGGCCGGAGGAGTCCTTGGAGTACGGGCTGGTGGGCAGGATCATCCGCAGCATGGACGAGCTGCCCGACTGACCCGGGAGCCGGCGACCGTTGCCGCGTCGCCGGCTGCCCCATGCGCGTCGAGCCGCTCACCGTCGAAGGCCCGATCGGGCCGCTCAGTGCCGATCTGACCCGCCCGGCGCGCAGCCGCGCGGCGCTGGTGCTGGCTCACGGCGCGGGCGCCGGCTACCGCCACGCCACCATGGTGGCGTTGAGCGAAGCCCTGGCCGGGGTCGGCATCGCCACGCTGCGGTTCAATTTCCCGTTCACCGAGGCCGGCAGGCGCCGGGTCGACCCGCCGGCGGCGGCGGTGGCCGCCATCGTCGCGGCCGCCGGTGCGCTGGCCTCGCGCAGCGCCGGCCTGCCGCTGTGCATCGGCGGCCACAGCTTCGGCGGACGCATGGCGTCCCACGCCCTGGCGGACGGCCTCGTCGACGCGCGCGCGCTGATCTGCACCAGCTTCCCGCTGCATCCGGCGACGCGTCCCGGCATCGAGCGCGCGGCACATCTCGCCCGGGTGAACGTGCCCATGCTGTTCGTCTCCGGCACCCGGGACGCGCTCGCCGAGCCGGACCTGCTGGCCGGCGTGGTGGCAGGGCTCGGGGACCGGGCCACGCTGCACTGGCTGGAGGATGCGGACCACGGCTACCGGGCGCGCAAGCGGGTGCGCCGGGATCCCCGGCCGGTCTTCCGCGAGCTGGCCGAGGCCGTGGCCGGTTTCCTCGACCGTGTGCTTTGAAGGTGCTGGCACGCTGATTGCTGAGCTCATCGCGGCGGTCTCCCCGGCCCCCGGAAATCCCGGGATGCCGGGCGAGGCAGCCGGACAAGTGCACCATGGTGGTGCATTCCATGATGGCAGCGGGTGCGGAAGCACCCCAATGGGATGAGGCTGACGATCATGAGCATGGCGCCCACGGTTCTGCGCTCCGGCCTGGCGAGCTATCTGTTCATCTACGTGGTCGAGGACGTCGCGGCGGCGGTGCACCGGTTCTGTACGGTGATCGCTTACGGCCGCTCGCTCGAGGCGGCGGAGCGGGTCGCCATCAACCGCGTCCACCAGCAGGGGCTGCACATCATCCGCACGGACACGGCGACGGCGGCGCCCTGGCTCGATGCCGCCAGTGACGCGGAATACTTGCAGGAGCTCTGCCGCTTCGGCTGCGCGCTCAAGCTCGACGGCGCCGTGGTCGTGGCGCCCGGGCTGGCGCCGGCCACCGCTGCCTGAGGCGGGCCGGCCGCGAAGCCGCCCGGCGGACCCGGCCCGGCGGGTTCAGCCGCCGAACCGTTTCAGCCGCTCTTCCAGATCCGGGCCCCGGCCGGGGCTGTTCTGCCGCTCGAACTCGAGCCCGTCCCGGAGCGTGTAGTCCAGTCCGCGATTCACCAGCATCTTGTCGGCGCGCAGGGTGAACCAGGAGTTCTCCAGAAAGCTGCGGGCCAGCGCCTCGGCGGCCCCGGGCAGCTCGTCCGCCGGCACGGCCTGCACCGCGAGGCCCATCTGCACGGCTTCCGTGCCGGACACGACGCGCCCGCTGAACATCATCTCCTTGGCGGCGGTGAGGCCGACCCGGCGCGGCAGGCGCTGGCTCATGCCCCAGGTCGGCGACATGCCCCACTTGCCGTGGGTGTCCGCCAGCCGGGCGTCCTCCGCGACGATCATGAGATCGCAGGCCAGCGCCAGCTCCAGGGAGCCCGTATAGCAGTGGCCCTGGACGGCGGCGATCACCGGCTGCGGCAGATTCTCGATGGCGTCCAGGGTCTCGGCCTGGTAGTGCCGGCTCGGCGCGGTCTCGCCGGCCTGAATGGCCTTGAGGTCGTTCCCCGCCGAGAATGATCGGCCCCGTCCGCACAGCAGCACGCAGCCGACCTCGTCGGTCTGCCCGGCGATCTCGTCGACGTGCCCGCGCAGCTCCAGGAACAGCGCAGGGCTCAGCGCGTTCAGCGCCTCCGGCCGGTTGAGGGTCAGTATCGCCAGACCGTTCCGGTCTTCCCGTTCCACCAGTGCCATGTCCGTCTCTCTCCCTGTGTGCTGGCCCGGCTCTCGTTCCCCGGACCGGATCTGTCATGATAGCGGCTACCATGTGCGCGAAGTCCACCCTGGGATGGGCCGGCGCCGCCGGACGGGTGCCGGCCCCGTCGATGCCGACCGCCTGCCGGCGGTCGAGGGGTTGGTGGGTGCTGGCGGCCACCCTGCTGCTGCCGGGCATCGCGTCCGGCGGGGGCGGGGTGATGCTCGAGAACGACACCTGCATCATCACCGTGGGGTTCTACCGTGCCCACTTCACGGCCTACCAGCCGGCGACCCGCGGTGACGAGGAATTCTGCGAGGATCTGCCGGACGTGGGCGAGACGGTGTTCGTGCTCGACTACCTGCACGACAGCATGAAGGACGTGCCCGTGGACTTCCGCATCATCCGGGACGCCACGGGGCTCGGGGATTTCGCCCGGATCGAGGACGTGCGGGCGCTGGGGGACCTGGCGCCGCTCACCGTGTTCTACCGGCCGCCGTCGGTGGAGCCGGACGCCAGCTACCGGGTGAGCCACGACTTCGCGGCACCGGGGCACTTCGTCGGCATCGTCACCGCCGGACATCCCACCAAGGACAAGATCTACACCGCCGTGTTTCCGTTTTCCGTGGGGCTGGACGGCTTTCCCTACCTGTGGCTCACCGCGGGTCTGGGGCTGGTGCTCGGTGTCGCCGCGCTGGCCTGGTTCTGGCTCCGGCCCGGCAGAGGCCGCGCCCGGTGACCGCCGCCCCGGGATCCACGAGTCGGCGCTGGCTGGCGGCGGTCGCCGTGCTGGGGGCTCTGCTGGCGTTTCCGCCGGCCTGGTACCCGGACGGTCTGCGGCTCACGCTCACCCGCTGGTTCGGCGCCGATGGCTATCGGGGCGCGCCCGCGTCGCTGCCGGCGGACCGGCAGGAACCCGCCACGCCGGCCTGCCCCGAGGACCTGGAAGGACGGCGCGCCGCTGCCGTCGTCGACGGCGTCGAGATTGCGGCGGCGCCGACCTGCGTGGCGGACGATCCCCATCTGGTGGCCGCTGCGGTCCTGGGGACCAACAACGTGTCCGCAGAGACCCTCGCCCGCAGCGGTCTGACCCGGGACGCGGTGGAGAAGGGCCGCGACCTCGACGGCGACGGCGACCCGGACGAGATTCACATCCGTCTCGAGGTGGCGGAGCTCAACGGCGGCTCGCCGCTGGTGGACGGGCCGGTGACCCGCTACGACATCGCGCCCGGCGTCCGCCCGGGACTGTGGGTGTTCGCTCCGAAGCTCGTCGGCATGGCGGTGGAGAACTTCGAGTCCAACGTCGCCCGGGAGGCGCTCAGGCTGCCGTCGCCGGCGTTGCGCATCGAGCAGGGGGACACGGTCCGCATCACCCTCGAGAACAGCCACTACATGCCGCACACCCTGCATCTGCACGGCGCCGACCACGGTTTCGTGGACGTCAGCGGGGAAGGCAACGACGGAGTGCCGCTGACCAGCGAGCAGCCGGTGATGCCCGGCTTCGCCCGCACCTACGAGCTGACGCCACGCCATGCCGGCACCATGTTCTACCACTGCCACGTCCAGCCCCACGTGCACGTGCAGATGGGGCTGCAGGGCCTGTTCGTGATCGAGGAGAACCGGCCGGACAACTGGCTGCAGACGCTCAACGTCGGCGCCGGGCTGGTGCGCGCGCCCTCGGTGGCGAGCCGGGAAGCCTTCGACGCCGAGTACGACCTGCACTACCTGGACCTGGATCGTGAGCTCGGCGAGCGCATCCGCTGGTACAACGATGCCCGGCTGATCACCCGGGCGATGCATCGGGAGTACGACGTCACCGACGCGAACGTCGACTATTTCACCCTCAATGGCCGCTCCTTCCCCTACACCTTCCGCGAGTCCCTCGTCGTGGCCGGGCCCGACCAGCGGGTGAAGCTGCGGGTGGTGAACGGCGGCTCCAAGGGCATCGCGCTGCACACCCACGGCCACAAATTCACGGTCACCGACCTCGACGGCGTGCCGCGGCCGCCGGCCGCACGCTCGCCCCAGGACGTGTTGTGGCTGCCGACGGCCCAGCGCGCGGACCTGGCGGTCAGCACCCGCGACGACGGGATCGGATCCTATGGCCCCGGCATCTGGCTGTTCCACGATCATCAGAACCGCGGGGTCACCACCGACGGGATCGGCCCGGGCGGCAACATCAGCGCCATCGTCGACCCGCAGTATCTGGGCGAGGACGGCTGGCCCCGGACCCGGGGCGTGTCCTTCGAACCGTACTTCACCGAGGCCTACTACCGGCGTGAGGTGCCGGTCTGGCAGAGCTATGCGCCGGGCCTGTTCGGCGAGCCCGGCAGCGACCCGTGGCTGCTGGGCCGCCTGGTCGTGCTGGCGCTCTGTCTCGGCGCGCTGGCGGCGCTGGCGTTCGGTGCGTGGCGACGCCGATGAGCTGGCCGCGATGCAGGCCGGCGCTGGCGGTGCTGGTCGCCACGCTGACCTGGCCGGGCTGGGCCGCGGCGCCGGACGGCGGGCACCACGACCATCATCATGCCGCCGGGGCGGACGGCAGCGTGGTCATGAACGCCAATACGGAGACGCTGCCCAACGGCTGCGAGGCGGTGAGCGGCGACGAGGCCGTCACCATCCACGCGGGCCGCGACTATGCGGCGGACGTGCCGGGCGCCCTGTTCGGCATGAGCAGCCACGAGGTGCGGGTGCCGCCCTGCACCCGCCTGACGGTCACCCTGGTGAACGAGGACGACATCCGGCACCAGTGGATGGTGCACGGGCTGCCGAAGTATCTGTACCCGGCCGGCATGTTTCACATCGAAGCCATGGGCGGTGGCCGGGCGACCGGCACCTTCATCGTCCCGGCCGAGGACCGGACCTACCTCATCCACTGCGACATCGCCCAGCACATGGAGAAGGGCATGCGCGGTCAGCTCGTCGTCGGCGCAGGCAGCGGCGACCTGTGGGCGGTGCCCGGCATCAGCGACGCCTTCCGGCGTGACGACTATCTGCCCGGCGGTGGGCGCACTGCGGCCGTGTTCACGGTAGCCTTGGCGCTGGGATTCATCGTCGGCCGGCTGCTGTATCGTCGCGGCCGCAAGGGCCGGCGGCCGGTACAGGAGCAGTCATGAAACCCCATCTGGTCATCGTCGGCGGCGGCATCGCCGGCCTGTCCTGCGGCGCCTGCGCCGCAGCGGACTTCGAGATCACCGTGCTGGAAGCGGAAATGCAGCCCGGCTACCACAGTTCCGGACGCTCGGCCGCGGTCTACATCGAAGCCTTCATGAACGAGACCATCCACGCGCTGTCCCTGGCCAGCGCCCGGCACTTCCGCGAGCAGGGCGCCAAGCCGGTGGGCGACGTGACCGTCGCCGACGAGGCCCACGGCGCCGAGCTCGACGCGTTCTTCGAGACCTGGAAGGACCTGTGTCCGGACCTGCGCGAAGTCGATCGCGGCGAGGTGCTCGAACAGGTGCCCATCCTGCGCCCGGAGCGCGTGCACCGCGCCATGGTCGATCCCAACGCGCTGTCGCTGGATGCCCACGGGCTGATGGAGGGTTACCGGCGCTCGCTCACCGACGCCGGCGGCCGCATCGTCAACAACGCGCCCGTCCGGCGCATCGAACGCCGTGACGGCCGCTGGCTGGTCGGCTATGGCGACGACGGCGAGGTGGCGGCGGACGTGCTGGTCAATGCCGCCGGGGCCTGGGGCGACGAACTGGCTGCGCTCGCCGGCGTCGAGCCGCTGGGCCTGCAGCCGCTGCGCCGTACCGCGCTGCTGCTGGACCTGCAGCGGGACGTCTCCGCCTGGCCGCTCATCCACCGGATTCAGGGCGGGCTGTACTTCAAGCCCGAGGCCGGGCTGCTGATGGTCTCGCTGGCGGACGAGCACCCGAGCGCGCCCTGTGATGCCCAGCCGGAGGAACTGGACGTCGCTATGATCGTGGAGCGTTTTCAGGAGCTCACCGACGTCGAGGTGCGGCGGCTGAACCGGACCTGGGCGGGGCTGCGGACGTTTCTGCCGGACCGGCTGCCCGCCGTCGGCTACGACCCGCGCGTCGCGGATTTCTTCTGGCTGGTGGGGCAGGGCGGCTCCGGCATGCAGACCGCGCCGGCCATGGGCCAGGCCGCGGCGGACCTGCTGGCAGGACGGCCGAGCCGGTTCGCCGAGGCGCTGTCCCCGGCCAGATCCTTCGCCTGACCGGCAATGGCCGGGCGTCTGGTTACAGGCCGAGCACCAGCTTGGCGACGATGTTCTTCTGCACCTCGTTGGTGCCGCCGGCGATGGAGCTGGAGCGCAGATTGAAGTAGCGGGGCAGCGCCATGATGCCCTCGCCGGGGCCGACGGCGGGCACGCCGCTGTCCACCGTGCGCGCCTGGGGCTGGTGAACCTGGGCGTACTCGCCCACCGCCTCGACGGCCAGTTCGGTCAGGCGCTGGCTGATGTCCGCCGACAGGTTCTTCATGATCGACGACTCCGGCCCCGGGTTCCTGCCGTGGGACAGGGCGGCCAGGGTGCGGAATTCGGTGAACTGCACGGCCTGGAGCTGCACGTCGGCTTCGTCCAGCCGGCGGCGGAAGTCCGGGTCGTCGGCCAGGGTGCCGTCGCCTGCGGGGATGGCCGCAGCCAGCCGGCGCAGCCGCGCCATGGCCGCCTCCTGAGCCGCGCTGCCGCCGCCGCCGCGTTCGAATTCGAGCAGGTACTTGGCGACCGTCCAACCCTGATTCTCCTCGCCCACCCGGTTCTCCCGGGGCACCCGCACGTCGTCGAAGAACACCTGGTTCACTTCGTGGTCTCCCGAGGCGAACACGATCGGCTCGACGGAGATGCCGGGGGTGTCCATGTCGAGCAGCAGGAAGGTGATGCCGGACTGGGGCTTGCCCTGGTCGCTGGTGCGCACCAGGCAGAACATGCGGTTGGCGTAGTGGGCGTGGGTGGTCCAGATCTTCGAGCCGTTGAGCACGTAGTGATCGCCGTCGACGTCCGCGCGCAGCTTCAACGACGCCAGGTCGGAGCCCGCGCCGGGCTCGGAGTAGCCCTG
>MRWG01001864.1_pt1 | contig 11889 bp, 10 predicted proteins | sample 1013341 | NCBI WGS metagenome assembly MRWG01 (sample SAMN06117577, study PRJNA244670) | biofilm metagenome | biome: Water; feature: Cathode Biofilm; material: Biofilm; isolation source: microbial consortium enriched at the cathode of a solar microbial fuel cell | place: USA: District of Columbia ... | reverse complement strand
GCGGCGATCCTGGGCTCGGCGGTCGGGGCGGCGATGACCGGGACCCGGCCGGTGGTCGAGATGCGGTTCGCCGACTTCGCGCTGTGCGCCGTCGACGAGCTGATCAACCAGGCCGCCAAGGCGCGCTTCATGTTCGGCGGCCAGACCAAGGGGCCGCTGGTGGTGCGCGAGCCGATGGGGATGTGGCGCTCCTCGGCGGCCCAGCACTCGCAGTCGCTGGAGGGCTGGTACACCCACATCCCCGGCCTGGTGGTGGTCTGCCCGTCGACCCCGGCCGACAACAAGGGCCTGCTGAAGGCGGCGATCCGCTCCGACGACCCGGTCGTGTACTTCGAGCACAAGAACATGTGGGCGCTGGAAGGCGAGGTGCCGGACGGCGACGTGACCGTCCCGTTCGGCGTCGCCCGCACCGCGCGCGCGGGCCGCGACCTGACGATCGTGTCGTGGTCGGCGACCGTGCACGCCGCGACCAGGGCGGCCGAGACCCTGGCCGGCGAGGGCATCGAGGTCGAGGTGATCGACCTGCGCACCCTCTGGCCGTGGGACAAGGAGGCGGTGTTCGCCAGCGTCGCCCGCACCGGCCGGCTGATCGTCGCCCACGAGGCGGTACAGGTCGGCGGCTTCGGCGCCGAGGTGGCGGCCTCCGTCGCCGAGCACTGCTTCAAGGACCTGAAGGCGCCGGTGCGCCGGCTCGGATCGCCGCGCGTGCCGATCGCCTACGCGCCGCCGCTCGAGGACATGCTGCGCGTCACCCCCGACAAGATCGCCGAGGCGGCCCGCGCGGTGGTTTCGAAGAGCTAGGAGCGGGCGTCCACCTCTTCACCCTCATCCCGGACGCCGCCAGGCGAGCCGGGACCCATGGTGACGGGGAGGCGACCGATAGGTCCCTGATCGGCCCGACGGCCGTCCGGGATGAGGAACTGGGATACAGCGGCAGGCTCCCGCCGCCGAACGAAGGACATGAGAGGACTTCCATGCCGACCAACGAGATGACCGGGGGCGAGGCCCTCGCCCGGATGCTGCAGGCCTTCGAGGGCGGGCCGATGTTCGGCATGGGCGGCTTCCAGCTGCTGCCGTTCTACGACGCCGCCCGCCGAATGGGGCTGAAGCACTACCTGATCAACGACGAGCGCTGCGGCGCCTTTGCCGCCGACGCCTACGCCAAGGTGACCGGCCGGGTCGGGCTGTGCGACGCCACCCTCGGCCCGGGCGCCACCAACCTGGTGACGGCGCTGGTCGAGAGCCTGAACGCCGGGGTGCCGGTGGTGGCGATCGTCGGCGACACCCACCGCCTGCACTCCTGGAAGAACATGACCCAGGAGAGCCGGCAGCTCGACATCCTGCGGCCGGCGGTCAAGGAAGTGATCCGGGTCGAGTACATCGAGCGCATCCCCGAGCTGGTGCGCCGGGCCTTCGCGGTCGCCACCTCCGGCCGGCCGGGGCCGGTGGTGCTGGACGTGCCCGAGGACGTCTGCCACGCCACCTATCCGTTCGACGAGGAGGAGTTCGTCGTCGACCCGATCCACCGCGCGGCCCCCTCGCTGCGGGTCCGGCCGGACGCCACCGCCCTCGACACCGCGGTCGACATGCTGAAGGCGGCGGAGCGGCCGCTGATGCTGTGCGGCGGCGGCATCCACATCAGCCGTGCCGCCGAGGCGGTGACGGCATTCGCCGAGGCGACCAACATCCCGGTCGCCCACACCATGAGCGGCAAGGGCGCGGTCGCCTGCACCAGTCCGTTGTCGGCCGGCCTGTTCGGCCGCTACGACCGGATCGCCAACAAGCTGATCGAGGAGTCCGACCTGCTGTTCGTGGTCGGCTGCAAGCTCGGCGAGATCGCCACCAAGCGCTACACCGTTCCGCCCAAGGGCAAGACCGTCATCCACCTCGACATCGTCGCCGAGGAGATGGGCCGCACCCTGACCCCGGCGCTCAGCCTGTGGGGCGATGCCCGCGCCACCCTCGACGAGATGCGCACCGCACTCGCCGGCAGCGGCATGAAGGAGAAGCTGGCCGGCTGGGCGGCAGACGTGCCGAAGCGGATGGCCGCCTGGCGCCAGTACGTCGACGCGCGCCTCACCTCCGAGGAGCGGCCGATCAACATGGCGCGGCTGATGCACGAGCTGAACCTGAACCTGCCGGCCGACGCCACCCTGGTGGCCGACGGCGGCTTCGCGGCGCACTGGGGCGGGCTGCTGTACGACACCAAACAGCCGGGCCGCGGCTTCGTGCCGGACCGCGGCTTCGCGTCGATCGGCTACGGCGTGCCGGGCGGTATCGGCGCGGCGCTGGGCGCGGCGCACGACAAGCTCGGCCCGGTGGTGGCGCTGACCGGCGACGGCGGCTTCAACATGGTGATGGGCGAGCTCGAGACCGCCCGCCGCCTCGGCCTCGCCTTCACGGTGATCGTCGTGAACAACGCGGCGTCCGGCTACGTGAAGGCGCTGCAGCACCTGATGTACGGCGAGGGCGCCTACCAGTCCTCCGACCTCGCCGAGACCAACTACGCGACCGTGGTCGAGGCGTTCGGCTGCAAGGGCATCCGGGTTGAGCGCCCGGAGGATCTCGGTCCGGCGCTGCAGGCGGCGATGGCCGAGAAGGGTCGCCCGACCCTGCTCGACGTGGTGGTCACCCGCGATCCGGCGAAGATGCTGCCGGCGGTCGACAACCGCACGGTCCAGGTGAAGAAGGGCGATCGGGTGGCCTAACCGCCGCCCGTCGCTCCGTGGGTCCCGGAGCCGCCCCGGATCAGGTCCGGGGCTCTCCGGGATGACGGAGGACGGGGGGCGAGCTCGGCGGTCTCTTCCTTCTGTCGTCATCCCGGAGACGCGCAGCGGGCTCCGGGATCCACCAACCGCCTAAGACACCAGGCAACTCTCGCCCCGACCGGTATCCGCCCGGCTGTCGGGCTCGAACGGGGCCGAGCGCTCGACCTCGCTTCCGTCGGGGCCGGCGAACACCGCGATGACCCGGCCGCCGGCGATCTCCGCGCCGTCGACCCAGGTCTGGGTGCCGGCGGGCAGGGTGTCGTCCAGGTCGATGGTGAACAGGAAGCGCTCGCCGGGGTCGAACCGGGCGAAGCCGACGGTCAGCAGGCTGTCGCCGTCGGTGACCTCGGTGTGCCCGACCGCGACGGCGGTGCCGCCGGCCTGGGCATAGGGCCGCCAGCCGCTGACCCCGGCGCCGCTCTCGGACACGTCGAAGATCAGTCGGCCGGCGCTGTCGCGCAGGTCGATCTCGACCCGCCGCACGGTCCAGCCCGGCTCGCTGGCGTTCTTCAGCACGAAATAATCGGAGACGTCCTCGACGAAGTCGGCGATCAGCTGCGGCCCGCAGGGATCGGCCCGCGCCGGGCTCGGCACCGCCGGCAGGGCCGCGAGCAGCAGCAGGAAGGCGGTCGCCGGGCGGACGTTTCGGAACGCGCGCGGGTCCGCCACGGGATCCTGTCGGATGAAGCCGGTCGGCATGCCCATCCCCCCGCAATCTCGTCGCCGGATCCCCAAGGCTAGCGTACCTTCTGCCCCGGCACCACGCGGGCGGAGGGCTGGTTGCGCATCGGAACGGTGGTCGCGATCGGGGTCTTCGCCGTCGGGCTCGGCCTCGTGGTCCTGGACATCCTCACGAACGGCTTCGGCTTCGAGCCGATCCGCTACCTGCTGCTCTACCTGCTGATGGCCGGCTTCATCGACATGCTGGACGCGGGCCTGCGGAGCGGTTCGCTGATCGTCCCGCACGGCCGGTTGAGCCGGGCGACCCAGCCGGTCGCCTACTGGTGCTTCGCGGTGCTGTACCTGGTGCTGATCCCACTGCTGACCCTCGGCGCCATGGGCATGGAGGCGGAGGCGCTGTTCTGAGGCGCCGTTTCTAGGCCGGCCTGCCGGCGAGCGCGATTGACCGACCGTCGCGGCCTTGCTTGAGTTCCCCGCAGCTTCGAGGGAGGACGGCATGGCGAGCGGCGACGAACTGGTACGGCTGACGGCCCGTGAGGCGGTACGGCTGCTGGAAGCGGGCGAGGTGTCGCCGCTGGAGCTGATCGACGCGGCGGCGGCGCGGATCGAGGCGGTCGAACCGGCGATCAACGCGCTGCCGACCCTGTGCCTCGACCGGGCCCGCGACTTCGCGAAGAGGCTGCCGACGACCCGGCCGGATGCCACGTCTCCTGAGGGCCGCGGCTGGCTGGCCGGGCTGCCGGTCGCCATCAAGGACCTGATGGACGTCGAGGGCGTGCGCACCACCTACGGCTCGCCGATCCACGCCGACCACGTGCCGACCGCCTCGCACCCGCTGGTCGAGCGCATCGAGGCGCGCGGCGGGGTGGTGATCGCCAAGTCCAACACCCCGGAGTTCGGGGCCGGCGGCAACACCTACAACGAGGTGTTCGGCAAGACCCGCAACCCCTGGAACACCGCGCTGACCCCCGCGGGGTCGACCGGCGGCGGGGCCGCCGCGCTGGCCGCCGGAGAAGTCTGGTTGGCGCACGGCTCCGACCACGGCGGCTCGTTGCGCGGCCCGGCGTCCTTCACCTCGACGGTCGGCTTGCGCCCGAGTCCGGGTCGGGTGACCCGCGGCACCGCCAACAACCTGTTCAGCCCGAGCTCGGTCGAGGGGCCGATGGCGCGCAACGTGCCGGACATCGCGCTGTTCCTCGACACCATGGCCGGCCAGTGCCCGCACGATCCGCTGACCCGCCTGGCGCCGGCCCGCGGCTATGCCGACACCGTCGACGCCGCGCTGGCCGAGAACAAGGCGTGGTGGCCGAAGCGGGTGGCCTGGACGCCCGACCTCGGCGGATCGGCGCCGGTCTCGAAGGCGGTGCGGGCGGTCTGCGAGGCGACGGTCCGCAAGCTCGAGGGCGCCGGCGTGGCCGTCGAGGCGGCCTGCCCGGAGGTCGGCGACATCGGCGAGGCCTTCCAGATCCTGCGCGCCATGATCTTCGTGGTCACCCATGGCGAGCGGCTGAAGACCCACCGCCACATGATCAAGCCGGACATCATCTGGAACACCGAGAAGGGGTTGAAGCAGACCCCGGAGCAGGTCGCCTGGGCCGAGCGCGAGCGCGCCGCCTTCTACCGCCGCCTGGTGGCGTTCTTCGACACCTACGACCTGCTGCTGCTGCCGACCAGCGTGGTGCCGCCCTACGACGTCAACAAGACCCATATCGACGAGGTCGACGGCGTGAAGTTCGACAACTACATCGCCGCCTCGATGACGACCTCGTCGATCACCCTGAGCGCCTGCCCGGCGATCAGCATCCCGGCCGGTTTCACCGAGGACGGTCGCCCGGTCGGCCTGCAGATGGTCGGCAAGCCGCACGACGAGGCCGGGCTGCTGGCGGCGGCGGCCCTGCTGGAGGAACTGACCGGGTTCTCCAAGCTGCTGCCCATCGACCCGCGTGCCGGGACGGCGTAGAAAATCCCATCGGAGGACCACGCGTCCCTCCGGTCCCACCTTCTCGCCGGTGTCCTCCGGCGCATCCCCGAGACGACGCATCCCCGAGACGGTCGGGCCGTTCGGTCACCAGAGGAGAGTTCGAGCATGGAAGCAGGCGCAGCCCTGGTCGAGGCGCTGGTCGATGCCGGTGTGGACACGGCCTTCACGGTTCCGGGCGAGAGCTTCCTGCCGGTGGTCGAGGCGCTGCGTCACCAGCGCAACCGCATCCGCCTGGTGTCGGTCCGCCACGAGGCCGGCGGCGCCTTCGCCGCGCACGGCTATGGCGTGCTGACCGGCAAGCCGGCGGCGGTGTTCGTCAGCCGCGGCCCGGGGGCGACCAACGCCTCGATCGGCCTGCACGCGGCCCAGCAGGACTCGGTGCCGCTGGTGCTGTTCATCGGCCAGATCCGGTCCTATGCGCGCGGCCGGGAGGCGTTCCAGGAGATCGACGCGACCGCCGCATTCGGCTCGATGACCAAGGCGGTGCTGGAGCCGTCGTCGCCGGCCGACCTGCCGGCGCTGGCCCGACGTGCGGTCGAGATCGCGGTCGAGGGCCGGCCCGGCCCGGTCGTGGTCACCATGCCGCGCGACTTCGGCGACGGCGACGTGCCGGTCCCGGCCGAGCTGGGGCCGGTCGAGCGGCCGCCGGTGGTCGCCGACGCCGCGTCGCTCGACGCCCTGGTGGCGGCGCTCGGCGAGGCCAAGCGGCCGGTGATCGTCGCCGGCGAGCTGGCCCGCCGCCCGCAGACACGTGGGCCGCTGGTGGCGTTTGCCGAGGCGCTCGGCGCGCCGGTGCTGGCGGCCTATCGCTGCCAGGACGTGATCGACAACGAGCTGCCGGCCTATGCCGGGCACCTGGAGATCAACCCGGTCCCCTACCAGGCCGAGGCGGTCGCCGAGTCCGATCTGCTGGTGGTCCTGGGCAGCCGGCTCGACGGCATCACCAGCCGCGAGGAGGCGATGGTGAAGGGCAAGCGGCTGGCCCACGTGCATCCCGACGCGGTCGTGCTGGGGCGCTTCGGTGCCGCCATCCCGGTGCAGGCCGACCTGGCGCCGACCCTGGAGGCGGTCACGCCGCGGCTGCCGGCGCCGCCGGCCGACCGGCTGGCGTGGCGCGACGGGCTGCATGCCCAGTTCCTGGCGTTCTCGACCCCTGGCAACGTCAATGTCCACGGCGAGATGGACCTGTCGAAGGTCGCCGCCGCGATCCGCGAGGCCCTGCCCGACGACGCGGTGCTGGTCACCGACGGCGGCAGCTTCGCGCGCTGGTTCCACCGCTACCTGCGGTTCACGCGACCGCAGACCCAGGGCGGCTCGCCGAGCGGCGCCATGGGGTGTGGGGTGCCGGGCGCGATCGGTGCGGCGCTGGCGACCAACGACGGCCGCCCGGTGGTAGCGTTCGTCGGCGACGGCGGCTTCATGATGAACGGCCAGGAGTTGTCGACCGCGGTCCGCGAGGGCGTGCCCATCAAGGTGGTGCTGTGCGACAACGAAGTGCACGGCTCGATCCTGAAGGGCCAGCTCGACCGCTACGGCGACGACTCGTCCTTCGCGACCCGCATGGGCAGCCCGGACTTCGAGCTGATCGCCCGCGGTTACGGTGCCGCCGCCTGGACCGTGCGGACCCTGGACGAGTGGCGGCCGGCCTTCGCCGCCGCCCTGGCGCACGAGGGGCCGGCGCTGATCCGCCTGATGTTCGACGCCCGCGACATCGCCCCCTACGGCAACGAGAAAGACGCGGTCTAGCTAGCCGTTCGGCTCGTCGACCAGCGGCCGGTGTTCGCCGATTGCGGGCACCGGGCCGTACCGGCGCGGGGCGTCGACGACGATCGGCGCCGGGGCCGGGTAGGACACCGGGCCGGCCGGCGTGTCGACGGTGATCCGGCGCAGATGCGGGTGGTCCGACAGGGCGGCCATGTCGTTGACCTTGGCGAACGCGATGTCGGCGCGGTCGAGCATCCGCTCCAGGTCTGCCGTGTCGTGGGCGGCGAACACGCCGCCGACCATGGCGTCGGTCTCCGGCCGGTTGCGGACCCGCGCGACGTTGGTGGCGAACCGCTCGTCGGTGATCGCGTCCTCGCGGGCCAGCACGTGGCGGCACAGGCTCGCCCACTCCCGCTCGCTCTGGATCGAAATCAGGATGGCGCCGCCGTCCCTGGTCGCGAACGCGCCGTAGGGCGCGATCGACGGGTGGGCGAGGCCGACCCGGCGCGGCGACTTGCCGCCCTCGTGGTTGAGCAGCGGCACGGTCAGCCAGTCGGCCATCACGTCGAACATCGAGATCCGGATGTCGGCGCCCTCACCACCGATCGAGCGGGCGATCAGCGCCTCAAGGATGGCGGCGTGGGCGGTCGCCCCGGTAGCGATGTCGACCACCGAGAGCCCGACCCGCGACGGCTCCGACGGGCCGCCGGTGATCGAGCACAGCCCGGACTCCGCCTGGATCAGCAGGTCGTAGGCCTTGCGCTGGGCGAGCGGGCCGCTGTCGCCGTAGCCGGTGATCGAGCACACCACCAGCCGCGGGTTGGTCCGGCGGAGCTCCGGGATCGGGAAGCCCAGGCGCTCGATGGCGCCGGGCTTGAGGTTCTGCACTAGCACGTCGGCCTGGCCCAGCAGCTCCCCCAGCACCCGCTTGCCGTCGGCCGAGGCGAGGTCGAGGACGATCGACTCCTTCCCCCGGTTCAGCCACACGAAGTAGCTGCTCTGGCCTTTCGCGACGTCGTCGTAGCCGCGGGCGAAGTCGCCCTCCGGCCGCTCGATCTTGATGACCCGGGCGCCGGCGTCGGCCAGCCGCGCGGTGCAGAACGGTGCGGCCACCGCCTGCTCGAGCGCGATGACGGTGAGGCCTTCCAGGGGCAGGCGGGCGGGGCTTGGCATCAGAACGACCTCGGCAGCCCGAGCACATGCTCGGCGACGTAGCTGAGGATCAGGTTGGTCGAAATCGGCGCCACCTGATAGAGCCGGGTCTCCCGGAACTTGCGCTCGACGTCGTACTCGCTGGCGAAGCCGAAGCCGCCGTGGAACTGGATGCAGGCGTTCGCCGCCTCCCAGGACGCCTTGGCGGCCAGGTACTTGGCCATGTTGGCCTGGGCGCCGCAGGGCTGATGGGCGTCGAAAAGCCGGCACGCCTCGAAGCGCATCAGGTTGGCCGCCTCGATCTCGATGAAGCTCTCGGCGATCGGGAACTGCACGCCTTGGTTCTGGCCGATCGGGCGGCCGAACACGGTGCGCTCCTTGGCGTAGGCCGTGACCTTGTCGACGAACCAGTAGCCGTCGCCGATGCACTCGGCGGCGATCAGGGTGCGCTCGGCGTTCAGCCCGTCGAGGATGTAGCGGAAGCCCTGGCCTTCCTCGCCGATCAGGTTCTCCGCCGGGATCTCCAGGTTGTCGAAGAACAGCTCGTTGGTCTCGTGGTTGACCATGTTCGGGATCGGCCGGACGGTCATGCCGCTGCCGATCGCCTCGCGCAGGTCGACGATGAAGATCGACATGCCCTCGGACTTGCGCTTGACCTCGGCAAGCGGCGTGGTCCGGGCCAGCAGGATCATCAGGTCGGAGTGCTGGACCCGAGAGATCCAGACCTTCTGGCCGTTGACCACGTAGCGGTCGCCCTTGCGCTCGGCCTTGGTCTTGATCTTGGTGGTGTCGGTGCCGGTGGTCGGCTCGGTCACCCCCATCGACTGCAGGCGCAGCTCGCCGCTCGCGATCTTCGGCAGGTACAGCCGCTTCTGCTCGTCGGAGCCGTGCCGCAGCAGGGTGCCCATGTTGTACATCTGGCCGTGGCAGGCGCCGGAGTTGCCGCCTGAGCGGTTGATTTCCTCCATGATCACCGAAGCCTCGGCCAAGCCGAGGCCGGAGCCGCCGTACTCCTCGGGGATCAGCGCGGCCAGCCAGCCGGCTTTCGTCAGCGCGTCGACGAACGCCTCGGGATAGCCGCGCTTCTCGTCGACCCCGCGGTGGTACTCCGGCGGGAACTCGGCGCACAGCGCCCGCACGGCCTCGCGGATCTCGCCGTACTGGTCGGCAGCGGTCATCGGTTCCTCCCCGAGCGGTCAGATGGTCGCCAGGCCGAGGGCGGCCCGGAAGCGGTTCTTCACGTGCACGCCGTCGCGCGGCGGCAGGACGCGCGGCAGCTCGTCGGCCGCGATCTTGATGCTGGCGAAGGCCGTGCCGCTCTTCGCGTGAATGCGTTGGCGCAGCGCGGACACGCCGTCCATGTCGGTCACGATCCCGGTCCACGGGAAGTTGGCGGCGGCCGCGAACCGCGACAGCTCGATGCCGCGGCCGGTGTGGCTGGCCTGCATGCCGGTCTCGCCATAATGGCCGTTGTCGAGCACGGCGATGGTCAGGTTCGGCGGCAGCTTCTGGCCGATCGAGGCCAGCGCGCCCAGGCCCATCAGCATCTCGCCGTCGCCGGTCAGCACCAGGACCGGACGCGAGCGCTGGGTCATGGCGAGGCCGAAACCGACGGTGGCGGCGCTGCCCATGGCGGCCCACAGGTAGTAGTTGCCGTCGTGGTCGCCGGCCGCGAACGCGTCGTAGCTGGCCGAGCCGAGCCCGGTGACGACCAGCAGGTCGCCGCGATCCTGGAGGAGCGTCGCCGCGACGGCGCGGCGGTCGAGAGCAGCGGTCATCTCACTTCACCCACTTCTTTTCGCCGATCAGGCTCTGGCCGAGGAGAACGGCGCAGGCCTCGCCGCCGTTGAACGCCATGGTCGCGGCACCGTGCACCAGCCGCCGCACGTCGGCCGGGTGGTCGGCGCGCCAGGTCCGCACCCCCATCAGCTTCAGCGCCGCCTCGGTCGCCTGGCCCATCGGGTTCTGCCAGGGATTGAACTCGGCCCAGTCGCCGCGCATCGTCACCAGCATCAGCAGCGGGAACCGGGTCATCGTCTGCAGTGCCAGGGTGTTCAGGCAGTTGCCCACCCCGCTCGACTGCATCAGCAGCGCCCCGCGCTCACCGCCGAGCCAGGCGCCGGCGAGATAGCCGATGCCTTCCTCCTCGGTGGTCAGGGCCACCGACACGATATCGTTGTCCTGCTCGGCGCCGCGGATCGCGGCGGCGTGCCCGGCGTCGGGAACGTAGACCACGTGCTTCACGTCGAAGCTCTTCAGGGTCGGCAGGATCTCGTCCTGCCATGACGGGGCCTGCACGGCCGGCATCGCGGTCATCTCGCCTCCACGTGTCCAGATCAGCGGTGTGATCCGGCTTACCGGTCGACCGAGAGAAACACGAGAAGCATATTTCTTATTCAGATATGCCGCTATTATCCATCTCATGGATCTCCGGCAGCTCAGGACATTCCTGCAGGTCGCGGAGCTCGGCAGCCTCAGCCGGGCGGCCGAACGGCTGCGCGTCGCCCAACCGGCGCTCGGCCGGCAGATCCGCCTGCTGGAGGACGAGCTCGGGGTCCGGCTGTTCTCGCGCCACGGCCGCGGCATGGTGCCGACCGCCGCCGGCCAGATCCTGGCCGAACGGGCGACGGCGATCCTGCGGCTGGTCGAGGACACCCGCGCCGAGGTCTCGGCCGAGCGCGGGGCGGTCAAGGGAACCGTCAGCCTGGGCGTGCCGCCGACCGCCGGCGAGGTGATCGCCGGGCGCCTGGTCGAGCGGTTCCTGCGCGACTACCCCGAGGTCATGGTGCGGGTGGTGCCGGCGTTCAGCGGCTACCTCCTCGACATGCTGCAGCGGGGCGATCTCGATCTCGCGGTGATGTACGAGACCGGGGCGACCCGGCATGTCCGGTCCGAGCCGCTGATCGAGGAGACGCTGTTCCTGATCGGCTCTCGCGCCTCGGGCCTCGGCCCGGACCAGCCGACGACCTTCTCCGCCCTAGCCGGGTTGCCGATGATCCTGCCGGGGCCGCGGCACGGGCTGCGGACCCTGCTGGAGCGCCAGGCGGCCGACCTCGGATGCGCACTGCGGGTGACGGTGGAGGCCGACTCCCTGCAGACCCTCAAGGACCTGGTCGCGCGCGGGCTCGGCTACACCGTCCTGCCGCTGGCCGCGGTCGACGCCGAGCGGCAGGCGGGGACGCTGTGCACCGCCCCGATCGAGAACCCGACGCCGACCCGCAAGCTGGTGCTGACCCGCTCGCTGGTCCGGCCGGCCACCAACGCGGTGCGGATCTTCGCCGACACCCTGGTGGCGGAGACGGCGGCCATGGTCCGGGAAGGGGCCTGGCAGGGCACGCGCCTGCTGGCCGACGTCTGACGGGGCGAGCGGCTAAGTCCCGCCTTCGCCGAACAGCATGGTGATGTTGATGCGGCGGTTCTCGAAGCCCGGCTTGAACCGGAACACGTCGGTCTCGTGGATCAGCCGGCTGTCGAACAGCAGCGCCCGGTTGGCCCGGTGCGGTACCCGGATGACGTCGTCGCGGCGGTCGCCGAGATAGTCGTAGATGAACTCGGCCGAGGTGGTGTTGTAGGTCCGGAAGTCCCATTCCGGCGGTGCCGCCT
>MRWG01001863.1_pt1 | contig 11897 bp, 9 predicted proteins | sample 1013341 | NCBI WGS metagenome assembly MRWG01 (sample SAMN06117577, study PRJNA244670) | biofilm metagenome | biome: Water; feature: Cathode Biofilm; material: Biofilm; isolation source: microbial consortium enriched at the cathode of a solar microbial fuel cell | place: USA: District of Columbia ... | reverse complement strand
CGGAGGTGTCGCCGGTGACGCCCACGGCGCCGACGATGACACCCGCCGCGTCGCGCACCAGCACGCCGCCGGGCACCGGCACCAGGGACCCGTCGCACAGCGCGTTGACGGACTGGATGAAGAAGGGCTGCTCCTGGGCGCGCTTGAAGAGGGCGCGGGAGCCGAGGCCCATGGCGACGGCGCCGCGCGCCTTGCCCTGGGCCATCTCCGGGCGCAGCGTCGAGGTGCCGTCCTGGCGTGCGAGCGCCTTCAGGTGGCCGCCGGCGTCCAGCACCGCGACGGTCAGCGGCTTCAGCTTCATCTCCGCGGCCTTTTGCAGCGTGACCTCGATGATGGCGTTGGCCTGAGCGAGGCTGATGGGTTCCGGCATCGTCTGATCTCTTCGCTGCGGTCTGGGGCTAGAGCGGCGCGTCGGCCGCGGCGTCGATGGTCGCCCCGGCCTGGACCAGGCGATCGATATCGGCTTTGGAGTAGCCGAGCTCGGCGAGGATCTCGCGGCTGTGCTGGCCGAGCAGCGGGGCCGGGCGTTCGACGCCGCCGGGCGTGTCCGAGAACTTCACCGGCAGGCCGATGCTCTTCACCGCGCCGGCGACCGGATGGTCGGTCTCGACGATCATTTCGCGGGCCAGGGCCTGCGGGTCCTGGTGCATCTCGCCGATGGAGAGCACCGGTCCGGCGGGGAAGCCGCCCTGCTCCAGCACCTGCAGCCAGTCCTCGGTGCTGCGGGTCTCGAAGACCTTGTTGAGCTCGGCCTCCAGCGCTTCGCGGTTGGCCATGCGCTTGTCGTTGCTGAGGAAGCGTTCGTCGTCTCGCAGCTCGCGGTGGTCGAGGATGTCCAGCAGGCGCTCCCAGTTCTTCTGGTTGGCGGCGCCGATGTTGATCCAGCCGTCGGCGGTGCGGAAGGCCTGGTAGGGTGCGTTCAGGGGATGGGCCGAGCCCATGGCCCCCGGCGAGACGCCGGTGGCGAAGGCGATGGCCGATTGCCAATAGGTATGGACGATGCCGGCCTCGAAGAGCGAGGTGTCGACCTTCTGGCCCTCGCCGGTCTGCAGCTTGCGGGCGTAGGCGGCGGAGACGCCCATGGCGGCCAGGATGCCGGCGGTGATGTCGGTGACCGGTGCGCCGACCTTCACCGGCGGGCGGCCCGGGCCCTCGCCGGTGATCGACATAAGCCCCGACATGCCCTGGGCGATGAGGTCGAAGCCGCCGCGCTCGGCGTAGGGGCCGGTGCGGCCGAAGCCGGAAATCTCGCAGTAGATGAGGCCGGGGTTGCGCGCTTTCAGCGTCTCGTAGCCCAGGCCCAGCTTCTCCATGGTGCCCTTGCGGTAGTTCTCGATCACCACGTCGGCGCGGTCGAGCAGGCGTAAGAGCGCCTCCTTGCCCTCGGGCTGCTTCAGGTCCAGGGCGATGCCGCGCTTGTTGCGGTTCATCATCATGAAGGCGGCGGGCTCGCCCTTGATGTCGGGCGGCAGCATGCGCCGGGTGTCGTCGCCGGCCAGCTTCTCCACCTTGATGACCTCGGCGCCCATGTCGGCCAGCATCAGGCCGCAGACCGGCCCGGCCATGATGTGGGCCAGCTCGACGACGCGGCAGCCGGTGAGGGGACCTTTCCGCGCCTTGGTCATCTCAGCGGCCCTTCCATTCCGGTTTGCGCTTGGCGAGGAAGGCCTCCAGGCCTTCGCGGAAATCCTCGCTGGTGTAGCACATGACGATGAGGTCCTCGTCCTCGACCCCGGCGGCGGCGACGTTGAGGCGGCGCAGCGCCTCCTTGGTCGCCTGCAGGGTCAGCGGCGCCTGGCCGGCGAGCTGTGCGGCCAGTTCCGCCGCGCGCGCCTCGACCGCCGCCTTGTCGTCCAGCAGTTCGGTCACCAGCCCCGCCGCAAAGGCTTCCTCGGCGCCGACCAGGCGGCTGGTGAAGATGACCTCCTTGGCGCGCCCGGCGCCCATCAGCGCCGAGAGGCGGGCGAGGTTCATGGCCGAGAGGCAGTTGCCCAGGGTGCGGGCGATGGGAAAGCCGAACTTCAGGTCGCGCGCGGCGATGCGGATGTCGCAGGCTGCGGCGATGCCGGCGCCGCCGCCGGTGCAGGCCCCGGCCAGCGCGGCCACGGTGGGCAGGGGGCAGCGCTCCACCGCCGTCAGCACCTTGTCGATGCGCTGCTCGTACTGGATGGCGTCTTCCGGGGTCTTGAAGTCGCGGAACTGGGCGATGTCGGTGCCGGCGGCGAAGGCCTTGTCGCCGGCGCCGACCACCACCAGGGCCTTGGCCTCGCCCTTGTCGGCGGCGGTCGCGCAGATCTCCGCCAGGCCCTCGTACATGGCGAAGGTCAGGGCGTTGCGCGCCTGCGGCCGGTTGAAGGTGACGAAGCCGACGCCGTCGCGCACCTCGTAGAGCAGTTCTTCGGTCATGCCCGCATCCTACCGGTAAAAGTATTCCACCAGAAACATCGGGATCGACGGCACATAGGTGCAGATCATCAGCACCGTCAACAGTACGGCGACGAACCAGATGTTGACCTTCGAGACCTCCCAGATGTTGGCCTTGGCGACGGCGCAGGCGGTGATCAGCACGCTGGCCACCGGCGGCGTCTGCTGGCCGATGGCGAGGTTCAGGGTCACCACCAGGCCGAAGTGCACCGGGTCGATGCCGGCCGCCGCGATCAGCGGGATGACGATGGGCACCACCAGGATGATTGCCGCGGCGGAGTGCAGGAAGAAGCCGATGATCAGGAAGAAGATGTTGAGGATCAGCAGGATAACGTACTTGTTGTCGGTGAAGTCGAGGATCGCCGCGGCCAGGTCCTGCGGCACCTGGGCGCGGGTCAGGAAGCCGCCCATGAGGACGGAGGCTGCAACCAGCAGCATGACCACCGCCGTCTGCATGCCGCCGTCCAGCATGGCCCGCTTCAGGTGGCGGATGTCGATCTGCCGGTACCACAGGCCGACCAGCAGGGCGGCGATGACGGCCAGGCCCGCGGCTTCGGTCGCGGTGACGAAGCCGCCAAAGATGCCGCCCAGGATGATGACCGGCAGGGTGAAGGCGGGCAGGGCCTCGACGAAGGTGCGGCGCAGGCGCGCCATCTCGAAGGCTTCCTCGACCGGCAGGTCGTAGCGCCGGGCGAAAGCATAGGCGACGCCCATCAGGCCGGCGGCACCGATCAGCCCGGGCACCACGCCGGCGACGAAGAGCTGTTCCACCGAGGTGCCGGCGGAGACCGCGTAGAGGATCATCGGGATCGACGGCGGGATGATGATCGCCAGCGAAGCCGAGGAGGAGGTGACGGCGGCGGAGAACGGCGCGCTGTAACCGCGTTTTTTCATCTGCGGGATGAGGATGGAGCCCAGCGCCGCCACGTCGGCGACCGCCGAGCCGGAGATCTCGGCGAAGAACAGCGACACGCCGATGTTGATCATGGCGAGGCCGCCGCGCACGAAGCCGATGAGGGAGGAGACGAAGTTGATCAGCCGGTCGGTGATGCCGCCGGCGTTCATGATGGCGCCGGCCAGCACGAACATGGGGATGGCGATGAGGGAGAACTTGGTCGAGCCGTCGTACATATCGAGGGCGACGGTGACCAGGCTGCCGGTTCCCTCGGTCGCGACCAGGCCGATGACGGCGGAGACGGCCAGCGCGACGGCGATCGGCACGTTGAGGCAGATCATCAGCACCAGGGCCGCGAAGATCACGAACATCAGCATGGTTGGTGCCCACCGTCAGGATTAGGCATGTCATGAGACGGCCAGGGGCGCCCGGTGGCTAGGAGCGTCGGCGTAGGCGATGCGGGCCATCGGCAAGCCGGCGCGACGATGTCCACGGGGCGCCCCTGGCCGCCCGAAGGGTCGCTATTCGCTCCGCGTCCGGAGCGTCGCCGCGCTTGCTCGATGAACCACATCGCGCGGCGCGCGGCTCCTTCCGGATGCGGTCGAAAAGACGATCTCATGATGCACCTAATCCTGACGGTGGGCACTAGCGCCCTCCCGCCTGCTTCAGTTCGTGCTTTACTTCCTCTTCGATCTCGGCGTGCTCCAGCGAGGTGCCGGCGGCGGTCATGCGCCAGTAGTACGGCAGGCTGATGAGCTCACAGAGGATGAAGAGCGCGCCGCCGATGGGAATCACCGACTGGGTCAGCTGTATCGGTACCCAGGTGAGGGAGATGAGATAGCTGCCTTCCAGCACGTTCAGTACCTCCATGCCCGCCCAGGTCATGATGGCGAAGAAGCCGATGACGGTGGTCTCGGCCAGGGCCACGGCGACCATGCGCGCCGGCATGGGGATGGCCAGCAGCACGCTGTCGAAGCCGATGTGGCTGCGCTTCAGCGCGGCCAGCGCCGCGCCGTAGTAGGTGACCCAGGAAAGTTGAATGGCGGCGACCTCGTCGTACCAGGACAGGGACTCACCAACCAGACGGAAACAGACTGCGATGATGACCACCACAGAAAGGGCGATCATCAGGATGATGGTGATCCATTCGAGGATCCACTCGAGGGATCGGCGGGCGGCCCTCAGCATTGGCAGGCAAACTCCTCAAGGCGCACCCGTGACTTTACCTCGACGGGCGGGACAGATCACGCCGGCCGGGGCCGGCACAGTGCTGCAGGAAAGAAGAAGCCCGGGACCGCGGGGGCCCCGGGCTTGGATCAATACCTCAGGAACCTTCGCCGAGCTTCAGCACGGTGTCGATCATCTCCTGCCCGCCGTCGATGGAGGAGGCGAACTCGGTGTAGATCGGCTTGGAAGCGGCGATGAAGGCGTCCTTGTCGGCGACGTTCACCTGGATGCCGCCGGCCTTCAGCTTGTCCAGCAGGTCGGTTTCCAGCTGTGCGGCCGTCTTGTAGACGAAGTCCTGCGTCGAGGTGGCGCACTTGGTGAGCTCGGCCTGGACATCGCCCGGCAGGGCCGAGAAGTGCTTGTCGGAGACCAGCAGGTAGGCCGGCGTGTAAACGTGGCCGGTGATCGAGAGGTACTTCTGCACCTCCTGGAACTTGGCCGACCAGATCTGCGCGTAGGGATTCTCCTGGCCGTCGATGACGCCGGTCTGCAGCGCGGTGAAGACCTCGGAGAAGGCCATCGGCGTCGGGTTGGCGCCATACAGCTTGAACATCTTCACCCGCCAGGCGCCCTTGGGCGTGCGCAGCTTGATGCCGTCCAGGTCGGCCGGCTTGTTGATGGGCCGGGTGTTGTTGGTGATGTTGCGGAAGCCGTTCTCCCACACGCCGAGGATGCGGTAGCCCTTGGCCTTGACCGCCGGCTGCAGCTTGCTCTCCAGGATCGCGTCCTGAACCCGCCTCATGTGGTCACGGCTCTTGATGATGTAGGGCATCTCGAAGATGCCGAACTCGTCGGCCACCGAGGACATGACGGAAGAGGGCAGAGAGAAGGTCACCTGGCCGAGCTTCAGCTTCTGCAGCAGCTCGCTGTCCTTGCCCAGCTGCGAGGAGCCGAAGACCTGCACCTCCGCCTTGTCGCCGAGAGCGGCATTGGAGCAGCGGGCAAACTCGTTGGCGCTGGCTTCGAAGAGCGAGCCGGGCGCGCCGACGTGGCCGAACTTAAGGGTCAGGTCCGCCGCAGCGGCCGGGCCGGCGAGCAGCCCCGTTACGGCAACGGCACTTACAAGTCCAAGAATTCGCATAGTTTCCTCCCCAGGATTCTGGTTCTCGTTATCGCGATTCTGCGCGGGTGTTTGTTGGTCTTGGTTTACTCGGCGGCACCCTCCGCCAAAGACTGGTCCTGGCCCGATAGATAGCCGAGGGCCGCTTGCACCCCACCGCGGCGGTAGGGAATGCCGGACAGCTCCAGGCCCATCTCCACGCCGGAGAGGGTGCCCATGAGCATGAGATCGTTGAAGTCGCCAAGGTGGCCGATGCGGAACACCTTGTCGGCGATCTTGGACAGCCCGTTGCCGAGCGACATGTCGAAGTTTTCCAGGGTCACCTTACGGAAGTGGTCGGCGCTCTGACCCTCCGGCACCAGCACCGCGGTCAGCGAGCTGGAATAGTGGCGCGGGTTCTTGCACAGCACCTCCAGGCCCCAGGCGCGCACGGCGCGGCGCGTCGCCTCGGCGTGGCGGTCGTGACGCGCAAAGACCTTGTCCAGGCCCTCCTCGTGCAGCATGTCGACGGCCTCGGCCAGGCCGTAAAGCAGGTTGGTGGCCGGGGTGTAGGGAAAGAAGCCCTTGTCGTTGGGGCCCTGCATCTCCTCCCACGACCAGTAGGAGCGCGGCAGCTTGGCGGTCTTGGAGGCGGCCAGCGCCTTGTCGCTGATGGCGTTGAAGGAGAGGCCCGGCGGCAGCATGAGGCCCTTCTGCGAGCCGGCCACCGTCACGTCGACGCCCCACGCGTCGTGGCGGTAGTCGATGGAGGCCAGCGAGGAGATGGTGTCGACCATCAGCAGGGCCGGGTGGCCGGCCTCGTCGATGGCCTTGCGCACCTCGTCGATGCGGCTGGTGCAGCCGGTCGAGGTCTCGTTGTGGACGACGCAGACCGCCTTGATCTCGTGGTTCTTGTCCTCGGTCAGGCGCGCGCCGATGGCCGCCGGGTCGGCGCCGCTGCGCCAGTCGCCGGCGATGAACTCCGGCACGATGCCGAGGCGCTCGGCCAGGCCCTTCCACAGGGTGGCGAAGTGGCCGGTCTCGAACATCAGCACCCGGTCGCCGGGCGAGAGGGTGTTCACCAGCGCCGCTTCCCAGGCGCCGGTGCCGGAGGCGGGGTAGATCACCACCCGGCCCTCGGTCTTGAAGATGGAGCGCATGCCGTCCAGCACGCGCTGGCCCAGCTCGCCGAACTTCGGCCCGCGGTGGTCCATGGTCGGCAGGTCCATGGCCCGCAGCACGCGGTCCGGTACGTTCGTGGGTCCTGGAATCTGAAGAAAATGGCGCCCTGGCATGCTTCCCCTATCGGCCTTTCCGGCCTTCGTCGACAGACCCGCTTCGATCGCCTGGGCCCGCTCCGCGGAGGAGCGGCTTTAGTGTGGACCGGCCCTTGCACACCCGGGGTCTTTGCCGCTATGAATATTGAATACAAAATACAAATCCGGGGCGATTGTCAACAATGAGTGGCGGCGGCGAGCTGGCCAGAAGCCTGGAAAAGCACATCGATGGGGAGGTCCTCTTCGATCTGTTCAGCCGTGGGCGCTATGCGACCGATGCCTCGGTCTACCAGGTGGTGCCGCTGGGCGTGGTGGTGCCGAAGTCCTGGGCCGACGTGGAGGCGACCCTGCAGATCGCGCGGGAGGCGGGGGTGCCGGTCTTGCCGCGCGGCGGCGGCACCTCGCAGTGCGGCCAGACGGTGAACCGCGCCGTGGTCATCGACCTCTCCAAGCACCTCAGCAATTTGGTTTCCGTCGATACCGAAACGCAGACCTGCGTGGTCGAGCCCGGCCTGGTGCTCGACCAGCTGAACGCGGCCCTGAAACCGACCGGCCTGTGGTTTCCGGTCGACGTCTCCACCGCCTCGCGCGCCACCATCGGCGGCATGGCGGCCAACAACTCCTGCGGCTCGCGCTCGATCCGCTATGGCCTGATGCGCGACAACGTCGCCTCGATCGACGCGCTGCTGGCCGACGGCAGCAAGGCGACCTTCGGCGAGGTGCGCCGCGACGCCGGCCAGGGCCTTGCCGGGAACAACGCCGTGGCGGCGCTGTTCCAGGACCTGCTCGACCTCGGCGACCGCGAGGCGGAGGAAATCCGCGCGCGCTTCCCGCAGGTGCTGCGCCGGGTCGGCGGCTACAACATCGACGCCCTGGTGCCGCAGGGTGAGACCAACAATCTGGCGCACCTGCTGGTGGGCTCCGAGGGGACGCTGGCGCTGAGCGAGCGCCTGACCCTGAAGCTGTCGCCCATCCTGGCCAACAAGACCCTGGGCGCCTGTCATTTCCCGACGCTTTACGACGCCATGGACGCGGCCCAGCACCTGGTGACCCTCGGTCCGACGGCGGTGGAGCTGGTCGACCGCAACATGATCGAGCTGAGCCGCGACATCCCGATGTTCCGCCCGGTGGTCGACCGCTTCGTGCGCGGCGAGCCCGGCGCCATCCTGCTGGTCGAGTTCGCCGAGGAGGACCAGGACGAGAACCTGCGCCGCCTGAAGGCGCTGGGCGATCTCATGGCGCAGCTCGGCTACCGCTGGGAGGACCCGGGCAAGAAGGATGGCGGCGTGGTGGAAGCCACAGACGGCGACTTCCAGAAACAGATCTGGGAAGTCCGCAAGCAGGGCCTCAACATCATGATGTCCATGAAGGCGGAGCGGAAGCCGGTATCCTTCGTCGAGGACTGCGCGGTGGAGCTGACCGACCTGGCCGAGTACACCCGCCGCCTGACCGAGATCTTCCACAAGCACGGCACCGACGGCACCTGGTACGCCCACGCTTCGGTCGGCACCCTGCACGTGCGCCCGGTCCTGAACCTGAAGCTGGACCAGGACGTGAAGGCCATGCGCGCCATCGCCGAGGAAGCTTTCGAGATGGTGCGCGAATACAAAGGCTCGCACTCCGGCGAGCACGGCGACGGCATCGTGCGCTCCGAGTTCCACCGCGACATGTTCGGCGAGCGCATGGTCGAGGACTTCGAGTGGGTGAAGGACCGCATGGACCCGGCGGGGGTGCTGAACCCCGGCCGCGTGGTGCGCCCGCCGAAGATGGATGACCGCGAGCTGTTCCGCTTCGCACCGGACTACTGCGTGCCGGAACTGGAGACCATCTTCGACTGGTCGGCCTACCCCGGCGCCGGCGGCGGGTTCCAGGGCGCCGTCGAGATGTGCAACAACAACGGCGCCTGCCGCAAGGCCGACGGCGTCATGTGCCCGTCCTACAAGGTCACCCATAACGAGCGCGACCTGACGCGCGGGCGCGCCAACACCCTGCGCCTGGCGATCTCCGGGCAGCTCGGGCCGGACGCCTTCACCTCCGACGAGATGGCCGAGACCCTGTCGCTCTGCGTCTCCTGCAAGGGCTGCAAGCGCGAGTGCCCGACCGGCGTCGACATGGCCAAGATGAAGATCGAGGTGCTGGCGGCGCGCGCCGAGAAGCAGGGCGTGGCGCTGCGCGAGATGCTGGTCGCCTACCTGCCGCGCTACGCGCCCTATGCGTCCAAGGCGCCCTGGCTGCTGAACCTGCGCGACCGCCTGCCGGGGCTGGCGGGCCTGTCGCAGCGCCTCCTCGGCTTCGCCGCCGACCGCGAGCTGCCGCGCTGGCGCGGCGACGTCTACCGCCAGAAGGACCTGCCCATGCAGGGCGACGAGGTCATCTTCTTCGCCGACACCTTCAACCGCTACTTCGAGCCGGACAATCTGCGCGACGCGGAGACGGTGCTGCGGCGCGCCGGCTTCGCGCCGGTCGAGGCGAAACCGGACGACGGCGGGCGTCCGCTCTGTTGCGGGCGCTCTTTCCTCGCCGCCGGCATGGTGGAGGAGGCCAAGGCGGAGATGCGCCGCAGCCTCACGGTCATCGGCCACGCCGTCGACCGCGGCGTGCCGGTGGTCGGGCTGGAGCCGTCCTGCCTGCTGACCTTCCGCGACGAGGCCCCGGCGCTGCTGGGCGAGGAGTGGTCGCCCGAGCAGGCGAGGCAGGTCATGCTTTTCGAGGAGTTCATCGCCGCGCGGCTCGACCCGGAGGGCGGCGGCTTCGAGCTGCCGCTGGCGCCGCTGCCGGGCGGCAGCGCGCTGCTGCACGGCCATTGCCACCAGAAGGCCTTCAACGCGGTGGCGCCGATCGAGGAGGTCCTGGCCCTCATCCCCGAGCTCGAGGTGGAGCTGATCCAGTCGTCCTGCTGCGGTATGGCCGGCAACTTCGGCTACCAGGCGGAGACCGCCGAGATCTCCCGCCGCATGGGCGAGCTCAGTCTCCTGCCGCGGGTACGGGCCGCGGGCGCCGAGGCGCTGGTCATTGCCGACGGCACCTCCTGCCGCCACCAGATTGCCGACGGCGCGGGGCGCGAGGCCATTCACGTCGCGCGCCTGCTTCGTGAATCCTCCGATCTTGCGCTAAACTAGGGTGGTACAAGAGGACCTTAGCATGAGCATCGAAGTCGCAGCCCCCATCCAAAGGCGCCCGCTTCACAACGAACTGGCCGACCGCCTGCGCCACATGATCGTCGAGGGCGAGCTGGCCCCGGGCGAGAAGCTGGCGGAGAAGGAAATCTGCGAGCAGTTCGGCGTGTCGCGCACGCCGCTGCGCGAGGCCATGAAGGTGCTGGCGACCGAGGGCCTGGTGCTGCTGACGCCCAACCGCGGCTGCACCGTGGCCAGGCTGACCCTGGCCGACCTGGACGAGGCCTTCCCGATCATGGGCGCCCTGGAGGCGTTGTCCGGGGAGCTGGCTTGCCAGCACATCACCGATGCGGAACTGGACCGTATCCAGGAGCTGCACGACCGCATGGTGCGCAGGTACGAGGCCGGCGCGCTGCGCGACTACTTCAAGCTCAACGAGCAGATCCACCAGATGATCCTGGACGCCGCGCGCAACCCGACGCTGGCGCAGATGCAGCTCAGTCTCTCGGGCCGGGTGCGCCGGGCGCGCTACATGGCCAACATGTCGCCGGCGCGCTGGCGCAAGGCCGTGGACGAGCACGAGAGGATCCTGGAAGCCCTCAAGGCCCGCGACGCCAAGCGCCTGGCGGTGCTGCTGAAGGAGCACCTGGCCAACAAGCTGCAGACCGTGAAGGACGCCCTCACGGAATAGCCGTGCCACGCTTTGGCCTCTAGGCAGCACCCCCGGGATCGGGTGTATGCTGACGGCTGTGCTAGAGCAGATCAGGGTCGGCTGGAATCGCCACAGGCGATCCATCGACCCTGTGAATCTGCTCTATACGCTTGAGACAGATCGGATTCACACAGTCTGACGGAGCCGCATGCGGTTCCGTCAGACTGTGATCCGATCTAGGCAGCGGGAGGAGGTGGCATGGGCCGCGAAGTGCTGAGCGAAAATCAGGTCCGCTTTTACGAAGACAACGGCTACCTGCTGCTGGAAGAGCGCGTTCCCGCCGAGGTGCTGGAGCGGCTGCGCGGGGAGATCGCGCGCTTCGTCCGCGAGGCGCGCGGCATGACCGCCTCCGACGAGCGCCTGGACCTGGAAGACAGCCACACCCCGGAGGCCCCGCGGGTGCGCCGCATCAAGCTGCCGCACAAACTGTCGCCGGCCTTCGCCGAGCTGATGCGCTCCGACTGGATCTTGGCGCCGGTGCGCGATCTCATCGGCCCCAACCTGCGCCTGCATACCTCCAAGCTGAACATGAAGTCGGCGGGCTACGGCGCAGCGGTGGAGTGGCACCAGGACTGGGCCTTCTATCCCCACACCAACGACGACATCCTGGCCGTCGGCGTCATCATCGACGACATGGCCGAGGAGAACGGGCCCTTGATGGTCTTCCCCGGCAGTCACAAGGGGCCGGTCTACGACCATCATGCCGGCGGCTACTTCGCCGGGGCCGTCAGCCTGGCCGTCAACGGCCTGGACGCCGGCGACGCGGCGACGCTGAGCGGGCCGGCCGGCTCCATCTCGCTGCACCACGTGCGCGCCCTGCACGGCTCGGCGCCCAACCGCTCGGCGCGCGACCGGCGCATGCTGTTCTACGAGATCACCTCGGCCGATGCCTTCCCGATCCAGGGCTCCATGTCGGCCTTCGAAGGGCTGGAAGAATACGACAGCCGGCTGCTGTGCGGGGAGGGGACGACGCGCCCGCGCCTGACTGCGGTGCCGGTGCGCCTGCCGCAGCCGCAGCCGCCGACGGTGGGCTCGATCTACGAAATCCAGAAAGCGATGACGGCGCGCAACTTTTAGAGCCTTTCATGGCCAGATTGAAGCAATTCTGTTTGCGAGCGGAGCGGCGATCCGCCAGGAGGAAGGCGCGGCGCGATGCGGCGCATCGGGCAAGCCTTTCGACGCCGCGGGCGCCCGCGGCGTCGAAAGG
>MRWG01001860.1_pt1 | contig 11923 bp, 9 predicted proteins | sample 1013341 | NCBI WGS metagenome assembly MRWG01 (sample SAMN06117577, study PRJNA244670) | biofilm metagenome | biome: Water; feature: Cathode Biofilm; material: Biofilm; isolation source: microbial consortium enriched at the cathode of a solar microbial fuel cell | place: USA: District of Columbia ... | reverse complement strand
TCTCGGCGATCGATGCGCTCCTGGAGCCAGGCCCGCACCTCCGCTTCGATCCAGCCGCATCTCGACCGCGGCCCGTTCCCTAGGCGCAGTCGCTTCGGGAAGCGACCTTGCGTCTCAAGGCGCTGGATGTGCTGCGGGCTGTACGGGACCATCTCCCTGAGCTGACGCTTCGATAAGATCCGCATCGCGAACTCCCTGGTGGGGAGCACCGCGATGCCCCAAGGTTGGACAAGGTGCCCTGGGCGGGCAGAGCGTACGACCTACGGGCGCATTTCTCCAGGTCTGTGAAAACAACGCGAGAAGGGCCCTGATTGGCTTGGCTACGCGGACTCCTCAGTCGGAGCACGGTATCCTCCCCGATTGATCCACCTCCCACGAAACTCCTGCCCCGGCGGAGTCGTCAGGTACCGATAATGCTCGACGACGGCGTCTTTCGCTTCTTCCTCAGTGTCGCCATACCGAGTTCCGAGACGGACCCGTCTAGCCATCTCCGTCTTGGGCTTCGCTGTGCAGATGAAACGGGGTCGTCCTTCACCGACCTGCGTCACCTCGAGCTCATAATCCTCCAGCTTTGGAAATCGTGGGTCGTTCGGGCACGGCCGTTCCGACCATCCGCCGCGGGAGTAGCCGCACTCGAACGTCTCGACCACCCCGCTGGACCGCTCGTCGTAGTCAATATGCTCCTGGCTGATGAGTTTCGATCCACACCAGGGGCATTGGAATTCTGAGAGTTCCTCACGAAGCCCGTCGATTTCAGCCTGGAGCTCCCGGATTGCCTGTCCGCTCGCCATCTTCTCCAGTTCGGCGTGGGGGTGCGCATCGTACAGGTCGCGACGAACAATTCGCAGCAACGTCAGCGCAGCCTCCAACGGCCCCTCTCGGCGGGTGTCAATTGCGATCTTGTCGGAGAGCGATGGGCTCAGTTTCCGAACATCGTCCTTCGTGACGCCATGCCAAATCGGTAAAATTCTCTGATCTTCCTCGACGTCACGATTCACCAAGCCGCGAAGCTCGTGGCGCGTCCATGCCTTCCCAATAAACGCCGGACTGATCACTACAACGCCATAGCGTGACCCGGCGATCCCCCGATCAATTCCTTCTGACAGGCTGTCGCCCACACCCAAAGAAAATTCATCATACCAGACAGTGACCTCTAATTGCCGAAGGGCCTGCGCAAGCGGTCTTACGAAACCGTCTTTGTCTTCGGACGCATGGCAGATGAACACGTCCCACCGATCATTCGCCGCGCCGTTCCCCATGGCTCTTCCAATCTTGTAGGGTTGGGATGATAGACGCCGAGGCGTTTTCCAATGCACCAAAGATGTTCGCGCGACTCTGCGTATCAACGTCCTCGGGCGTCCACATTGAAACGAGGCATCACCAACAGAACCGATCGATCATCAATGCGTCCAGTCGGAAGAATCTGGAGATTGCCCTTCATCCATCCTCGGGCATGCGCATCGACTCCCAAACCTTTCGCAAAGTACCTGTGGTTGGAACTCGAATGGTATGCCAGTTGATCTTCATCACTTCGGCCTGCTCCTCCTTATACGACTTATGGTCTCGGGTAACGACATGGTCGCCTGGGGCGTTCGTCAGTTCATTGACGACGATGCTGTTGAGCGTGGGCAGGTCGTTGTCGACACACAGCCATCCGACAATCCCCAAAGGACGAGCCAATGTAAGGCCGGCGCGTGGGTCGAGCCCCATCGCAAGGGCGAGATCGCCGTACGTCAACACGGTTGGCCGTCGCCAGTCCCGATCGGAACTCATCACCTTGGACGTCAGAACGAGCCAAACCTGCTGCGCTCGCACATACACGCGGTCTCCCTTCTTGAAGCGCCGCAGCGCAGGAATGGCAGACATGACGAGTTCACCCATTTCGATACACATGGCACATGTTGTGCAAATCTGCTCATGATGAGCGAATTTGTCAACCTGGGTGAGGTCGAGCCCGTCATTGAGCAAGAGGAGTGGCGAGGCGCCGACTACTGAAAGTGCGCAACCGTACCCGCACTGAACCCCCGTGACGGCTGCCCGTCGATCATCAGCCGGACGTAGATCTCGTGGTTGCCGAGGCTGGTGAGGTCCTTCTCGCTGAACCGGCCCTGGAACTCCCTTGAGAGGTACGGCGCGTCCTCGCCGCCGATGCGGAACGAGATCAACGTACCGGTGTTCCCGAGCACCGCGTGGCGGATCTCGGGCTCCAGCTGGGCGAGGTACTGGTGTGCCGCCGAGATCGAGACCCGGTACTTGCGCAGCTCCGACAGCATGCCGGCAACCGCGAGCGTGGTGAACTCCTGGAACTCGTCGATGTAGAGGAAGAAGGGGTGGCGCTCTGCGGGCGGCGTGTCGGCGCGGCTGAAGCCTGCGAGCCCCACGGTGGTCACCAGGAGCCCGCCGAGCAGCCTTGCGCTGTCGTCGCCAAGCCGTCCCTTTCCGAGGTTCACCAAGAGCACCTTGCCCTCGTCCATGGTGCGGCGGATCGAGATCTCCCGCTCGGGCGCGGTGACGATCCGGCGCATCACCGGGTCGGCGAGGAAGGCGCCGACCTTGTTCTGCACGGCCGCGGCACCGTCGGCCCGATATGCGTACGAGCTCTTGTCGTACTCCTTGAGCCAGAACCGGCGCACCGGCTCATTGTGAACCGCTGACCCCACCTCCCTCCGGAACCGCTTCTCCAGGAGCAGCCGCTGGATGTCGCCGAGCGTCGAGCCCGGCCGCTCCAGGAGCGCGAAGAGCGCGTTGCGGAGGATGTGCTCCATCCTGACACCCCAGGCGTCGCTCCAGGTCTTCTTCAGCACCTCCAGGAAGCCGGAGGCGGCGAGCGGGATGCGCTCTTTCCGCACCTGCCGGAGCGGGTTGTACCCGAAGGGCTGCGCGGGATCGGCGGCGTCGAGGTACGTGACGTCGGCGGCGCGCCAGGCCGGCACCGCAGCGTGCACCCGGGCGACCAGATCGCCGTGCGGGTCGATCAGGCAGAAGCCCCGGCCGGCCCCCAGGTCCTGCCGGGCCATTTGCTCGATCAGCGTCGACTTGCCGGTGCCGGTCTTGCCGATGACGTACAGGTGCGAGAACCGGTCCTCCTGCTTGATGCCGAAGACCCGGTCGTCGCTGCGGAAGCGGACGCGGCCAAGAATAGTGATCGCCGAGGACGGGGAAGGCATGGCGTCAGGATGCCGCCGCCCGCACCGATCTACATGACGGGGAAGTGAGCCGGGGCGGCTGATCGCGGCGCCCATGCGGCTGAAGGGGGACAAATGAGCCGATCGGGCTCATTTGCCCGTCTCGGGCGCCCGGCGGCCCGGCCGCACCATGGCGGTGGACTTCGTTCCTTCCACCCACAGCCATGGAGACCAGCCATGACACGCAAGCTCGTGCCGCTCTCGTCGCTCGTCCGCACGGCGGGCAACCCCCGGCGCAACGCCGACCGCTCGCCGATCGAGGGGCTCGCCGAGAGCATCCGCACCGACGGCGTCCTGCAGAACCTCGTCGTCGAGCCTGCCGCTGACGGCCTGTACCGCGTCGTCGCCGGCACCCGCCGTCTGCGGGCCCTCATGCACCTCCGGGACCGGGGCGACATAGACGACGCGTACAAGGTGCCCGTCGAGATCCGCAAGGACCTCGACGAGCCCGGGCTCGTCCGCCTCGCCACCGTCGAGAACGTCCAGCGCGAGCCGCTCGACCCGATCGACGAAGCCGAGGCGTTCGCGGCGCTGCTCCAGAACGGGGCAGCGATCGAGGAGGTGGCGGCGCAGACCGGCGTCTCGAAGAGCACGGTCCGCCGGCGCGTGGCGCTCGCTGACCTCTCAATGGAGGTCAAGGCGGCGGTCCGCGCCGGCGAGGTGCCGCTTTCGGTTGTCGAGGCGCTGACCCTCGGCAGCACCGAGGAGCAGCACTCGGTCCTCGGGATGATCCAGAACGGCGCCGACGTCGACGGCGAGGACGTCCGCCGCCTGCTGCTCGACGGCAAGCCGGCGGTCGCGGCCGCAATCTTCCCGCTCGAGGAGTACACCGGCACCTACACCGGCGATCTCTTTGCCGAGGCCGAGACCACCTACTTCGACGACACCGAGCAGTTCCTCGCCCTGCAGAAGCAGGCGGTGGAGGCACTCGCCGAGGAGCACGGCAAGACCGCTGAGTGGGTCGAGGTGCTCTCCTGTTGGCATGCACCCTGGTGGCAGTACCGCAAGGCGGTCGATGGCGAGCCCGGCGGGACAGTGATCAACCTCAGTCCCTCCGGCGCCGTCGAGGTCCGCACCGGTCTCGCCCGGCACCCGGTCCGCGAGGAGGTGGCCGAAGAGACCCGGGCGCCCCAAGAGGCACCGAAGCGGGAGCGCCGGCCGTACGACAAGCCGACGCTTCGCTACATCGCGGCGCACAAGAGCGTCGCCGTCCAGGCCGCACTCCTCGCCTCGCCGAGAAAGGCGAAGGAGGTGACCGCGGTGCTGCTCCTGTCGCGGGGCGAGCGCGGCAGCTCGATCCGTATCGACCCGCATCCCTCTGTCGCGTACTTCGCCGAGACGGAGAAGAAGCCGAAGGGATGGCTCGCCATCGACCGGGAGATTGAACGGGTGGCGGCGGCGCTTGGGCAGTCGCCCGACCAACTCGCCGCGATGTCGAGGGACCTCCGGACGGCCTCGGAGACGCCGCTCGACCTGTACCAGGCGGTGCAGATGCTCGGCGACGAGGACCTCGACCTGCTCCTGTGCCTGCTCGTGCTCGTCGCCTTCGGTCAGCGCGACATGGAGGCGCTCGACACCGAGGTGTGCCTGTTCAACCAAGTCGCCCAGGATCTCGGCGTCTCGATGCGGGAGTGGTGGACACCGGACGACGCGTTCCTCGCCGGCATCCGGCGTACGGAGCTGGAGCAGGTCGCGATCGAGAGCGGCGCGTCGCTCCGCATGGGGCGGCTCGCATCCACGCGCAAGGCCGATTTGGTCCGGGCGCTGGCCAAGCACTTCGAGCGGGCCGCCGATCCGGACGCCGAACTCGACGAGCACGACCGGAAGGGTCGGGAATGGCTGCCGGGCGCTATGCGGTTCCCGGCGGAGGTGCCGAAATCGGCTAACACCGAAGCGTGACTCGTCTCAACTACCGCCCCCTAAACGGAGGGCGGTTTCTCTTGTAAGAGGCATCCGCGGATGGGCACAAGGTCTAGAAAAGCGCGCCAATCGTATAGGTGCGAAATTGGCTGTCATACAATTTTTGCTTGCGTCCGATCCTGGTTTGGTTAACATGCGAACTGCATTTTAAGTTATCCACCGCTATTGGGGCGTTCGATGTGGGGACGAGCGACGATAGCAGTTTGGCCGGTGCCGACACTGGCGATAGCACCGCCAAATGGGCGGGTAGAAGCATCGTCTGTAAGTTGCCCGGAAATAGTCTCCTCTCAAGCAATCAGGGAGGCCTTGCGTGTGCCGACGGCGCAGTTGTTGTGGCTCGGCTAGCCGGGCTGCACAGAAGCGTCTCGTCGAACATTTCGCTCCCCACAGGATTCGACGTTGCAGTTAAGACAGCCATCTCATTTGGCTCCTTTAAGCAACTGCTCGATCGGTCAGAAGGGGTGAGGAGCGATGCGCTTATCGAACGATGGTCTTTTTCCCGACGCCGCAAGACTAGCCCAGGCCGCGTATGATGAGAATAGCTCTGGGACGACATATGCGAGCTTCCAATTAGCACTCAATGATCGTGGAGTCGGCGATTGGCTCGACCGCTCGGCCGAAATAACCTCTTCCAACTCAAGTTTGGCGGACGAACTGGCGGATGGATTCTATAGATCTGGAAATGCACGAGCCGGGTTTGCATATAATCCCAGCGAAAATGCATATGTGCTCACGATTTCCGGAACGGATTTCGATCCGATAGGAGCACTACCCGATCTTCGGCACGGAGTGTATCAAAACGAACATTATTCCCTACTAGAACCATTCGTAGATTCAATATTAGATTACGTAGAGGAGCATGCAAGTCAAGATACTCGCTTGATCGTTACCGGCCATAGCCTAGGAGGGGCAATGGTCGGCCATGTGGCCGCTCTTGAAGGGGGTATCATTCGCGATCTTGAAGCGGCGGGTATTGATGTCCAGTTCGTCACGTTTGGGACTCCTGGCGTCCTTGGCTACCCACTATTGCGCCCTCTGGGCGTCGCCCAACAGATTATTAACGTTGGGCACGACGAAGATCCAGTATACTCCCCCTTTGTAGTTGGTCGATTTCCTAATTTTGGTCCTGATATCTCCGTTGACTACACTGGTCGGATTCTGAACAATCCGCTCTCCGCTCATAGTATTTCTCAATACATACAAACAGCGGATCGCCTCAATCGCATGGACTATGCGCTCGCCAATTCAGGTGATGATTTGAGTGATTACAGCGTAACATTGAGAGAATCGGAAGACGATAGAATTGATGGTAGTTTATTTGCTCAAGATGCTATCGATGCAGGATCGGGAAATGATTCTGTTTACGCTGGGTCGCGCTCAGACTTGGTGTTCGGTGGACGAGGAGCCGACCACTTGTCCGGTGGAAGCGGAGACGACGCAGTTTATGGTAACCAAGGCGTTGACGATATATTCGGAAACTCTGGATCTGACACACTGTACGGTGGTCAAGATAATGACATTTTGTATGGTGGAAACGGCAATGATGTAATTTACGGCAATCTCGACGGAGATGGATTTGATTTCACCGGCGACCGCCTCTTCGGCGACAGCGGCCGAGACACATTGTACGGTGGCCAAGGAATAGATCGCCTCTACGGCGGGGATGGTAGCGACACTCTCTTTGGAAATCGCCAGGGCGATTTTCTCAGTGGGGGAGGAGGAGACGACGCGCTCTACGGTGGAGATGGCACGGATTACGCAGTCTACTCAGGCTCGGCAAGTCGATATGACGTCTCGACAACGTCGGGTGTTGTCACGGTTCGGGACCAGCTCGGCTCCGAAGGGACGGACACGCTCTTCGATGTAGAACTGCTTCAGTTTCAGGATGGGACCCTTGATCTCCGGTCCGTCCAGCCCCCGGACACGCCGGACGGGGATGTCGCCGGCAGCTCTTCAACCGACTCATCCATACGTGTGCCTGGCAGCATATCCAGTTCACTCGACGAACAGGGTGACAGCGACTGGTTTCGCATATCCCTCGACGCGGGGCGGGAGTACGAGTTCCGAATGTTGGGGCGCGGAGGTGGGGGCGGCACGCTTTCCGACCCATTCCTACGCCTTCGCAACTCGAGCAGTGCTGTTGTAGCGTCCGACGATGACAGCGGTACGGGAGCGGACTCGCGGATCGTCTATACGCCAACTACCTCAGGAACATACTATCTGGACGCTCAAGCATTCTCGCCGGGCCAGAACGGAACGTATCAACTTGTCGCTTCAGCGACGACGACGTCTGTGTCGACCGACATTCCGGGAAATTCGTCGAGCAGCACGTCGGCTCCTTCGTCCGGGTCGATCGCCAGTGAGTTGGAAAGCCGAGGTGATAGCGATTGGTTTCGAATTCGACTGGTGTCCGGCGAGAGCTACGAGTTCGAGATGTCCGGCCGTGATGGCGGCGGCGGGACCCTGGCTGATCCGCTTCTCCGGCTGCGCGACGCGACGGGTTCGATCGTTGCGCAAAACGACGACTCGGGTGGCATCTTGGACTCGCTCATTCAGTACACCGCTCAGCGGTCGGGCACCTACTTCCTTGACGCCCAGTCGTACGCTGGAGGGAGCGCGGGCACCTACACACTGAGCGTCGATGGCGGCACGACGGTGTCGCCCCCCGTAACGCGAGACGTCCCGGACAGTACCTCGACAACCGCGTCGATTTCGTCTTCTGGCAGCGTCACGGGGGAACTCGAAACGAGAGGGGACAACGACTGGTACAGAATTACTCTGCGCGCCGGTCGGCGGTATCAATTCTCGCTGTCTGGTGAAGACGGCGGCGGGGGCACCCTTGATGATCCCTATCTCCGGTTGCGAAACTCGAGCGGCAGCCTGATCGCTTACAACGATGATTCCGGACCTGGTTTTGATTCGCAGTTAACGTTCACTGCAACGCGCTCAGGGACGTATTACCTCGACGCAGGATCGTACCGCGGCCGGACCACCGGCACGTACACTCTGAGTTCACAAGATGTGGGTCGCGGAAACATGCCTGCGGGCGGCATGTCCACGGACGCCGATACAGGCGGATCGTCGACAGCAGTCGACGTTATAGGCTCCAGACTGGATGACTATGGATATGGCTTTGGCGTTTAGACCCAGTGGAAATCATGAACTACTTATCGTCTGCGATATAGTATAATTCATGGATATGAGAAAGCTTTCGCGGACTTTTCTTCTACTCGGAATCACTGCGTATTTATTATCATACATCGTCGGCTGGGTGTTCTTTGCGACTATCGGTCGTGAGGCTGCTTTCCCGGACTGGCTCAAGATTTTCTCTAGTTGTCTAGAGAACGGCGGCATTGTACTTGTTTTACTTAGCGCTGCGGCCAGAATCCTCGCGACATCCTCACTTAGCAAGCAAGATGGGGCGCGCCGATCAACGGCAGAACAGAAGCGGAACGAAATTGAGAGTGACTATCGATTCTTTCGCAACATTCTGCTTCTTGGTCTGATCGTCTGGACCTTCTACATCTCGCAGATCGTCGGGTTTGCGCTCATTATCAGCCCAAATTGGTGGACTGTGACGCTGGCGATCCTGACGACCATCGCCCTTCCGCTAACGATCGGGGCGTTGATATTTGCTCGCGCCCGACGCAACGTCGATATCAAGAAATCGATGGCCATTCTGAAGGTTCCGATATACTACGGTGTAATTGTAGCAGCGGTATTTTATGTCATCGATGGAATGCGGGCGTTGCTGGGGTAGGTCGTTTACGAATCCGGCAAGGAAATATTATTATTGCTCGACGCGCTGGCGAGCATGTGGCGTACTCGATCAGAATCAAGTCGTTCTCGCAACTCGGCCAAGAGGTGTATTCAGCCGTCGGGCGTAACAACTCTGAAGGATTCTTGCGGGGTCCGGTACACTCACTGCCTCTGAAGATGTTCGAGCAATTCTGGCGTTGCGCGCCCATCGACGGTCAGGTTATTGGCCTTTTGATATGTTCCGATTATCTCCTTCGTCCGTGGGCCGTATAGGCCATCAGCATGAATCGTGTATCCTATTTTCGATAGTGCCGACTGGATCTTGAAGACAAGATCGTCTCTCCCACCATGTGACCGTCCGGTCAGCACGCTGGAAGAAATGCCTTTGTCACCTCGTATCCAGGAGATCGTCTTGTTTACAGCAGGAATTATAGCAGCTAGTATGCGCTTTCCATCTTCAGATGTTTCCCACTCAGCGCCTGACCCGCTGTTGGAAAACAAGAGCTCTGAACGATAATAATCATCTCCGGCGACCGATTTGTGTTCGATGTTCGTGTAGTGACCATCGGATTGCCGAACAATCTCAACACCTACATTGACATCCATTTTGGCGACAGACATTCCAGCAACTGCTGGGGCGACCCCAATTGCCATAAGACCTGTAAATCCCATAGTAATCGGTGCGGCCGCTATCCCGGCCATTCCGAGTAATGAACCTTCTTCTGAGTAGTCGTGTTTTAATGGAACGATGGTGAATTTTAATTCGTACTCTTCATGTTTACGCACAAGTGTGAAGCATTGACTTTGTCGAATAATATTCTCCAGAATTTTTGAATTCACATTATCGGCGTATTGCTCTTGATTGAGGCGCCCAACAAAGTTGACGTCCTGCTCGACGTTGACTCGCGCTATCGCCTTTGAGCACCGGTCAAGAGAAACTGGTGTCGTGTTGGTTTTTTGTTGTTCCGTTGTTTCTTTTTGGGCATTTCCTTCAATCTTCGCGACAGTCTCGTCGATTGTCTTGCATCCACTCAGTAAGACGAGTGCCGATATTACGAGTAATTGCGAAAGCATCGGTGCATTTTCTGCCATGCCCCCCTCCCCTTGCGACCAAGACCTACCGTTGCTGAAATGCAATCCGGGTCAGCGCTGAGTCGTCGCATCCGTTCCTAGAATGTGACTCGACGTTCGCCACCTCTACAACCCCTCGGCGACGACCAGCATCCGAGCTTGCAGGTGCACCAATTCGGGTTGTTGATCCACAGTATCAGTTCATCCGGACGATTCGACGTGTTCATGGGCTCCGTTGGTTGACAGGCCCTATTGTGACTTTACGCCAGAAACCGTACCACCCCGCGCTCCTCGCTCGGCACCTGCACCGTGACCTCGAATTCGTGCAGTGCTGCCACCCGAAACTCCGCCGGGCCCGGTCCGAACCAGGTCTCGGCCACCACTACCGCCGGACTCCGCGTCTCCGGCTGCCGCTGGTACGTCCCATTCTCCATGAGCAGGCAGACCTCGCCCTCGTACCCGACCACCGTCCCGTACGGCCGCCACATCCCGTCAGGGCTCCCGGTGCGGCGGTAGGCGAAGTGGTAGGTGCGGGGGACGATTGGGTCGTCGGCCAACTTTGAGCGCAGGTGGATGGCAGCGTAGACGTTCGCGATCGTCGCCGGGTCGTGGGCGAAGTCCGCCGTGCACCACGCCCGACCGTAGTACGGGTGGGAGACCTCGGCGTTCGGCCAGCCGGGACCGGGCGTGTAGATCGGCCAGAAGGCGGCGAGCGGGGCTCGGTTCGCCATCCCGAGCTGGAACAGCCGCCGCTCCCGGCCATAGCCCTTCCTGATGTAGTCCTCGGTGATGTCGAGCAGGGCCACCGGGTCGACGTCGAGCATCGCGGCGAACCCGAAGATGTCGCTCCGGTTTCCCGGCAGCCCCTTGTCGAGCCAGCGGTAGATGGTCGCCCGGTTGCGCGCCGTGCCGACCTTCTGCGCTCCCGAGCTCACCCACTCCTCCCACGCGACCACCAGGTCGCCGACCGACGAGAAGCGCCGCTCGATCAGCGCACGCACCAGCTCTCTGCGCAGCGGTATCCCCATTTCCGCGCCCTCCCGCGTCGCATTTCATGTACTCGCAATGAGACAGAGTAATCAAGAAGGTAGAGTATAATAAGTAACGAACAAAATGAGACACTTTCTTCATCATTTTGCGGTCACCGTCAAGTCCAACTGCGTCTAATGGATCGAGATTGCGATCATGTCTCTGCTGTACGACCCTCAGGGAAACCGCAAGTATCTGACGCTCGCCGAGCGGCACGCTTTCCTGATGGCCGCGCGCTGTCTCCCATCCGAGGAGGAGAGCTTCTGCCAGGTGCTCGCGTATACCGGCGGGCGGATCTCCGAAGTGCTCGCGCTCACGTTCGGGCGGATCGACCTCGGCAGGCGAGTCATCGTGCTGGAGACCCTCAAGAAGCGGCGCACGGGCGTGTTTCGAGAGATCCCGGTGCCCGTCAGCCTGCTTTCCGTACTTGAGCGGGTGCACGGCATCGGCCCGGCGCAGCGCGATCCGCAGCAACGAGGCGGCTACCTCTGGAGCTTCGGTCGGACGAAGGCGTGGATGATCGTCAAGCACGCCATGGCGGCAGCGGAAATCGATGCGCCGCGGGCGAGCCCGAAGGCGCTGCGGCACAGCTTCGCGGTGGCGGCGCTGCAGGCCGGCGTGCCGATCACCCTGGTGCGCAGGTGGCTCGGTCACTCGCGGATCAGCACGACCGAGATCTACACCAACGTAGTTGGCGACGAGGAACGGCAGCTTGCCTCTCGCCTCTGGCGTGAATTCGAGAAATCGACATTCGATGATCCAGTGAAGGAGACGGCTGCGTGATCCTCGCTGAGGATGATGCGGACCTCCCACAAGCAACCGCGAATTCGCATTGAAATCACTGTCCTGACCTATTCCTAAGCCATCATCGACAATCCTGCGTCGCACGAAAATGGTTACCGCTCGCGCCTCGGCTGTCGCGAACAAAATGTCTCATTCTGTTCAATCCGGCGCCGCAT
>MRWG01001859.1_pt1 | contig 11933 bp, 11 predicted proteins | sample 1013341 | NCBI WGS metagenome assembly MRWG01 (sample SAMN06117577, study PRJNA244670) | biofilm metagenome | biome: Water; feature: Cathode Biofilm; material: Biofilm; isolation source: microbial consortium enriched at the cathode of a solar microbial fuel cell | place: USA: District of Columbia ... | reverse complement strand
GCAGGAAAACGACCGCGTTGCCGATGTCCCAGCCCGTGCCCTCCATGCCGAGCGGCGAGGCCTTGCGGCGCATCTCGCGGCGGTCCGGCTCCATGTCGGCGCCGCCGACCATCGGCGTCAGCACCGGCCCCGGCGCGATGCAGTTGACCCGAACGCCCTGGCTCGCATGGTCGACCGCCATCGCCCGCGAGAGCGCGATCACCGCGCCCTTGGAGGCCGAATAGGCGGTCAGCCCGCGCGGCCGAAGGGCCGAGATCGAGGAGATGTTGACGATCGCCCCGCCGCCGCGGGCGACCATGACCGGGATGACGTGCTTCGAGAGCATGAAGATCGAGCGGACGTTGACGTGCATCACCCGCTCCCACTCGTCCGGATCCTCCTCGATGACGGACTTCCGGCTGCCGATGCCGACATTGTTGTCGAGCACGTCGATGCCGCCATAGGCCTCCGTCGCCGCTTCGACGACGCGCGCGCAGTCCTTGCCCGCCGTGACATCGGCGGCGACCGCCAGCGCCGTCCCGCCTTCGGCCTCGATCATCTCGACCGTGCGCTTGGCCAACGCCTCGTCCCGGTCGACCACGACGACCTTCGCCCCGGCGCGCGCCAGGAGGATGCAGGCCGCCCGGCCGTTGCCAATGCCGTCGCCCTTGGCGCCGCCGCCCGCGACGACGGCGACCTTGCCGGCGAGGCCCATATCGTCTTCGCCCATCGCCGCTACTCCGCCAGCCGGACCATGGGGAGCGTCACCTCGTCCGTGACGCGCTCGAACACGACCTCGACCTTTTGGCCGAGCTTCAGGTCCTCCAGCTTCGCGCCGATCAGGCGGCATTGCAGGCGAACGCCCTCGTCCAGGTCGACGGTCGCCAGGATGTAGGGGAGGTCGCCCCGGAAGCCGACGTGGAAGGGATGGTGCGTCTCCGTCCAGCTATAGAGCGTTCCCTTGCCGGACGCCTCGGTCCATTCGACCTCCATCGAATAGCAGGCGTCGCAGACGGGGCGCGGATAGTGGCGGAGCTTGCCGCAGTCCGCACAGGTCTGGATCAAGAGCCGGCCTTCGTTCAGCCCGTCCCAGTAGGGCTTCGATTCGATCGTCGGCGTCGGCAGCGGCTTGTCGTAGGTCTGGCTCATGGATGTCTCGCTCATCGGTTCAGGCCGCCCGCCGCATGATGGCGATCGAACCGTCGCCGAGATCGCCATAGCCCGTGACGAGGCCCGTCGTCGCGTCCTTCACCTGGGCGCGCCCGGCCTCGCCGCGCAGTTGCCGGACAAGCTCCGTGATGTGGTTCATGCCGGCGATGTGCGCCTGGGACAGCAGGCCGCCATGGGTGTTGGCCGGAAGCTCGCCGCCGAGGCGGATGCGCCCGCCTTCAACGAAGGCCCCGCCCTCGCCCTTCTTGCAGAAGCCCATGTCCTCCAGCTCGCAGATCACGGTGAAGGTGAAGCAGTCGTAGACCTGCGCCACGTCGATGTCCTTGTGCGCGACGCCCGCCATCTCGAACGCCCGGGGCGCCGCCTTGGCGAGGCCGAGCTTCGTGATGTCCGGGCGCTGGGTGATGACGCTCGGCGAGTCCGGGTGGCCCTCGGCGACGCCGATGATGGAGATCGGCGCGCGGCTGTCCTTCGCCCGGTCGGCCGCGCTCACCACCACGGCGGCGGCGCCGTCGCTTTCCAGGCTGCAGTCGAACAGGCGGAACGGGTCGGAGATGATGCGGCTCTGGTGATGGTCCTCCACCGTGAGCGGCTTCTGCATGATCGCGTTGTCGTTCAGCATGGCATGCTGCCGCATGGCGATGGCGACTTCGGCGAACTGGTCGGCCGTGGTACCGTAGAGCTCCATGTGCCGCCGCGCCATCGGCGCGTAGAGCTGGGCGGGCGCGATGGCGCCGGCCGGGTTCTCGAATTCGGCGACGACATGGAACTGCGGCATCGCGCCGAGCCGGGTCGCGACGCGGGCGTCGGAATATCCCCGCCGGCCGAGCGCCAGCAGGACATGGTTGCAGAGGCCGGCCGAAATCACGGCGGCGGCGCATTGCAGGGCCGCAACCGCGCTCGCCCCGCCCATCGGCGTCTGCGCGGAGAAGCGGACGTCGGTCAGGCCGAGATTTGTCATGATGTCCTCGGCGACGGGGCCGAGCGCGTAGGGAATGACGCCGTCGATCTCCTTCGGATCGAGCCCGGCGTCGGCGATCGCCTTCAGCGACGCTTCCATCATCAGCGCGATCGAACTCTTGTCGGAGCCGCGCGAAAAGGCGGACTCGCCGATCCCGGTGACGGCGGCCTTGCCATTCAGGCTGGCGGACATGGGGTTTCCTCTCCCTGCGTGTCTGTCGCCCAATTCTAGGCACGCCCGGCCGCCGGCGCCTATGGGCCGCGGTCTGGCGACGGCCGCCGCTTTCGGCAAGACTGTCCGAAACTGACGCCCTTGGGAGACAGAGGATGGACATGCCGGCGACGCCGCGCCTGGAATGGCTGGAGACGGTGGAGGCGCGCGACGCGCAGTACCGGGAGTTCACGATCCACGCGCCGGACCGCCCGGTGACGGGCGTCCTATGGTCCGGTGCGGAGACGAACCCCGGCGCGCCGCTGGTCTGCTTCGGCCATGGCGCCTCCGGCAACCGCCACCAGCGCCCGACGCCCCGGCTCGCCAGCCGGATGGCGCGGGAGAACGGCTATTTCGGCCTCTCCCTCGACGGGCCGGTGCACGGCCGCCGCCAGGTCGGCCCCGGCGGCCGGGAGGCGTTCTGGCCGGAATGGGAACGCGAAGGCACGGTCGAGGACATGGTGCGCGACTGGAAGCTCGCGCTCGACGCCATGCAGGCCCTGCCGGAAGTCGGCCGGGGGCCGGTCGGATACTGGGGCCTCTCCATGGGCACGATCTACGGCGCGCCCTTCGTCGCCGCCGAGCCGCGCATCGCCGTCGCCGTGCTGGGGCTGATGGGCCTCGTCTCGAAGCCCGCCCACTACCGGCCGACCATCGAAGCAGCGGCGAAGGCGATTGCGTGTCCCGTATTCTTCATCATGCAGCTTGAGGACGAGCTTTTCACGCGCGAGGAATGCCTCGCGCTCTTCGACGCGTTCTCTTCGAAGGACAAACGCCTGCACGCCAATGCCGGCCTGCATCCGGCCGTGCCGATCGACGAGCTCGACTTCAGCGTCGAGTTCCTGACGAGCACGCTCGACGGCACGCGGCCCGAACGGGACCTGATGTCCCTGATCAGCGAATAACCAGCCGGCAGAACCGCCGGCCCGGAAGGAAGCCCCATGCCCGTCATCGATTCCCAAGTCCACGCCTATGAACGCGACCGGCCGGAACGGCCCTGGGTCGGCACGCTCGCCGGGCCGAAGGAGGCGACCGGCGACCAGATGGTGAAGGCGATGGACGCCGTCGGCGTCGACGGCGCCATCCTCGTCTCGGCCTACAGCATGTACCGGTTCGATCCGTCATATGCGCTGGAGGTCTACAAGCAGCATCCGAACCGCTTCTGCCTGGTGAAGCCGGTCGATGTGACCCGCCCGGACCTCGCGGAGGACATCGCGGAATGGGCGCGCTTGGACGGCACGGTCGGCGTCCGCGTTCTGCTCGACCGGGGCGGCGTCGATCCCGCGGGCGACGGGGTCGCGACGGCGCTCAAGGCGGCGGCGGCGAACGGCATGCCGGTCAACACGCTCTGCTGGGGCGATCCCTCCGTCGCCATCCCGCTCGCCAAGGCGCATCCCGACACGACCTTCGTCATCGACCATCTCGGCATCAAGCAGCCCTACCAGCCGCCGGCGCCGGAGAACGCCTTTCAGAACCTGCCGACCGTGCTGGAGCTCGCGAAGTTCCCGAACGTCACGATCAAGATTTCGGGCGCCTGCACCCTCGCCCGCGAGCCCTTCCCCTATCCCGACATCTGGGACCCGGTGATGCGCATCATCGACGCCTTCGGCCTCGACCGCTGCATGTGGGGCACGGACTGGACGCGCACCTCGGAAGTGCTGACCTACAAGGAGGGCGTGGAAGCTTTCCGCCAGACGGACAGGCTTTCGGACGCCGACCGGGAAAAGCTCATGGGCGGCACGATCACGAAGGTCTACGGTTGGGCGCCCGGCTGAACGAAGGAAGATACCTCCCATGCAGATCATCGACTGTCAGGTCCATTGCTACGAGCGCGACCGGCCGGAACGGCCTTGGATCGGCACGCTCGCGGGACCGAAGGAAGTTACCGGCGACGACATGGTGAAGGCGATGGACGACGTCGGCGTCGCAGGCGCCATCCTGGTCTCGCCCTACGCGATGTACCGGTTCGACGCGAGCTACGCGCTCGAAGTCTACAAGCAGCACCCGAAGCGCTTCGCGCTGGTGAAACCGGTCGACACGACCCGGCCCGATGTCGGCGAAGTCGTCGCCGATTGGGGCAAGACGGAAGGGACCGTCGGGGTCCGGATCATGATGGCGCTCGGCGCCACGGTCGATCCGCAGGGGCCGGGGGTCAAAGCGACGCTCGACGCCGCGGGCGAGTCGGGCCAGCCGGTCAACCTGCTCTGCTGGGGGGCGATGGACGCCGCTGCCGGCATGGCCGACCGGCATCCCAACACGCAATTGGTCATCGATCATCTGGGCCTGCACCAGCCGTTCGACCCGCCCGCGCCCGATGCGCCCTTCGCCGACCTGCCGGACGTGCTGAAGCTCGCCGAAAAACCCAACATCGCCATCAAGATCTCAGGCGCCTGCACGCTCTCGAAGACGGGCTATCCCTATGACGACATTTGGGACCCCGTCTGCAGCATCGTCGACGCCTTCGGCCTCGATCGATGCATGTGGGGCACGGACTGGACCCGCGCGGTGAACCTTCTGACCTATGAGCAGGGCGTGCGCCCGTTCGTTGAAACGGACCGCTTTTCCGCCAGCGACAAGGAAAAGCTGATGGGCGGAACGCTCGCCAGAATCTACGGCTGGACGCCCGGCTGAGCCGAAGTTACTTCGGCTCGAACACCGCGAGGATGCGCGTCTCGATGCTGCGTCGGGGCGGCGCATCCTCCGGCGCCGCCGGATTGTCGAAGGACGTGTGGGGGCAATAAACCGCGCGGTCCGGCCGGCCGTCCATCTGCTTGAACAACAGGATTTCCTCGGGCGTCATCGCCGGGAAATAGCACCAGCGGTGGTCCGGGTTGTAGACCGGCGCCGCGACCAGGCTGTCGCGGCCGCGGCCGGTGTAGAAGTAGTCGATGACGTCGTCTTCCGGCAGCGAGCGCCAGTCAATGAAGGCGAGCGGATTGTGGAAGGCCGGATTGTCGAACGGTTGCCAAGTGTTGAACCAGGCGTAGATCCAGCCATCCTTCGGCTCGACCCCGTCGCGGCGCAGCAGGTCTTCCGACATCTCGCCGAGGCGCTTGATGTTGTAGTCGCAGTGCACGAAGCGGGCATAGCCGTCGTTGAAGTCGATCGGCGTCTCGGTGCGGACGAGGTGGTTGTAGATGTGCACCCGGTCGGCGCCCGTCTTCTCATGGACGAGCTTCTTGATCTCCGGGTAGTAGAGCCGCTCGACCGCCGCGTCGTCGCGGAAGTCGGCGACGCCATGCTTCAGATGGCCGAGCGTGAAGCCGCAGGCGTCGAGGCTCGTCTCGCCCGCGTCGAAGGCCGGGCGGACGTCATGGACCATGATGTCCTGGCTGCTCGTGTTCGCGCGCCGGGTTTCGCGGGAGCCGATGCGCGGAATCTCGTCCCGTCCCTTCCACTCCGCGTTGACGTAGCGCACGCGGGCGGCGACGGCGGCGCCGTGGGTCAGATCCGAATCCTTCATTGCGCGGGCATCCCTCGCTATGTTCCGGGCGGCCGCATTGGAGCGGACCCGGCGCGCAAGCGCAAGCGCCGGACTATTCGGGCGCGGGTCCCGGAAACTGCTTCCGCAATTCGAACTTGAGCGCCTTGCCGGAAAGATTGCGCGGGATCGCGTCGATGAAGGCGACCAGCTTCGGCTGCTTGTAGCGGGCGAGCCGGCCCTCGCAGGCCTTGAAGACGTCCGCCTCCTCCAAGGTCGAATCGGCCTTGACCGCGACGACCAGGGGCGACTCGCCCCAACGCGCGCTCGGCACGCCGATCACGGCGCATTCCTTGACGCCCGGACAGGTCAGCACTGCGTTCTCGATCTCGGCGGGATAGATGTTCTCGCCGCCGGAAATGATCATGTCCTTGATGCGGTCGTGAATTGTGACGAAGCCGTCTTCGTCGACAACGGCGACGTCGCCGGTGTGCAGCCAGCCGTCCCGGATCGTCGTCTCCGTGGCGTCCGGATTGTTCCAATAGGCCTTCATCACCTGACCGCCCTTCAGCAGCACCTCCCCCGGCGTTCCGGGCGGGACGTCCTGACCCTCTGCGTCGATCAGGCGGATTTCGGTGTGGAAGAAGGGCCGGCCGGTCGAGCCGATGCGCGCCATCGCGTCGGCCGGGCTGATCAGGCAGCCGGGGCCGCAGCACTCGGTCAGGCCATAGACTTGGTGGATTTCGATGCCGATCTCGCGGTAGCGCTCGATCAGCGCCACGGGGACCGGCGACGCGCCGCTCATGATCCAGCGCAATTGCGCATAGTCGTCGGGGGGCGGCAACGGGACTTGCAGCATGAAGCCCAGCATCGCCGGCACGGCGAGCGTCGCGGTGATCCGCTCCTCGCGGGTGACGCGCCACATGCCTTCGGGATCGAAGGACCGCATCAGCACGACCGCGCCGCCGCCATAGACAACGAGCATGATCGGGGCGAGCGCGGCGATATGGTACATCGGCACGACGACGGAAAAGCGGTCGCCGACCCGCATGTCGCAAGTCGAGATCATGTTGAGCAGCGCCCAGAACGCCGTCCGGTGGGAATGCAGCGCGCCCTTGGGCAGGCCGGTCGTGCCGGAGGTGTACATGATGAACAGGTCGTCGTCGTCGAACGCGCCCGGCGCCGGTTCATGGTCTGGCGCGGCGGCGCATAGGCGCGCATAATCGCCGGAGACTTCGAGCCAGGTTTGGACCGCCGTCTCCCCGCCGCCACGCAGAGCCGCGACGACATCCTGGAAATCCGCGTCATAGATCAGGATGCCGGCGCCGGAATCGCCGAGGATGAAGGTCAACTCATGCGCGGTCAGCCGCCAGTTGAGCGGCACGGCGACGGCGCCGATCTTGGCGCAGGCGAAGTAACACTCGAAAAACGCCGCGCCGTTCATCATCAGCAGCGCGACCCGTTCGCCCGGCCGGACGCCGAGGCTGGTCAGCATGTGCGCCGTCCGGTTCGTGCTGGCGTTGATCTCCCGATAGGAGAAGCGCCGACCGGTCGCCGTTTCGACCAGCCCCTCCATCTCCGGATCGCGCATCGCGCGGTTCGCCAGTATCTGGCCGATGTTGATGCGCATGCGGCGTCTCCCCTGATGCTTTTTTGGAAAGCCTATGCGCGTCGGCGCGATCTCCGCCAGCCCCCATGGCCGAAATCACAGTCTTGGCGGCGGCGCGGCGCGGGCGCAGAATTCGAGTCGCAATGTGTCGTTGGCTCGCCTACCAGGGACCGCCGCTCGCGCTCGAAACGCTGTTGCTGCGGCCGGAAAACGCGCTTGTCCGCCAGTCGATGGCGGCGCGGCGCTCACTGACGCCCGTCAACGGCGACGGCTTCGGCGTCGCCTGGTGGGGCGCGAAGCCGAAGCCCGGCGTGTTCCGCGATACGGCGCCCGCCTGGAACGACGGGAACCGGCTGAGCCTCTCGGAGCAGATCGAGGCGCGCCAGTTCTTCGCCCATGTCCGGGCCTCGACGGGCACGGCGACCAGCCGCGCCAACTGTCATCCCTTCGCCATCGGCCTTGACGCCTTCATGCACAACGGCGCTATCGGCGGCTGGAGCAAGGTCCGGCGCAGCGTCGAGCAACTGATCCCGGACGACCTCTATGTCCACCGCCAGGGCGCGACCGACACCGAAGCGCTCTTCCTGCTGGCGCTCGCGCTCGGCCTGTCCGAGAATCCGAAGGCGGCGATGGCGCGCGCCGTCGGCAAGACCGTTGCGGCGATGCAGGCGGCCGACATATCCGCTCCCTTCCGCATGACGGCGGCCTATGGCGACGGCAAGCGCATGGTCGCCGTCCGCTGGTCGTCCGACAACCAGAGCCCGAGCCTCTACTACGCCCGGGGCGCCGGCGTGGCCTGCGATGACGGCCGCCTCGCCATGCAGCCGGGACGCGGCGCCGCCGTCGTGCTCTCCGAACCGCTCGACGGCAGCGAGGAGTGGTGGACCGCCGTCCCCGAAGCCTCCCTGCTGACGATCGAAAACGGCGACGTGACTGTCGAGCCGTTCGCGCCGGTTCGTTAGAGCCCCAGGAGCTTCGCCGCATTGCCGCCCAGGATGGCGACCCGCTCGTCGTCCGTCAGCCCCGGCGTCTCCAGGATCAGGTCGATGGCCTTGTCGGTCCAGGGATAGGGATAGTCGGTGCCGACCATGAGCTGGCTGACGCCCACCTCCGCCGCCAGATGGCGCACGCCTTCCGGCCGGAAGACCATGGTGTCGTAATAGATCTCTTTCAGATATTCGGACGGCCGCTTCTGGATCGGCCCCCAGGTCCCGCCCTGGCAGAGGTCTGGCCGGGTCGTGCAGCCATGGTCGAAGCGGCCCGCATATGAGGGCAGGAAACCGCCGGCATGCGCCGCGCAGATTTTGAGGCCCGGATAGCGGTCGAGCACGCCTTCGAAGATCAGGTGCGAGAGGGCGATCGTCGTCTCCAGCGGATTGCCGATGACGTTCGAAAGATAGCCGTTGCCCCGGAAACGCTGGCCGAGCTGTTCCGGCGCGCCATCCGCCTGCGGGTGGATGAAGACGAGGACGCCCAGTTCCTCCGCCTTCGCCCAGAAGGGCGCGAACTTGGGGTCTGCGATCTCGTCGCCCGCGACATTGCCGCCGATGGCCGCGCCCTTGAGGCCGAGGCGCTTGACGCCATGCTCCAACTGCTGGGCGGCGAGGTCGGGGAACTGCAGCGCGACCGACGCGAAGGCGACGAACCGGTCGGGCGTCGCCGCGACCGCTTCGGCGAGCGCATCGTTCTGGATGCGGATGATTTCGGTCGCCTGGTCCCGGTCGGTCACGCCATACCAGTTCGGATTGATGCTGAGCGCCTCGACGTCGATGCCCTGGGCGTCCATCACTCCCGTCCGAAGCCCGAGCGCGGCCTTCATGTCGAGATCGTCGCGCAGCCCCGGCCCGCCGAGCTTCAGCCCCATCAGCGCCAGCGCCGCCGGCACGGCGCAGTGCGCGTGGATGTCGACCGTCCGCACCCGCTTGCCCGCGACCGCGACCTCACGGCGCCGGGGCGCGGCATGAGCGCCGCTTCCTCCACCGTTATCGGACATGCCGCAGGCGGTGAATACGATCGGCCCGCCGTCGGCGTGATCCCCATGCGTCATGACTGCCCCTCCCCCGAAATCAATTCAGGGAATGAGGCGGCCGGACGCCATCATGGTCAAGCGGCGGGGATCAGTCGTCGCGCGGAATCTGTCGATCCGATGCACCGAGATAGCCGCGATTCCACGTCGGGGTGATGTGGATTTCGTTCAGGCAGACATGCGGCGGCATGCGGGCGATGAACAGGATCGTCTCGCCCATGTCGTCTTCCTGCACCATCTTCGCCCGGTCCTCTGCGCTCGGCGGTTCGGGCCGGAGGTCGAGGATTTCGGTCGCGACCTCGCCGGGGCAGAGCGCGCAGGCGCGGATGCCGAGATGGCAGTTCTCGAAATTGATGCTCTCGTTCATGGCGTTGAGCGCGGTCTTCGAGGCCGTGTAGGCGACGCCCGAGACGCCGCCGACCCGCTGGCTCGCCATCGAGGAGACATTGATGATGAGGCCGTCGCGCTGCTTCCGCATGATGCCGACGGCGGCGTGGGACACGTTGAAGGCGCCGTTCAGGTTGACCTCGATGATCGTGTTCCAGTCGTCCGCGGCGAGGTCGCGCCAGCGCCGCTTCGGCCGGTTGAGGCCGGCGCTATTGACGACGATGTCGATGCGGCCGTGCCGGTCGACGATGCCGCCCGCGACGGCGTCGACCGCCGCCCGGTCGGCGATGTCGAGCTGGGCGATCTCCGCCTTGCCGCCGGCCGCCTCGATCTTCCCCTTGACGTCCTCGAGCTGCTGCATCCGGCGGCCGGAGAGGACGACGACGGCGCCCGCGCCCGCGAGGGAGAGCGCGCCCGCGCGCCCGATGCCGGTGCCGGCGCCGGTCACCCAGGCGATCTTGCCCTTGATATCCTGCATCAGCGCAGCCCCGCGTTGATCTTGTCGAGCACGTCCGAGCCCGGGCAGAGATCCGCCTCGGCGAGCTTGTTGAGCGGCGTCTTCACGGTGTTCAGCGCGCCGTGCAGGTCCCGCGGCGTCGGCTCCAGATAGAGCAGGCCGGTCGCGAGCTCGCCCTCGGCCTCCTTCTGCTGGATAAAGGCGAGCGCGCCGGCCTTGTCGGAGGCGTCGTATTCGGCCGAAATCTTGCGGAGCCGGAGGGTCGCGCCGTTCGCCTGGGGCACCTCGACCGCCTCGCCCGGCGCATACTCGCGCACGATCGGCTCGCTGCCCGTGATGACGTCGAGCCGGTTGACCGCCTCGTTGTGCTCGCGGACGAAGTCGTAGCTCTTGGTCGAACCCTTGTGGTTGTTGAAGGCGACGCAGGGCGAGACGACGTCCAGGATCGCGGCGCCCGGATGGCTGATCGCCGCCTTGATCAGCGGCGTCAGCTGGTGCTTGTCGCCGGAAAACGAACGGGCGACGAAGGTGGCGCCCATCAGGATCGCGAGCGAGGCGAGGTCGATGCCGCTGTCGTTGTTGACCGCGCCCTTCTTCGCGACGGAGCCCTTGTCGGCCGTCGCGGAGAACTGGCCCTTGGTCAGGCCATACACGCCGTTGTTCATGACGATGTAGGTCATGTTGACGCCGCGCCGCATCAGATGCGCGAACTGGCCGAGGCCGATCGAGGCGCTGTCGCCGTCGCCGGAGACGCCGACGTAGATCAGGTCGCGGTTGGCGAGGTTGGCGCCGGTCAGCACGCTCGGCATGCGGCCGTGCACGGTGTTGAAGCCGTGGCTGTTGCCGAGGAAGTAGGTCGGCGCCTTCGACGAGCAGCCGATGCCGGAAAGCTTGGCCACCCGGTGCGGCTCGATCGCCATTTCGTAGCAGGCCTGGATGATCGCGGCCGAGATCGAGTCGTGGCCGCAGCCGGCGCAGAGCGTCGAGATCGCGCCCTCATAGTCGCGCCGGTCGTAGCCGACCGCGTTCTTCTTGAGCGCGGGATGCCGGAGCTTCGGTTTGGCGAGATAGGTCACGATGCCGCCCTTTCGAAAGAAACGACCTTGAATTCGGCCATGTGCTTGGCGAATTCGCGATGGATGAACCGGCCGGTGATCGGCGTGCCGTCATAGTGCAGCACGGAGACGATACGCGCCGGGTCGATGTCGAGTTCGGACATCAGGATGGTGCGCATCTGCGCGTCTCGGTTCTGCTCGACCAGGAGCACATGGTCATGCTCCAGGATGAAGTTCTTGACCGCATCCGGGAACGGCATGGCGCGCAGGCGCAGCACGTTGACGTGGAGGTCGTCGGCCTTCAGCAGGTCGAGCGCCTCGTCCATCGCCGGGCTCGTCGATCCGAAGTAGAGCGCGCCGATGCGTGTCGGCTCATCCGCGTCGCGGCGGATCGGCTGCGGCACGAGGCCCTTCGCGGTTTCGTACTTGCGCTCCAGCCGCTCCATGTTGTCGACGTAGACAGAGCCCTCTTCCGAATAGCGCGCATAGCGGTCCTTGGTGGTGCCGCGCGTGAAGTAGGCCCCGCGCGTCTCGTGCGTGCCCGGCAGCGTGCGGTAGGGCACGCCGTCGCCGTCGACATCGAGATACCGGCCGAAGTCCTTGCCGGCCTCCAGCTCTTCCGCCGTCATGACCTTGCCGCGGTCGTAGGCGCGGTCTT
>MRWG01001857.1_pt1 | contig 11975 bp, 11 predicted proteins | sample 1013341 | NCBI WGS metagenome assembly MRWG01 (sample SAMN06117577, study PRJNA244670) | biofilm metagenome | biome: Water; feature: Cathode Biofilm; material: Biofilm; isolation source: microbial consortium enriched at the cathode of a solar microbial fuel cell | place: USA: District of Columbia ... | reverse complement strand
CGCAGCGACACCAGGGTACGCTTCCAGAACAATCCGCTCGCCATCCCCATCCCTCAAATGCGGCAAATGGACTTTCGAGCGCATCAGTCTTGGCGCGCCTTCAAAGAACATGAGACCAACGGGCGTGTAGTCAATGGTTTGCGGACTTTGCGACCGACTCAGCTTGTCGCAGCATCGCTTGTGGTGTTTGTCACCAGGTTTGCGTGGCGCACGATAGGCCACCAGGGCCTCTCGAAACTCGGCTTTAGTCATCTTGCCGATGAGATCAACGTAGCTCTCCCACCGGGTGGGCCACCCGATGTTCTTGATGAGCCGCCTCGACTGGGCGAAAGGAAAGTCCATGCCGGCAACCCACGGCCCGGGCTCGGCTAGCAACTCATCGAAGCCCTCAAAGGATTCCCAATGCGTGATCTGCTCTACGCGAAGCTGCTCACCATTGTATTCTGCTTCGGCACACGCAATGGGCTTTTTCGGCGAAGGTGCACTCGTAAAGTCGATTCCAAACACTTTCATCAGTCGGATTACTGAGGCTAAGCTTTTCCACCTTGGAAAGAGGCGTGGCTTCGTCAATTTCGAGAACGATGCGGCAGCAGTTGACCTAATCTCGTCTACGTCAGCGATCTGAAGGAGCAAGCGCCTACACAATAGATCGAGGTGTTTCTCTTGTCCTGTTGATATACATTAACTGACGTCGATCATCTGTTGGACCGGCGCGACGACTAGACCATCGCGTCCCAACAGCGAACGGTTACCGATCCGCTGCCGCTCGCGAGGCGCTAACGCCTCCCCCTGCAGATAAGCATCGAGGAGATCTTCATCCAGGCCAACGAACTGCATGAGGTCAGGATCCGGGAGCAGCTCCGAGAGTTGTTTCGCCCGATCGAAATCCAGATCGAGCGGGCCGAACGGCGTGACGATCGCGCCGGCGAAGAGCCGCTCCTGGTCGTCCTCGGCGACGCGCACCAGTCGGCGCGGTGCGACAGCGATCTCGTCGCCGGTACTCTTCAACAATCCCAGGCCAAGGGCGGTTTGCTCGACGTGGGTCCGCGCCACCGCCTGGACCAGATCGTCAAGCTCCTCAGGCGTGGGCGCCTCGCCTTCGGTTTCCGGATCGAGAGCATAGAGGAATGGATCGCGTGGCGGATTGGTCAGTCCCCAACGCGACATGACAGCCCAGCCTTTAACGCGCTTCGACTGCCACCTTGTCCGAGTTCCATGGCGAACCCGTCTCTGGACTCGAACGCCTCTGATCTGACCATCGGCGGTCTTGATTGGACCCGGGATACCTCCGCGCGATGCATTGCCTTTCTGATGGGAGCCTTTGGCCTCGCCAATGGCGAGTTCGCCGGCGCGCGCACAGATCCAGTCAGGCATCTCAGTCTGAGATTTGGGTTTGCGGCTCACTCGCCAGTTCCTGGACAGCTGGAAACTGTCGCCATCGATCGCCGCGAACCATACGTAGCCATGATTAAGTTCGAGATAGGCGCGTGCGAAGAAACGGCCGAACAGCCCCGAGAAGCTCCGGCGCATCTCTGTGCCGCGGCCGGGCCCATTGTCCCGCCAAACAAGGTCGGGACCTGGTTCCAGTAAGTCCTCAAGAAACGGGAACAGCGATATCGAACGCGGCGCCGTCTGAAGGATCTCGTTCCAGGCGCTTCGGGCAACTTCATCGATGTCGAATGAGACGTGTGTCATCAGGCGTCCGTTCAGTAGACGCAGATGCGACGGACAGGCGGACGGCGGGTTTATGATGAAACGCTGGCATCGGGTGCTCACATGGAGGCTCGCTTACTCTCTGTTGCGGATAACTGCCTAGTCACCCACGGTAGCTTGGGCTTACGGTACCCCAATGATACAAGCCGAGATCCGCTCATCAGGCGCCGGGAGCACCGGAAATTCCACAAACGCATCAATGACTTGCGGGCCAATCTCGGCTTCCCTCGCCATCAGATCATCCCGGATGTCGCGCAGTAACAGGGGCTTCCTCCGCTGATCTTTTAGCTTCGAATACCAAACCGGACGAATCAGATCGAGCCATCGCGATGCCACCTCGTCCCAGTCTGGTTGAAGCTCGGCGGCATCCGTCTTAAGCATTCGCAGGAGTGCCTGATAGCGTTCGAGCCGGGCCTGGTCATGCTGCTGGCTGGCCTCGGCGACGTAGCGCTCGAGCACCGCGGCCATCTCTTCCAAAGCGCGCTGCTTCTTTTTCGGCAACAGTGATCGCTCTGCGGCACCCAGCTGAGCGATGAAGCTCTCAAGACGACGAGCCGCATCGGCATCCATCTTTCGGCTTTCCACATCGGAATCGAGCCGTCGACGTAGCAGGCGGCATATGTCGTCTAGCCCACTGACAGGATCTGAGACAGGGTCTGGGAAGAACAGCCAGCGGGGAGCGCCGAAGGATCCACCTCGCAAGCAGAAAAATGCCCAGCTCTTCCGACTTCGAACCAGGCTGACTCGTGAGAGTACGCGCGCGGTGACATCGCGATAGTGATTGTAGGTAGCCTGGTCGACGAGCTGGTCCTTGCCAATGAGGCGACGGACAGGCTCGAACGCATCGTAAATTCCATCCCAAGGCTCTTCGTCGGTCTTTTCCTCAAAAGTCTCGACAAGCTCTGTCGCCCGAAGAGGCGCTGATGATTCACCCTGCATCCCCTCCGGCAATGGCATGTTCGAGCCAAGCAGGGTTTCGACGGTCGAATAGCGCTCCAAGAATCGCTCATCGGACGTCAGGGCGAATTCTGGCGCATCCTCTGGCCACCAGGCTTCGATGGCCTGGTGCGGACTGTCCATCCGGTCGACTCGGCCCGCTCGCTGTTCCGCAATTCGCACCACACTGGGCATGTCGAGATGCACCATGCAGGAGGCCTGCTGAAGATTAACCCCCTCAGAAAGGCTGTCCGAACATAGGCCAATCAAGTGTTGCGCCGCAGACCCGGGCCGAAACTCAGTCAAGACACGATCGCGATCGCTATTCGGGTCGCCCGTTGCGACGATTGTTCCTTGCTCTGGCCGCGTTGCTGCAATTCGTTGCTGAATCGCGTGCAGCGTGATGGGGCTCCGATCGAACGCCAGAACCAGCGAGTGCTTGCCTGCCAGCATCAGCAGTTGCTCGACCTTCGTCTCTTCTCTCGCACCACTGAGCCGCCTAACCAATTGATAAATCTGCGAATATATGGAGCGATCGTGATCGCAGGCTGCCCTATGGGCATCCGGCTCCCTTAGCCAAGTGGGGAGCTCAGCGTCCAACTTCGATTTCGGCGTTTTGCCACGCAGGCTTTCGAGCCGCTTGAGCACATTGCCGGTCTCGGTCGATTTCTTGAACCCGTTCAAGCCAAAGTCTTCTGCCGCTTGCTCGGTTCCCACGATGTGCTCGGCCAGCGCGACGCTCGAGGAACGCAGGAGGGCCATGATCTGATACCGGGCAATCCGCTTGGCCGTACGTAGCCGCATACGAAGGTAGGACTCGGGTGTCTGGCCACGCCGCCGATACGCTTCCGGCAAACTCAGCTCGCTCGTAAAATGCGTGACCGCATAGAGGTCGTCCGCGAGCTCCCGGATCTGTTTTGCAATGGCACGGTCCGATTCACTCTCATGAAGCGGGTAAAGCTTCGAAAGATGCCTCGGAAAGCGGCAAGGACGTCCGTTGCGATCGACGTAGGCCTCCGGCTGCTGCCGGATCAGGTCGTTCAGCGTTCGCTTGGTACGACGCACTGTGAACTTCTGGATTTCCACGCGCAGGACCTTGAGCTCTTCTTCGGTCAGCGAACGGTTGATGTTCTGCACCCCGAGCATTCGCTTAAACGCGTTGAGGGTTTCCTCTTCCAGGTTGTCCGCACCCAGCAGATCCACGATTCGTAAAAGGTCCACCACGCTACGGTTAATCGGCGTTGCCGTGAACACCAGCACATGGTCCGCCATGTTCCGCAGCAGGCTCTGAGTTCGATTGGACTTAAGGTTCAGGAAGTTGTGGCCTTCGTCCACGCAGAGAATCTGCCCCCTCCTCAAGGAATCTGTAAGATCCTCATGGCGACCCTCCTTCGCCCAGCTCAGCTTGCCGTGAGATACCGTTTCGATGGAGGTATCAACGAGTCGTGCTTCGGCATCCCAGTTCTCCTGAACCGCGGGAGGACAGACCATCACGGCGCGGCCACGTCTGAGTCGACCGGAACCGGCTATATGATCCTGAATGGCCCGTATCAGATGAGCCCCCAGCCTGGTCTTGCCAGAGCCCGTCGCATCCGCGACAAGGACGCTCCCTTGCCTGGAGAGCACGTAGAGAGCTTGAGCAATGCCCTGCTTCTGCGACGGCCATAAACGGACCTCCTCCGGTAACAACGCACGGCCTATGTACTCATCGGCCCACTCCCCTTCGAGGAGCTCCGCGCAGCCTCTTGCCAGCGACTCCTGCCACGTCACGAACTGCAGCAGCGATTGAAGGAGAGCCTTTAGATCCACAGAGTAGTCGGCCGCCATGGACCAGTAGTTCTCGGCGATCTGGATGAGCTCCCGATACCGCTTCGGCTCCTTCTGCACCGTGAAGCGCGCGTTCGCTTCGAGATTTCTTTCCAGTCCGGCTCGCGTGAAGTTGCTGGAGCCCAAGGTGACTGATTGCTCTGTCGCGTAGACTTTCGCGTGCAGGACTCGATCCCGATCAGCTAGATACCTGGCCTCCACCCGCCCAGCCGAGAGCGCCTCGATGCAGTCCACGAGCTGTGCGCTCCGCCGCAATGAGATCCCTTTCGCAAGCCAGTACCGCTGAACTTCCTCTGGGAACGTGCGGCCGCCGACAACGAAGTGCTCCCGATGGCTCGGGAATGGCTCGTTGCCAAAAAGCACGCGCACTTTTGCCTTCCCACTGCACTTTGCAATGAGTCCAATCACCTGGTCGAGAGACGCATAGCCTGTGACGACGAGCGGCGCCTCCGATTCCCGTAGCTCGGCTAAGACTGTCTTGCCAACCGTGTCGCCGGAAACGTTTAGCGGGAATCTGTCCGCAGCTGGCCATTCAAAGCCCGCCGTCGGCGATCCGGAAGGACGAAGCTCCGAGAACAGGTCGAGCGTCTGAGATTGCTTTCTTCTTGTTCTGGCCATAGCGAGTTAACGATTCGGCTCACCGGAGCTGATTCTCGTATCGTTTCAAACGATTCCGAACTTCCCGTACCGGCAGCCGACACCTCTCATGATCAGAGATCAGCGAGAGACTGCGATGCAGCGCCTCCGCTTCCAGCAGAGCAGCCGTTTCCAGCTCGTCGAACACCCACAATACACCATGGCACTCTACTTTCTGTGCGCCTGCGAGCATTCGAAGCGGTCCATCGCCGGTGAGCAAAACCCAGTCATTTTCTCTTGCCAATGTCAGGGCAAACGCATCCGACATCGACAACGATGGTGTCTCCCGCCGCTGCTGAATCGCTTGACCAACGCCGGATCCATCGAGTTCCTCGACCCGCAGTCCGAGCTCCAGCAGGCGATCACCGCCATACGGCTTCAACTCTTCTTCCGAGAGCAAATCGGGCACCACAAACTCGTAGTTCAGCTGGAAGACCGATTCGAGTATCTCGCCTCGCTCCAGATCGATGATCACCGAGGTGTCCGAAACGAGAACCCGCACCGGCTAGGGCTCCAGAGACTTGAGAATCTCGGATGCCGTCGGATCGTCCATCACCTGACTCAACTCGTGGACCGTTAGACCGAGCAGCTCTGCTGCCTTAGCCTCGGAGACCGCCCCTTCCGCCAAGGCACGAAAGCACAGGCGATAAAATCGAACGGGACGTTCGGACTCCATCGCGTAAGGCTCTTCGTACGGCGGTTTCCGCCACCCTTGTTTGGCGATCTGTCGATACAGTGATTGGTAAAGCTTCTGCGGAAAGATCCCCAAGTCGTGGCAGCGGTAGACGATGGCTTGAACGCTCACACCAAAGAGCTGCTTCAGCTCAAACAACTCCGCCCAGCCAATCGACGTTCGGTGCTTGCCAATCTGGGCCCAAAGCGCCTCAGCCGGCATTAGAAAGGCACCAGCGAAACGATGCGAAGCCTTCTCCTCATCCAGCTTGGGACTGACCTCCAAGAGTAAATGCCCCAGCTCGTGTGCCAACGTGAATCGCTGCCGCTCTCCCCAGGACTGATTATTGAGCACAATCACCGGGACTGAGGGCTTGCTTCCCCGTCCCACTCGCGCCATCAGGCCATCGACGTTGGAGAGCCGGACGGAGAGGATCTTGATCCCCCGCTCTTCCAGGAGCTCAACAAGGTTGGGAATCGGATCTAGACCGAGACCCCAGGCTTCCCTCAGATAAAGCGACGCACGATCCGCGTCGGCAAGCTCATTCGTCGGATACGGCGCCTCTCCCGGCGCTTCCCACTCGGAACTCGGGAGCCCCAGAAGCTCCTCCACCATCAGATAGCGCTCGAGCAGATGGAGCGCTTGTGCCTGCACCTGGGCCTCTTCCTTGGCACTCGTGATCGACTTCTTCCGAAAATCGACCTCCTCGAGGACCAGCTCCTGGTCACCCGTCAGGTAATCAATCGAAACGCCCAAGGCGCGCGCAAGCGCGATCAGTACCTTGGATCCCGGCTGCGCTTCATCCCGCTCGTACTTTCCAATCGCCTGCGCCGTAACTAGGTTGTCAATCTCGGACGCTAGATCCCGCAGGGACAGTCCAGCAGCTGCACGCGCTAGCTTGAGTCGTTGACCAATCATGGCATTTCGCCTTCGCGATCATTCGATGGTTTACATTTATACCTTTGCATAGTATTTTTGTAAACCAATATGAAGCTATCCGAGGCCTCGTACCGGGCAGAACCGAGGACGAGGCCGCAGAGCGGGAATCTCACTCCTGCTCTGCAGACCGCATGGAGTACTGAGTATGGCGACGTCACTGGCAGTTGATTCGAGCGACATAGACGATTACGGAGCGGAGAACGGCGCCGCTACAGGTCCAGAATCAATAGAACTCAGATTGCTGGTCACCGATCCAGAGGTCTGCCAAGAGCTCACCCATCATCCGGAGGGTGACGTGCGCGAGGACTTCGCCCTGACCGCCCTTCGCATTGGCATCATGGCCATCCGGCAAGCCCAGGGGCGTATCGACGCTGACGTGGTGAAGCACGAAGGCGATCGACTGGTGACCGAGCTCCGCCACATGCTCGATACGCACCAATCGAGCGTCAACGAGAACGTTGCCGGTTGTCTGCAGGCCTACTTCGATCCAGAGAGCGGCAAATTCAGTGAGCGGGTGCATCGGCTCGTCAAAGACGGCGGCGAAATCGAGCAGATTCTGAAGCGCCAGGTGGGCGATTCAGACTCGGAGCTGGTCAAGACGCTGGCGATGCACATCGGCGAGCACAGCCCCCTCATGAAGCTGCTGCACCCGGAAGCCTCCGATGGATTGATCTCATCGATCTCCATGGCTACGGAGGCAACCCTCAACCAGCAGCGGGAGCGAATCCTTTGGGAGTTCTCACTCGACAACAAAGAGGGCGCTCTCGCCCGTCTGATCACCGAGCTCAATGAAACACACATCAAATCCGGTGAGGTGCTGGAGCAACGCATCGACGCCATGGTCTCCGAGTTCTCACTCGACAAGAAGGACTCGGCCCTCTCCCGCCTCGTGGGCCGGGTAGAGACTGCCCAACGCACCATCAGCGCCGAGTTCTCCCTCGATACCGAAGGATCCGTGTCCAGCGACATCCAGATTTACGGGATAAGGCGACACCCAGTTTTACGGTTTCCTTCCTCTCTTCCTTCAGCCGGTGGGCCCCGGAGCGGAGCGTAGGGGCCTACCGGCTCGCCAAGTTAACTGCCTGCTCCAGATCCCGCAGCCGATAGCTGCGGCCTTTGATGTTGAGCACGTGGCTGTGGTGCAGCAGACGATCCAGGATCGCGGTCGCCAGGATCTCGTCGCCCGCCAACAGCTCGGTCCAGTCCTTGATCCCCTTGTTGGTGGTGATCAGGATCGCGCCCCGGCCATAGCGATAGCTGACCAGCCGGAAGAACAGGCTGGCGTCCTCTCGTGACATCGGCTCGAACCCGAGCTCGTCGATGATCAAGAGCCCGCTGTTAAGGTACTTGCGGCGGCGCAGTCGCGCCGGCGGCAGGTGGGCATCGCCGCGCAGCGCCATCATCAGCTCCTCCAGGCGCTGGAAGGTGACGCCGAAGCCGTGCTCTACCGCCTTCACCCCAAGCGCCACCGCCAGATGGGACTTGCCCACGCCGGGCGGGCCCTGGATCAGGAGCGTCTCATTGGCGCGGATCCAGGCACAGGTGGCCAGCGTCTCGATCCGGGAACGCTCGATAGAGGGCTGGAAGGCGAAGTCGAAGTTCGCGAGCGTCTGACCGGTCGGCAACCCGGAGAGCCGCAGCGAGGTGCGCACCCGGCGCTCCTCCCGCGCGGTCAGCTCGATATCCAGGAGTTCATCGAGGAACTGGTGTGGCGCCGCCGGCTTCTTCACCGCCGCGCTCAGCTGATCGGGCAGCACCTCGGCCGCATGAACCAGGTTCAGCTGGCTGAGGCGCTCGCGGGTCTTGTCCACGTCGAGCTTCGGCGCGGTGGCGGCAACAGTGGTGGCTTTGTTGCTCATCGCGCCACCTCCGCCAGAGCGGCATACAGATCCATCGGCCGTTGCTCCGGCCGCAGGGCGGCGATCTCCTGGAGCCGCCGGCCCATCCGTCCGAGTGGCGGTGGCGGCAGCACCGTGTCCGTCGCCTCACCCTCGAAGTGTGTGGGATCGAGCACCAGCCGGTGCAGCGTATGGCGCGGATGGACGGCCACAACCCGGGTATCGGCCAGCACCTGGACCACGCCCGCGCAGCCGCGGATCTCGACCGTCCGGCCCACATACGCGAAGGGGACCGAGTATTGCCGGCCCTCGAAGGAGACCAGGCAGTCGACGCTCACCCGCCGTGTAGCAACGTGGTCGAACGGCTCCGGCAGGATCGGTAGCGGCGACAGCCACGGTCGTTCCGCCGACCAGGCCTCGAGCACCCGGGTTCCGGTCGCCGGGCAGCGGCGCCGCAGGGCGTCTTCAGCCAGGCGCTCGTCGCTGAACGCCTGCAGCTCGGCCAGATCGCGCCAGTCGTAAGCGCTCGGGTCTGCGCGCAAGCGGTGGTCGCGGATGCGTCGCTCCACCTTGCCCTTGTAGTTCGGCGACCGTGGCGGACAGGGGTCGATGTGGAACCGCACCGTCACGGCGTACCGCCGGTAGGTCTCGTTCAGCTCAGCCCAGGCGCCTGCACCCCGGCTCACCGCCGTCTTCTCGTTGTCCACACGTAGGGTGGCGGGCACGCCCCCTACGCGCTTGAGCGCTTCGTTGTGGCAGTGCAGCCAGCTGAGCTGGTCCTTCCTGCGCGACCACACCACCGCACCGAAGCGGGAGTGGGACAGCTCGAGATGGAACGCCAGCAGCGGCGTCACCTCGCCGCCAAGACGGATCTTCGGGAACACCGCCCAGTCGACCTGGGCCTGCGCCCCCGGCGGGGTCTCCACCCGCCGGCGTGCCCGCTGCTTCGGGGCTGGATAGCGCTCCCGGTAGTAGCGCTGCACCGAGCGCAGGCTGCCGGGATAGTCCTGCTCGGCCACCAGGAACGCGTGCAGGGCCGACACGTTGATCGCCCCCTCGCCCTGGCTGCCATGCCAGTAGTCGATGGCTTCGGCGTAGGCCGCAGCGAGCCGCGCCTGATCGGCGCGGCCATCCTGTGCGCCCGCCTCGATACGCTTTACGTGGTAGCGCACCGTGCCTTCGCTGACCCCCAGCAGCCCAGCGATGTGCGCCTTCGAGCAGCCATTCTCGTAGAGCTTCTTGATCGTCATCTTCGCCTCCAGATCTACGGTTGCCATGGCTGCCCTCCGCTTACGCGGAGGGTCATACCATGGCGGTTCTCAGATCCGTAAATCCGGATGTCGCGTTAACTCGATCTTAGGGTGTCGCTCTACAGGAGATTCCCCGTCGACCGCAGGTCGTCGATCGTGTTGCGGGTGATGGAAGGCCAGGACTGCCAGCCTGCGGTTTCCACCGCCGCCACCAGATCCGCTGCGTTCTCTGTGGGCGGTGACCCCTGGTACAGTGCGAGCACGGTCGCCGCGGCCGCCTCCGATCTGCGCATCCATGACTCGGTCTCGTCGAACTGGGCCAGATCGGCCTCCAGGTCGGTGACGAGGGACTCCAGATACCGAACTTCCAGGTCTGCGTTGAAGCGAGCCTCCCTAAGCTCGTCCACCCACAGCGCCATGAGGATACCGACCACGATGACGACGAACTCGCCGAGCAGAAGTCGCCAGTTGAGGTACGTTGACATGTCTGGCCGAGCCTCGCGGTTGAAACGCTGACCAGAATGCTGAGTGGGCCCGGCGAAAAATGCCAGCAGCACGTTCAGGCGATCGGGCTAAGACCGGAGGGCAAGATTCGGCCGAATCCTAGCTTGGCGCGGTGCACAATGTTGCCGGGTGCTCTTCACGAAGTGATCGCTGCCGTGGACGCTGAATTGCAGGCACTAATTCCGCGAGCTATTGAAGACAACAGCGTTTGTACTTTTTTCCGCTACCGCACGGGCATGGGTCGTTCCTCCCCACGCGTGGCCGATCTCGGCGCGCTGGCACCTGAGGGCCAGAGCGTTCCGCTAACCACTTCGCATGAATGACGCGTACGTTCGGCGCAATAGTGTCGCGAAGCCGATCGACCTCCGCCTCGTCGCCTAGCGCATGCGCGCGCCAATTGGTCTCTTCTGTGAACGCGCGAATGGGCGCTAGCAGGTCCGCGATATCCTGTCCGCCGGTCCGCCATTCTTTCTCGGCTAGACGAACGCCACGCATATAGCCTTCGCACCACTCGTCAACAATGGTGATGACTCGGACGTCCAACTTCCGTTCGTAGAATATGGGTTCGAAGGCTTCCGGGGCTTCCATCAGCATGCTGGCGATGCTGTTCGAGTGCTGCATCAGCAGCGACATGAACCGCTGAGCTTCGTCAGCACCATTCCAGATTGGCTCGAAATCACCCCACATCGCCGGCAGCCAGCGGGAGGGGACCAGGACCACGGGGCCACTGACGATGGCGGTGAGGAAGCCGTCTAATTCAGGTACGTCTAGGATGCCCTCATCCAGGCCCTTCGTGTTTGTTTCATCGTCGATGCGATTCAGGAGGACTTCTCTGAGCCAATCCAACTGGTCGCTGGTCAACGGATTGTGAGAAATCACGCTTGCTCCGCGGGGCACTATTTATACGTATTGGCTGCAATGTTGCTGAGATTAGGGCCCGCTTGGCCTGTTGGCCATCGTAGCAGCGCTAGCAACGTTGGGAGTTGCTAGTGCTGCTCCAATGGCCATCACGCCATCTGTCAGTGATCTCCGATCTATACGACGACAGCGGCAGGCAGGCAGACGCTCACCTTGGTTCCACGACCTGCTGAGATCGCCCCTTAGGAGCCACGTGCATCTAGTTATATAGTCGGGCGATGGAAGCCACAAATGTTATTGAACTCTACAACGACTTTAGCCGATCCGGTATGACGATCTGGATCGACGGTGGCTGGGCAGTCGACGCCGTAGTTGGTCGCGAGACACGTCCGCATCAAGATCTGGACATTGCTTTCGAAAACAAACATGTTTCCTTGTTGAAGCGGTGCTTGGAGCAGCACGGATATGTCGCAGTCAACCGAGAAGGCAGATCGGAACGGAGTTTCGTTTATGCGGATGCCGAAAGTCGATGTATAGACGTGCATGTGGTGGTTCTCGACAAACGAGATGGCGTTCATGGTTCGTCGCTCGACGGCATAGCTTACCCGGCAGGGTCTTTGACCGGAGAAGGCGTAATCGCCGGTACGACGGTGCGCTGTGTAAAGGCAGAACTCCTCCTTCAGTTCAAAACGAGCTATCCGCCCCGAGATGTCGGTAGTGCACCCTTCTTTCTGTAATTTTGATTAATTGTTCCGGGCGGATGTAGTGCCGAGCCACCCGGTTATCCTTTCGAACGCGAAT
>MRWG01001855.1_pt1 | contig 11989 bp, 10 predicted proteins | sample 1013341 | NCBI WGS metagenome assembly MRWG01 (sample SAMN06117577, study PRJNA244670) | biofilm metagenome | biome: Water; feature: Cathode Biofilm; material: Biofilm; isolation source: microbial consortium enriched at the cathode of a solar microbial fuel cell | place: USA: District of Columbia ... | reverse complement strand
GACCTGATCTCGGCGCTCGACAACGAGGCGCTGGACGAGGAGGCGCTGCGCTTCTTTTACGCCTTCGGCGGGCTGGTTCGGGACTGCCCCTGTATGGCGGCGTATTGTGGCGAGATGTTGTATTTCGCCCGCGCCGGTCACGATGACGACGGCGTGTCGGAGGCGGACGTGATGCGCCTGCGCCGGATCGCCGACGAGCGCGGCTGCAAATCCGCCGCCGCCGTCAACGGACTGCGGCTCCGGTCGATCCTGAACTACATCTGAGGGCGTCCGCTCCTATCCGAGGAGCGCGTCGTAGACGCCCGCAACGGTTTCGGCGATCTGGCGCCAGTCGCGTTCGCGCTCGACCCATTCTCGCGCCGCGGCGCCTGCCGCCGGCAGGGCGCTCGGCGCGGCGACAGCCTGCGTGAGCGCGCGCGCCAGCGCATCCGGGTCGTCCTTTTCGAATACGAAGCCGGTTTCGCCGTCGCGCACGAAGTCCGAAACTGCGCGCGCCGAGGAGACCAGGATCGGCTTCGCCATCGCCATCGCCTCGAACGGCTTCAGCGGCGACACCACTTCGCAAACCTCGATGCCGCAGCGCGGATAGACGCACATGTCGAATGCGGCGTAGAAGCCGCGAACCGCTTCGAAGGGCACCCGGCCGGGCATCGCGATCGTATCCGACAGGCCATGCTGCTGGACCAGCCGCTGCACCGGATCGAAATGAGCGCCGTCGCCGATGATGACGACCAGCAGCCGCTCGCGCACCTCATGCGGCAGGCGCGCAACGGCTTCGACCAGGAGATCCAGGCCCTCATACGCGACGACGGAGCCGATAAACCCGACGACCAGGCGGCCGCGCCGGTCGACGCCGATTTCGCGCAGCGCGTCGGGCGCGCCCGGCGACGCCGGCTGGAAGGCGCGCGTGTCGACGCCGTTGGGCACGACGACGATGCGCGTCGGGTCGACGCCCCGCGCCGTCATGATTTCGGCGAGGGGTTCGGTGATGCAGATGACGCGATCCGCCTTCCGCGCGACCGTGGCTTCCATGGCGACCATGGCGTCGTGCTGTTCGGTCCCCGCCCACGCCGGCTCCCGTGAGCGGCGGGTCACTTCCCAGAGCCCGCGCACCTCGTAAACATAGGCGGCGCCGGTTCTTTGCGCTGCGATCGCCGCCGCGTAGCCGTTGAAATAGTTCGCGCAGGCATGCAGCAGCGCGGCCCCGTCCCGTTCCGCCCGCGCGCTCAGCAGGTCTCCGTAGGCGTCCAGGCGGTCGCGCTGGGTCAGGCCATGCAGGTCTTCATAGACCGACTCGGGAAAGCAATCGTAGCGCACGCCGTCGATCGTCTCGCTGAGCGGCCGGCGCCGGATCACCTCGGCATCCTTGCGGTCCCAGGGGTAGCCCGGCCGGCCGATCACGTTGAGGTCAAAGTCGGGCCGGGCCGCCGCCAGGGCGCTCAGCAGTCCGTGGCCGCGGATCGCGTAGCCTGCATTGTCGAATTGGATCGTATTGTGCACGGGCAGGAGAATGCGGGCCGGTCGCGCGGCGGGCGGGCGCGCGCCGGGGCGCGGCGCCGGGAGGGCGACTTCGGTTCGGGCGATCCGCCACATCTCCAGTTGGGAACGAATGTTGCGGGCCAGGAACGCCTCGCCGAGGCCCATCCGTTCCAGCAGCCGCAGGGCGGGCGTGAAATGGCCGGCCCGATAGATCGTAACCGGCGCCCGCCGCCGGGCGAATTCCGACCAGATCGTTGGATCGACCGCTTCGACCGCGGTCAGCGTCGCATCGGGCGCGCCGAGGCCGGCGAGGGCGAACACGGCGAACGTCGTTGCAAGTCGCTGGGTTTCGCCGGGCTCCAGGCGATAGAACTCGAGGACATGCGTCATTGCGGGACCGACGACGGCGAGCGCCGGCACGGGCGCGTCCGCCGCCGTCCATGCTGACGCCAGCGTTCGCGTCGTCGCCGTCCGCGCCTCGGGCGCCGCCGCGTCGCGCGCAACGACCAGATTCGCCAGGGAAATTCCGGCGAGGTCGATTGAACTGGCTTCGTTGGTATTGGCGAAATAGTCGAGCGCCAGAACCACGGCGTCGCCGTGCCGGCCCTCGGCCGTTCGGTCGGCGGCGGTCTGGTGCAGCGCCCGCGGCGTTCGGCAAGCGCGGCGGCGCTCGTCGATCAGCGCTTTCAGATCCATGGGCGGTTCCGGGCGAGCGTCGCGAAGCGGCGGACCCTATCAGCCGGCTTCTGCGTCGGCAATCGCCGCCGGGATTCTGTTGACACACGCCATTCCGCATATAAATTCCGCCGCGTTCCGCCGCCGGTTTTGGACGTGTCGAATGGCTAAACTTGAAATAGTTATGTCTGGTGTTTCAGTCGAGTACGAGTGCGAGGAAGTCGACGCCAAACGCGTCGCCAATACCTTCGAAGCGTATTTGAGCGAAGGCGTCTCGCCACGACTGAAGATGGGGTTGACCCGGCGCGGGGAAAGGTCGGGCGTTATCGTGATCGATTTCTCGAAAGTCGTCGCTGTGCGCTTCGGCCTCTAAATTCGCCGTATGGCGCGCCTCTTTTCGCTGACGCATACCAGCGCCACGAGCGACATTCGCCCGCTGCGGCTCGCGGCGGCGTTTGCCGACCGCGGCGTGTCGGTCACGCATGTCGGCATCGGCGGCGCCCGTCTCGGCGTCTGCTATGCGCGGCCCAATCTCGCGGTGCTCAACGTGCCGGCATACGCGGTCCGGCGATCCGAGACGAATGGCGGCAATGACGGCTTCGACGGCATTGCCAACGTCGCGCGCGACTTGCTGGACGCGTGGCGGCGCGCCGCGCACGCCAACGTCGCGGTCCTGGTCGCCCACCCGACGCTCGCTCGCACGCTGGAGGGGCTGTCTGGCCGCAGGCCGCCCCTCCTGCTCGATCTGCATGAACACCCTGCCGTCTATACCGCTCAAGATCCCGCCGCCGAGGCGACGATCCGCGAGGCGGACGCGGTCTACTGCTCGGCGCCGCTGCACCTGGAGGCGGTGCGGCGGCTTCGCGGCGAGCGCTCCGGGGATGGCGTGGCCCCGAACTATGTCGCATTCCAGGATAGTTCCGACGCCGCGGCGGTCGTCGCGGGAACGAACGTCGAGGCGGATCTGACGGTCGGCTATTGGGGCTCGCTCACCCTGAACCGGGGTTTGCAGCAGGCGGCGGAGGCCGCTGCGATGTCGGGCTTCACGCTCGGCATGATCACGGATTCCCGCGGTGCCGCCTTCCGGACGTTCATGGCCTGGGCGAACGAGGCGGGCGTCGCCGGCCATATCGCCGCGCGGCCGCTGCTGCCGTACCGGCATCTCGTCGGCGATATCCGGCGCTACGACATCGCCTATATCGGACTTGCCCGCGATGACGAGAATCACCGAACCGCCGTCCCGAACAAGTTCTTCGAAGCCCTGGCCGCCGGTTTGCCGGTTCTGACGCTGCCGGGCACCTATCTGGCGGACATCGTGACCGCCCATCGCCTGGGCGTGGTCGTCGCCGATGCGACGCCGGCCGCCATCGCCGCGGGCGTGGCCGAGGCGCGGGCCGGCGCGGCGGCTTTCAGGGATGCGGTCGCGCGCTTTTCCGCGAGGATTGCGGCGCCCGGCGACGATGGGCTCGATGCGTTTCGCGCGCCGCACCTTTCCGGGATCCTTGACGCGGCGCCGCTCAAGGGCCGCGTCGACCGTGTATTGGAACGGATCCGGCGCGCGCGTGGGCCGGAGGAAACCGGCGACGGGCGCGCAAGGGCCATGCTGGAGTCGTTGGCGGACCAGCCTTTCGTCGACGCGGGCGAGGACGTCCCGGGCTTCGATGGCGCTGCGATTCTGCCGATCGGCGGTGCGGCGGCGCGCGTTGCGGCCATGATCGACCAGGCCCTGCGCGCCGGCGGCTTCGATGGCGTGTCCGACAGCTTCGCCCGCGCCGGCCCCTCGCCCGACGCGCGCTTGTCCTGGCTCTGGGCCGCCACGTCCGACGGCGCATTCCTGCGCGCGCCTTCTGAGGTGTCGCCGGAGGCTCCTGGCGCGGTCGTGCGCGCCGCGCTGCTCGACCATCCGCGCGGCCATCTCAATCATGCGGCCGAGCTGTTCCACCTGGGCGTGGCGGCGTCGATCGGGCTCGGCGAACATGCGGGTCCCGCCATCTTCGGTTATCGCCGCCTGCTGCGGGAGGCGCTCTCCGGCGGCCGCTCGGAACTGGCCGACATCGCGATGGCGCTCGCCGTCCGGGTGGCCCCGCGCTTGGGAGTGGCCGGCTTCGGACCCGCACTGGAAGGCCTGTTACGCGCGGACCGGCGGATTTCGAGCCACCTCAGGCGTCGCACGCTCGGCGGGATGGAAAACGCCGCCATATCCGCCGCCTTCATGCGCGCCGCCCACGCGATCGCGGCAGGCGCCGTCGATGTCGAATGGCTGTTCGCGGATATTGAGACCTGCCTGGACCTGGACGCGCCGCCCGAGATCGCGGACCACATCGCCAAAGCCTTGCCTGCTCTGGATGATGCGGGCGAGACCGTGCACGCGTGGCGGCACGCCCTGAACTTCGCGCTCGATATCGACGGAGTCGACGGCGGCTTTCCGTGGGCGCCGCAAAGGCTGACGGCGCGGCGCGCGCATGATGGCGCTGTGCGGCTTTCGCTGCATGTGGACGACCCGTTGATGGCGAACCTCATCCGCCGGAAGCTGCCGTCCGCGGCGGAGCCCGCCGGCGCCTGGCGACTGACCGTCCGTGCGGATTGGCGCGACGTGCAATTGATGTCGGGCGGCCGGCGGCTGCATGTCCGTGCGGCCGTCAGGCTGCGCGATGTCGTCGCCGAGCCATGCGCGCCGCAGACGAACCATGCCCCGCTCCGCCGCGGCGTCGAGCGGCTGGACGAAATCAGACGTTTGCTGGAAGGCTACGCGCGGCTTGTGCGGCGGCGCGGCCTCGTTTCCGGCCTGGCGCCGATGCTGGCGATCCGGCAGGCCGCCGCCGCGGCGAGCGTCCGTCGGCTCGGCCCGCGCGCGAGCGCGGTCGAAATCGCCGACTTCGAGAACTTCGCGGCGACGCTGACCGAAGCGACCATGGCGAGGCTTCGCGCCGACCTGGGCGAAGCCGCCGCCGAGACAGTGATCGGCGCCGCACGGAGGGCGGCGGAAACTTGACCCCGCCGGGCAGGCTGCTAAGAGTGCCGCTCGCTGATTTTCCAACATATCCGCGGGAGTTCGGGATGGCAGTCGCGCCGTCGGCAGAGGCGAACATCGACCGGGCCGCGTCGCCGTCGAATATCGTGCTGCGCATGCTGGAAGCCTATCCGGAGGCCGAGACGCGCCGCCGCTTCTCCTTCCACGGGCGTTCCGGCGTGGCGCGCTGGTCCGGCGGCGACTTCCGTTCGGCGATGCTGCGCCATGGCGGCCACTTCGCACGGCGCGGCGTGCGCCGCGAACTCGTGCTGATCTTCATGGACCAGTCGATCGAGGAGATCGCGGTCTTTTTCGGCGTGATGGCGGCGGGCGGCATCCCGGCCTTCCTGCCGCTGCCCTCGGCCAAGCAGGACATCAATCTTTATTGGAAGTCCCACAAGACGCTGCTGGAGTTGATCCAGCCGCGCATGGTCGTCGCGTCCCGGGACGATATCGCGCGGATGCAGGACGCCGGCCTCGACGCCGCCGTCGAGGGGCTGGTCTGGCAGTCGCTTGAAGATCTCGACGCGACCGACGCCGCGCCGCTCACGGCCGCGGACATTTCGGGCGGCGGGGACGAGATCGCCTTCCTGCAGCACAGCTCCGGCACGACGGGCCTGAAGAAGGGCGTGATGATCTCCCACGCCGCCCTGATCGCGCAGATCGACGACTATGCCGCCAAGCTCGGCGTCGGGCCGGGCGCTCGGATCGTCAGCTGGCTGCCGATGTACCATGACATGGGGCTGATCGCCTGCACCTTCCTGCCGCTGCTGACCGGCTCCGACCTGGCGCTGCTCGATCCGTTCGAATGGGCGACGGAGCCCTTCATGCTGTTCGACGCGATCCGGAGCGAGAAGGGCGAGTTCGTCTGGCTGCCGAACTTCGCGTTCGAGCATCTGGTCCGCACGGTCGATCCGGCGGACTACACCGACGGCCTGGGTTCGGTCCGCGCCTTCATCAACTGCTCCGAGCCCTGCAAGGCCGAGACGTTCGAGCGCTTCGCCGCCGCCTTCGCGGACTGCGGCGTCCGGCCGGAGAGCCTGCAGGTCTGCTATGCGATGGCGGAGACCGTGTTCGCCGCAAGCCAGACCGCGCTCGGAACCGCGCCGAAGTCGATCGCGGTCGACCCGGTCGCGCTGGAAAAGGATCGTAAGGTCAGGCTGGTCGAGGCCGGCGGCCGCCGGCTGCTGAGCAACGGTCCGATCCTGCCCGGCTTGAAGGCCCATATCGTCGACGACGACGGCGCGGCCGTCGCGCCGGACGGCGTCGGCGAGATCGTGCTGGAAGGCGCGTATCTCTTCGACGGCTACTACAAGCGGCCGGAGATTACGGCGGAGCGTCTCGCCGAGGGGCGCTACCGAACCCGTGACCTGGGGTTCATCCACGAGGGCGAAATCTACGTTCTGGGCCGTCTCGACGACCTGATCATCGTGCACGGCCGCAACTACCTCGCCCACGAGATCGAGGCCGTGGTGAATGCCGTCGCCGGCTTGAAGCCCGGCCGGAATGTCGCCTTCCCGGTCGAGAACCGCCAGCTTTCCACCGACGAGGTCGTCGTGGTTGCGGAGCGCGATCCGGCAGTCGAAGTCGAGAACCCGGCGCAGCTCAAGACGACGCTCCGCCTCGCGGTCAACGAAGCGATGGGGCTGACCTTGCGCGATGCGCTGATCGTCGATCCCGGCTGGCTGCAGAAGACGACGAGCGGCAAGATCAGCCGCGGCGGCAATCGGGACAAGTACCTCGATCACATGGAAGAGCTGCGGGCCAAGAGGAGACGCAAGGCATGACCCGGGACGAAGTGGCGGACCAGATTCACGGCATCATCCGCGAGACGTTCGACCTCGATCCCGACTTTCCGATCGACGACGACACGACGGCGATGGACATCGACGGCTGGGATTCGCTCGCGCACACGACGTTGCTTCTGATGATCGAGCGTCAGATGAGCACGAAGATCGACCGCGACATCGAGTTCGACGACGTCGGCGCGCTGATCGACAACGTGCACGCCTCCGTCGGCTGACGCCGTCAGGCGTCCAGGAACGGCAGCACGGCTTCCGCGAACGCCTTCGGCTGCTGACGGAACATGCTGTGGCCGGCGTCCGGAATGACCGCGAGCTTCGCGCCCGGCACGTGGGCGGCGAGCGTGCGGCAGACGATCGGCAGCATGCCGGGCGTATCGGCGCCGGCGACGAACAGCGTCGGCGGCTTGATCGCCTCCGCCTCCGATTTGGCGAACGCCTGGCGGCCTTCGTTCACCTGGGCGATCAGCGTGTAGGCGTTGTCTTCCCGCATCTGCCGGTCGGCGGCGGCGAGCTTGTCCCAGGAGCCGGGGCCATTGATGCCGTCGATGAAAACGCGGAGCCCGCCGTCGAGGTCGCCCGCGGCGATCTTGGCCGAGGCGTCCGCGACATGGGCGCGCGAGCCGGCGCCCGGCGGCATGTCGCTGGCTTCGGGCGGCAGCAGGCTTTCGTCCAGAACGCCGCCCGGCTCCGCCAGCACCAGCTTGCGGATGAGGTCCGGCCGCTTCAGCGCCAGGCGGAAGGCGAGGTGGCCGCCGCGGGAATGCCCGATCAGGTCGACCGGGCCGCAATCCAGCGCCTCGATGAAGGCGATCATGTCGTCGACATGCTGGGCCATGGTGAACTTGCCGCCCTGGCCGTCCCAGTGTTCCGGGAAATAGTGGCGGAGGCTCGGCGCGATCAGCCGGCGGCCGGCGGAAAACGGTTTTAAGACGGGCGCCCAGGCGCGGAAGTCGTTGAGCGAGCCATGGACGCAAACGAGCGGCGGGCCCTCGCCCAACTCCAGATAGGCCATGTCGTAGTCGTTGACGCGTAGCGACTTCATGAGCGGACGTCTCCTGCGGGCGGTCTGATGCGCCGGTTCGGTCGAAAGGCTAAGCGCCGGCGGCAGGCCGCGCAAACGTCGCCTCAGTCGGCGCCGTCGTCGCCGAGATTTTCACGCGCCCAGACGTCCTGGCCCGGCGTGTTCGCCGGATCGCGGGCGCGCAGGACGTAGTAGTCGAGGTAGGGGGCGTAGGCGCGGTAAGCCCGGCGGAGCTCCGTCACCGCGTCGTCGTGGACATCCACGCGGAGATTGATGTCCTCGATGATGTCCGGTCCCTGGACCATCAGCGCGGCCGATCGTTCGGGCAGATGCACGCCGCCGGCGCCGGCTTGGCCGCCGGCGTCACGCCCCGCTTCCAGCGTCAGCAGCAGGCGCTCCGGCAGCGGCGCGCCGGCCGCCTCCCCATATGCCGCCGCCATCGCGTCCACGGTGGCGGGGCCGGCGAGCACGTTGCCGAAAACGGCGTGGCCGTCGCCGACCACATGCCCGGCCCAGGGGCGGGTCGACGGGCCGGTATGCATCGCGACCCGGCCGTCCAGGTCGACGATGCAGACCTGACGGTAGGCGAAACCGGGGTCGGCGGACTCGAGCCGGCCGAGCACGTCATCGACCGTCGCGCCCGCGGTCAGCGCGTCGACCGCGACCGGCCCGAGCGTCGGGTTGGCGAAGGCCTGCGTCGAGAGCGCGGCCCGGCCGCGCGCGAAGAACGGACAGTATCCGCCGACACCCAGCGAATATGTCGCAATGCCGACGCCGAGACGGCCGGTCTCCGCGCAGCGGGCGACGACGGTGTAGGTCATGGCGGGCGGTCTCCTCAAATGGGTCGTCGGCATTGTAGCCTTGCATGCAAAGAGGGATATGGGGAGGCGGACGATGCCTTGGCGGCCCATCACCATCGGCGCGGCGCTCCGGGCGGCGGCGGCCCGGTCGCCGGACCGGGACTTCATCGTCGAGGCGGAAGGGGCGGAACGCCGCTTCGGCTTCAAGGCGTTCGACGGCATGGTCGACGATCTCGCGCGCGCGCTCCTCGATCTCGGCTTGAAGCGCGGCGACCACCTGGCGCTCTGGATGACCAACAAGCCGGAATGGCTGCTCGTCTGGCTGGCGGCGGCGCGCATCGGCGTGGCCCTCGCGCCGATCAACACCCGCTACAAGGCCGACGAGGCGGCCTACATCCTGAAGCAGGCGGATGCGAAGGCGCTCTTCGTGATGGACCGCTATTGGGACATCGACTACCTGGCGATGGTCCGGGCGATCCGCCCGGGCCTGCCTGACCTGGCGCATGTCGTCCTCTGGGGCGACCGGGCGCCCGAGGACATGACGGCGCTGAACGACCTGCTGGCGCGGGGACGGTCTTCCAACGCCGACCTCGCGGCCGCGGAAGCCGCCATCACGCCCGACGATCCGCTGATCATCGTCTACACATCGGGCACGACCGGCCAGCCCAAGGGCGCCGTCCATAGCCACGTCACGCTGCGCAATGCGGAGAACATCTGTCGCTGGATGCACATCGAAGAGGGCGACGTCATCCTGGGCCACATGCCGTTCTACCACGTGGCCGGGGCCATCGCCTCGGTCGAGCCGGCGATCCTGAAGGCCGCCACCATCGTCACCATGGCGCATTGGGAGCCGGCGGAGGCGATCCGCGTCATCGCGCGGGAGCGCGTGAACGTCATGGGCGGCATTCCGACCCACTTCATCGACCTGATCGACCAGAAGCGCCGTGACCCGGTCGACACAAAGTGCCTGAAGAGCGCCTGGATCGGCGGCGCCGACGTTTCGCCGACGGTAGCTCAGGCGGCGCGGGACCTGCTTGGCCTCGATGCGCTGATGGCGGTCTACGGCATGACGGAGACCAGCGCCTGCACGACGCTTGCGCGCTTCGAGGATCCGCTGGAGGTCACCTGCGACAATCGCGGCCTGCCGGTCGGCGAGTTCGAAGTGAAGGTGGTCGACCTTCAGACCCGCGCGGACCTGCCGGCGGGCCAGGAGGGCGAGGTCTGCGTGCGCGGACACATCGTCATGCTGGGCTACTACAAGAACCCCGAGGCGACGGCAGAGGCGATCGACAAGGATGGCTGGTTCCGCACCGGGGACCTCGGCCGGTTCGACGACGCGGGTTATCTCAAGATCACCGGCCGGGCGAAGGAGATGTTCATCGTCGGCGGCTCGAACGCCTACCCGGCGGAGATCGAGCAGGCGATCCAGGCGCATCCGGCCGTCAAGCAGGCTGTCGTCGTCGGCGCGCCGCACCCCCGCCTGGGCGAGGTCGGCCATGCCTTCGTGCAGACCGAAGACGACGCCGCCGCGACGGCGGAGGAGATCGTCGCCTGGTGCCGCGAACGGCTCGCCGACTATAAGGTTCCGAGGCGCGTCGTTTTCGTGGAAGACTTTCCGCGCACGTCGACCGGCAAGATCCAGCGCTTTGTCCTGGCGGCGGAAGCCAGGGACGCGGCCGCCGCCTGAGCCGGCCTGGCCGTTATTGAGAGGGCGGCGAACGGCGTCGGTGCGGTTGCCGGCGGCGACTGGAATTGTCAGGTCATAAGGTCTAGAGGTTGTCTTTAGCCATCGACGCTTATTGGCGGGAGCGGCGAATCATGAGTGCAGCAGGAGCACGCTGCGAACAGTGCGCGATCCGGCATCAGGCCATTTGCGGCGCGCTGAATGATGCGGAACTCAGGCGGTTGAGCGAGATCGCGCGGCAGCGCCAGGTCAAGGCCGGCGAGCCGATCGTCAGCGCGGAGGACGAGGCGACGTCGTTCGCCAACATCGTATCCGGCGTGGTCAAGCTCTCGAAGATCCTGCCGGACGGTCGGCAGCAGATCGTCGGCCTGCAGTTCGCGCCCGATTTCCTGGGGCGGCCGTATCGCAAGCGGGCGCCGTTTTTCGCGGAAGCGGCGAGCGACGTGCAGCTTTGCGTGTTTCCGCGTGCCGGATTCGAACGCCTCTTGGGCGAAATCCATGACCTGGAGACGCGCCTCTTTCAGGATACGCTGGATGAGCTCGACGCCGCGCGCGACTGGATGCTGCTGCTTGGCCGCAAGACGGCCGCGGAAAAGGTCGCGACCTTCTTGTCGCTTGTCGCCCGCCGCAACGCGATGATCGGATGCGCCCACACGCCGGCGCTCGCCAAACAAACGATCATCCTGCCGTTGACCCGCGCAGAGATCGCCGACTATCTCGGGCTGACGATCGAAACGGTGAGCCGGCAGTTGGGCCGTCTGAAATCGCAGGGCGTGCTGGCCGTCGGTTCAAACCGCGCGATCACGGTGCTGGACCCCGAAGCGCTCGAGGCGGCGGCGGAAGGTTAACCCGCCTTTCCCGAGCCTCTCTCGGCGCTCGCGAGTTCGAGCACGAACTCCTCCCAGGCCATGTGGCGCCGCATCAGCAGAAAGAACTGGCGCGTCAGTTGACCGAGCGCCTCCGGCGCGGGCGCCACCGCCGCGTCGAGGCAGTCCTCCAGATGTTCGGCGAGCTCCAGGCCGATGGCTTCGTTGTCGGCGTGCTCGTCCCGGATCAACAGCAGGGCGCGGCGGCTCAGCGCGACGCTGTCCGGATTCTGCTCGACCTCGTTCAACGTCAGCGCATGCTCTTCGTGACGACAATGCGCCGGGATGCCTTCCCGCAAATGTATGATCAAGCTCTCCAGCACCGGTCGCGGCGGCAGGCGGGGCAGACCGTCGGCGAGGGCCTCGAGCTGGTCGAGCGTCGCGAGAACGAGCGCGTGTTCGGCTTCGAATGACGTCGCGACGGCGGCGTCCAGCCGGAGACTGCGGCTGAGCGCAAGCTTGATCGGCGAATACGGGATCGGCTTCCGCATGTTCGGTCTTCGCCTCTGAGGGTTCTGGCTGCGGCTGATCCAGCCTGCGGCGGATTATCGCCGAAGGAACACGCCTCGAAATTGACCCAGATCAAGGAGGCGCCGCGGCGCCCAAACTAGTTTCCCCCCGCGCGTCGGCGCCCATCGCCGGCTGATTA
>MRWG01001854.1_pt1 | contig 11991 bp, 10 predicted proteins | sample 1013341 | NCBI WGS metagenome assembly MRWG01 (sample SAMN06117577, study PRJNA244670) | biofilm metagenome | biome: Water; feature: Cathode Biofilm; material: Biofilm; isolation source: microbial consortium enriched at the cathode of a solar microbial fuel cell | place: USA: District of Columbia ... | reverse complement strand
AGCGGAACCCTTCAGCAAAAACCGCTAAGCGCCTTCGATTTCCTCGCGCAGCATTTCGAGTTCCAGCCACTCTTCTTCCATCTTCTCGCTGCTGGCGCGCGCGTCGTCCAGCTCCTTGGAAAAGCGCTGAAAGGCGGCGGCATCGCGCGTGTAGAGGTTGGGATCGGCGAGCTTTTTCTCCAGAGCCGCGATTTCGTCAGCCAGCTCATCGATCTTCTTCGGCAGGGTCTCCAGCGCGAATTTCTGCTTGTAGGAGAGCTTCTTCGAAGCTGCCCTCGGCGCACCTGCATTGCCGGCTGACCTGATCTTCTGCTGCTCTGCCGTGCGCGCCTTGCGCCGCTCCAGCTCCTCGCCCTTGCGCTGCGCCATCATGTCGGCATAGCCGCCGGCATATTCGATCCAGCGGCCATCGCCGGCCGGCGCAATGGTGCTCGTGACCGTGCGGTCGAGGAAGTCGCGGTCATGGCTGACGAGCAGCACGGTGCCGGGGAAGCCCTCGACAAGCTCCTGCAGGAGATCGAGCGTTTCCATGTCGAGATCGTTGGTCGGCTCATCGAGCACGAGAAGATTGGCCGGGCGGGCCAGAAGGCGGGCGAGCACAAGCCGCGCGCGCTCGCCACCGGAAAGCTCGCGGATGGGCGTGCGCGCCTGCTCGGGCTTGAACAGGAAGTCCTTCATGTAGGAGACGACATGCCGCTCCTGCCCGTTGACCACGACGCTGTCGCCACGGCCATCGGTGAGGAAATGAGACAGGGTCTCCAGCGGGTCCAGTGCACGTTTCTGGTCCAGAATTGCGATTTCCAGATTTGCACCCAGCCGCAGCGAGCCTTCGTCCGGCTCGAGCTTGCCGGTCAGAAGATTGATCAGCGTCGTCTTGCCGGCTCCATTGGGACCGACAAGGCCAACACGGTCGCCGCGCAGGATGCGCGTGGAGAAATCCTTCACCACCTGAAGCCCGTCATAGGACTTGGCGAGGCCCTTTGCCTCGATGACCAGCTTGCCGGATTCGGCGGCGTCGCTGGCCGTCATGGTGGCCACGCCTTCCGCGCCGCGATGGCTGCGGTGCTTTTCGCGCAGCGCATGCAGCTCGCCCAGACGGCGCACATTGCGCTTGCGGCGCGCGGTGACGCCATAGCGCAGCCAGTGTTCCTCGCGCTCGATTTTGCGGGCAAGCTTGTGCTGATCGCGCTCTTCCTCCTCCAGCACCTGATCGCGCCAGTCCTCGAAATGGGCAAAGCCCTTGTCGAGCCTGCGCGTCACGCCACGGTCGAGCCAGACGGTTGCGCGGCTCACGCGTTCGAGAAAACGACGGTCATGCGAGATGGTGACAAGGGCTGAAGACGTGCGCTGCAGCTCTTCTTCCAGCCATTCGATGGTGGCGAGGTCGAGATGGTTGGTCGGCTCGTCCAGCAACAGCAGATCAGGCTCGGGCGCAAGCACCCGGGCGAGCGCGGCACGGCGCGCCTCGCCGCCCGACAGCGTTGCCGGGTCTTCATCGCCGGACAGGCCCAGCCGGTCGATGACCAGCGCCACGCGGTTGATGTCGTCCGCCGGGCCGAGACCGGCCTCCACATAGGCGCGCACGGTCGAAAAACCCTGCCAGTCGGGCGACTGGGGCAGATAGCGCACGGTCGCCGTCGGCTGGCGGAACACCTCGCCATCCTGCGACTCCACGAGGCCGGCGGCGATCTTCAGAAGTGTCGACTTGCCGGAGCCGTTGCGCCCGACCAGAGCCAGCCGCTCGCCGGGGCCGACCATCAGCGATGCGCCATCAAGCAGCGGCGTGCCGCCGAAGGTCAGGCGAATGCCATCAAGCTTTAAGAGAGGCGGCGCCATGGATCAGTGTTCTCCGTCGTTGGAAAGATGGGCGACCAGAAGCGCCCTGCCCTCTTTGAGGGTAACCGCGAGTTCGCCATCGACCACATTGGAAAGGGTCAGCGACGAACCGAATGGAACCTCGACCGCATCGAGCGGCCATTTGGCCCCTTCCACGGTGAGTCCGGAAAGGGCCGAAAAGCCGAGGATCGAAAACAGCGTTTTCTGCGGATAGTCGAAGCGATGGCGTTTGCCGGGCAGCAGCGGCACGCCTTCCTGCACGCCGCTTGTCAGCCGCGTCTTAATGCCCTGTTCTGAAAGCTGAAGCGCCTGCGCGAGATGCAGGAACATGTGATCGGGCCGCGCGCCGCCGAAAGCACCCACGAGAACGAGGCTCGTCGCGCCCGCTTCCAGCGCTGCGGCGATGGCGAGTTCCCCGTCCGTCTTGTCCTTGTCGGCGGGAAAGGCGCGGCGCGGCACCCGGGCATAGGCCTCGGCCATGCCGTCCGGCTCGGAATCGAAATCGCCGACCCACAGCTCCGGCATAACGCCCAGAAGCGCTGCGTGACGCATGCCTGAATCAGCCGCGATGATGCGGCTGTCGGCGATTTCGGCATCGAGTGCCGGCGTGCGTGTGAGATCTCCGCCCAGGAGAAGGGTAAACAGGCTCATGGTCGAGGCCCATATCATGCCGGCGGGCAAGCGCCAACGGCGTTCGCGCCATTCCGCCTCTTGCGCCAGCCCCTGCCGCGCCCTATTTTCCCGGTCGCTCTAACGGGGTGCCGGCGGATTGCCGGCTGAGAGGCCCAGTGGTTGAAACGGATGCAGCTTTGCCTTGATCAAAGGAAAGCCGCATCAGTGGAACCCGGCCAACCCGCTGAACCTGATCCGGTTTGCACCGGCGGAGGGATTAGACGCTTTTCGCACAGCGCCTCATTCCCCAACCAAACGAGAGGAGGCGCAGATGCGCGCGACCACCCTGCTTTCCACCATGGCGCTTGGCACGCTGGCCATGGCCGGCCATGCGGCGGCCGAAGACAAGCTCACCGTCTACACCTATGAGAGCTTCACCTCCGACTGGGGCCCCGGACCGGCGGTGGAGAAGGCGTTTGAGGCGGAATGCGGCTGCGACGTGGATTTCGTTTCCGTGGCCGATGGCGTGGCGCTTCTGAACCGCGTGAAGCTCGAAGGCAAATCGACCAAGGCCGACATCGTGCTCGGTCTCGACAACAACCTCGTACACGAGGCCCGCGAGACCGGCCTGTTTGCGCCGCATGGCGTCGACATGGGCAGGGTGAACGTGCCGGGCGGCTTCGAGGACGACACGTTCGTTCCGTTCGACTACGGCTATTTCGCCTTTGTCTATGACACCGAGGCCATCGAGACCCCGCCGGCAAGCCTGAAGGAGCTGGTGGAGAGCGACAGCAATCTGAAGATCGCCATTCAGGACCCGCGCACCTCCACGCCGGGCCTCGGACTGCTGCTCTGGATGAAGGCCGTCTATGGCGACGACGCAGCGGACGCCTGGGGCAAACTGCAGGACAAGGTGCTGACGGTGACGCCGGGCTGGAGCGAGGCCTATGGCCTGTTCACCAGCGGCGAAGCGCCGATGGTGCTGTCCTACACCACCTCGCCCGCCTATCACCAGATTGCCGAAGATTCCGAGCGCTACAAGGCGGCGGGCTTTGAAGAAGGGCATTATCTTCAGGTGGAAGTGGCCGCACAGACCGTGAAGGGCGCGGAAAACCCGCTGGCGCAGAAATTCCTCGCCTTCATGACCGGCCCCGGCTTCCAGGACGCGATTCCGGAGACCAACTGGATGTTCCCGGCCGGCGAGACATCGGAGCCGCTCAACCCGGTGTTCGACACTCTGGTGAAGCCGGGCGAGACGCTCGAATTCTCATCGAAAGAGGTAGCGGAAAACCGCAAGGCCTGGGTCGATGAGTGGCTCTCGGTGATGAGCCGCTGACCGTTTCGCGCGCGCCCGACATGGAAAGACGCCCCTTGATGGACAGGCGTATCGCAGCGGGACGGCTTGCGCTGGCCGCTGTCGGCCTGCTGATCGGCGGGGCCTTTGCGGGCCTTGCCGTGGAGGCCCTGCAACAGGGTACGGGCGCGTTTGCAGCTTTCGACGCCTATCTGCTGCGGATCGCCCGCTTCACGCTCTGGCAGGCGCTGTTATCGACGCTTTTATCAGTCGTGCCGGCGATCCTTCTGGCGCGCGCGCTGGCGCGCCATCCCGCATTTATGGGGCGCGCCTTCATTCTGCGCCTGTTTGCCGTGCCGCTTGCGCTTCCCGCCATTGTGGCGGCGCTCGGCATTCTGGCGCTTCTGGGAAGAGCGGGGATTTTCGCGCCTTTCCTGTCCGTGCTCTTCAATGAGCACTGGCCCGGCATTTACGGGCTTTCGGGCATTCTGGTCGCCCATGTCTTCTTCAATCTGCCGCTGGCCACGCGCCTGTTCCTGAACGCGCTGGAAAGCGTGCCCGCCGACCAATGGCGTCTTGCGGCCCAGCTCGGCATGGGCGCGCGCGCCTCGTTCCGGTTTCTCGAATGGCCGGCCATGCGCGCGGCCCTTCCCGGCATTGCCGGCCTCGTCTTCATGCTGTGCGTGACCTCGTTTACCATCGTCCTGCTGCTTGGCGGCGGACCCCGCGCGACAACGCTGGAAGTGGCGATCTATCAGGCGCTGCGGTTCGACTTCGATCCGGCCCGCGCGCTGGTGCTGACGCTGGTGCAGCTGGTGCTGGCCGGCGGCGTTGTTCTGGCGTTAAGCCGGCTCGGCGCGTCGCTCAGCGGCGATGCCAACCTGCCCGTCGCACCGCGCCGCATTGTCTGGCACACGCCATTGGAGACGGTTCTCAACACCGTCATCATCGTCGCGGGGCTGCTCTTCGTCGCCGGACCGATGGCCGCGACCGTGACCGCCGGTCTGAAAGCGGATCTGGCGCGGCTTGCCACCGAGAGCGCGGTGTTCTCGGCCACAACAACCAGCCTGCTTTTCGCCAGCCTCTCCGCGCTTTTATGCCTGGTTCTTTCGCTGGCGCTGGTGGCGGCCCGCCGGGCGCTCGAAATGAAGCGCGGCGCACTGCCTGCGGGCCTGCTTGAACGCGCCACCGACAGCGGGGCGGCGATGGTGCTCATCATTCCGCCGCTGGTGATCGGTGCCGGCTGGTTCATTCTGCTGCGGCATGTGGGCGATGTGTTTGCCTTTGCACCGGCGATGGTCGTCACCGTCAACGCGGTGATGGCGATGCCGTTTGCAATCCGCGCAATCCGCCCGGCCTATGACGCTGCCAGCGCCCGCCATGAGCGGCTCTGCCTGTCGCTGGGCATCACGGGCTGGACACGACTACGCCTCGTCGACTGGCCGGCGCTGCGCCGCCCTGCCGCGACCGCGCTCGCCTTCGCCGCCGCTCTTTCGCTCGGCGATCTCGGCGTGATCGCGCTGTTCGGCTCAGATCAGGTGCAGACGCTGCCCTATCTTCTGTTGCAGCGCATGGGCAGCTATCGCACGGCGGATGCCGCAGGCATTGCCCTTTTTCTGGGGCTTCTTTGTCTGGCATTGATGTTCGTGGCCGACCGTCTCGGCAAGGAGAAGACATGACCAAGGCTGACGCCGCACACGGCGCGGGGATCACACTCGAAAAGCTGCGCTTTGCCTATCCGGGCGGGAGCGAAATGGCGTTCGACCTGACCATCTCCCCGTCCGACATCGTCGCCGTGATGGGCCCGAGCGGCTCTGGAAAATCGACGCTTCTCAGCCTGATCGCCGGCTTCGAGACACCGACCTCCGGCCGCATCATGATCGACGGAAAGGATGTTTCCGGGCTGACGCCGCATCGCCGGCCCGTCTCCATGGTGTTTCAGGAAAACAATCTCTTCGCGCATCTCACGGTCGCGCAGAATGTGGGGCTGGGACGCTCGCCTGCACTGAAGCTGACGGAGGAAGACCGCGCGGCGGTTTCCGATGCGCTTGCCAGAACCGGGCTTGCCGGCAAGGAAGACCGGCTGCCACGGGCGCTTTCGGGCGGTGAACGCCAGCGGGTGGCGCTGGCGCGTGTTTTAATCCGCAAGCGTCCGGTGCTCCTGATGGACGAACCCTTCGCCTCGCTCGGACCGGCGCTGCGCGACGAGATGCTGGACCTGATCCGCGCCCTGCATGCGGAACAGCAGATGACGGTGCTGATGGCGACGCATGACCCGCGCGATGCGGAACGGCTTTGCAGGACGATGATCTTCGTTGAAGAGGGGCAGGTCGCCGCGAGCGGCACAACCGCAGCATTCATCGCCGGCGATGCCTCAGAAGCCTTCAATCGCTACATAGGCGCACGGCGGGAAATAAATTACTCTACAACAAATTGATTCCACTGTTGCAGCTTATGCGCTAGACCGTGGCTCGGACGGGACATCACGCCATGTTGAGGGAACCAAGTGCGTGACTTGGGCATTAATGACGGTCATGCTTTGGACAAAATCAACCGGAAGGACACGACCCTGTCCAATGAAGCGCCCGCTACCATGAATTTCCAGCCATCAGCGCGAGCCATACCGCGCAAAGCCATTCTCGCCGTAGCGCTCACAGTCCTCCTGTCGGGCTGCCAGATGGTGCCCACGGACACGGGCAGCTTCATGCCGTCGTCGAACCCGGTCACGGTCGATTCGGTGACGCGCGGCAACCGTCTTGCACGGCTTGCACGCCAGCAGCATCCCCGCATTCTGCAGACCTATGGCGGCGAATACTCCGATCCGAAGCTGGAGCGCATGGTCGCCAAGGTGGTGGGGTCTCTGACGCTGGATGAGCAGAACACCGGCGCGGCCTACACGGTCACCATTCTGAATTCGCCCAACGTCAACGCATTCGCGCTGCCGGGCGGCTATCTCTATGTCACGCGCGGTCTTCTGGCGCTCGCCAATGATTCGGCTGAGCTTGCAGCGGTCATCGCGCATGAAATGGCGCACGTCACAGCCAATCACGGCATCGAGCGGCAGAAGCTCGAAGCGCAGGAAAAGTTCGCCTCGAAAGTGGTGAGCGAGGTGATCGACGGGCGCGATCAGGCGGCGCAGGCAGCGCTGGTACGCGGCAAGCTGCGGCTCGCGCAGTTCTCGCGCAATCAGGAGCTGGAAGCGGACCGTCTGGGCATCCGCACCACAACCCATGCGGGCTATGATGCATTCGCGGCTGCGCGCTTCCTGCAGGCCATGGACGCCTATCAGGGCTTCCGCAGTGTGAGCGGCGCGACGGACGCCAGCCTCGACTTCCTGGCCAGTCACCCCAACGCACCACGGCGCATCGAACTCGCGCAGCGCCATGCGCGCGAGATGCAGCAGCCGGACGCCGCTGGCAAGCGCGACCGCGATTCCTTCCTCGCCGGCATTGACGGCATGATCTACGGGGATTCGCCGGAAGAGGGCTATGTGCGCGGGCGCGACTTCCTGCATCCGGGTCTGGGCGTCGCCTTCCAGGTGCCCGAAGGCTTCATCATCGACAATTCCACCAAGGCGGTGACGGCTGTCGGGCCGGACGACATTGCGGTGCGCTTCGACGGGGCGACGGTGCCTCAGCGCACTTCGCTGACGGATTATCTGACGAGCGGCTGGGTTGCGGGTCTGGAGCCCGAAACCATCCGCACGTTCACGATCAATGGATATCCGGCAGCCAAGGGACGCGCGAGCGCCGATGGCTGGCAGTTCGACGTGACGGTGATCCGCTCCGGCGGGCAGGTTTACCGCCTGCTGACGGCAGCGCCTGCGACGAGCAACGATCTGGAACGGGTTGCCAATTCCGTCGGGCAGAGCTTCCGCATTCTCAATCAGGCGGAGCGCGCTGCGCTCAAGCCGCTGCGCGTGCGTGTCGTGACGGTTCAGCCGGGGGAGACGCTCGGTTCGCTGGCAGCGCAGATGCGCGGTGTGGACCGCAAGGTGGAGCTTTTCCGGCTCCTCAACGCACTTGGCCCCGGCGCAACGCCCTCGGCCGGCAGCAAGGTGAAGATCGTCACCGATCGCTAAATTACGGCTGGCGCGAAGCCAGCCGTTCAGGCCGTGCTGCCGGACAGCGCGGGATGCTCGCGCGTGAGCACTGTGCGCAGTTTTTCCATGGCCCGCGTCTCGATCTGCCGCACACGCTCCTTGGAGATGCCCAGCGCCGAACCGAGCGCTTCAAGCGTTGCGCCATCTTCTGCCAGACGCCGCTCGCGGATGATCTTCAGCTCGCGCCTGTCCAGAACATCCAGCGCGTCGGTCAGCCAGAGCGCCCGCCGTTCCTCATCGATCATGTGTTCGACCGTCTCGTCGACCGGTGCCTCATCGGAGGGCAGGAAATCCATGCGCTCGGCTGAAGCCTCGCCTTCATCCCGCACCGGCGCGTTAAGCGACAGATCCGGGCCGGAAAGCCGCGCGTCCATCATCGCCACATCCGCAGGCGAAACGCCGAGAAGCTTGGCCGCTTCCTGATGAATTTCGCTGGGTGAGCCCATGCTTTTCTGCAATTTGGCCCTCAGCCGGCGGTATTTGAAAAACAGCGACTTCTGCGCCGAACTCGTGCCGCCACGCACGATGGACCAGTTGCGCAGGACATAATCCTGCATCGAGGCGCGTATCCACCAGGTCGCATAGGTGGAAAAGCGCACACCCCGTTCCGGGTCGAATCGGGCCGCCGCTTCCAGAAGGCCGATATGCCCCTCCTGAATGAGGTCGGCAGCGGGCAATCCGAAATTCCTGAAGCGCGACGCCATCGCAATGACAAGCCGCATGTGCGCCACTGTTAAATGATGAAGCGCCTGCTGGTCCTGCTTCTTGTGCCAGCGCTGCGCGAGGTCCTGCTCTTCCTCCAGCGCCAGATAAGGCGCCTTCATGGCCTTTTCGATGAGTTTGCGTTCCGCCCGGTCTTGCATGATGCTCTCCCGCGTTTCTGGATCGCCATGCGCCCGTCCGGACGCATAAAGGGCGATCCAAACCATTGATGGAGCATCGGATGATCCGAAAACCGGTTCCCACTTTTCGGTCCGATGCTCTGGCCTGGCCCCTTTCTTAAGGAGAGGATTCCAAGCCGGTCAGCCCATACGCACAGGCCCAATTGCCGATGCGCGGTTACACGTGTCAGAGCGCCCTGACGCGGCATCTGCTGGTGCAGAAACACGCCAATGACGGACATCCCGGGACCCCGACCAGGCTTTGCAAAAAGCGGTGATCTCGACCGAAGAAACGAGACATCACCTAGAGTAACGAGTCGCAGACGAAAAAAGTTCCAGCCGATTACAGTTTAGTAGCCGGCAATAAAAAACCCGGCTGAAACAGCCGGGTTTTTCAAAACAGATGAGGTGGGAAGCTTATGCAGCTTCTTCCTTCTCTTCGGCTTCCTCATTGTCGGCCTTCGCACCGCGGCGCGGGCCCTTGTTGAGGTTGGTCTCGATCAGGCGGACAGCCTCCGTCTCCGACATGCGGTTGACGGCTGCGATCTCGCGCGCCATGCGGTCGAGCGCGGCTTCATAAAGCTGACGCTCCGAATAGGACTGCTCCGGCTGGTTGTCGGCGCGGTAAAGGTCACGCACGACTTCCGAGATGGAGATCAGGTCGCCCGAGTTGATCTTCGCATCGTATTCCTGCGCGCGGCGCGACCACATGGTGCGCTTCACGCGGGCACGGCCCTGAACGACCTTGAGAGCGCGATCAACATAATCGGTTTCGGAAAGCTTGCGCATGCCGATGGACGTCGCCTTGGCGACCGGCACTTTGAGGCGCATCTTGTCTTTCTCGAAATCGATGACGAACAATTCCAGCTTGTGACCGGCGACTTCCTGCTCTTCGATCGTAACGATCTGGCCGACGCCATGCGCCGGGTAAACGATGTATTCGCCAGTCTTGAAACCCTGGCGCTGCGCCGATTTTTTCTGCTGGGTGGTCATCCGCCTAACACTCCTGTTCTAAAGGGGTATGTGAGCAACGCCTCGCCTCGGCGATGCCCCGTACCCAAAAACGCCTGCCGGCTTGTCGTGTGCATGAAAGAGTTCAAGCTCCGGAAGATGGTGACTGCGCCTGCACCGAAGGCCCGCCACGCAAACCAAAACATCCTGACCCAGATTGCCCTGGCCTGGATTTGGAGCCCCACCTTTCAGTGATTAGTGTGTGTGCGCCATAATTAGACGTGTTGTCACCGGCATGATTTTGTGAAGCTACCACAAAAAGCCGAAAGAATCAAGATTTTGCCGCATGTGCGAATATGTCGCCGCAGTTTCCTGCGCGACCGCCCCATCTATTCGCATTATGTCCCACGTCAAATTGTGGGCTCAGAGCACCGGACCGAAAAGTGGAATTCGGGTTTCGGGCTAATCCGATGCTCCGTCAATCATCAAGATCGTCGTTTGTGCGCCCCGATGGGCGCGCGGCGATCTAGTCTCCCTCACCGGGTTCCGGCGAGAAGTACTGCTCCAGCTTGTTTTCGACGCCGTCGAATTCCTTGGCGTCTGCCGGAGGCTCTTTCTTAGCGGTGATATTGGGCCATTTTTCGGCATACTCGGAATTGAGCTGAAGCCAGTTGTCCAGACCCGGCTCGGTGTCGGGCTTGATGGCTTCGGCCGGGCATTCCGGTTCGCAGACACCGCAATCGATGCACTCATCCGGATGGATGACGAGCATGTTTTCGCCTTCGTAGAAACAGTCCACCGGGCAGACTTCTATACAGTCCATGTACTTGCACTTGATGCAATTGTCGGTGACGATATAGGTCATGGGTGTTCTCGGCTGACAGCTTCTTAAAATGTCGAGTGGTGAGGTAGCCCCTTTAAACGGCGGTTGCAAGGCCCGTTGTTGCGCGGCAATCGTCGCAGGCGGAATCCCATTCCAATCTCAAACTGCGCAAACATCGCCATCACGGGTCGTCACGCCAGCGATCAAGCGCGCGGCGTTCCTTCTTGGTGGGACGCCCTGCCCCGGCGTCGCGCCGTGGCGCCGACGCCTTGACGACAGCGTCCCTGGGTGGCGCCGGCGGAGTCAGATCCTCGTAGAGCGTGCGGGCTTCCTCTGCCGGGCCGCGCCGCGCCCCCGGAGCCAGAACCCGATAGACGAGCACGTGCCGCTCAAGGGAAATGGTGAGCACGTCGCCCACCTTGATCTGGTAGGCGGCCTGCTCGATCTTGTTGCGATTGACCCGCACACGGCCCGCCTGAGCGAGCTTTGCGGCAAGCGAGCGGGATTTCACCACCCGTGCGAAGAACAGCCACTTGTCGATACGCTGGCGTTCCAGGACCGTGCCGCTCATCGCATGTCGCTACTTCTTCAGCTGATCCTTGAGGGCAGCGAGCTTGGCGAAGGGCGAATCGGGATCGATGCGCGCCGGACGCTCTTCGCGCGGACGGCCTGCGCCACCCTTGCGCTTGAAGCCCTGCTTGTCGCCATCCTTGCTGCGGTTAGGCTTGCCGCGATGCGGTGCGCCATCACGCTCCTGACGGCCACCACGTCCCTGCTGACGCTGATTGTTGCCCTTGCCGCCGCCCTGACGCTTGCGACCGTCGAAACGGGCCTGACGCCAGATCATGACGGGCTTGGGCTCTTCCTCTTCGTCAGCGGCCTTTTCAGCCGGTGCCTCAGCGGCAGCCGGCGTCTCAACTTCCGGCTTGGCATCAGCTTCCGGCTTCGCCTCGGCTTCGGGCTTCGCTTCCACGGCTGGCGCTTCAGCTTCAGCAGGCTTCTCTGCATCGGCGGGCGCGTCGTCCGTCTTCGCGGCGGCTTCGGCCTCGGCGGGAGCGGCAGCATCGGCAGCCTGGGCCGGTGCAGCAGCCTTCTCGGCGGCAGCGTCGTCCAGCGACTTCAGATGCGTTGCAACCTCTTCGGCCGGCTTCGCCTCGCCGCGGTAGCCCAGCCCCTTGAGGATGGCTTCCATATCATCGGCGGTCGCGCCGAGAATGGACATCATGGCCGGCGTGACCACAAAGGCCGCGCCATCATAACCGCCCTCGGGACGTGCGCCGGAACCCGGCTTCCACGAAAGTGCGGGACGGATCAGGTCGGCAAGGCGCTCGAGAATATCGACACGCACGGCGCGGCGACCCAGATTGCGATAGCCGGCAAGGCCATAGAATGCCTTTTCGAAAGCCGGATCGGACACGATGGAGGTGCGGCCGGCGGCAAGCGCATTGACCACATCGCCATAGCCCGGCTTATCCTTGGCGTCGTTCTTGAG
>MRWG01001852.1_pt1 | contig 12003 bp, 10 predicted proteins | sample 1013341 | NCBI WGS metagenome assembly MRWG01 (sample SAMN06117577, study PRJNA244670) | biofilm metagenome | biome: Water; feature: Cathode Biofilm; material: Biofilm; isolation source: microbial consortium enriched at the cathode of a solar microbial fuel cell | place: USA: District of Columbia ... | reverse complement strand
CTGCACCCGGACCCCTGGCCGAAGCGCCGGCACCACTTCCGCCGGCTGATCCAGCACGCCTCGGTCGCCCGCTTCCACGAGCTGCTGGCGCCCGGCGGCGAGCTGCGGATCGCCACCGACGATCCCGGCTACCTGACCTGGATCCTGGGCCGGGTGACCGCGCATCCGGGGCTGCGCTGGACCGGCACCCGCCTCGCCGACTGGCGTGCTCGCCCGGCCGACTGGCCGGAGACCCGTTACGAGAGCAAGGGCCGCGCCGAGGGCCGGCCGCCGGCCTATATGCGGTTCGTGAAGGTGTGAGGGGTCGGTCGACCGCCGATCCGGCCGTCAGGACAGGCCCTTGTCGATCCAGCGCAACGCCCACTTGATCGGGCCGCGCACGCCCTTGTCCGGCTGTTCCGGCCGGTCGCTGGCGATCCGCGGATTGTCCGTCAGCGCCTGCAGGACCGACCGTGCGTATTCCAGGTCGGCGCGTGGAAGCTGCGGAGCCGGGGCGTGCTTGAGATCCTGGATCAGCACCTCGTGCACCGCCTTGACGAGCGTCCAGACGAAGTTCAGGCGGACGCCTTTCAGCTCAGGGTCGCGGCCCAGGCGCTCGAGGCAGGCGACCGCGGGCTTGAAGTATTCCGGGCGTGGCTTGGCGCGGATGGCGATCGCCGCGCCGTAGACCTCCTCCGGCCGGTCGCCGCCCGCCAGCATCCGCGGGACCAGGTCCGGGTCCTGCAGCGTCCGGGCCCGGGCCTTGAGGGCCTCGCGGGTCTGCGCCAGCTCGCCGACCGGCGCGTCGACGTCGACCTCGCCGATCGCGGCCAGGTACATCTCGCGCTCGGCGGCGACCTCGTCCTTCAACTCCTCGACGTCGCGCCGGCTGTCGGCAAGCTCGCGTCGGAGTTCCTTGAGCTCGACCTTGACGCCGGCGATGTCGACGCTCGCGATCCGTTCCAGGATCCGCGGGTTGCGGATCAGCAGCAGGATCACCGCAAGTGCCAGGACCGGCCAGCTGATCAGGGTCTCGAGGATCAGCCGCACATAGGGGAAATAAGGATCGATCGGTGCGTCCATCGGTCTCTCCGCGGCATCGACGGGAAGGACTGCGCGACCGTCGGCAGCGACGAAGGGTGCCAGATGCGACCATTCGGCGCCAGCCGGGCCCCCCGATCGGCGCGGCGTCGACGACTCCCGGCCCTTGCGATTCCCCGCGGTCTCGGCTATATCCCAGTCTCCTTAATCGAATGTCGTGATCGGGGGTGGGCCAGCGGCCCACTTTTTTGTTGGCGGTGACCGCCCCCGAAGGGGAACGAGGGCGGCGTGTCCGAAGCGCACATCAGCGATATGGCGACCAAGCAGATCGAGGGCATCATCGCGCCCACGGTCGAGGCTATGGGCTACGAACTGGTGCGTGTGATGATCACCGGCGGCCGGCGCCCGACCCTTCAGATCATGGCCGAACGGGCCGACGGCTCGGGAATGGGCGTCGACGACTGCGCCGAGATCAGCCGAACGATCTCCGCCGTGCTCGACGTCGAGGACCCGATCGCCGGCGAATACACGCTGGAAGTCAGCTCTCCGGGCATCGACCGGCCGCTGACCCGGCTCAAGGATTTCCGGCAGTACGCCGGGTTCGAGGCCCGCGTCGACATGACGGCGCCGATCGACGGTCGCAAGCGGTTCAGCGGCCGGTTGCGCGGTGTCGACGACGCGGACCGGGTGTTGGTGGAGACCGAGCCCGGCGTGCAGGAGGCCCTTCCTTTCGAGGGCATCGCGCGCGCCAAGCTGACCCTGACCGACGAACTGGTGGCGGCGAGCGCCCCGGCCGGCGGCGCGGACGGCCAATGACGGCGGCTCCTTAGGAGGACGACGAAGACGATGGATATCGCGACGCAACCGAAGCTGGAGCTGATCCAGGTCGCCGATGTGGTCGCCCGCGACAAGGGCATCGACCGCGAGGAGGTCCTGATCGCCATGGAGCAGGCGATCCAGAAGGCCGGGCGCTCGAAATACGGGCCCGACCACGACATCCGGGCCACCATCGACCGGCGCACCGGCGAGATCTCGCTGAAGCGGTGCACCACCGTCGTCGAGGAGGTCGAGGACGAGATCTCGCAGATCACCCTCGACCAGGCCAAGAAGATCGACCCGGCCCTGGAGATCGGCAGCGTCATCGAGGAGCCGTTGCCGCCGATCGACTTCGGCCGCATCGCCGCCCAGACCGCCAAGCAGGTGATCGTCCAGAAGGTCCGCGAGTTCGAGCGCCAGCGCCAGTTCGAGGAGTACAAGGACCGCTCCGGCGAGATCATCAACGGCGTCGTCAAGCGGGTCGAGTACGGCAACGTCACCGTCGAGATCCAGCGCGCCGAGGCGATCCTGCGGCGCGACCGGCTGCTGCCGCGCGAGACTTTCCGCCAGGGCGACCGGATCCGCGCCTACATCGAGGACGTGCGCTCCGAGCCGCGCGGCCCGCAGATCTTCCTGTCGCGCACGCACCCCGAGTTCATGCGCCAGCTGTTCCGCCAGGAGGTGCCGGAGGTCTACGACGGCATCATCGAGATCAAGGCGGTCGCCCGTGACCCGGGCTCGCGCGCCAAGATCGCGGTGATCTCCTACGACAGCTCGATCGACCCGGTCGGCGCCTGCGTCGGCATGCGCGGCTCGCGCGTGCAGGCCGTGGTCGGCGAGCTGCAGGGCGAGAAGATCGACATCATCCCGTGGTCCGAGGACCCGGCGACCTTCGTGGTCAACGCGCTGGCCCCGGCCGAGGTGTCCAAGGTCGTGCTCGACGAGGACGCCGGCCGCATCGAGGTGGTGGTGCCGGACGAACAGCTGTCGCTGGCGATCGGCCGGCGCGGCCAGAACGTCCGCCTCGCCTCCATGCTGACCGGCTGGGACATCGACATCCTGACCGAGCAGGAGGAGTCGGATCGCCGCAAGGAAGAGTTCCGGGTGCGCTCCGATACCTTCATCACCGCGCTCGACATCGACGACGTCATCGCCGGCCTGCTGGTCGCCGAGGGCTTCTCCTCGGTCGAGGAGATCGCCTACGTCGACCTCGAGGACCTCGCCGACATCGAGGGCTTCGATGCCGACATCGCGGCCGAGCTGCAGAACCGCGCGCTGAACCATGTCGAGGCCGAGCGGGTTCGCCTGGAAGGGCTCCGCAAGGAGTTGGGCGTGACCGACGAGGTCGCCGAGATCGACGGCCTGACGCCGGCGATGCTGGTGGCGCTCGGCGAGAAGGGCGTGAAGACGCTCGACGATTTCGCCGACCTGGCGAGCGACGAGCTGCTGGAGATCCTGCCGGCCGACTCCCTCGACGAGGAGCAGGCCAACGCGATGATCATGGCGGCCCGCGCCCACTGGTTCGACGACGAGGAAGTGCCGGCCGCGGCTGGCGAGGAGGCGGAGACTGAGCCGACGGCGTGAGGCAACGGTGGCGGAATCCGAGGAGTCCGAGCGGCGTTGCCTCGTCACCCGCGAGAGCGCGCCGCGGTCGGGCCTCGTGCGGTTCGTCGTCGGTCCCGACGGCAACGTTGTCCCGGACGTCGACGAGCGGCTGCCGGGACGCGGCTTCTGGGTGACCGCCGACCGGGCGGTGCTCCAGACGGCGGTTGCCAAGCGGCTGTTCGGCCGCGGGGCGAAGCGGTCGGTGACCGTCGACGACGGCCTGGTCGACCGGGTCGAAGCGCTGCTTACGCGGCGCTGCGTGGAGTTGCTGGCGCTGGCGCGCCGGTCGGGAGCGGCGGTCGCCGGCCTGGCCAAGGTGCGCCAGGCGCTGGAGGCGGGACGGCCCGGCGTGCTGCTGGAGGCCTCGGACGGGGCCGAAGACGGCCGGGCCCGCCTGCGGGCGCTGGCGGGTAACCGTCCAGTGGTCGCGACGTTGACTGCGGCCGAGCTGGCCGGCGCCTTCGGGCGCGAGCATACCGTCCACGGCTTCGTGGACAGCGGTGGCCCGGGAGGCGGTCTGGCTGACCGTTTACGGCGGGATGCCGACCGACTCGCCGGATTCCGGGGTTCGACCCCGGGGCAGCGCTTGGAAAACCCGGCTGGTGCGTGTATTGAAAGCGCCGGCCCGTTGATGGATGGATGATTTGGGCGAAGACCAGATGTCGAGCACCAGTGACCAGGACCGCAAGAAGCTGAGCCTCTCCGGGGGCCGCAACAAGCTGTCCCTCGGCAAGTCCGTCGAGACGAGCCAGGTCAAGCAGAGCTTCTCGCACGGGCGCTCGAAGACCGTGCAGGTCGAGGTGCGCCGTCGGCGTACGCCGACCCCGGGTCCTGCCGGCGGCAAGGGCGGGTCCGGTGCCGGCCGTGAGCTGACCGCCGAGGAGCGCGCGGCCCGTACGCGCGCCCTGCAGGAGGGTCTGAAGCACAGCGAGGCGACGGCTGCCGAGGCGTCCGTCGAGGCCTCCGCGACGGCGGCTCAGGCCGAGGCGGTCGCCGAGACCGGGGCGTCCGAGCTGGAGGCGGCCGCCGTCGAGACGGTCGTCGAGGAGACGTCGCCGGAGCCGGTGGATCGCCGTCAGGCCGAGCTCAACGAGCTCCGCAAGATCGCCGATGCCGAGGAAGAGCGGAGGGCGGCCGAGGCGGCCCGTCTCGCCGAGGAAGAGGCCGCGCGCCAGGCTAAGGCGGCGGCCGAGCGGGCTTCGGCCCGGCTCGACCGGCAGCCCGCGGCTCCGTCGGCTCCGTCCGCGGCCCCGTCTGCGCCGCGCGCAGCCCCGGTTACGGAATCCGAAGAGGACGATCGTCGCCGGCGTGGCCGCGGCGATGCGCCGAAGCGGCCGGCCCGTGGCCGGGCGGGCGCCGGCGACCAGCGCCGCCGTGGTGGCAAGCTGACGATTTCGGCCGCGCTCGACGATCGGGAGCGGACACGGTCCCTGGCTTCGGTCCGACGGGCTCGCGAGCGCGAGCGCCAGCGCCAGCACGACGACGAGGATGCGGTCAAGTTCTCCCGCGACGTGGTGGTGCCGGAGTCGATCACCGTGCAGGAGCTGGCCAATCGTATGGCCGAGCGCGCGGGAGACGTGGTCAAGTCGCTCATGAAGATGGGCATGATGGCCACCATCAACCAGACGATCGATGCCGACACTGCGGAGTTGGTGGTTCAGGAGTTCGGGCATCGGGTCCGGCGAGTAGCGGAGTCCGATGTGGAACTTGGAATGCGCGGCGAGGCCGACGATGCGGCCGACCTGCTGGCGCGGTCGCCGGTGGTCACCGTCATGGGTCACGTCGACCACGGCAAGACCTCGTTGCTGGATGCGATCCGCAACGCTGACGTGGCGGCTGGCGAGGCCGGTGGCATCACCCAGCACATCGGCGCCTACCAGATCCAGATCCCGTCCGGCGACAAGATCACCTTCATCGACACTCCGGGCCACGAGGCGTTCACCGAGATGCGGGCGCGCGGCGCCAACGTCACGGACATCGTCATCCTGGTGGTGGCGGCCGACGACGGCATCATGGCGCAGACCGTGGAAGCGATCCGCCACGCCAAGGCGGCCAACGTCCCGGTCATCGTGGCCTGCAACAAGATCGACAAGCCGGACGCCGATCCGGCGCGGGTCCGCCAGGAGCTGCTGCAGCACGACATCGTGGTCGAGGAGATGGGCGGCGACGTCCAGGTCGTCGACGTGTCGGCCAAGACCAAGCAGGGCATCGACACCCTGCTCGAGGCCATCATGCTGCAGGCCGAGGTGCTGGAGCTGAAGGCCAACCCGAACCGCTCGGCCGAGGGCGTGGTGATCGAGGCCAAGGTCGAGCGCGGCCGCGGCAGCGTCGCCACCGTGCTGGTCCAGCGCGGCACCGTGAAGGTCGGTGACGTGTTTGTGGCCGGCGCCGAATGGGGCCGGGTGCGCGCCCTGGTCGACGACCGCGGCGCCCAGGTCGAGAGCGCCGGTCCGACGGTTCCGGTCGAGGTGCTCGGCCTGCAGGGCACGCCGACCGCCGGCGATGAGTTCGTGGTGGTGGAGAACGAGGGCCGGGCCCGCGAGATCGCGGACTACCGCCAGCGCGTGATCCGCGAGAAGCAGGCCACGGCCGGCGCCCGCGGCACCGTCGAGCAGATGCTGTCGGCGATCCAGGCCGGGTCGGCGTCGGAGCTGCCGCTGGTCATCAAGACCGACGTGCACGGCTCCTACGAGGCGATCAAGGCGACCGTCGAGAAGCTCGAGACCACCATGGTCAAGCCGCGCATCCTGCACGGCGCGGTCGGTGCGATCAGCGAGTCCGACATCAGCCTGGCAAAGGCTTCGGGTGGCCTGATCATCGGCTTCAACGTCCGCGCCAACCCGCAGGCCCGCGAGATGGCGCGCCGCGAGGGGCTGGAGATCCGCTACTACTCGATCATCTACGACCTGATCGACGACATCAAAGCCCTGCTCACGGGCATGCTGGCGCCGGAGATCAAGGAAGAGTTCATCGGCTACGCCGAGATCCGCGAGGTGTTCAACATCACCAAGGTCGGCAAGGTCGCCGGCTGCATGGTCACCGACGGGATCATCAAGCGCGGCTGCAAGGTTCGCCTGCTGCGGGACGACGTGGTCATCCACGAGGGCACGCTGAAGACCCTGAAGCGCTTCAAGGACGAGGTCCGCGAGGTTCGCGAGGGCTACGAATGCGGCATGGCCTTCGAGAACTACGACGACATCCGTGTGGGCGACCGGATCGAGTGCTTCGAGCTGAAGGAAATCGCTCGGACCCTCGACTCGGTGCGGCAGGAGGAGGCGGCCGGCTGAGGCCGTCCTCCATCGCCGGGACCAACGCCGGGGAACTGAAGTCATGACGGGAAGGGATGCGGCTCCGGGCGAGCCGAGCCAGCGGCAATTGCGCGTGGGCGAGGAAATCCGCCGTGTGCTGGCGCGGGTGTTGGAGCGTGGTGTCCTGCACGATCCGGCGCTGTACGATGCGCGCCTGACGATCTCCGAGGTCACGGTGTCGCCGGACCTGCGCAACGCGACGGTCTGGATCACGCCGCTCGGCGGTGGCGACGCGTCCGGCCTGCTGGCGGCGCTCAAGCGCAACGCCGGCCGGCTGGGCGGGCTGCTGGCCCGCGACATCAAGCTGAAATTCGCTCCGAAGCTCCGGTTCGAGCGCGACACCGCGTTCGACACCTCGACTCGGATCGACGCGCTGCTGCGCGACCCGGCGGTGCGCCGCGACGTCGAGGCGGCGGACGACGGTGAAGACGGGGAGCCGGAGGAACGGGATGGCCCGGCGTAAGCGCGGCCAGCCGGTCCATGGCTGGGTAATCGTCGACAAGCCGTCGGGCGTCAGCTCGGCGCAGGCGGTGGCGACCGTCCGCCGGGTGTTCGACGCCGCCAAGGCCGGGCACGCCGGAACCCTCGACCCGCTGGCGACCGGGGTGCTGCCGGTGGCGCTCGGCGAGGCGACCAAGACCGTTCCTTACGTGATGGACGCCACTAAGGACTACGACTTCACGATCCAGTGGGGCGAGGCCCGGTCGACCGATGACCGCGAGGGCGCGGTGACCGCGACCTCGGACGTGCGTCCCGACGAGCCGGCGATCCGTGAGGCGACCCGCGGGTTTCTGGGCGAGATCGAGCAGGTTCCGCCGATCTATTCCGCGGTCAAGGTCGATGGCGAGCGGGCCTACGACCTGGCGCGCTCCGGGGAAGAGGTCGACCTGGAGCCGCGCCGGATCGAGATCCTGGCCTTCGACCTGGCCGAGGTGATCGACGCCGACCGCGCGCGGTTCCGGGTATCCTCGGGCAAGGGCGCCTACATGCGGGCGCTGGCCCGCGACCTGGCGGATAGCCTCGGAACCGTCGGCCATATCGTGGCGCTGCGGCGGCTGCGGGTTGGCCCGTTCGCGGAGGCCGAAGCGATTTCGCTGGATTCGCTGGGCCAGCTGATGCATAACCCCGCGGCTTTCGAGCACCTCAGGCCGGTCGCGACCGCGCTGGACGGCATCCCGGCGCTGGCCCTGAGCGGCCCCGAGGCGAAGACGCTCCGCAACGGCCAGGGCGTTCCCGTGTTCCGAGCTATGGATCGGGATCGTTTTGGCCATCTTCGCGAAGGCGACCTCGTATACGCCCTGGAGGGCGATATCCCGGTCGCGATCGCGCGGATCGAAGGCGGCGCCATTCGTCCGGTGCGGGTGCTGAACCTCTGAACGAAGGAGAGAGGACGATGTCGATTACGCCCGAGCGCAAGGCCGAGCTGGTCAAGGAATACGGTACCAAGGAAGGCGACACCGGGTCGCCGGAGGTCCAGGTCGCGATCCTGACGGAGCGCATCACCAACCTGACCGAGCACATGAAGGCCCACAAGCAGGACTTCCACTCGCGTCGCGGTCTGCTGATGCTGGTCGGCCAGCGCCGCCGCCTGCTCGACTACCTCAAGGGCAAGAGCGTGCAGCGCTACTCGACCCTGATCGAGCGCCTCAGCATCCGTCGCTGACGCCGGTGCCGCGCAGTCGCGGCGCCCTCGGAACCGGACACGGAAGTCGGGCCGATCCTCGTGATCGGCCCGATTGCCGTTCCGGCCCTGTGCCGCGACCATTGACCGGACGGGCGTTCCGTGGCATGGGACGGCTGCGCAAGAGAGAGACGAACCGAGGGACTACCGCAGCGACGCCATGACGAAGCAGGGCGTCCATTCCCCCTCCATCGAGGAGAAGCAGGATCACCCGTCGGCATAGCGCTGCCGACGGGTCGACGTGCTTGTGCCGCCGAGAGATTGAGCGGACCGACCGGACGGGGTTGCGTTTGGACCACGCGGTTCCAAGCGAAGGAACGTGAAATGTTCGAAGTTTACCGCAAGGAAGTCCAGTGGGGTGGGCGTACGCTCACCCTCGAGACCGGCAAAATGGCGCGCCAGGCCGATGGCGCGGTGGTGGCGCGCTACGGCGACACCGTGGTGCTGTGCACCGTCGTCGCGGCGAAGACGCCGCGGCCCGGCATCGACTTCTTTCCGCTGTCCGTGCACTACCAGGAGAAGACCTTCGCCGCGGGCAAGATCCCGGGCGGCTTCTTCAAGCGCGAGGGCCGTCCGACCGAGAAGGAGGTGCTGACCTCGCGCCTCATCGACCGGCCGATCCGCCCGCTGTTCGTGAAGGGCTTCAAGAACGAGACCCAGGTCATCTGCACCGTGCTGGCCCACGACCTGGAGAACGATCCCGACATCGTCGCCATGGTCGGCAGCTCGGCTGCCCTGTGCATCTCCGGCGTGCCGTTCCTCGGCCCGATCGGCGGCTGCCGGGTCGGCTACAAGGACGGCGAGTACCTGCTGAACCCGTCGATGGATCAGGTCAAGGAATCCGATCTCGACCTGGTCGTCGCGGGTACCCAGGAAGGCGTGCTGATGGTCGAGTCGATGGCCTCCGAGCTGTCCGAGGAGGTCATGCTCGGCGCCGTCAACTTCGGTCACGATTCGTTCCAGCCGATCATCCAGGCGATCATCGAGCTGGCCGAGGCCTGCGCGAAGGATCCGATGGAGCTGCCGGCCGCTGCGGTCGACACCGACGCCGTGCTCGCCAAGCTGTCGGCCGCCTGCAAGGCCGACCTCGAGGCCGCCTACGACGAGCCGAACAAGACCGAGCGTCAGAACAAGGTCGCCGCCGCCAAGGAGAAGGCGCTCGCCACCCTCGAGGACTCCGCCGAGATCGACGCCGCCAAGGGCCTGCTGAAGGAGCTCGAGAGCGACATCGTCCGGGGCCGCATCCTGGAGACCGGCCAGCGCATCGACGGCCGCGACACCAAGACCGTGCGGCCGATCGTGGCCGAGGTCGGCGTGCTGCCGCGGACCCACGGCTCGGCGCTGTTCACCCGTGGCGAGACCCAGGCGATCGTGGTCACCACGCTGGGCACCGGCCAGGACGAGCAGATCATCGACGCGCTCGAGGGCGAGTACCGCGAGCACTTCATGCTGCACTACAACTTCCCGCCGTACTCGGTGGGCGAGGCCGGCCGCATGGGCTCGCCGGGCCGTCGCGAGATCGGCCACGGCAAGCTGGCTTGGCGTGCCACCCGGCCGCTGATGCCGTCGAAGGACAGCTTCCCGTACACCGTCCGCGTGGTCTCCGAGATCACCGAGTCGAACGGCTCGTCCTCGATGGCCACGGTTTGCGGCACCTCGCTGTCGATGATGGACGCCGGCGTGCCGCTGCCGCGGCCGGTGGCGGGCATCGCCATGGGCCTGATCAAGGAGGGCGAGAAGTTCGCGGTGCTCTCCGACATCCTCGGTGACGAGGACCATCTCGGCGACATGGACTTCAAGGTGGCGGGCACCGACAAGGGCGTCACCGCGCTGCAGATGGACATCAAGATCACCTCGATCACCCGGGAGATCATGGAAGTCGCCCTTGGCCAGGCCAAGGACGGCCGGATGCACATCCTGGGCGAGATGGCCAAGGCCCTGACCAACGCCCGCGAGGGCGTGTCGGCGACCGCGCCGAAGATGACCATGATGAAGATCCCGACCGACAAGATCCGCGACGTGATCGGCTCGGGCGGCAAGGTCATCCGCGAGATCTGCGACACCACCGGCGCCAAGATCGACATCGAGGACGATGGCTCGGTCAAGATCGCCGCGGTCGAGCAGAGCGCTCTCGACGCCGCCTACAACTGGGTCAAGTCGATCGTGGCGGAGCCGGAGATCGGCGAGATCTACACCGGCAAGGTCGTCAAGATCCTCGAGTTCGGCTGCTTCGTGAACTTCCTCGGCCCGCGCGACGGCCTGGTTCACATCAGCCAGCTGGTCGCCGACCGCCGGCCGGAGAAGGTCGACGAGGTCGTCAAGGAAGGCCAGTCGGTGAAGGTCAAGGTCATCGGCTTCGACGACCGCGGCAAGGTCAAGCTGTCGATGAAGGTCGTCGACCAGGAGACCGGCGAGGACCTCGAGAAGAAGAAGGCCGCCGAGTAACGATCGGGTGGGGCGAAGGGTCGGAGGATCGTCATGTCATCGAGCACCGGTCCGTCCGGCTTCGTCGCCCCTCGCCTGATCGGCCATCGCGGCGCCGCCGCGCTGGCACCCGAGAACACCCTGGCATCGATCCGGGCCGCCGCCGACAGCGGCGTGCCCTGGATCGAGGTCGACGCCAAGCTGGCCAAGGACGGCGTGCCGGTGCTGATGCACGACGACACGCTGGACCGCACGACGGCCGGCCAGGGCCCGGTGGTGGCCCGCACCTCGGGCGAGCTCGGCCGGCTCGACGCCGGCTCGTGGTTCGACCCGCGCTTCGCCGGCGAGACCGTGCCGACCCTGGCGCAATGCCTGACCGAATGCCGCCGTCTCGGCCTCGGTCTCGACCTCGAGATCAAACCGGACAAGGGCGCGGAGGCGGTCACCGCCGCCGCCGTGCTGGGCGTCCTCGACGATGCCGGCTGGACCGCCGACGACCCGATCTTCATCACCAGCTTCGCGATCGCCTCGTTGCGGGTGGTGCGCGACTACGCGCCGACCTTCCACCGCGGCCTGCTGGTCTGGAAGTTTCCCGACGGCTGGCAGGACGCCGCCCGCGACCTGGGGGCGGTGGCGGTGATCTCCGACCAGCAGTCGCTCAAGACCCGCGCCGACGTGGCCCGGATCGCCGACGGCGGCTGGATCCCGATGACCTACACGGTCAACCAGGCGGCCCGCGCGACCGAGCTGTACGACTGGGGCGTCGCCGGCGTCGTCACCGACGACCCGCCGGCCCTGAAGGGTCTCTAGCCCGCCCGCACCGGCGCCGGTTTCGCAGGCACCGGTCTCACGGGTGCGCGTGTCACGACCCCGCCGCGACCGCGCGCGGGTCTGCTGCTTCCGCCGGCTGAGCCCGTGCGCTCTTCCTGTCCGCCGCCAGCTTCTCCTCGAGCGAGGCCACGTCCCCGACGACGCGCTCGGCCGGGAAGGTCACGCGCACCGTGGTTCCCCGGCCGGGCGTGCTCTCGATGTCGAGGGTGCCGCCGTGCAGCTCGGCCAGCCGTTTGACGATCGGCAGGCCGAGGCCGGTGCCCTGCTGCGAGCGCACCATCGGGTCGACGTGCACCTGCTCGAACGGCTGCAGCACCC
>MRWG01005039.1_pt1 | contig 12011 bp, 13 predicted proteins | sample 1013341 | NCBI WGS metagenome assembly MRWG01 (sample SAMN06117577, study PRJNA244670) | biofilm metagenome | biome: Water; feature: Cathode Biofilm; material: Biofilm; isolation source: microbial consortium enriched at the cathode of a solar microbial fuel cell | place: USA: District of Columbia ... | reverse complement strand
GTGGCGATTTTGGCGTGCTCGATCACTTCCGCCACCGCCTCGATCCACTCCAGATCAGTGTGGGCGCCGAAGCCGTAATTGAAGCTTGAGCCCTGAAGGCCATCACCGTGGGCCACTTCAATACTGTCGACCTTCGCCTTGTCCAGTGCCCGTGCGATGTCCTGCACGTTCTTGATGGAGTACTGGTGGCGGATGGCGTGGCTGCCGTCGCGCAGGGTGACGTCGGAGATGTAGAGTTTTTTGCCGGGGTTGAATGTCATGGGAATATCCTCCTCAGTTGACCAGCGATTCGGCGATGCGCTCGGCGGTACCGAGAGCGGCGGAGGTCATGATGTCCAGATTGCCTGCATAGGCCGGCAGGTAGTGGGCCGCGCCCTCCACTTCCAGGAAGATGGAGGTCTTCAGGCCGCTGAAGCGACCCAGGCCTGGAACGTTCATGGGCTGGTCTTCGGGGATGTCATCAAACTGCACTTTCTGCTTCAGGCGGTAGCCTGGCACATAGCTGTTTACGGCCTGGACCATTTCTTCCACCGAGGCCTCCACTTCAGCCTTGTCTGCCGCGTCGGAGAGCACGTACACGGTATCGCGCATCAGGAGGGGCGGCTCGGCCGGATTCAGGATGATGATGGCCTTGCCCTTCTGGGCACCGCCCACCACCTCAATGGCCCGGGACGTGGTTTGGGTAAACTCGTCGATATTGGCGCGGGTACCGGGGCCGGCGGACTTCGAGGAAATCGAGGCAACGATTTCGGCGTAGTGGGCCTTGGCCACTCGTGAAACCGCCGCAACCATGGGAATGGTGGCCTGGCCGCCGCAGGTAACCATGTTGACGTTGCCTTCCTGAAGCTGCTGCTCAAGGTTCACCACCGGCACGCAGTAGGGGCCGATCGCCGCAGGCGTCATATCAATAATCTTGATGCTCTCCTTGTGGCCGCGCAGAAAAACCTCGTTGTGCATGTGGGCCTTTGCGGAGGTTGCATCGAATACAATGTCGATGTCGGCGAATTCCGGCATCTTCACCAGTCCATCCACCCCTTCGTGGGTGGTGGCCACGCCCATCCGGGCAGCACGGGCCAGACCGTCCGATTCCGGATCGATCCCGACCATGGCGCCCATTTCAATGTTCTTGCCATTGCGCAGAATCTTGATCATCAGGTCGGTGCCGATGTTGCCCGAGCCGATGATGGCTGCCTTCCGGCACTGAGAACACTGCCGTTCTTCTCCACCACCATGCCGCAAGTCACCAGATCCACCTTGCGCGGAGACACCGCCTGATCCCCCAGAACAAACAAACCACAGGAGGCGTTGTCGGCAATGGTGTCCTGGATGGCGATCTTCCAGTCCTGGATGCGGGAATCGACGATTTCGAAACAGGGCATCACACACTCGGTTGCCGCCAGCACGTCTGCATTGGTGATCCCTGGTCCGGTCAGATCCTTTTTCAGGATGAAGGCAATTTCGCCCTCCGCCCGGGGGGCAATCAGCCGATCACTGATGGGCATCACCTCGCCACTGTTGAACACCATGTCGTCGGTGAGGTACCCGAAATCCGGCTGGTGTACGTTCAGCATGTTCTGCACCGCCTTGCTGGTTACACCGATCTTCTTGCCAATGATGGAGGCCCCATCGGCAAGACGACGCTCCAGCATGCGCAGGGAAATGTGGTAGGCATCGTCGATACTGATTTCTTGACCACGACTGGTCAGCGGCGCAACTGCTTCCCGGCTCAACATGGCCTGGTATAACTCGTCGCCAAGCGCCTGAATTTTTGACTGTTCCATTAATTACCTCCGGTGGCGGCCTGGTCGGCTTCGCTCAGGAAATCGTTGACCAGTCGTGCAAAACGGCTGGCATGTTCAATTTGTGTCCAGTGTCCGCAACGTCCAAAAACATGAAGCTGGGCCCGGTTGATCAGTTCGGCCAGCTTCAGTGACGCCTCCAGCGGGATCACTTCATCCTCGCGGCCATGGAGTATCAGGGTTTCGTGGGGTAGCGCCCGAATGTCCTCTTCCTTGCTCGCAAGGTTGTCGACCCAACGCTGGCGCGGCGCCGGGAACATGGCGGAAAACGACTCCTGGAAACCTGCACGGACACTGGCCTGGTAACGCATCTGTGCCAGCTCTTCGGTCAGCAGACTCTTGTCGTAGGCGAACACATCCATCAGCCGGCGCATGGTGTCCAGCGAGGGCTCGTAACCCCAGACTTCATCCAGACCCTGGGTGATCGGAAAGCTCACACCCACCGACCCCATCAGCACCAGCCGACGCACCCTTTGCGGATGTTCAATGGCCAGGGCGAGGGCCAGTCCGCCGCCGAACGAGTTACCCACGAGATCAACCTGTTCCAGGCCCAACTCGTCCAGAACGCCAATTGCGTGCTTCACCCAGCGTTCCCGGTTGTAGGTTTGGTCCGCAGGCCGCTCGCTGTATCCAAAACCAAGCATGTCTGGCGCAATCACGCGCCGATTTCGAGCCAGCTCAGGCATCACCAGTCGCCAATTGGCCCAGGCTGTAACGCCTGGACCTGACCCGTGAATCATCATGACCGGAAATCCCTCTCCCAGGTCGTGCAGGTTGGTGCTGTAGCCAGCGGCGTTAATCTCTCGCCCGATTTCCGGACTCTCTACAGGAGCGTTCATGGCTGCCTCACAGTTTCACGCAGATGTTCTTCATCTCGGTGTAGAACTCCAGCGAATGAACGCCACCCTCGCGGCCAACACCCGATTGTTTGCTCCCGCCGAAGGGGGTCCGAAGGTCCCGCAGGAACCAGCTATTCACCCAGATAATGCCCGCCTCAATCTGGCCAGCAACGCGGTGCGCACGGGTGATGTTTTCGCTCCAGATCGCAGAGGCCAGCCCGTACGGCAGGCTGTTGGCCAGCTCAATGGCCTCCTCTTCGGTGTCGAAGGGGCGAATGTGGCAACAGGGGCCGAAGATTTCGTCCGTCACCACCGCCGAGTCGTCCGGGAGACCGGTCCAGATGGTCGGCTCAACCCAGGCGCCGCCCGCCAGCTCTGCAGGCATGTCCGGAACACCGCCGCCGGTGACCACGGTAGCGCCGTCATCAACCGCTTTCTGGTAGTAGGAGAGGACTTTCTCACGGTGCTTGAGACTCACCAGTGGCCCAAGGTTGGCGTCGGCATCATCGGGGGGACCGATCTTCAGGCCCTCCGCCGCTTCCTTCAGACGGCCGACGAACTCGTCGAAGATCGAACGCTCAACGTAGACCCGCTCGGTACCCAGGCAGACCTGACCACAGTTCGCGAAGGCGGAACGCATGGTGCCCTCAATCGCCTTTTCCATGTCACAGTCTGCGAATACCAGACCGGCATTCTTGCCTCCCAGCTCCAGGGAAATGTCGCGGATACCTTTAGCAGCGGCCTTCATAATGACCTCGCCAGTACCGGTCTCGCCGGTGAAGGTAAAGCCGTCTACCTGTGGATGCTCGGTCAGATACGCACCGGCAGAATCACCGCCGAAGCCATGCACTTGCCGCAGGCCAGGGCCGGTCCGACCTTCCAGGTCATCAGCAGCAAAGGCAGGTTCCAGGGACTGATGACGCCAATGACGCCTTTCGGACGACGGACCGCATAGTTCAGGGCACCGGTACCATCCGGAGTCGGCATTTCAAAGGATTCGGTGGGCACGTTCTTGATCATGTCCGCGAACACTTTGAAGTTGGCGGCCCCCCGGGGGATGTCGATATGGCTGGCCAGAGATTTCGGCTTGCCGGTATCGAGACACTCTGCCTCCAGGAACTCATCAAAACGGGCGTTGATACCATCCGCCACTTTGTGAAGGATGGCGGTACGCTGTTCCAGGGTCATTTTGCCCCAGGGACCCCGCAGCGCGGCTCTTGCCGCCTTCACTGCTGCGTCCACCTCTTCCCGGCCGGCTTCGTGAACCTTGCTGATCACTTTGCCGTTCGCAGGATTAACGTTGTCGAACAGCCTGCCACTGGCCGAACCAACGTACTGCCCATTGATGTAGTGTTTGATGTCTTTCATTGCTGCTAAATCCTGTTGCGCCAGTGTCGGTTGTCAGGTCAGTACCGTCAGGAACCGTTCGTTCAATACCCGGTCGTGGTAGAAGATGGCTTTGCCCAGTTGCTCTGCCTGCCAGGTAACCGGCTTGTGATCGGGGTAGTTGTAATCTCCGCCACAGAACACTTCGTTGCGGTTGCCGGAAGGATCGAAGAAATAGATCGTCTTGCCATGGGTCAGGCCATGTCGGGTGGGACCGATATCAATGGAGGTGTCGGTCATAGAGATCAGATCGGCCGCCCTGAGCACGTCTTCCCAGGTTTCCAGGTAGAACGAAGCGTGGTGGAACTTGCCTTTCTCTTCATGATGAATAAAGGCAATGTCATGAGCCTTGGTGGACAGAGTGAGGAACTGCGCGATTCGGGTTCCGTCGCCGTCGAGCACCTGTTCGGCCAGATAGAATCCGAGCACGTTAACGAACAGGTCGTAGGTGGCAGCCAACTCTGGCCCATAAAGAAGACAGTGGTCGAAGCGGACCGCTTTCATGCCATCCAGGCCACGCGGCCAGGCTTCCGGGTTTACTTCGGTAATGCCCCATTTGCCGGTGTACTTCTTGTCAGCGTAAAGTTCGAACGTGTGACCCGAGGGGGCGTTGAACCGAACCCGCCGACCGCAATCTTTCAGTTCCCCTTCCGGAACCTGTTCAACCTCCACGCCATGATCTGCCAGATCTTTTTCGAGTTGCTGCAGGGAGGCTTCATCCACCACCTTGAAGGCCATAAAGTCCATGCCAGGCTCATCAGCAGGTCGGAGCACAACCGAGAACTTGTCCACCTCCGTCCAGGCTTTCAGATACACGCGACCGTGATCGTCCCGGTCGGTTTCAATCAGACCCAGAAGGTCTGTGTAGTGTTTGAGGGCCTCATCCATATCGAGTACGCGGATCTGGACGTGGCCGGGACGCATTACACCTTTTTTCATGACAGTTACCTCAACGCTCTTGTTGTTGTTTGCTCGCTCGTTTCGCCCGGCGCGACGCACTTCACACCCCATTGCTCCATCGCTTTGAGAACGCTTTGCCCTTCACCGCAAGTAAAGCTGTCCCCGGTTGTCCGGTTGGTTACCTGGCATCCGATACCCATGGCGCACCTCCGGTTATATCTTCTTGAACAGGGCCGAACGCTGGGTGTCTTCCGCCCCGTCCGCCGCTGTCAGGAACTTCTCCATAAAGATGTCACGCTCGAACAGCCGCCCCTGCATCAGTGCCGTGATAGCCGCATCAATCATCGGAGGGGGGCCACACAGGTAGGCCTTGTTGCCAGCAAAACGGCCATCGAAATGGGCTTTGGCGGCGTCATGGACATAGCCACGGAAACCCTGCCATTCAGCGTCTTCTTCCGCCTGACTGAGAGCCGGTACATAGGTGAAGTTGTCGTGATCGCGATCCAGAGCCTCGAATAACTCCCGGTTGTAGAGCTCGGCAAGGTTTCTGGCGCCCTGGAACAGGACAATCTTGCGTTCGTCGTTCTGTTCCAGAAGATCCAGGATCATCGATTGGGGGCTGGACAGCCCTGAACCGCCAGCGATGAAGATCAGGTCGCCAGGCTGGGAACTGCGTACGAAGAACTGGCCGTAGGGGCCTGAAAGATTCAGCGCATCACCGGTTTTCAGTTGTTCGTGGATGTAAGTAGTGGCAGCACCGCCCTCAACGAGACGAACATGCAGCTCCACTTCATCGGCTTTGCCGGGTGGATTAGCCAGAGAGAATGCCCGGGCGCCATCGACACCAGGCAACTCGATATTGATGTACTGGCCCGCCTGGAACGTCATGGGGCGGTCCAGCTTCAAATGCACACCTCTGATGGTTGGAGAAAGCTCCACGATGCCCGTCACAGTGGCGGTATAGTCCTCAACCGGGTAGCCCTCGAAATCCGGATCCACATCGATATCCGCTTCGATGGTGACATCGCTTTCAACAGTGGCGCAGCAGGCCAATACCTTGCCCTCGTCACGTTCGATATCCATCAGGGCGAAGGGCGAGGCGTCACCAATTTCGACATCACCTTCCAGTACCTGGACCTTACAGGTGGCGCAGGTGCCATGCCCGCAGGCAAACGGCAACCAGACACCCTGGCGCAGTGCGGCTTGAAGGATGGTCTGCCCATCCTCCACTTCAATCTGCTCGCCTATGGGCTCGATCGTTACGGTGTGACTCATGGCGCTTACCTCAGGATGCAGAGCCGGCAATGCCGTTCAGTTCTGGAGTGATCACAGTCAGCATGCTCTTGTGGTCAATGCCACTGCTCTTAAGGGTGGCCGATGGGTCCGGCGTGAAAGGCTCGCCGTTGAGTTGCCACTGGGCGTCCAGGAATCTGGCTCTGGCCGAGTCCGGGTGAGCCTCGACCGCCGGCTTCAGCACCTCCTCGATGAAGGCTCCAAAGGTCATGTCTGGCTGCACCAGGAAGGCAAACGGTGAGCAGTACATCAGATGGTGGGGCCAGTAGAGATACAGCAACTGCATGCCATGAAAGTTCTCTACCTTGTCCCGGGGTTCAAACTTGTAATCGTATAAAGCGTTCACACTCATGATGGTCACCTTGTTGTTTTTGTGGGTGAAACGCCCGGTGCCAATGACACCGGGCGAATCCCGGATCAGGCTGCGTCTTGCTTGGCGCTCTCGGTCTTCTCCTCGGATGACTTGCCCTTTATGGCGAGCCAGCGCTTCTGGTCCGGGGACCCCACATAGTCGAAATTGTCTTCGCCGATATTGATGTGGTAGTACTTCGAAACCACCGTCTCGACGTCGCCGCCTTCACAGTTGCCCTGGTAGATCTGGTGCACGGGCAGCCATGCCTGGACGTATTTCTCGGGCTCGTTCTTGAAGATGTCGCAGCATCCGTCCGAGCAGAAGTGATAACGTTCGCCCTCATGCTCGATCTGGCGGTGGCTGAGCATGCTCGGATCGTCTTTCTCGGTGAAAATGGTCGGGATCTGGCACACCTGACACAGCTGGGGCAGCGTGTTGTTGTAGAAGCGACGGCCTTCGGCGTGCTCCTTCGCCCAATGCTCGAAGCGTGGACGGTAGTACTTGTCGAAGGTGTCCGGATACTTCTCGGACAGCCAGTCCAGCTCTTCCTTTTCAGGCATCCAGGTGTGGAAGTTGGTGGCATGGCCGTACTGGTAGAAGGTGGCCCACGCCTGATGGCTTACATGGTTCTTCGCGTCATTGGCGATGTCCTGGTACTTGGGCGGACGAATGCCATAACGCTCCAGGTCCTTGAACAGCGCGCCCCCGTTCTGCTCGTAGTACACCTCCCAGGCTTCCGCCCAGGACATGACCTTGTTCGGCAGCATGTAGTCCATCATCATCCCCACCAGGCTCAGCAGGCGGAAACCACGCCAGAACCACTTGTCGATCCACTGCTGGACGATGGGCACGTTGTCTTCGTGCTGCTCCAGAATGAACTTGATCACCTCAAGACCAAGAGTCATGTGCCGGGCTTCGTCTGACTGGGCGGAGAAACCGAAGGTAACGGTTGCCATATCGCCGTTGTAGGCTGCGCCGGACATGAACGGCACGAACAAAAGGTTCGTCAGCACATACTCGAACGAGAACGAAATCGCCGTCAGGAACTCGAACGGGCCGGCAGAGCGAGCGTCGTCAAAGAACGACTTCGGCACCGAGAGGAACCACACCCGGTCGTGCATGTGCGCCGCATCATGCAACCCGTTGAAGTGTTTGTTGTAGTGGCTCATCGCGTGCTGCTGGGTCTGGGAATGACGCAGCTCGTCAATGGCCTGCATCTGACAGGCGACCCGCGCACCGGCACCGCTGAACTGGCGGCCAACCTTGGCATAACCCTGGTACGCCGCATGCTCCAGCGGCGACACACCACTGAGAAACAGCTTCAGCGCGTTGACGTAACGGGCATCTGAAATGTTCTGGTGACCATTGTTCTGGGCGAACGCATCAAAAATCGCGTACAGCTTCTTCTCTTTCTCGGCCTGGTACTTCCAGTAGGCATCCATGGTCAGCCGGAACGGATCCTCCCACTGGGACCAGTCGGTAATCTTGATGCCTTCGAACCGCTCGTCCGGGTAGATGTCTTCTTTCTTCTGGTAGGTCGGCTCCCAGGACATATCCCGGGTCAGGTACTGGTACTTGTCTTTAAGGTTCAATTTCTTGTTTTTAACAGCCATGATAGGTCTCCCGATTAGTTCCACTGAAGAATGAAGTGGTCATCGTCTTCATCGACATTGCCGCCGATACTGATTACATCGATGAGCATTTCCTGAACGTCCCAGTCCCGGCCAAGCTTTTCTTCCATTGTTTCCCGGTTGATGACCAGGCGCTTCTCGGCCTGGATCCGGATCATTGCTGGCTGGTGCTGGAGCTCCGCTTCCGGGTTGTCCTCCATAATGGCTTCCGCCAGATACCGGGCGTTGTCGTTGTCCTGAAAGGCAATGAATACGAGCTGGCTCATGCGGATACTCCCTGGCTCTGCAAGCCACATTTTTTGAGACGGGTGGCGAGTTCGGCGCGGGCTTCGTCTAGCGCGTCGATGCCAGCTGAGGCTTGCGCCAACGGTTTCAGGGCGTTGTAGGCCTGGGGCTCCCAGTGATCGATCCACTTCTGAAGCAGTTCACGGTTGTCGTCGCTTTCACCCGCAACAACTTTCAGCATGGCGTTGGTCCAGCGAAGCGACTCCTTGTACCAGTCGCGCATGAACTCGGTGAGCATGGAGACATCCTCCGCACCCTGGCTCTCGAACCAGGTGTCGATCTTGTCGTAGACCAGGGGATACATCAGGCCGTCCATGAGGATGTTCTGAACCAGGGTCAGCTCGAACCAGTCATCAATCACCAGGGAGTCTTCGACCAGTTTGCGCATGGGCTGCCAGAGCTCGTCATCCATCCAGTAGCCCTTGGATTCATCGAGTCCAGCCCCGGTGCTGCCGTCAATCATCAGGGCAATCCGGGAGAGGTACTGGCCAATCCCCAGTCGATCCATCCCGGTGTAGATATGCATCTGGGAGACAGTTGTGGCGGTCGCATCACCGGCGATCTTGCTGTTATTCATGTTGGCACCAAGCTCAACATGACGCAGGGGCACCAGCAGGCGTAGTAGCTGTTTCTGGGTTTCCTGGGGAAGGCGGGTCAGCAGATTACGCTTCTCGCAGAAACCAAAGCTGGTCTCGGCCGCCTCCTGCATCTTGGCGCGATTGCCTACATAGGCGCCGTAATAGAACTGGCGCGGATCGGTAACCGCATACCAGTCTTCCATGCGGATCGCGGTGCGCGTCGGATCGTTCAGGGTATGCTCGGAATCCCATTGCGGCCGATAGTGGAAGTTGGTCTTGGCCTCAATGTCGTAACTGGCTTCCTGATAGCGGGTTGCCGGCTTGTCGCCAAAGCGACGGGCAATGTGGCCATAGGTGTGGCGGATGGGTTCCACCGAATTGGTCTTGATTTCGATACTCATATCAACCTTACCGTCTTGTTGTTGTGAATATGGATGCTGATGCGCTTCGCTCAGTAACGCTGCCCACGCTCCCCGAAGCGCCACTTGACCATGTCTTCATCGATCTCGCGGATCATCTCGGAATCCATGTGGACAACCTTGTTGTGCCTGCAGAAGATTTCGAAGGCCTCGCGGGGAAGAACGAGTTCAACGAACAGCTCCGGGTAACCAATGGCGAAGTCGAATTCCACGAACTTGTCGCCCGGCTCACTCCGCACCCGGATGTATCGCGTCAGCTCGTCGAAGGATTTGATGTCGTTCTGGGTCGTCATTGTTTGCCCCATTGTCTTTGTTGTTGGCTGGTGGACTTTCAGGATCTTACGGAACAGATCCGGTTTCAAAGCACGGAAGGCAAAATCTGGTTTGGCGAACAGCGGATGCTCCTCATGCAGGTCTCCGCCATGGCTGCATTCCGCCGTGAGATGGTCAATACCATCGGCATTGAACGGGCAAAAGGGTTTTTCCTGCGCCTTGGCTATCAGTCCGGACTTCGGGATGCAGAACTTGCCCGCAAGCTTCGCCCGCACTGCAGCGAACTGGACATATTCCTGGCCGGGCCCCAGCTCCATTCTCTGAAGGGCATGGTGAAAGTCATCCCGATTGAGATTGATATCGATCAGGACACTGGGGGCTTTTACGGGGAACTTGACTGGTTTGACTCTTTCGAGGTGGAGATCTGTCAGACCGAACTCGGCCAGATGGACGAGCCTGCCTGCTGGTCGCTGCTCGGCTATGCCTGCGCATATACCTCCTCGTTTATGGGACGCCAGATCATTTTCAAGGAGGTCACCTGCCGGGGCTGCGGCGACGAGAAATGCCACATCGTCGGGAAACCGGCCGAAGAGTGGGAAGACTCAGAGGAGTTCATCAAATACTTCAAAGCAGACCCCATGATCGAAGAGCTCTACGACTTGCAGTCTCAGGTGAGCTCACTTCGCAGCAGCCTTGAGAATCAACAGGGGCAGTATTACGGCATTGGCCAGTCCGCGTCTTATAACAAGGTCTGCAAGATGATCGACAAGGCCGCCATGGGCAAGGTCTCGGTCCTCCTTCTGGGTGAAACCGGCGTCGGCAAAGAGGTCATCGCCAGAAGCGTCCACCTCCGCAGCGAGCGGGCGGAGCAGCCGTTTGTCGCCGTGAACTGTGCAGCCATACCTCCCGACCTGATTGAAGCCGAACTCTTTGGTGTCGAAAAGGGCGCCTACACCGGCGCGAATCAGTCACGTCCGGGCCGCTTCGAGCGGGCTAACGGTGGCACCATTTTTCTGGATGAGGTGGTCGAACTTACGGCTCGAGCGCAGGCCACGCTGTTAAGGGTACTGCAGGAAGGTGAACTCGAACGGGTGGGTGACAATCGCACCCGGTCGGTCAATGTTCGAGTGATTGCTGCCACGAACGAAAGCCTCGCCGAAGCCGTTGAATCCGGTAAGTTCCGCGCGGACCTGTACTACCGACTGAATGTGTTCCCGGTAAAAATCCCACCCCTTCGGGACCGGCTGGAAGATCTGCCTCTACTGGTGGAGCATTTTCTAAAGAAGTTCCATTCGGAATACAACAAAAGAACCCTGGGTCTTTCGGACAAGGCACTGGCTCTGTGTATGAATTATCGTTGGCCCGGAAATATTCGAGAGCTTGAAAACGTGATCGAGCGGGGCGTGATTCTTACTGATAACAACGAATCTATCAGTCAGGAATCCTTGTTCGCCGTCTTCCCGGACAATCATTCGGAAAAACCCCATGAAGTCGTGGATGGCGAGGGTCATGTGGTACACGAAGGTTCGCCAGGAAATTCCGGGGGCTGGGCGGATCAGATTCTGGGCGACTCCATCAGTCTGGATGAAGTTGAAGAGACACTCATGCGCCGCGCCATGGAGCAGGCCAACCAAAATGTCTCTGGTGCTGCACGCATACTCGGACTTACCCGCCCGGCCCTGGCCTACCGGCTTAAAAAATCCGGCATCCTCGCCGAAAACTGAAAGCAAACCCCATCGGGCAACAGGGATGTTGCGACGACCGAATCCCACCTTATGAAATAAGCAATCCGCCTCTTGGTTTGATCATTTGATTAAAATCAAACTTTTCTATCGGCCTGATAGCGCGTCCAAACGACCAGTTAAATTCTGAATTAATTATTTATTTTCAGCTAGTTAAAAAAGCCTTAAAGGACATGGCATACCGGTTGCTCTCTCACCGTCAGTCGCTTTTTCACAAAAACAAAGACGGTGACAGAAAATGCAAAATACCCCTCTGCGCTCATGGCGCACTGTCGGTACAGCGATCGCAATAGCCAGTAGTTCATCGCTGCTGCTGACGGGTTGCGAAGCGCCCCTCAATCTCGAGGCGGTACGCCAGGTTTCCGAACAATCCTCCAAGCGCACAGACTTCTACCAGTCCATGGTCCGGAACGATCAGGTCATTGTCGTTACTGGCAACGACGGTGTACTGCTTACCAGCCGGGATAACGGCGAAACCTGGAAGAGACAGGCACTGAATTCCACAGCAAGCTTT
>MRWG01001851.1_pt1 | contig 12016 bp, 6 predicted proteins | sample 1013341 | NCBI WGS metagenome assembly MRWG01 (sample SAMN06117577, study PRJNA244670) | biofilm metagenome | biome: Water; feature: Cathode Biofilm; material: Biofilm; isolation source: microbial consortium enriched at the cathode of a solar microbial fuel cell | place: USA: District of Columbia ... | reverse complement strand
CAGAAGCGCTCCAGCGGCAGGTCGTCCATCAGTCCCATGCCGCCGTGGATCTGGATCGCCTCGTCGGTGACCCGCGCCAGCATCTCGGTGGCGTAGAGCTTGGCCGAGGCGATCTCGCGGTTGGCCGGCAGGCCCTGGTCCAGGCGCCAGGCGGCGGAAAGGGTCAGCCAGTCGGCGGCGTCGATCTCCGTCACCATGTCGGCCAGCTTGAAGGAGACGCCCTGGAAGCGGCCAATCTTCTGGCCGAACTGCTTGCGCTCGGCGGCATAGCTTACAGCGTAGTCGAAGGCGCGGCGGGCGCGGCCGACGCTCATGGCGGCGACGGTGAGGCGTGTCCCGTAGAGCCACTCGTTGGCGATGTCGAAGCCGCGGTGAAGCTCGCCCAGGATCTGCGCCTTGGGCAGGCGGCAGTCGTCGAAGTTGAGGATGCAGTTGTGATAGCCGCGGTGGGAGACGGAGGTGTAGCCCTTGCGGATCTCGAAGCCGGGGGTGCCGCGGTCGACCAGGAAGCAGGTGATCTTCTTCTTCACGCCCGCCGCGGTCTCCTCCTCGCCGGTGGCGATGAAGACGATGACGAAGTCGGCGATGTCGGCGTGGCTGATGAAGTGCTTGGTGCCGTTGACGATCCAGTCGTCGCCGTCAGGGCGGGCGGCGCACTTCATGCCGCGCACGTCGGAGCCGGCGTCGGGCTCGGACATGGCCAGGGCGTCGTACTTCTCGCCGCGCACTGCCGGCAGCAGGTAGCGCTCGCGCTGCTCGCCCTCGCAGGCCATGAGGATGCCCGAGGGCCGGCCGAAGAAGACGCTGAGTGCCATGGAGGCACGGCCCAGTTCCCTTTCGAGAAGTGTGAAGTCCAGGTGGCCGAGGCCGCCGCCGCCGACCTCCTCGGGCAGGTTGGCGGCGAAGAAGCCGATGTCCCGGCACTTGCGGGCGATCTCCTCGCCCAGCTCGCGCGGCACTTCGCCGTCGCGCTCGACCTGGGCCTCGTGCGGATAGAGTTCCTTCTCGACGAAGCTGCGCACGGTATCGACGATCATCTGCTGCTCGCCGCTGAGGCCGAAGTTCATTGGGTTCCTCCCGTCCTTCTTATGATGCTTTCACCCGATGTCATGCTCGGGCTTGCCCCGAGCATCCAGGGCGACCGCTCTGTCGCCTGCCCTGGACCCTCGCAACAAGTGCGAGGGTGACGGTTGGAGGAGATGCACGGTTCTTGCGATCGCTCCGCTGTCGTTCCGGGGCTTGACCCCGGGACCCAATGCCCTGGCCGTTCCATCAACGTAAACACGGAAGGGTATCGCCATGCGCCAGCGCCAATGGATCCCGGCAACAAGTGCCGGGATGACAGCCGTGAGTGTGGCGGGCTGTGACATGGGCATGATCCGTCTGGCGCCTCACCGCGGCTGGCCGACGGCGCGGCCGGCGCCCTCGGGCCAGTCGAGCGCGGCGTGGGATGCCGCGATCTCTGCCGCTTTGGCGGCGATGGCCGGGGATGGTTCGGCGGCGCTGCGGGTCTTGAGGTTGACGTGGAGCAGCAGGTGCTCGCCGGTCGCCAGCAGGTGGCCGTCTCCATGATAGAGGCGGTGGAAGAGGCGCAGCTTCTTGCCCTCGGCCTCCAGCACCTGGGTGGTGGCGGTGACCGGCTCCAGGGCCGCTACCTCGTCCAGGTGGCGGATGTGGGTCTCGACGGTGAAGTAGGAGCCGCCGCCGGCCACATAGTCGGCGTCGACGCCGATGAGGCGCAGCAGGGCGTCGCTGGCGTCGGCGAAGCACTGCAGGTAGCGGCTCTCGGTCATGTGGTTGTTGTAGTCGGTCCAGTCGGCCGGTACCCGGAGGTCAAGGGTCGGGATCGGCTGCGAGATGTCGACCTCTTCGCCGCGCGCGCCGGCGGCATCGACGAGACGGCGCTCATGGTCGCCCAGGGTCTTGCCGGCACCCCAATCCTTCACCTTCAGGGCCTGCAGGATGGCAATGAGGTTGTCGTCGCGGATGCGTTCCAGTTCGCGGATCGAATGATGGCCCGACTGGGCGTCGGACTGGCTGGCGATCAGGTCGACCAGCTCATCGGTGAAGTCGGGCACGTCGGTCAGTTTGGTCCAGGGCCACTGCAGGCAGGGGCCGAACTGAGCCAGGAAGTGGCGCATGCCCGCTTCGCCGCCGGCGATGCGATAGGTCTCGAAGATGCCCATCTGGGCCCAGCGCAGACCGAAACCGTAGCGGATAACGTCGTCGATCTCTTGCGTGGTGGCGATGCCGTCGGTGACGAGCCAGAGGCATTCGCGCCACACGGCCTCCAGCAGGCGGTCGGCGACGAAGGCCTCGATCTCCTTCCTGACGTGCAGCGGGTGCATGCCGAGGCTCTGATAGATCTTCTTGGCGCGCTCGATGGCCTGGGGGGCGGTCTTCTCGCCGCCGACCAGTTCGACCAGCGGCAGCAGGTACACCGGGTTGAAGGGGTGGGCGACCAGCAGGCGCTCGGGCAGCATCATCTCCGCCTGCAACTGGCTCGGCAGGATGCCGGAGGTCGAGGAGGCGATGAGGGCGGTAGGCGTGGCCGCGCATTCGACCTCGGCATAGACCTGGCGTTTGATGTCCAGGCGCTCGGGCACGGACTCGACGATCAGCTCCGATCCGGCGACCGCTTCGCCGATGCTCGGGTGGAAGCTCAGCTTGCCCTTCTTCGGTCGCGGCGCCAGGGTCAGCTTGGCATAGGCATGCTCGGCATTGTCGAGCACCGCCTGGACGCGTTCCTCCGCACCGGGTGCCGGGTCGTAGACTGCGACGTCGACGCCGTGTTCCAGCAGGCGGGCCACCCAACCGGCCCCGATGACGCCGCCGCCGATGGCGGCCGCCTTTTTGATGGGAGTCATGCGCCTGTCCTTTCGGCGGCCCTTTTGCTGGCCAGGGTGGGATTACACAGCGGCAGGCGTTCGCCGGCCCGGATCACCGAGGGATCCCAGGCCGGGCGCGCGAAGACCTCGCGAACCATGCCTTCGAAGAACCCGATTCCCTCCTGCGGATAGGCGGGATCGAAGCTGGGCTGGTCCCAGCGCTCGCAGAACCCGGCGCAGTCATCGAAATAGGGGTGGCCCCGGTAGTCTTCCCGGGCATTGCGGTTTCCGCCCAGATGATGGGCGTAGTAGAGCCGCTGGAAAACGCCGTGGTGCTCGACCACCCAGGTGCACTGCTCGCGCACAAAGGGCTTGAGGATCGCCGCCGCGCAGGCGTCGTGATTGTACGGCGCCAGGGCATCGCCGATGTCGTGCAGCAGGGCCGCGACCACCCAGTCGGCGTCGGCTCCGTCGCGCCAGGCCCGTGTGGCGCTCTGCAGCGAATGGTCGAGGCGGCTGACCTGGTAGCCGGACAACCCGTTGTCGAGTTCGAGCAGCGCCTTCAGCAGCCGCTCGCCGGTCTTCGCGGCGTAGTCGGTCTCGAACCCGGTAAGCAGTTCGTAGTCCTCGCGGTCGCCATCCTTCATGGCGGTGAACTTGACCTTTTCCATCGGTGCCTCCCCAAAAGCTTATGTCGTGCGGGCTTACTTCGGTGCCCGCTTCTGAAGGCCGAGCTTGGCGCGGACTTCCTCGGGCCCCAGGACCCGCGCGCCCATGTTCTCGATGATGGTGACGGCCCGCTCGACCAGCTGGGCGTTGCTGGCCAGCACGCCCTTCTCCAGCCAGAGATTGTCCTCCAGCCCGACGCGCACGTTGCCCCCGCCCAGCACCGCGGCGGCGACATAGGGCATCTGATAGCGCCCGAGGGAGAAGGCCGACCAGGTCCAGTTGGACGGGATGTTGTTGACCATCGCCAGAAGGGTGTTCAGGTCGTTGGGCGCGCCCCAGGGCACGCCCATGCAAAGCTGCACCAGCGCGTCGTCCTTGATGACGCCTTCCTTGACCAGTTCCTTGGCGAACCACAGGTGGCCGGTGTCGAAGGCCTCGATCTCCGGCTTGACGCCCAGCTCCGTCATCATCGCGCCCATGGCCCGCAGCATGCCGGGCGTGTTGGTCATCACGTAGTCGGCCTCGGCGAAGTTCATGGTGCCGCAGTCGAGGGTGGTGATTTCCGGCCGGCACCGGCGCACGTGTTCCATGCGTTCGCTCGCCCCCGCCATGTCCGTTCCCTCGGGGTTCAGCGGCAGCGGCGCTTCGCTGGAGCCGAAGACCAGATCGCCGCCCATTCCCGCCGTCAGGTTCAACACCACGTCGATCTCGGCATCGCGGATGCGTTCTGTGACTTCGCGATAGAGATCGACGTTCCGCCGCGGCGCCCCGGTTTCTGGGTCGCGGACGTGGCAGTGGACGATCGCGGCCCCGGCCTTGGCCGCGTCGATGGCGCTCTCGGCGATCTGCTGCGGCGAGCGCGGGACATGGGGGCTGCGGTCCTGGGTCCCGCCGGAGCCGGTCACGGCGCAGGTGATGAAGACGTCGCGGCTGGGCTGCAGCGTCATGAGGGCCTCCCTTGGATCGGCTTTGAACTTTGGCCCGATGATGACGCCCTTGCAGTTTTATGATTGACGATTTACGAAGAAATATTGATGAAAAGCGAAATCTCCATTTTCGGGCCCTCCGACGACCCCCTGGCGGTGACGCTGCTGCTGCTGCCGGATTCGTCGATGATGTCGCTGGCCTCGACCCTCGATCCGCTGCGGGCGGCGAACCGGGTGGCGCGGCGGCCGCTGTTCTCCTGGCGCATCGTCACCCCCGACGGCGCGCCGGCCACGCTGACCTGCGGCGTGCCCGTGCCCGCCGCGGGGCGGCTGGAGCGCGACCTGGAAGGCGATGCCCTCATCGTCGTCGCCGGCTTCAATCAGGAACGCCACATGGACAAGGACGCCCTGGCCCGGCTGCGCGCGGCGGCCCGGCGCTTCCGCGCCCTGGGCGGCGTCGAGGCCGGGACCTGGCTGCTGGCCCGCGCCGGCCTGCTGGACGGCCACGCGGCGACCACCCACTGGGAGGATCTGGAGGACTTCGCCGCACGCTTTCCCGAAGTGAACCTCGTGCCCGACCGCTTCGTCGTCGACGGGCGCGTCTTCACCGCCGGCGGCGCCTCGCCCGGCTTCGACCTCATGCTGCACCTGATCCGCCGGCGCTTCGGCTATCCCCTGGCCCTGGAGGTGGCGAGCGTCTTCATCTACGACGAGGCCCACGCCGCTACCGACGCCCAGCCGCTGATCTCCCTGGGACGTCTCGCCGGCCACGAGCCGCGGGTCGCCGCGGCCATCCGCCTGATGGAGCAGCACCTCGACGGTCCGCTGACCACCGCGGCCATCGCCCGGCGCCTGAAGATCTCGGTGCGCACGCTGGAACAGCTGTTCAAGCAGGCGCTCGGCATGGGGCCGGGCAGCTATTACCTGCGCCTGCGCCTGCAGGCGGCCCGCCGCCTGCTGCTCGACACCCGGCTGTCCATGCAGGTCATTGCCGTGCGCTGCGGCTTCGGCTCGCACTCGGCCTTCTCGCGGGTCTTCCGCCAGCACTTCGCCATGAGCCCCAGCGCCTACCGCCGGGCCAACGTGTCCTAAAGAAGCTGTTAGTCTGCGGCGCTCTCGACGGGCGGCGGGGCGCCGCTTTCCGGCTTCTTCTTCTTGCGGCTGCCCAGCTCGGAGAGCCGCTGCATGACCACGTAGAAGGCCGGCGTGAAGCAGAGCGACATGATGGTCGCGGCCAGCATGCCGCCGACCACCGCGGTGCCGATGGCCTGGCGGCTGGCCGCGCCTGCGCCGGCGGCGACCACCAGCGGCATGAAGCCGGCGATGGAGGAGATCGCGGTCATGAGGATGGGGCGGAAGCGTAAGCGGGCCGCCGAGACCGCGGCCTCGGGGATCGACTTGCCGGCCTCGTGCTCGGCCTTGGCGAACTCGACGATCAGGATGGCGTTCTTGCTGGCCAGGCCGATCAGCAGGACGATGCCGATCTGGGTGTAGACGTTGTTGTCGAACTGGCGCGCCAGCAGGGCGGCGATGGTGCCCAGGAGGGCCAGGGGCACCACCAGGATGACGGCCGTCGGCATGGCCCAGCTTTCGTACTGGGCGGCCAGCACCAGGAAGACCAGGACGATCGCCAGGGCGAAGACCAGGATAGATTCCGCGCCCACCCGCCTCTCCTGGAAGGAGATGCCGGTCCACTCGAAGCCCATGGAGTTGGGCAGCTTGGTCTCGGCGAGCTGCTCCATGAGATCGAGGGCCTGGCCCGAGGAATAACCCGCCGCCGCCTCACCGGTGATGCTGGCGCTGGGATAGAGGTTGTAGCGCAGCACCGTCTGCGGGCCGAGGGCCTCGTCGACCCGCACCAGGGTGCCCAGCGGCACCATGTCGCCGTTGGCGTTGCGCACCTCCAGGCGACGGATGTCCTCCGGCTCGATGCGGTAGCGGTGGTCGGCCTGCACCTTGACCTGCCAGGTCCGCCCGAACTTGTTGAAGTCGTTCACGTAGGCCGAGCCGAGATAGGTCTGCAGGGCGCCGAAGACTCCGTCGAGGGAAACCTGCAGCGACTTGGCCTTCACGCGGTCGACTTCGGCGAAGAGCTGCGGCACGTCGGCGCGGAAGGTGGAGTTGAGGTTGGAGAGGCCGCTCTGGGCATTGCCGTCGACCAGGATCTCCTGGGTCATGCGCTGCAGTTCCTGCAGGCCCGCGCCGCCCCGGTCCTGCAGCTGCATCTGAAAGCCGCCGGCGACGCCGAGGCCGGGAATGGACGGCGGCGGGAAGGCGAAGATGATGGCTTCCTGAATCTGGCGGAAGGCGCCCTGCAGGCGGCCGAGGATGGCCTGTTGGGTGAGGCTCGGGTCCTGGCGCTCTTCCCAGGGCGTCATGGTGATGAAGACGGTGGCGGCGTTGGAGGCATTGGTGCCGTCGATCATCGAGTAGCCGCCGAGGGCGACCCAGTTCTCGACGCCGGGCATGTCCGTGAGGATGCCGTCGATCCGCTCGAGAACCGCGTTGGTGCGCTCCAGGGAGGCGGCGTTGGGCAACTGCACGGCGGTGATCACGTAGCCCTGATCCTCGACGGGCAGGAAAGCGGTCGGCAGCTTGCCGAACTGCCAGCCGGTGAGCGCAAAGAGCCCGAGGAACAGCACCATGACCAGGGCCGTCACCCGCACCGCCTTCTGCACCATCGCCGAATAGCCGTTCTCCGCCATGGCGAAGACCTTGTCGAACCCGCGGAAGAAAGCGTTCTTCTTTTCCTTGGGCGGGCGCAGCAGCAGGCCGGAAAGGGCGGGGCTCATGGTCAGGGCGTTGATCGAGCTGAAGACCGTGGCCACGGCGATGGTCACCGCGAACTGACGGTACATCTCGCCGGTGATGCCGGGCAGGAAGGCGGCGGGCACGAAGACCGCGAGCAGGACGAGGGTGGTGGCGATGACCGGCCCGGAGACCTCCTTCATCGCCTGGATCGCCGCTTCCCGCGCTTTCATGCCGCGTTCGATGTGGGCGGTCGTTGCCTCCACAACCACGATGGCGTCGTCCACCACGATGCCGATGGCCAGCACCAGCCCGAAGAGCGTCAGCATGTTGAGCGAGAAACCCAGGACGCCCATGACTGCGAAGGTGCCGATCAGCGACACCGGGATGGTGACGGCCGGGACCAGGGTCGCGCGCCAGTCCTGCAGGAAGAGGAACAGCACCAGGAAGACCAGCCCCGCCGCCTGGAAGAGGGTGATGTAGACCTCCTCGATCGATTTCTGGACGAAGATCGTCGTGTCGTAGGGAACCTGGTAGCTCATGCCGGCCGGGAAGCGGCTGCTGATATCCTCCATGGTGGCGCGGACCTGGGCGGCGACGTCCAGGGCGTTGGCGCCGGGCAGCTGGTAGACGGCGACGGCGGCCGAGGGCGCGCCGCTGAGCGCGGCGTTGACGTCGTAGCTCTTGCCGCCCAGCTCGACCCGGGCGATGTCCTTCAGGTAGATGGTGCCGCCGTCTTCGGCATAGCGGATGACGATGTTCTCGAACTGCTGGATGTCGGCCAGACGGCCCAGCACGTTGACCGTGTACTGGAACGATTGGCCGCTCGGCACCGGCGGCTGGCCGATCTGCCCGGCGGCCACCTGCACGTTCTGCTCGCGGATTGCCGAGAGCACGTCCCCGGTCGTCAGGCCGCGCGCCTTGAGGCTCGGCGGGTCGAGCCAGATGCGCATGGAATAATCGCTGGGCGGGAAGATGAAGACCTCGCCGACGCCCGGAATGCGGCTCAGGGTGTCGCGGAGGTTGAGGGTGGCGTAGTTGCTGAGGAAAATCTCGTCGTGCAGCGGGTCCTCAGAGGTCAGCGCGATGAAGAGGATGATGTTGCTGGACTTCTTCTTGGTGCTGACGCCCTGGCGCGTGACCTCTTCCGGCAGGCTGGACTCGGCCAGCGACACCCGGTTCTGCACCAGGATCTGCGCCAGGTCCAGGTCACTGCCCACCTCGAAGCTGACCGTCAGGTTGTAGGAGCCGTCGTTGGCGCTGGTCGAGGACATGTAGATCGTGTTCTCGACGCCGTTGACCTGCTGCTCGATGGGCGCGGCCACGGTTTCCGCCACCACTTCCGCGTTGGCGCCGGGGTAGGCGGCGGAGACCTGCACGGTGGGCGGGGTGATCTGCGGGAACTGCTCGATCGGCAGGGTGCCCAGCGTGACCAGGCCGGCGATGACGATGACGATGGAGATGACCGAGGCGAAGATGGGGCGCTGGATAAAGAACTTGGAGAACATCTGCGCCTTCTCGGGTCAGTTGGGCCGCGTCAGTTGGCTGCTTTGCCGGCCTGCTGGCCCGCCGCGTTGAGGGCCGAGGCCGTTAAGGCCGTCATCTCCGCTTCCTCCGGGTCCACCTTGGCGCCGTGGCGGGCACGCTGGATGCCGTTGACCACCACCTTTTCCCCGGGGGCGAGCCCGCTTTCGACGACGCGCAGGCCGTCGATCAGCTGCCCGGCGACAATGGGGCGCTTTTCGACGACGTTCTCCGCGTTGACCACGTAGACATAGCGGCCGGCCTGGTCCAGGCCGATGGCGCGCTCGGTGACCAGCGGCATGTCCTGGCGCTGCGCAACAGGGATGCGCAGGCGCACGAAGAGACCCGGCAGCAGGACAGGTTGGGGGTCCGCCGGGTTGGCGAAGCGCGCCCGCAGTTCCAGCGTGCCGGTATCGGGGTCAAGGGACGACTCGGCGAAGTCCAGGTCACCCGTGAAGCCGTAGTCCTCCTCGCCGCCGATGGACATTTCGACCCGGAAATCATCGCGTGCCTGCGGCTGGCCCGTGCCGCTCTGGCCGCGCAGGCGTTCCATGACCGTCAGAAGATCACGCTCGTTGATGTCGAAGTAGACGTACATGGGGTCGCCGTCGGTGATGGTGGCCAGGTGAGTCGCTTCCGACTGCCCCACCAGGTTGCCGACATCCACCAGGTTGCGGCCGATGCGCCCTTTGATCGGTGCGCGGATGTCCGTGTATTCCAGATCCAGCTCGGCCTGGCGCACGGCGGCTTCCTTCACCGAGACGTCGGCGGTGGCACTGCCGGCGGCGGCCTCGGCCTCGTCCAGCTTGGCCTGGGAGACGTTGCCGCGCTTGATCAGCTCCGCGGCGCGCGCCAGGGCCTTGTCGGCCTCGATTTTCTGGGCCCTGGCGCTCTGCAGCTGTGCCTTGGCGATCTCCAGGTCGGCGCTGTATTCGCGCTGGTCGATCAGAAACAGAGGGTCGCCCGCCTCGATGAAGGTGCCGGGCGCGAAGGAGATGTTCTCCAGGCTGCCGGGCACGCGGGCGCGCACGTCGACCACGGCGGCGGCCTGGGTGGTGCCGGTGAAATAGAGATAGTCGGTGATCTCCATGACCGCCGGGGTGGCGACGGTCACCTTGGGCGGCGGCGGCTCGACGTAGGTGTTGCCGTCTTCGCAGGCCGAGAGGACGAAAAGCACAGCAAGCGCCAGAGAAAGCCGATTCATAGCCAAGCGAACCCCTTGCCAAGCGATCGTCTGAAGGATGAAGACTACGGTTGCAGGGTAACTTAGGTTAGCGGCCGCTGGCTATCGGCTATTTAGTGTGAATGATTATGGCGTTTTGATTGCGCGGTGCTTTCGTCCCGCCGCGCGGCGCCCCTTGACCTTCCAGTGACTGGAAGCCCTACCTAGAGGCCAGGTGCCGGCATAGGGGGCCGGCTTATGAGGAAAAGGCAGTAGACCATGGTCACCGCAGCCCATCAGCATGACAGTCAGACACAGGGAGAAATGGTGCGCGATCCTGTCTGCGCGATGACGGTGGATCCCGCGGCGGGCAAGCCGACCCACGAGCACGAGGGACACCTCTATCATTTCTGCGCCAGCGGCTGCCGCGACAAGTTCGCCGCCGCGCCGCAGGACTACATCACCGCGGAGGATTTGGTCTGCGGCATGTCGGTGGACCGGGCGAGTGCGCGCCATGTCGCCAAGCACGCGGGCCAGCGCTTCTACTTTTGCTCCTCGCGCTGCCAGGAGAAGTTCGAGTCCGAGCCGGCGACCTACCTGGCCGGCCGGCCGGCGCCGGAGCCCATGCCGGCGGGCACCCAGTACACCTGCCCGATGCACCCGGAGATCGTCCAGGACGGGCCGGGCGACTGCCCGCTGTGCGGCATGGCGCTCGAGCCCATGGGCATTCCCACCGGCGAGGAGGGCCCCAACCCGGAACTGGTGGACTTCACCCGGCGCTTCTGGATCGGCGCCGCCCTGACGCTGCCGGTCCTGGTTCTCGCCATGGCGCCACATTTCGGCCTGCCGCTGCGCGAGACGTTGGGCGAGGGCATTTCCTCCTGGGCCGAGCTGGTCCTCTCGACGCCGGTGGTCCTCTGGGCCGGCTGGCCCTTCTTCCAGCGCGGCTGGAAGTCGGTCGTCAACCGCAGCCTCAACATGTTCACCCTCATCGCCATGGGCGTTGGGGCGGCCTATCTTTTCAGTGTCGTGGCCACCTTGGCGCCGCAGATCTTCCCGGCCGGCTTCCGCGACGCCCAGGGCCACGTCGGTGTCTACTACGAGGCGGCGGCGGTCATCGTGGTGCTGGTGCTGCTGGGCCAGATGCTGGAGCTGCGCGCGCGCGAGCGCACCGGCGGCGCCATCCGTGCCCTGCTCGACCTCGCGGCCAAGACCGCGCGGGTCATCCGCGCCGACGGGCAGGAAGAGGAGATCCCGCTGGAGGAGGTGAAAGCCGGCGACCATCTGCGGGTGCGCCCCGGCGACAAGGTGCCGGTCGACGGTAAGGTGGTCGAAGGCCATTCCTCGATCGACGAGTCCATGCTGACCGGCGAGCCGGTGCCGGTGGAAAAGGCCGTCGGCGACCAGGTGACCGGCGCCACCCTCAACGGCAGCGGCTCCCTGGTCATCGCGGCCGAGCGGGTCGGCGCCGACACGGTGCTCTCGCAGATCGTCGGCATGGTGGCCGAGGCCCAGCGCAGCCGCGCGCCGATCCAGAAGCTGGCCGACCAGGTGGCCGGCGTCTTCGTGCCCGCGGTGGTGGGCGTCGCGGTGCTCGCCTTCGTCGCCTGGTCGATCTGGGGGCCCTCGCCGGCCCTGGCTTACGCCCTGGTCGCCGCGGTCTCGGTGCTGATCATCGCCTGCCCCTGCGCCCTGGGCCTGGCGACGCCCATGTCGATCATGACCGCGACCGGGCGCGGCGCCCAGGCTGGCGTGCTGATCAAGAACGCCGAGGCGCTGGAGCGCTTCGCCAAGGTCGACACCCTGATCGTCGACAAGACCGGCACGCTCACCCTCGGCAAGCCGCAGCTGGTCGCGGTGCTGCCGGGGGAGGGCGTCAGCGAAGACGAGCTGCTGCGCCTCGCCGCCTCGCTGGAGCGCGGCAGCGAGCATCCCCTGGCCGAGGCCATCGTCGCCGGCGCTTCGGAGCGCGGCGTGGCGCTCCCCAAGGCTGAGGATTTCAACGCGCTCACCGGCAAGGGCGTGACCGGCCGGGTCGACGGCAAGGCGGTGGCGCTGGGCAATGTGAAGCTGCTTGCCGAGCTGGGGCTCGACGCGGAGCATGCCGCCGCAGAGGCCGACGCGCGCCGCGACCAGGGCGAGACGGTGATGTTCGTGGT
>MRWG01001850.1_pt1 | contig 12018 bp, 10 predicted proteins | sample 1013341 | NCBI WGS metagenome assembly MRWG01 (sample SAMN06117577, study PRJNA244670) | biofilm metagenome | biome: Water; feature: Cathode Biofilm; material: Biofilm; isolation source: microbial consortium enriched at the cathode of a solar microbial fuel cell | place: USA: District of Columbia ... | reverse complement strand
TCTCTCGATGCCGGCGACCATCTGGTCGACGAAGGCGAAGTCGAGCAGCACGTGTTCTCTGTGACTTCCGGCTGCCTCAAGAGTTACAAACTTTTGCCGGACGGGCGGCGTCAGATCGTCGGTTTCGTTTTTCCGGGCGACTTCCTGGGCCTCGCCAAGTCCGAGCAATATCCGAGCAGCGTCGAAGCGGTTACGGCGGCATCGCTGTGCCGGATGGAACGCCGCGAACTGAAAAAGATGGAGGATTCCATACCCAACCTCGATCGGCGCCTGCATGACATGGCGTCCGAGGCGCTCGCCGAAGTACAGGGTCAGCTCTTGTTGCTCGGCCGCAAGACCGCACAGGAGCGGGTCGCGACCTTCCTACTCATGCTGTCCCGGCGCGCCACCGAGCGCGGCATGGCGGCGAATCCGATCGACATACCCATGAGCCGCGACGACATCGGCGATTTCCTGGGCCTGACCACCGAAACCGTCAGCCGCACGTTCTCCAGGCTTCGCAAGGACAGCCTGATCGGCGGCGACAAGGACCGCAAGATTCAGATTCTCGACAATGAGGGCTTGAGCGACATCGCCGACGGTTTCTAGAACCCTTCCCGGCCGGAAAGCAGCGCTCAATCCCGATTCATTCTGGCGGCGCGCGACCGGATGCGCTCGCGATGCAGGATATACAACCCGCTGGCGCTGACGATCACCGCGCCGGCGACGGTCGCGGCATTCGGCAGGTCGCCGAACATCAGGTAGCCGAACAACACCGCCCACAGCACGTTCCCGTACTTGAAGGGCGACACCAGCGCCGCCTCTCCGAGACGGAACGATTCGATGATCAGATAGTGCGCGATGCCGATCAGCAGCCCGCTGGCGGCCAGATACTTCAGGTGCCGAAACTCGACTGTCACCCAATCGGTGAAGAACCAGGAACCGAATCCGGCGCCGACGACCGCGGTCGTGGTCACGAACAGCACCGCGACACTGGTTTCGTGTGCTGCCATCTTGCGCGTGATCAGATCGCGCATGCCGCCAAGGAACGACGCCATCAGCGGGAACACGGCGAACCACTGGAACGCCGTCGTGCCAGGCTGGACGATGACCAGCACGCCGGCGAATCCGACCAGCACGGCGGCCCAGCGCCGCCAACCGACCACCTCGCCCAGCATCATCGGCGCGAGCACGGTCACGAACAGCGGCCCGGCGAACGAGATGGCGATGGCATCGGCGAGCGGCAGATAGATGAGGCCGGTGACGAAGCAGAAGGAACTACCGACCACGCAAATGCCGCGCAGACCTTGTCCTTTCCAGCTTCTGATCTGCCAGGCCGTGTGGATACCGCCCGCGCGCATGGCGAAAAACACGATCATCACGTAAATAAAAACGCCACGCAGCGCCAGCACCTGCCCCGCCGGAAACTCGGCGGCAAGTGTCTTCACGAGGCCGTCGTTAAGCGTCAGCACGGCGCCCCCGGCAAGGGCGCAAAGGATCGCCTTGCCGGGCGCATCGGTGGCGCGCGCACCGCCCGGCAACCGTGTCGGCGCCGGCGTCGGATCGGTCGGATGGGCAAGCGGATTCTTGCTCATCCGTAGAGCATCGCGACGATGAAGACGGCGGCGGCAATCCCTGCCACGTCGGCGCTCAGCGCCGGAATCAGGGCGTATCTGAGGCGGCGGATTTGCACCGCACCGAAGTAAACGGCGATGACGTAGAACGTGGTTTCCGTCGATCCCTGGAAGGTCGAAACCAGATAGCCCGTGTAGCTGTCCGGACCGATTGCCGGATCGTTGATGATCGACGCCAGGATACCGTATGCGCCGGAGCCCGAGAGCGGCCGCAGGAGCGCCATCGGCAGCGCGTCCGGCGGCAGGCCGACGAGCTCCGTGACGGCGCCCAGCGGCGTGATCAGCAATTCCAGCGCGCCCGAGTTCCGGAACATCGACACCGCCACCAGGATCGCCACCAGGTAGGGAATAATCCTGAGCGCCACGTTGAAGCCGTCCTTGGCGCCTTCGATGAAGCATTCGTAGACCGGCACCTTCTTCCAGACGCCGAGCGCAAGAAACCCGACCATCAGCCCCGGCACGATCCAGGGCGCAAAGGCGCGCCCGTAAAATACGGTCAGCGGCACCAGCGCCAGCACGAACGACAAAACGATTGCCGACACCCAGATTGGATAGCCCTCGGCAGGCGGTGGCGGCAGGTCATCTTCCTGTGCCTCGGCGGCGGGCGCGTCGTCGGCGCTGATGGCCGGGGGTGCGCTGGCGGCGAACATCCGCGCGCAGAACTTGGCGCTGATGATGGCAACGGTGGTCGAAACAAGTGTCGCGAACAATGTCGTCGGCACAATCCCGGCCGGGTCCGCCGACCCTGCCGCCGCACGCAAGGCGATCACACCGGTGGGCAGGAGCGTGATGCTCGACGTGTTGATGGCGAGAAACAGGATCATGGCATCGGTCGCCTTACCCTTCTCGCCGTTGAGGGTATCGAGATGTTCCATCGCGCGGATGCCGAACGGCGTCGCCGCATTACCGAGCCCGAGCACATTCGCCGACAGGTTCATGATGATCGCACCCATGGCCGGATGGTCCGCCGGCACCGCGGGGAAAAGCCGGACCATCAGCGGCTGCAGCGTGCGCGCGACGACGATCAGCAGCCCGGCGCGCTCCGCGACCTTCATCAGGCCGAGGAACAGCGCCATCACGCCGACCAGACCGATCGCAAGCGTGACGGCGTCGCCGGCGGTGTCGATCATCGATTTGCCGAGTGCCGCCATCGGCGTATCGACGTCGCTGCCCTCAGGCGGCATAAACGTCACCTGCCGGTATGCGGCAACGACGAAGGCGATTGCGACGATGGCAAAGAAGATGCCGTTCAAGAAGGTATTCCGTAATTCGATCCCGCCGGGCCCCAGCGATTGATGAGACCCGCTCCCGAGATCATCGTCGCGTAAACGTAGAACGGTGGCAATGTCCGATCATGTGGCCGGATCCTTGATGAGGTCCGGGCGGTCCGTGAAAACCGCGGATACGCCCCATTGCCTGAGCGTTTCAGCCCGCACCGGATCGTTGACCGTAAAGACGCGGAGATGGAGCCCGGCCGCAATCACCTGCGCCGCCAACGTCTCCGTCATCTGCCGATTCGATGCATGCACGGCACGGCAGCCGAGCTCCGCCGCGATCCGCTTCCAGTCCTTGGGCAAGCCATGAAAGAGGATCGCGCGCTCCGTATCCGGCAACATGTCCCGCGTCACCGCCATGGCGTCCCGGTCGAAGCTGGAAATGACGGGATCCGGCACGCTCTCCGGCCAGGTTTCCGCAATCGCATTGCAGACGGCTTCGGCCGTCGCCCGCGCCTCCCCGGGATTCGGTTTGATCTCGACATTGGCGCCCAGGCCTTCCGCCGCCAAGGTCTGGATCGCTTCGTCGAATGTCGGCACACGCGCACCCGCGAACGACGCCCCGAACCATGCGCCGGCTTCGAGCTTGCGAATCCGCTCGAAGGGACAATCCTTGACTGGGCCCTTGCCGCTCGTTGTCCGGTTCAGCGTGTCGTCATGGAACAGGATCGGAATGCCGTCACCAGTCAGTTTGACATCGAACTCGACCCATTTCGCGCCCTCCATCCGCGCCCGGCGCAAACTGATCAGCGTATTCTCGGGCGCGAGCCCGGCCGCACCGCGGTGCCCGATCACGAATGGCACGTTCGGTTCAAGAGAAGTCATCCGCGAGGCCCCCGCCCCTCAGCACATAATTCGATTGATTCAGGTTGCCCCGGACGCGGCAACCTATCAACCTATGTTATGTCAGGGAGTTAAGGACACGGGAGGACGAATATAATGTCCGACAAGACCCTCGATCAGCGGGCACTCGAATACCACCGTCAGGCACCGGCCGGAAAGCTGCAAATCCAGCCCACCAAGCCGCTGGCGACGCAACGTGACCTGGCCCTTGCCTATTCACCGGGGGTTGCCGCCGCGTGCAACGCGATCGTCGACGATCCCATGCAGTCCTACGAACTCACCAACCGCGGCAATTTGGTGGCCGTGATCACCAACGGCACCGCCGTGCTCGGCCTCGGCCCCATCGGCGCCGAGGCGTCGAAGCCGGTCATGGAAGGCAAGGCGGTACTGTTCAAGAAATTCGCCAATATCGACTGTTACGACATCGAGGTGAACGAACTCGACCCGCAGAAACTGGTCGACATCATCGCGCCGCTGGAACCGACGTTCGGCGCCATCAACCTGGAAGACATCCGCTCGCCGGAATGCTTCATCGTCGAGCAGGAACTCCGCAAGCGCATGAACATTCCGGTGTTCCACGACGACCAGCACGGCACCGCCATCGTCTGCGCCGCCGCGATCCTCAACGGCCTCAGGTTGCAGAACAAGAATTTCAAGGACATCAAGCTCGTCTCCACCGGCGGCGGCGCCGCCGGGATCGCGTGTCTGGATCTGCTGGTCTCGATGGGCGTCAAACGCGAGAACATCTGGCTCGTCGATCATGTCGGTCTCGTCTACGCGGGGCGCACGGACGAGATGAACGACCGCAAGGCGAACTATGCGCAGAAGACCGATCTTCGGAGCCTCGACGACGTCATAGAGGGCGCGGACGTGTTTCTCGGTCTTTCGGCGGCGGGCATTCTCTCGCCCGAGATGGTCAAGAAGATGGACGAACACCCGTTCATCCTGGCGCTCGCCAATCCGAACCCGGAAATCGATCCGGATACCGCCAAGAAAGCCAATCCGAACGTGATGATGGCAACCGGCCGGTCGGACTACCCGAACCAGGTCAACAACGTGCTCTGTTTCCCGTTCATCTTCCGGGGCGCGCTGGATTGCGGCGCCACCGACGTCAACGAGGAAATGAAGCAGGCGGCCGTCAAGGCGATCGCCGATCTCGCCATGGCCGAAAGCTCAGAGCGCGTCGCCGACGCCTACGCCGGGGAGCGGCTGGTTTTCGGCCCGGAATACCTGATCCCGAAGCCCTTCGACCCGCGGCTGATTTCGGAGATCGCCCCCGCGGTCGCAAAGGCGGCGATGGATACCGGCGTCGCCACACGGCCGATCGAGGATTTCGACGCCTATCGCGAAAAACTCGCCGGGTTCGTGTTCCGCTCCGGCATGCTGATGAAACCGATCCTCGACAGCGCCCGGCAGGACCCGAAGCGAATTGTCTTTGCCGAGGGCGAGGACGAACGCGTGCTGCGCGCCGTCCAGGCACTGATCGACGACCGCCTGGCGCGGCCGCATCTGGTCGGTCGGCCGGACGTCATCGCCAAGCGCATCGAACGGCTGGGACTGCGCATCCAGCCGGACGTCCATTTCGGCATCACCAACCCGCTCGACGATCCGCGCTACGACGAGTACTGGAGCCAGTATCACGAGCTGGTCGACCGCAAGGGCGTCACCATCGACGAGGCCAAGACCATCATTCGCACCAACACCACCGCGATTGCCGCGATGGCGCTGAGGCGCGGCGAAGCCGACGCGATGATCTGCGGCACCTACGGCCAGTATGAATGGCACCTGAAGTACGTGCTGGATGTCATCGGCAAGGCCGAGGGCGCGAAAGACGTCAGCGCCCTCAGCGCCCTGATCCTCAACAAAGGGACATATTTCCTTTGCGACACCCACGTCACCGCGGATCCGATGCCCGAGGAAATCGCCGAAATGACGGAACTCGGCGCGGAAACCGTAAAGCGTTTCGGCATGACGCCGAAGGTGGCGCTGCTGTCGCATTCCAATTTCGGCTCGTCGAACAGCGCCTCCGCGCAGAAGATGCGCGACGCCATGGCGATCCTGATGAAACGGGACCTCGATTTCGAGGTCGAAGGCGAAATGAAGGGCGACAGCGCCCTCGACGAGGAACTCCGGAAACGCATCTTCCCGCGTGCGCGCCTGAACGGCGCCGCCAACATGCTGGTGTTTCCCAATATCGACGCCGCCAATACCGCGTTCAACCTGCTGAAAATGCTGGGAGACGGCCTTTCCGTCGGTCCCATTCTCGTGGGCGCGGCGCAACCGGCGCATATCCTGTCGCCGGCGGTCACGTCGCGCGGCATCTACAACATGAGCGCCGTCGCCGTCCTCGACGCCCAGAATGCGGAAAAATCCTGAACCGGCCACGATCGTTAACGATTCAATAAAATGTATGTGGTCTAAGCAAGGCAGACGAAATATAGTGGATCCTGCCGGATTCGCAGGGGTTCCTGGTTTTTTCGGCACCTTGGGCATGAAGCGCCGAAGCATCGTTGGCGCGTTGGGACGGGATAGCGATGCAACGACCAGTTTTTTGCCGTAGCCGGTTGCTGCCTGCGGTATCGCATGCAACATTTGCGTTCAGGGAAATGAGAGACTTGAACGCGGCGGTCAAGACGGCAGAGAACAGGCTGCGGGCGTCAGGTTGCGGGGTTTGACGGGAAATATGCGGCGTATCACCGCAATTGTTCTTATGGCGATGCTTGTTCTTGCAAGCGCCGACACCGTGCGCGCAGCGGCGTCGGATGACGCGCAAAAATTCCGCAACCCGATCGAATGGCTGCTAAACGACATCGGCAGGATGTTCTCAGGCGCCGTGTCGGAGATCACACAGAAATCCGAACCCGAACGGACAAAAGCAGTCGCAAAATCGACCGATGCCGCACCGGCCGGGATTCTGGCTAAACCGGTGCCGGTGCGGGACACGGACACAGCGGCCGAAACCGAACGAACGGACGCCCGCGAGGCCATCGAAGACAAGAACTTCCGTAATCCGATCACATGGCTTTTCAGCGACCTCGCGCGGATCTTTCAGCCCGACCTGGAGATCGAACAGACCCCCGCTCCGGTCGCCGAGCCGAAGCTGCCGGACAACAGTTCAACGGAACGCGCGGCGGTTGCCGCTGCAACGGAACCCACCGCCCCCAAATCTCCCGAGATAGCCGCAGAGACCGAAGCCGCACAGGGCATACCCGCGGACAAGGCCGCCGCCGACCGGCCGTCGAACCCGATTACCTGGCTGTTCCGCGACCTGGCGCGCCTGTTCGCGCCTACGACCGATGACACCGAAGTGGCCGTGGCCGCGCCGGCGGTCGAACCGGCCCCCGGAGAACTCGCGCGCGACACGCAGGACGCGCAGAATGCAGAGCCACAGAGTTCCGTCATGACCGCATCGGCGGAAGCGGTCCAGGTGGCCCCCTGGGTGCCGCATCCGGAGAAGAATCCGTTCGACCCGAACGAGAGCCTGTTCGCGAGCAACGGCGTACCGATGCTGCCGGCGCCGGCCGCCAGCGCCGAACCCGAAACCGCGCTATCCTCGGTTCAAACGGCAGAGGTGGCGGAAGTGCACGAGCAGCCCGAAATCCGCAAGCGCGCGCCCTACCGCCCGGAACGCCGCAATCGCGCTGCCCTTGGTCAGGAGCACAAGACCGTGACGCCGGATCCGGGCGGCGTTTCGCTCGTCGACCGCGTTCTTGAAGGCATATTCGGGATCGACGAACCGGTGGATGCGGAGGAGACCGTCGCCAACAAGGTCTCGGACCGGATCGTGCCGGAGGAAAGCCTCGATCTCGGCTACACGTCGCCGGATGCACACATCTCCGACCACGAGACCACGCGCCTCGAGGACGGACCGATCACTCAGCTCGATCTCTACATGGGCAAGGACAGCGCCATCGGCACGCCCTATGACGCTGCTGCCTTCAAGACCGACAGTTGCGTCGAGCGGGCGCTGCACGGCAGCGTGTTCTGCCTCAAGAGTTTGAACTGGCCTGCGCATATCGCATCGAGCTTCGCCGCCGACACCGCTTTCCTGCTGCCCGGCGAGGGGGTCGTTCGCTACGAGAACGGCACCGCAAGCCGCGTCTACGCGGTCTTCAAGGCGCAGGACTTCGCGGAGGTCGTCAAATTCATGCAGCAGCGATTCGGCCCGCCGCAGGAACGCGAGATCGGCTGGATGCATATGCTGGAAGCGCCCAAACTTCCCAACACCACGTTCCGCTGGCAAGCCTTCAGCGCCGACCGCCGCGACGCCATCGTCCTCGAGGTGCGCAATTACGACGACCTGCGCCGGTCATTCGCCGACATGGAACACGGCATGGTGCGGCTCTACCGGGTTGGCTCGCGACCGATCTTCAAGCATATCTCGACCATGGACCTGATGTTGATGCAGCGCCGCCGCGTCGCCCACGCACCGGTCGAGGTCAACACGCCGCCGAAGCAGCAATGACCGGGGCCGGCTTGCTCGCCACATGATCCAGGTCGGCTTCCAGCTCGTTTCCATCGATCCGGCCCCGTTCCGGGGACTGGGCCGCGACGGCATCGGTGAAATTCCGGTCAAGGACAGCGGCACCCTCGCCGACGCCATGCAGATGATCGGCATGGACCCAGGGCTCGGTTTCATGACGCTGGTCAACGGCGATCCCGTGTCACCGGAGAACCGGGCCAAGAAGCAACTCAGCGACGGAGACCAGGTGGTCGTCTTCCCACCGATCGAGGGCGGATAAAAAAAAGGGACGTGATGCGAACACCACGCCCGAGTTTACTTAGGGAAGATTCCTAATATATGCCCGTGAGGCCTACCCGGCCAGTGCCTCTTTTGGCGGAACGTAATCGTAGCCGAGATCGTTGGCGACTGCCTGTTCGGTGACCTTGCCGGAAATCACGTTCAACCCGTTCAGGAAGTGCTCGCTCGACATCAGCGCGTCCTTATAGCCCAGGTCCGCCAGCATCAGCGTATAGGGCAGCGTCGCGTTGTTGAGCGCGTGCGTCGACGTGCGCGGCACGGCGCCCGGCATGTTGGCGACGCAGTAGTGCACCACATCGTCGATGACGAACGTCGGCTCCGCGTGGGTCGTCGGCTTCGAGGTTTCGAAGCACCCGCCCTGGTCGATGGCGACATCGACAAGTACCGACCCCTGTTTCATGCCGGTCACCATGTCGGCGGTCACCAGCTTCGGCGCCGCGGCGCCCTTGACCAGCACCGCGCCGATCACGAGATCCGCGCCCAGCACGTGCTGCTCCAGCGCCGCCTTGGTCGAATAGATGGTATTGAGGACCGGACCGAACCGTTCAGCAAGATGGTTCAGAACATCCAGGTTACGGTCCAGCACGGTCACGTCGGCGCCCATGCCGATCGCCATCTGGATCGCGTTCTCGCCGACCACGCCGCCGCCGATCACGACGACCCGCGCCGCCGCCACACCCGGCACGCCGCCGATCAGGATGCCTTCGCCGCCCTGCGCCCGCTCGAGACAATGCGCGCCCGCCTGGATCGACATACGGCCCGCGACCTGCGACATGGGCGCCAGCAGCGGCAATCGTCCGTGAACGTCGGTGACGGTTTCGTAAGCGATGCAGATGGCGCCGCTGTCCACCAGGTCCCTGGTCTGTTCGGGATCCGGCGCCAGATGCAGATACGTGAACAGAATCTGGCCCTCGCGCAGCATCTTGCGCTCGACCGGCTGCGGCTCCTTCACCTTCACGACCATATCAGCCTTGGCGAAGATGTCCTTGGCGCTGCCGACGATCTCGGCGCCCTGGGCGGCGTAGTCGTCGTCGCCACGGCCGATGCCGGCGCCACACTTCGTTTCGACGATTACCTTGTGACCGTGCTCGACCAGTTCGCGCACGCTGGTCGGCGTCAGGCCGACCCGAAATTCGTTGTTCTTGATCTCTTTGGGAACCCCGACAAGCAACCCCGTATCCTCCCCTTGCCGATCGCATGTTATTTACGGTGGACGATTGTAAATTTTCCGGAATTATACGCCCGAACGCGACTGAGAGTCCTTGCAAAGATGCGAGTTATAGAGTGCATTTTTGAAATTAATTATTTATATTCATAAATTCTTCGAATATTATTCGATATATGCTGGATTCCATCGATCATTCCATCATTTCAGCGCTACAGGACGATGGGCGCATTTCGAACGTGCAACTGGCCGACAAGATCGGCCTTTCGCCGTCCGCATGTTTGCGCCGGGTGCAAATTCTCGAGGACCGGGGAATCATCACCGGCTACGCGGCGATGATCGACGCCGCGGCGCTCGGCCGCTCGACGCACATCATCGTCGCCATTACACTGGACCGGCAAAGCGAGGATTACCTGAGCGCGTTCGAGCGCGCCGTCGCCGACTGCCCCGACGTTATGGAGTGCTACCTGATGGCCGGCGAAGCGGATTACGTACTGCGGCTTCAGGCCCGCGATGCCGCCGACTACGAACGCATCCACAAGGAACATCTGTCGCGCCTGCCGGGCGTCGCCCGCATTCAATCCAGTTTCGCGCTCCGGCAGGTGGTACGGCGAAACGGCGTGCACCTGGATGCGCACTGATTCGTGAACGATTGCCGCTGGCACTCGAACCCGGAATCACCATATCCTCCACAGGCAACGGAAGGAGTGCGCACCATGTTCGGCCTGTTTCAGAAACCCACCGACATCCCCAAGCGCGCCGAGGCCCTGCCCGGCCGTGACGAACCGATCCCGACCGCGAGCCATCACGCGGTCAACGGCAACCCGCTGAAACCGCCGTTCCCGGAAGGCCTGGAAACGGCGATGTTCGGCCTTGGATGCTTCTGGGGCGCCGAGCGTATCTTCTGGCAGTTGCCTGGCGTTTACGTCACCGCCGTCGGGTACGCCGCCGGGCTGACGCCGAACCCGACTTACGAGGAAGTCTGCACCGGCCGCACCGGCCACAATGAGGTGGTGTTCGTGGTCTACGATCCGTCCAAGGTTGCGTTCCGCCAACTCTGCCAGACGTTCTGGGAATCCCATAATCCAACGCAGGGGATGCGCCAGGGCAACGACGTCGGCACGCAGTATCGCTCAGGCATCTACGTCGATAACGACGACCAGCGGGCGATCGCCGAGGAAACCAAGAAGGCCTATCAGAAGGCGCTGAAACAGTACAAATACCCGGCGATCACGACGGAGATCGTCGACGCGCCCGAGTTCTATTACGCCGAGGACTATCACCAGCAGTACCTGCACAAGAACCCGCACGGCTACTGCGGGCTCGGCGGCACCGGGGTGCGGTGCGGCTAGACGCGATTGGCGCTCGACGGCAGATCATTCAGCTTCATCATCGTCTCCGTTTCCAACACGCCCGGATCGTCCAGCCAGTCGGAAAAGAACCCAAGCGCATCGTCGCCCCAGAACACCTGACCGCCGGCGACGAAACTCGGCACACCAAATACATTTTCAGCTAGTGCCTGTTCGCCATTTTCGATCAGGCCTTTCTTTACCGCCGGGTCCGAGATCAGTTCGTCGCCATTGTCGATGCCGCAGACCGCCTGGATCGCACGCCATCCATCGTCGCTGTCCGGCAAATACCCCTCGCCCCAGATGGCGTGAAAGACCTTGCCGACGGTATCTTCGGTCGCCCCCAGGGCCACGCAAAGCCTGAGCGCGCGGATCGGGTTGAACGGATGCGCGTCCGGAAACTTGAACGGCACACCGCGCTTCGCCGCCATCCACGTCACCATGCGGTACGTGAACAGCCGCTTCGCCGGAATCTCCGCCGGCCCCTTCTGGCCGTTGGCGTTCAGAAGACCGGCGAACAGCACGGGCTTCAATGACAGGTCGCACCTGTCCGCGACCTCGCCCAGCCGCAGGAACTGCAGGTAGCTGAACGGTGAAATAACGTCGAAATACCAGTGCGCGTGCATGGTCTGCATTCTCCCCTTCCTCGACACCGGAGACATCCCACCGATGTTCGACTATGGTGCAGACATGTTCGTGCTTGTCCATGGGGCCTATCACGGGGGGTGGTGCTGGGAACCGCTGATCGCGCGGTTGAAGGACCGCGGTCACGACGCGGTCGCGCCCGACCTGCCGGGCCACGCATCCAAGGACGGCTGGATCGGTCAACAGGAAATGTCCAGTTATATCAGTGCGATGATCGAGGTCATCGATTCCCTCGACACGCCGCCGGTGCTCGTCGGTCATTCCATGAGCGGCGCCGTCGCCGCCGGCGTCGCCGAGCAATGTCCGGACAAGCTGGAAAAGGTCATTTTCCTCGCCGCCTATATTCCGGCGGACGGGGAATCCGTCG
>MRWG01001849.1_pt1 | contig 12025 bp, 10 predicted proteins | sample 1013341 | NCBI WGS metagenome assembly MRWG01 (sample SAMN06117577, study PRJNA244670) | biofilm metagenome | biome: Water; feature: Cathode Biofilm; material: Biofilm; isolation source: microbial consortium enriched at the cathode of a solar microbial fuel cell | place: USA: District of Columbia ... | reverse complement strand
CGCCACGGCCCCGTCCGAGCCCTCCCCCGTTACGCGCCAGGCCAGCGTCGAATCACGCGTGCTCCGGGAACAGGCGATCGAGCACCCGCTCGTCAAGGACGCGCTCGAGCTGCTGGGCGGGAAGATCATCCGCGTGGAACTCAAGAGCGAGCTGCCCAGCGAGGGCGGGGCCTCAACCGAGCCCGGAACGTGAGTGACGGGCCTCCGTGTCGTGATTGGGCAATGGTGAGTAGGCAATAGGCAATGGGATGAGGATGCCAACCCATTGCCCATTGCCCATTGCCCATTGCCCCCGTGCTGGCGCCGGGCCCGTCACTGACGTTCCGGGCTAGTGTTGGGGAACGACCCTTTCAGGAGCCTCCAATGTTCGATTCCCTCAAGTCCATGGGCGCGGTCGCGAACCTGCTCAAGAACAAGGACCAGATCGCCGCCGCCGGGCAGCGCGTCCAGGAACGGATGGAGGCCCTGCGCGTCACCGGGGAATCCGGCGGGGGCGCGGTCCGCGCGATCGTCACCGGGAAGATGCGCGTCGAGTCGATCCACATCGAGCCCGCGGCGGCGCAGGGCTTCGCCGCCGATGAGGACAGCCGCCTGATGGCCCAGGCCCTGATCACGCACGCGGTCAACGACGGGCTGATCAAGGCGCAGGAGGCGGCCCAGGCGGCGATCGCGACCGAGGCCGAGGCCCTGGGCGTGCCCGAGATCGCCGACAAGCTCCAGGGCGGGCTCGGCGGACTGCTCACGTGATCGACGCCCGCGATCTGGCGCCCGTCACGCCCATCGAGGGCGAGATCACCATCGTGATCAGCCCGGCGCCGACGGACATCCCGCCAGCGCTCGCCGACGCGACCGAGCGGCGCTGGGCGGAGCTGCTCGCGGACAACCCGAGACTCCACGACGGCTCGATCCTCGCGATCGAACGCTTCGACCCCGCAACCAACACCATCCGGGCGCGCCGCGACGGGTACAAGCGCCTGGCCGTGCAGCCGCAGGCGCCGACCGACGTCCGCCTCCTGAGCGTGACGGGCATGATCACGGCACTCGACGAACGCGAACGCCCGTGCGTGCTGCTCGGGCGGCGTTCAACCCAGACCCGCCTCCACGGCGGGCTCTGGGAGCTGGCCCCCGCGGGCGGCATCGACGCCCCGAAACCGGGCGTCTCGACGATCGGCGCCGACGCGGTTCGCGCTCAGTTGCAGACCGAACTCCGCGAGGAACTCGGGCTGGACCTCGACGTCTCCCTCGCCCGCCCGATCGCGCTCGTCGTGGAGGGGCCGGGGTGCTCGGTGGACATCGTGATGCGCCTGGACACGGGCGTGCCCATCACCGCGCTCGACATGAACACCGACTCGTGGGAGTACACCGGCGCCCGGTGGGTCGCCATCGAGCAGGCGTCCGAGTTCGCGAGCCGGCACGCGGCTGAGCTGATCCCCTCGACGCACAACATGCTGCGAGCGATCGACTAGCCCCGAACGTCAGCCCGCTCAGGCGTCCGGCGCTTCACCCACGCTGGGCTTCGTCCACTCGATATCGCGGTCCTTGTGCAGCACGCCCGCCGCCTGCTTGATGCAGCGCCGGCAGATCACCGCCTCTTCAAACATCGGTGACCGCCAGTGCGGGTCCGCCCGCTCCTCGCGGCACATGATGCACTGCTCCTCGGGCGACGCGGGGGAGCCCACCTTGTGCAGCACCAGCTCCGCGTAAGCCACGGTCAGGCAGTCGCCACAGACGCACGCGCCCCGGTGCCCCTCCACCATCGCCCGCTCCAGCGTCCAGGGCTTGTGGCAGAAGTCGCAGAGGATGTCCTCCATCGACGCGTTCTCGGGATCGATGCCCTCGCGCTGCATCTACGCCCCCGCCACTTCCGCTGCGCCCTCGGGCTTGGTCTCGATCTGGGCCGAGGCCTTCGGCGGCAGCGCGCCCTCGCGCATCAGCCCCCCCCAGAGGTCGTCGTAGTCCCACCCCAGCCCGGGCAGGTTCCCCGGCTTGACCGTCTTGCGGCGTACATGCCACGCGGCCCGGAGCTGGGCCATCTTGGTGAAGATCGGCCCCCGGAACCGCGCGTACCGCCCGAACCTGAGGCCGCGCGCCTGGTGGACGCGCACGATCTCACGCATCCCGATGGTCTCGAGCTGCTGGACGGTCTTGGAGACGTCGTGCATGCGGAAGGCGCCGAGGAACCGGTCCACCCGCTCCATCCGCCCGTGCTCCATGAAGCGTGAGAACAGGTCGTAGTCGAGAGCGAAACGGAAGGAGTCGTCCACCGGCCCGGCCTTCTCGTACAGGCTCCGGCGCCAGAAGCACGTCTCCTGCGGGATCAGGTCCCAGTGGCTCATCAGCCAGTCGTCGTGCTCCCCGAGCACCCAGTACCCGATCGTGCGGTCGTTCGCGTCGATGATCACCCGGTGGGAGTAGATCGCGTCCACGCCCGGGTTCCTCTCGAAGTAGTCGGCGACAAAGTCCAGCGCGCCCGGGGCGAGGACATCGTCGGAGTTGAGCCAGGCCATGATCTCGCCCGACGTGCGCTCGAACCCGCGCTTCACCGCGTCGGACTGCCCCCCGTCCGGCGCCGACTCATAGTGCGCCAGCCGATCCCGGTACCCTTCGAGCACCTCCTGCGACCCGTCGTCCGAGCCCCCGTCCATCACGACGTACTCCAGGTTCGCGTACCGCTGCAGCAGCACCGAACGCACCGTCCGCCCGACGTACTCCGCCTGGTTGTACGAGGGGGTCACGATCGAGATGGTCGGCTTCCTGCTCATGCCTTCCTGTACACCGCGAAGAGGTAGTCACCCTTCCCACGCCAGTTCCACAGCAACCGGCTCCACGCCGAGACGCTCCGGGCCGTGCGCATCGTCTTCGGGTCCGGGTGCCAGGTGTGCGGCGCCGAGCCCGCGACCCCCAACTCGTTCACCTTCACCGAGTACCCGCTCCAGAACGAGTTCGAGTGCGTCCGCACCCGCACCGGCTTCAACCCGCACACCCGCCCGAGTTCCTTCATCGACTCGATCCCGAACAGCACGCGGTGGTACGGCACGTGCCAGTGCGACCACGTCGGGCCGAACATCCGCGCCTGGGCGCTGTCCAGGTTCGGCGTCGAGAGCACGAGCAGCCCCCCCGGACGCAGCAGCTGCGTCAGACGACGCACCACCATCGCCGGATCGTTCACGTGCTCGATCACCTGCCCGAGGAAGATCACGTCGAAGCGTTCGTGCTCGGGGATCACCGCCCCGGCGTCCTCAACGAACGCCTCGTGGACGGTGTGCCCCTTGGCCCGGGCCTTCTCGACCGCCAGCGCGTTGGGCTCGAGCCCGGTGAGCCTCCACGCCGTCTGTTCACGCAGCTCGTCGAGCACCTCCCCCTCGAAACACCCGGCGTCCAGGAACCGGACCGACGCGTCGTCCGCCCGCACCCGTCCGCCCAGCGCCCCCTTCAGGTCGCGCCACGTGATCTGCCCCCACGTCCCCGTCTCCGCCCGGTGGTTGATCACCTGTTGCAGGCGGAAGGGCATCTCCAGCTTGCGCACAATGCGCCCGAGCAGCCACCGCTTGTCGTACCACCCCCGGTACGGGCTGATCAGATCCGCCGGGGGATGGATCGGCTCACCCGGCGTCCCCGAGTAGTACTTCTCGTACAGCTCGTTGAGCTGCTCACCCTCGAGCCGCGGCCAGGTCACCGCGACCTTCGACTCGTCGTTGTAGTACACGCTGCTCACCAGCGGACACTCGAACCGCGTGTCGCGCGACGTGAAGAGCAGCCGGTCCATCGGACGCCCCGTGATCGGGCAGACCGGGGGCGCCGAGGCGGGGTCGGCGCCCTCCCCGGGCGCCGGCGGGCCCGCGAAGCAGACCGGGTAGAAGAACCGGGGGCGTGCGAACACCCGCGACCACGCGTTGACCAGGCGATTCCAGACTCCCCCCGGCACACGCCGCGCCCACCCGATCAGGCGCATCCGTGCCCTGAACCGGGCCTGCGACTCACGCTGCTCGGCGTGATACGCGTCCATGTCCGTCGAGAGCTGCCCCGCCCGGATGCGAAAGCTCGAGACATGCCCCGCCGCCCGGTCGAACCGGAAGTGACGCGAGAGACGCAGCCAGAGGTCGTAATCCCCCGCCAGACGCATGCTCCGGTCCACGCCCCCAATCTGGCGGTACGCGTTCTTCCGGAACGCCACCCCGTCCTGGAAGAGGATGTGCCCCCGGAGCAGGCTCCACATGTCCACCCGCGCCGGCTGGGCCGCGTTGGGAAACCGCCAGGGGCCGATCGTGATCGTGTCTTCCCGGTAGCAGACGTGCGACCTCGGGTGATCGCGGAAGTGCTCCCCGACGCGCTGCAGACCCTTGGGCTCGAGCACGTCGTCCGCGTTGAGGTACATGAAGACCTCACCCGTCCCCTTGTCGAAGCCCTTCCCGATCGCGTCGTACATCCCCTCGTCCGGCTCGGAGATGATGATGTCGATCCGGTCCTCGTACTCACGGACGATCTCCATCGTCCCGTCGGTCGAGGCGCCGTCCACGAGGATGTACTGAAGGTTCGGGTACCCCTGGGCGAGCACGCTCTCGATCGTCTCGCGGATGGTCTCCTCCGCGTTGTAGCAGGGCGTCACGAGCGTGATGGAAGGGAGCGGGCCGCCCCGCTTCTCACGGGCCACGCGGGCGATGACCCCGTCCACCACCTTCCGGGCCAGCTCCTTGGCGACCGGACGCACCCCCCGGTCCTTGTACGCCTGGAACTTCCGCTCGGTCTCCTGGTGAACCCGGAGCAGGTCGTAATGGGCCCGGCGTTCCTTCTCCGCCTCGTCCCGCTGCTCCTCGAAACGCGCCATCCACTCGTCGCGCTGCGTCTCGAGCGTCTGCGCATGCCCCCGCATCCCCTCGTACCGGCGCTCCGCCTCGTCGAGGTGATACCGCAGCGAGGGGGGCAGATCCGCGCCGATGTCCGACCCGCTGTCCACGCGCGACCAGCGCTCCTCCAACTCACGCACCGCGCGGTCCCGACGCTCGAGCGTCGCCTCCTCCTCCGGCTCCTCGATCCCACGCTCACGCAACGCCTCCACGCTCGACGCGTACCCCATCGAACGCAACGCCCCCGCCCCCACCGCCTCGTACACCGAGCCGAGCTGCTCCGGCGTGAGCGATCGCAACCCCGCCCCCACGCTCGCGCGATGAACCCCCGCTGTCTCCAGGATCTTCTTGTCACCCACCGACGCGTTCTTGAGTTCGAGCAGCGAGTCCGCGGGGAGCTGCGGCGTGGAGACCGCCTTCAGGCCGAGGAACGCGTAGACCCGCGAGAGCGCCCGCTCCGGACGCTCCACCAGATCCTCGTACCGCAGCGCGTGCACCCGGTCCGCGTGCTCGCCGGCGAACCTCTCAAGCGTCGGCAGCCCCACCAGCAAATCCAGCGACGCCGGGTCCCCCGGGTCACTCTGCGCCTTCCCCGCCAGATCGATCCCCCACGTCTTCTGGTACGACGCGGCGACATCGAACGGGTCCCGCTGCAGCCACAGGTACTTCGCCTTCGGGAACAGCCGGTCGATGAACGGCAGCACGTGGTAGTAGCGCGGCGTCTTGTCCACCATCACCGAACCACCCGACTTCTTCAGCCGGTGGTTATACAGGTCCGCCGCGAACCGACGCAGCGCCGGCGTCGGCGCCCCGCCCCCCGTGAAGTCCCGAAACGCCCGCCCGATCACCTGCGCGTCCGCCGGGTGGCTCGGGTTGGTCGTCCCCAGCGATTCGAGCGCCAGCATCACCCACGGCTCGGGCGGGCAGCAGATCTCCTCGTGGGCCGCGAGCAGCGCGCAGAGCAGCGTCGTCCCCGAACGGGGAAGACCCAAGACAAAGACGAGATTCTCGCCAGTCTCTCCGACCATCAGCTCAGACCGTCATCTCGCACGTGGACCCGCGGCGTCAAGATGACATGGTAGGTGGAATCCACCTCCCTCGAACCGACCACTTCAAACTCCACCGGCTCGGTCTCGACCCGGCTCTCCTTCTCGGACCCAAGCGCTCGCAGCCCGAAGCTCGCCCGGTACCGCCCCGGGCTCACGCCCAGCGGGCGCCAGGGCCAGCGGGTGACCACCTCCGCCCCCGCGTCGTGCTCGCACGGCTCACGCCCCAGCCGCTCCGTGTCCGCGTCGGCCACCAACGCCCCCGACTCGTCCCGCACCCGCATCCAGGCGTGCGACGGCCCCGCGTGGTCCGCTCGCAACATCGCCCCGAGCACGAACCGCTCGTACGCCTTCGCGTGAGGGATCCCCACCCCCGCCTTCTCCTCGATCCACACCCGACGCAGCGCCCCGCCCTCGTCCGGCGCGGCGTAGACGCACGCCTCCGGCTCCGGCGCCGGGGCGCTGTCGAGCCGGTCCCCCTTCGCCTTCGCGCGCGACCGCCCGACGCTCTCCAGGTACTCGCTCGTGATCTGCTCCGGGTCCCCCACCGCCCGCACCCTGCCCTCGTCGATCCACGCCACACGCTGCGACAGCCGCGTGACCGCCCCGATCGAGTGCGAGACGAAGACCACCGTCCGCGACTCGTCCCCCACCATCCGCTCGAGCAGCTCGTAGCTCTTCTCCCGGAACGAGGCGTCCCCCACGCTGAACGCCTCGTCGATCATCAGCACGTCCGGCTCCATGAAGGCGTAGAGCGAGAACGACAGTCGCGCCCGCATCCCGGACGAGTACGTGCGCATCGGGCGATCGATGAACTCCTCCAGCTCGGAGAACTCGATGATCTGGTCCTTCCGCTCACGCACGTACGTCGGGTCCAGCCCGAGCAACCCGGCCGCCAGGTCGATGTTCTGCGAGCCCGACAGGTGCGGGTTGAAGCCCGTCCCCAGCTCGATCAACGCGAACACCCGCCCGCGCACCTCGCACGACCCGCCCGTCGGGCTCAGCACCCCGGAGAGGATCTTGAGCAGCGTGCTCTTCCCGCACCCGTTGCGACCGATCACCCCCAGGCACTCCCCCCGGGGAACCTCCAGGCTCACGCCCCGGAGCGCGTGGAACTCCCGGTGCCGGACCACCCGCCCGAGCGTCATCCACTCGGCCAGCCGCTCCGTGGGACGCCGGTAGACCTTGTACGTCTTGCGCAGATCCTGGGCGATGATCGCGGACTTCTCGCTCACAGCACGTCCCTGATCTCAGACCGCAACGCCCGAAGCACGAGCGAACCGATCACCACACTCACCACCACCCACCCCACGCACAACGCCCACACCCACCACGCCGGCACGGTCTGCTCCAGGAACAGATTCCGGATCGCGTCCATGTACGGCGTCACCGGGTGCGCCAGCGTGTACGGACGCACACGCTCGGGGATGAACGTCGCCGGATACAGCACCGGCGCCGTCCACATCGCCACCCGCAGCAAGAGCGGAAGCGCCGGCGGGATGTCACGGAAGAACACACACAGCGTCCCGAGCGTCAGCCCGATCCCGAACCCCAGCCCCTGGAGCAGCACCAGGGCCAGCGGGAGCAGCGCCCAGTGCCAGCTCGGCGTCAGCCCGTACGCGAACGCCACCACCATCAGAATCACAAAGCTGATCGAAAGCCCGATCGTCGCCGAGAGCGCCCGCTCGGCGATGAAGACCTCCTCGGGCACCGCCAGACGCCGCAGGTACGGCGCCGCCCGCTGGAACCCGTTGGCCCCCTGCGTCACGCACTCAGAAAAAGCCACCCAAGGCAGCAGCCCCGAGCACAGAAACAGCCAGTACGGCACGCCGTCCCGCGCCGTCCCCCGCTGGAGCACGTACGTGAACACGAACGTGTAGATCAGGACCAGCAGGATCGGGTGCAGCACGTTCCAGAGCACGCCCAGATCCGCCGCCGCGTACTTCAGTCGCAGATCCAGCATCGCACGACGCCAGATGAACCCCCGGTACTTCAGCAGAGCGCCCGTCATGACGCCGCGGCCCCGGCGGGCGGATCGCTCATCGACGCGGGAACGCCCCCCGCGGACGCCTTCGGCTCGGGCGTCGGCGTCACGCCCAGCACCGGACGCAGCGTCGGCGGACGTTCCAACGCCCCCAGCAGGCGCCGACCGCGAACGCTCGGCGTCCGGCGCGCGTCGAATCGCTTCCGGTACCGCCACGCGCTCCCGATCAGGTCGAGCTGCCCGACCACCGGCAGCAGGAACCGCCGACGATCCAGCGTCCACCGGTGAACCACCCACTTGGCGCCCCAGCGCCACCCGGCGACCCCGAAGTGCGCACGCATCAGATACCCCGCCTCCACCAGCCCCCGCAGGCGTCGGCTCGCCGTCTTCGTCTCCCCGTAGTGCCGGCTCGCGGCGACCACCTCGTCACAGAAGACCAGCCGCCCCTCACGACCGATGCGCAGCCACAACTCGTAATCGAAGCACAGGTCGAGCGCCTCGCTCAGCAGGCCCACTCGCTCGAGCGCCGACCGCCGGATCAGCACGCTCGGCTGACAGACGTAGCACTTGCGCTTCAGGTCCGAGCGTGAGAAGGCGAACGTCGGGTACGGGCGGATGGTCGCCCCCGAGGCGTCGATCATGTCCGCCCGGGCGTAGATCAGGTCCGCCTCCGGATGGGCCGCGGCGCACCGGGCGAGCGCGTGCAAGCCGCCGGGACGCAGCTCGTCGTCCGAGTTGAGCCAGAGGACGTACTCCCCCGTCGTCTCCCGGATGCCCCGGTTGATGGCGCTCGCCTGCCCCCCGTCCGGCCCCGATCGCCACCGGATCGCCTCCCCGTACGACTCCAGGATCGGCACGGACCCGTCCGTCGAGCCCCCGTCCATCACCACGTGCTCGAGGCGGGGATACCCCTGCTCGATCACGGACTCGATGCACCGCCGGAGAAACGGGGCCTGGTTGTAGCTGGGCGTGATCACGCTGACGCTCGGCAGGGCGTCGGGGATGGGCTCGTCGTGCGTGCTGGACCCCTTCCTGAGCATGGCCCCAAGCCTACGCGCTCTGCCCGGAGCGCGGAGCGTCCGGGCGTATACTTGCACGCATCCTCCCACGCTCATGAGCATTCTCCGTCCCGAACCATCCCGCGACCCCGTCGCCGACCGCCTGGTCTTCCTGCACGTGCCCAAGGTGGGCGGCACCACCCTGATGAAGGTCCTCGAACGGGCCTACCCCGGACGGACGCACTACATCCAGAACGCCCTCTGGACCGACCAACGCGAGGCGCTCGCCTCCCTCGGCCCCCGCCTCCACCGGGCGCTCGTCTTCATGGGGCACACCCCGTACGGCATCCATGAGGTCATCCCCGCCCCCTGCCGGTACATCATCGTCCTCCGCCACCCGGGCGACCGCATCGTCTCGCTCTACCACCACATCCGACGCGAGCCCCGGCACCACCTGCACGACCGCGTGGTCGGGAAGGGCATGTCACTCGTGGACTTCGGCTGCTCCGCGATGACCGCCGCCGTTGACAACTACCAGACCCGCGTCCTCGCCGGGGGCGAGCACGGGTTCGCCTCCCGACCGGGCGATTGCCCGCCCGACCTGCTCGAAGTCGCTCGCGCGAACCTCACCCGCCCCGAGCACCTCGTGGGCGTCCAGGAGCGGCTCGACGACTTCATCCGGCATCTCGCCGAATCACTCGCCTGGAAGGCCACGCCCGCGTACGAGTCGATGCGCGTGAGCACGGAACGCACCGCCTTCGAGGACCTCGACGCGGACACCCGCGCCGCCCTCGAACAGGCCAACCCCCTCGACATGGCGCTCTACGAGACGGCCCGGGCCATCTCACCCGCCCCGGCGACCCGCCCCTGAAGGAGCCCGCATGGACGCGTTCTGGACATTCGCCCGGAGCATGCTCCGGTACCGGCGCCTGGTCATCCTCGCCATGCTCTTCGCCGCCCTCTCCGCCGCCGGCGTCGGCGTCGGCCTCGTCGCCATCAAGCCCGTGCTCGACATCGTCCTCGGCGGTGAATCCGGGCGGGCCGTCGGTCTCCCCGAACTCCTCCGCAAACTCGACACCGAGTCCCCCGTCAGCGGCTGGGTCCCCAACTGGCTCATCGACGCCGCCCCGGAAGGCCCCTTCACCGCCGTCGTCGTCATCCTCACCGGCCTCGGCCTCCTCACCGTGCTCGGCGCCACCGCGAACTTCCTGCACCAGTACTTCGCCCTCACCGTCGTCCACCGCACCGTCGCCAACGTCCGACGCAAGGCCTTCGGCACCCTCGTCCACCTCCCCCTCGCCCAGGTCGTCGCCCAGGGCTCGGGCGATTCGGTCAGCCGCGTCGTCAACGACACCGCCCACCTCGCCCAGGGCCTCAACGCCCTGCTCTCCAAGGCCGTCGCCCAGATCACCAAGGGCCTGGGCGCCCTCCTCGCCGCCCTCATCCTCAACTGGCCCCTCACCCTCGCCGCCCTCATCATCGCCCCCCTCCTGGTCACCGTGATCCGCAAGCTCGGCAAGCGGATCCGACGCGCCGCCCGCGGCGCGCTCGAGTCCCAGGCCGGCCTGCTCCACGCCTCCACCGAGGCCATGCAGGGCCTGCGCGTCGTCAAGGTCCACACCGCCGAACGCTACGAGCAAGGCCGCTTCCACAAAATCAACAAGGAGTTCCTCCGCCAGCAGCTCCGCGTCCGCACCGCCCGCGCCATCGCCAGCCCCCTCGTCGAGGTCCTCTCGATCGTCGCCGTCGGCGCCCTCACCCTCGGCGCCGTCTGGCTCATCCTCGAAGGACGCCTCGAAAAAAGCGAGTTCCTCCTCACCCTCGCCGCCCTCGCCTTCGCCGGCGGCTCCCTCAAACCCCTCACCGGCCTGGTCAACGACATCCAGCAATCCGGCGCCGCCGCCGACCGCCTCGCCCAGCTCCTCGCCTCCAAGCCCGAGCCCGGGCACGGCGCCCGGCTCCCCAAGCTCCCCCGACACGCCGAGTCCATCGAGCTGCGCGACATCCGCTTCACCTACCCCGGCGCCGACACCCCCGCCCTCGACAACGTCTCCGTCCGCGTCGCCCGCGGACAGACCGTCGCCGTCGTCGGCCCCAACGGCTCGGGCAAAACCACCCTCCTCGCCCTCGTCCCCCGACTCTTCGACCCCGACGCCGGCAGCGTCCTCATCGACGGACGCGACGTCCGCGAATACGCCGTCCGCTCTCTCCGCCGCCAGATCGGCGTCGTCACCCAGGAAACCGTCCTCTTCCGCGCCTCGATCCGCGACAACATCGCCTACGGCGCCTCGGACGTCAGCGAGCAACGCATCCTCGAAGCCGCCCGCCAGGCCCACGCCGACGAGTTCATCAAAAACCTCCCCGACGGGTACGACACCATCTGCGGCGAGCAGGGCCTGACCCTCTCCGGAGGCCAACGCCAGCGCATCGCCATTGCCCGCGCCATCCTCCGCGACCCCGCCATCCTCATCCTCGACGAAGCCACCAGCATGATCGACGCCGAAAGCGAGGCCAAAATCACCAAGGCCATCGCCGAGTTCGCCCGCGGACGCACCTCCCTCGTCGTCGCCCACCGCCTCAGCACCGTGCTCGGCGCCGACCGCATCGTCGTCATGGACCGCGGCCGCCTCATCGACCAGGGCTCGCACGATGAACTCATGCAGCGCTGCGAGACCTACAACCAGATCGCCAGGCGACAGCTCATCCCCGCCGCCTCCTAACGCGACACCCCGAACCGCCCCGCCTCACGCTCGGCAAGCCGAAGCGCCGCCTCCCGGCTCTCCACCCGCCCCTCCAGCTGCGCGTCGTACACCAGATCCAGCAGCCCCTTGAACCCGCGCCCCGGCTTGAGCCCCGCCGCGACGAGTTCGTCCCCCGTCAGCAACGGCGCCGGCGCAACCCCCACCCCGTCGCCCGCCATCGCCTCCGCGTCCCGGTCGACCGCCTCGCTCGCCGCCACATCGATCGCCCGCAGCAACGCCCGAGCATCGTCGCACCCCGGCGCCGCGAGCAGACGCTTGCGCTTGGCGACGGGCATGCAGGCCCAGTCCGCGCGCAGCGCGGTCAGACACGCCAGCGCGTCGCGCAGCGAGCGGCTCTCCTCGTTGCTGAGCATCAGCCGCTCGCGCCACGTCCCCACCACCCCCCCGGCCC
>MRWG01001847.1_pt1 | contig 12042 bp, 7 predicted proteins | sample 1013341 | NCBI WGS metagenome assembly MRWG01 (sample SAMN06117577, study PRJNA244670) | biofilm metagenome | biome: Water; feature: Cathode Biofilm; material: Biofilm; isolation source: microbial consortium enriched at the cathode of a solar microbial fuel cell | place: USA: District of Columbia ... | reverse complement strand
TGCAGTTCTTCGCGGTTCGTGCCGCCGGACGCGAGATCCAGTTGCAAGAGTGTTTGCCCCTCGCGGACGGCGTCGCCCTCGGCTACGTAAATGTCTTGGATAATACCGCCTTCCAGGTGCTGTACGACCTTTATCCGGCCCGCCGGAACGACCTCACCGGTGGCGATGGAAACCTCGTCGAGGGTCGCAAAATTCGCCCAGATCAGGCCGACCGCGAGCGCGATCATCACCGGCCATGCGATCAGCCGCCAGCCCGGTAGCGGGTTCTGGTTCAGCAGCATATCGAGCTTTTCGGACGAGGAGGGGCCTTTCTGCGGCGGCGGTGCCGCTTTCTCATGGTCCTGGCGTTGTTCAAGTCCGGAAGCGTCGGGGCTCATCGCTCAACTCCTAATCGGCTTGCGCTTTTTGATCCTTCGGGCGTCCGGCGTCTGCCGGTTCCTTCCGGTTCGTCTTACGGTCCCCCTCGAACCCCTTGATTAAATCTGCATACGGGTCGTCAAGCAACCGTTTCGCGTCGCCATCCAGCTTGAACATGTTGTTGGCGGGGACACTCGGGTCGGACGTCGACCGTTCGCCGTCTTTTTTGCGGGCACGTTCGGCGATCGCTTCGGCGGCGCCGCCCTTATTGGCCTGATCCGGCGCATTCGCCGCTTGTGGCGGCGGAGCTTTGGACCCTGTGCCGGCTGCTGCCGGCGGTGGCGGCATCTTGGGCGGTTGCTGCGGCTTCGGCGCGCTTTGCCCCGGCGACGCTGCCTGGGATGCGGGTTGTGGTGGCGCCTTGGGAGCGCCTTCCCCGGCACCCCGCAAACGGGGCGGCGCGGCCTTCGGAACGCCGTCGGCCGTCGATTTCGCTGCGGCTTCGGCCGCGTCGTCGCTTTTCTGCATCGGCTGTTGGCCGAATAGTTTGGGCAGGATTTCGCGCGACGGTCCGGCCAGCGCGACCTTGCCCTTATCGAGCGCCACGAGATCGTCGCAGGCCGCAAGCAGAATCGGACTGTGCGTGACGATGATGACGGTCCGCGTCTTGCCGATCTCGACCAGCGTCTTGCGGAGTTCCTGCTCGGCCTGGCGGTCGAGGCTCGCCGACGGTTCGTCGAGCAGGAGTACCGCCGGATCGCCGAGCAGTGCGCGGGCGACCGCGATGCGCTGGCGCTGACCGCCGGAAAGCCGGCGGCCGGCTTCGCCGATATCCGACGCGTAGCCGTCCGGCAGGTCGATGATGAAATGGTGAACGCCGGCCGCCGTCGCCGCCTCGACGATCTGGTCGTCGCTGGCATCGGGGAAGCGGTGCACGATATTGTCGCGGACCGTGCCGGCGAACAGCACGGTGTCCTGCGGCACGTAGCCCATCCAGGTGGCAAGTTCGGTACGCGTGAACTGTGCGATATCGGCGCCGTCGAGGAGGACGCGGCCGTTGGTCGGCGTATAGAGGCCCTGGATCATCTTGAGGAGTGTGGTCTTGCCGGAGCCGTTGCGCCCAACAAGGGCATGTACGCCCCCGGCATGGATGTTGACGGTCACGGAATCGACGACCGGCTTGTTGCCCTCGGCATAGGCGAAGCTGAGGTTCTCGACCTGGATTTCACCGCGCGGCTTCTCCAGCTTAACTTCGCTCTCCTGCCGGTCAGACACCGACGAAAACACCTCGCCAAGGCGGTCGACGGACTGCTTGAACCCGTTGTAGGCGCGCCACTGGCCGACGAGCTGGTTCAAGGGACCGAGTAGCCGCCCAGACAGCATGTTGGTCGCGATCAGCGCCCCCATGGTCAGGTTCTGATGGATAATCTGGTAGGCGCCGACGGACGTGAGGAAGATCGTCGTCGCCATGGTCAGCGTCTGCGAGCAGTTGGTGTAGAAGTCGGTCTTGTTGCCGCGGTACATGGACTGGGCGATATTGGCGGCGTGGGTCTCTTCCCATAGCGGGCGCATGGCGCGGTCCAGCGCCAGCGCCTTGATGGTCGTGCGGCCCTGGATCAGCTCCGCGATCAGGCCGTCCCGGTTCTGCGTGCTTTCGCGCTCCGCCGCGTTGGCCTGCGCCATGACGCTGCCGGAACGCCAGGCGACGAACATGAAAAGCGGCAGAATAATTAAAAGCACCCAGGCGATCGGTGCGGCGATGACCCAGATCAGCGTGAAAAACAGGATCACGAACGGCAGGTCGCAGATCAGGATTGCCGAGGCGCCGGATACCGTATTCCGCACCACGTCGACGTCGCGGAACAGGGACTGCCAGTAGCTGGCCGGTTTTCCTTCCAGCATGTGCAGCGGCAGGCTGACCAGCTTGTCGAACAAATGCCGGCCGACGATGACGTCGACCCGGAGCGCGACGGTCTGCATGATGCGCGAACGTGCCTGTTTCAGGGCGAGATCGAACAGCACCACCAGCAGCATGCCGATCACAAGGCCCCAGAGCGTGCTCAACCCGCCGGTGCCGACGACCCGGTCATAGACCTGAAGCGTGAAGATCGGCGTTGCCAGGGCGAGCAGGTTCACGAACGCCGACATCGCGATCACCTCGCGGAAGATCGGCATCAATGGTTTCAGGATGGGCTTTAGCCACGCGCGCCCGGACTTATCGCTCATTCAGGGTCCTTGGACAGTCTGTAGAATTCACCAGTCGGAATCCACGACACCATACGTTATTTCAACCTTTTAGCACAGTTTTCGTACAATTGTCGAAGACGCTTGACCCAGTATATCGTAAGATGTCTAGACTGATAAATTGGGGACCGGATCGGGGAGCAAGGATCCTTTGCGGATACTGAAATCCATATTCAGCTTCGAGCGCTCGCTGGGCATGATCCTGCTGGTTGCATTCCTCGGTCTCTATTACGCCGACCTTAAGACCAACGCCGGGTTCCTCGATTTCTGGCGCAACAAGGTTTTCGATTTTTATCAAGAGATTAAGCCGCGCGAGATTCCCGACGCCAAGGATAAGCCGGTTACCATTATCGACCTTGATGAGCAGAGCCTCGAAACCGTCGGACAATGGCCGTGGCCCCGCAATATTCTCGCGCAAATGGTTCAGAACCTGATGCAGATGGGCGCCATCCTGGTGGCCTTCGACGTCGTGTTCGCCGAACCCGACAGGATGAATCCGGCCAGCGTCGCCTCGACGTTGCCGGGGCTGGACGACAGTACGAAGGCGAAACTCGTCAGTCTCAAGAGTAACGACCAGATTTTTGCCGATACGATTCGCCGCTCGCGGGTCGTGCTCGGGCAGGCGGGCCGTCCGAGCGAGACCGAGGGCGTGAAGGGGCCGCCGGTCAAGAAATCCGTCGCCGTGCGTAAACTTCACAAGGACGCAGCCGAACCTTACGCCTATATCCCGAAATTTCCGTCATTGGTCCGTAACGTACCGGTGATCGAGCAGGCGGCGACCGGGCGCTTCGGCGGGCACGGCATCTTCTCGGTGGTGCCGGGCAAGGACGGGATCGTGCGCAACATACCGGCGTTCTTTGGCCACGACGGGGAGTATTTCCCGTCGCTGGCGATCGAGATACTGCGGATCGCGACAGGCCGCCAGACCGTTCTCGCGCAGGTCAACCAGGCGGGTATGACCGGTGCCGCCGTCGCCAAGGGGCTGACGGTGCAGACGGACCGGATCGGGCAGATCTGGCCTTATTTCTCGCAGCGCGACTGGGATAAGTATGTGCCCGCCTACAAGGTGCTGAACGGCTCCGCCGATCCGGACAAGATCAAGGGGAAAATCACGATCCTCGGGACCTCGGCGGTGGGGCTTCGCGATATTCGCTCCATTCCGACCGAGCGCGATATCCCCGGGGTCGAAGTCCATGCGCAATTGATCGAGGCGATCGTTCACGGCAAATACCTTGTGCGTCCCAATTTCGCCGATGCGGCGGAGCTGACGTTCCTGCTGGTTGGCGGGATCATCATGATCATCCTGGTGCCGTGGGTCGGTGCCAAGTGGACCGCTGCGCTGTTTCTGCTGGTCGCCGGCGGGGCACTGGGGACGTCGTGGTACCTGTTCGCCGAGAAGCTCTACCTGCTCGACGGGTCGTACGCCGTCGTCGGCATTGCCGTCATGTATACGTCGATGACGTATGCCGGATACGCGCGCGAGGAAGCCGAGCGCCGCCAGACGCGGGATGCGTTTTCCAAGTACCTGTCACCGGACATGGTGAAACGGGTCGCCGGCGATCCCGGTGCGCTGAAACTCGGCGGCGATCAGCGTGAAATGACGCTGCTGTTCTGCGACGTGCGCGGTTTCACGACAATTTCCGAACAGTTTGACGCCGTCGGCCTGACCAGTCTGATCAACAAATTGCTGACACCGCTGACCAACGTCATCCTCGAGCGCAAGGGCACCATCGACAAGTACATGGGCGACTGCATCATGGCGTTCTGGAACGCGCCGCTGGATGACGAGGACCATGCATACAACGGATGTACCTCGGCGCTGGCGATGCTGGCGGAGATGGAACCCCTCAACGACCGTCTCGAGAAAGAGGCGGAAGAGGAGGGGCGCAAGCATATTCCGCTCAAGGTCGGCCTCGGCCTCAACACGGGGCCGTGCGTGGTCGGCAACATGGGGTCCGACATGCGCTTCGACTATTCGGTGTTGGGGGATGCCGTGAACCTCGCCGCACGTCTGGAGGGGCAGTCGAAGAGTTACGGCATGAACGTCGTGCTCGGTCCGACCACACGGAACGCGGTCAAGGACCGGCTGGCGACCATCGACCTCGACTTCATTCAGGTGAAGGGCAAGACTTCGGGCACGATGATTTACGGCCTGATGGGGGACGAGGAAGTCCTCGCCGATCCGGCATTCAAGAAGCTGCAGAACCTGATCTTCGATGCGCAGGAAATGTACCGTGCCCAGCAGTGGGGCGATGCGCAGGAAATGTTCGATGAAATCCGCGACCTCGGCAGCGACGACAAGAAACCCTGGAAGCTGGAAGCCAACCTGCATACGTTGTGCGATCTTTATGACGAGCGGATCGCCGAATACAGGCAGAGCCCGCCGCCGCCCGACTGGGACGGTGTCTACATCGCGACGACCAAGTGATCGTCTTTACTTCTTCTCCGCTAGCGATAGCCTGACTTCATAGACGTTCTCGTTGGGGACGCGCGTTTTCGTGAATCCCAGGCTGTTGACGAATTCCAGCATCGTCCGGTTTTCTTGCATGACCTGTCCGATGATTTCCTTGGTGCCGCGTCCACGGCAATAGGCGATCATCCGATTCAGCAGCGCGCGCCCGAGCCCGTGTCCCTTCATGTCCGAGCGCACGATGATTGCGAACTCCGCACGTTCGTTGTTCGGATCCGTAATGGTACGCACCACGCCCAGCGTATCTCCCTCGCCGTTACGGGTACGCTGCTTCGCGATCAGGGCCATCTCCCGGTCGTAGTCGATCTGTGCGAGACGCGCCATTTCGCTGTGTGGCAGTTCCCGGATTTGTCCGAAGAACCGGAACCGTATGTCCTCCTTGCTGGTCTTGGCGAGGAATTCCACGTGCGCCGGTTCATCCTCCGGACGGATCGGGCGAATGTGGATTTTCTCGCCGTCCTCCAGCGTGACGTCGTGCTCGAGTTCTTTCGGGTATGGCCGAATGGCCAGGCGTGTGCGTGATTTCTCGTCCGATACGCGAATGCGGGCGTCGAGGGCCAGCACGCCGTTTTCGTCGACGAGCAGGGGATTGATATCCAATTCCTCGATTTCGGGCATGTCGATAATCAACTGTGAAATATGGATCAGCGTCTGGCACAGCATGTCGATATCCGCCGGAGGCTGGTCCCGGTATCCGGCCAGCAACTTGGATATTCGCGTCCTGTCGATCAGATCGCGTGCGAGTTTCATGTTGAGCGGCGGCAACGCGATGCTTCGGTCGCCGATGACCTCGACGGCGGTGCCGCCATGCCCGAACAGGATGACCGGACCGAAGACCGGATCGGGGGTCACGCCGATGATGACCTCATGCGCGCCGGGGCGCGACACCATCTTCTGAACGGTGAACCCCTGGATCGCCGCTTCCGGAAAACGCCGTTCGATATTCTTCAACATGCCTGACGCGGCGGAACGCACGGCATCGCTGTCGTTCAGGTGGAGTGCGACGCCGCCGACATCGGACTTGTGGGAAATATCGTCGGACAGAATCTTCAGGGCCACCGGGAAGCCCATCTCCACGGCCTTGGAAACAGCGTCTTCCGCGTCGCCGACGATATGCGTCTCGACGGTGGGGATGCCGTAAGCGGAAAGAACGGCCTTGGACTCCGGCTCGGTCAGCAATTGGCGTCCATTGCTCAGGCGCGCTTCGAGAACGAAGCGAGCGGCATCCGTCGCATATGTGACGTTCTGTGGCGACGACGGCGGCGTTTCGAGAAGCAGCGTCTGATTGCGGCGGTACTCGACGAGGTTGCGGAACCCCCGAACGGCGTCGTTCGGGGTATTGAAAGACGGGATACCTGCCTCGCGAAGGCGTTTCCGGGCAGGGGCGACGGCCTTGCCGCCGCACCAACTGGCAAGCACGTTCTTCTTGCTTGAATGCGCGACTTCGATAACGGCTTCGGCGGCCTCGATGCTGGATGCAATCGCCGTCGGTGCATGCATGACGAGGACGGCGTCGGCTGAGGGGTCGTCGAGCAGTGCGCGCGCGGCCGCGGTGTACCGTGTGCCCGGGGCGTCGCCGATAATGTCGACGGGGTTCGCGTGCGACCAGGTCGGCGGGAGTTCGGCGTTCAGTTTTTCGATCGTCTGTTCCGACAAGACGGGCAACCCGATGCCGTGTTCTTCGAGTGCATCCGCCGCCATGACGCCCAACCCGCCGCCGTTGGTCATTAGCATCAACCGCTCGCCGATCTGTGGTTTGGCGCGGGTGAGCGTCTCCACGGCGGCGAACAACTCGCCGATCTCGTCGACGCGCAACATACCGGCGCGCCGGAAGGCGGCATCGTAAACGTCGTCGGCGCCCGCGAGCGCGCCTGTATGCGAGGCAGCCGCCTTGGCGCCGGCGTTGCCGCGTCCGGACTTGATCACGACCACCGGTTTGTTTCGCGCCGCCGCGCGGCATGCGGACATGAACTTGCGGCCGCTGGTAACGGATTCGATATAAAGCAGGATCGCCCGGGTCGAAACGTCGGTTGCCAGATAGTCGATCACGTCGCCGAAATCGACGTCCGCGCAGTCGCCCAGCGATATAAAGTGCGAGAACCCGGCGCCGTTTTCCGCGGCCCAGTCCAGGATCACGGTGCAAAGCGCGCCGGATTGTGAAACCAGGGCGATCTTGCCGTCCGTCGCCGGAAGGTGCGCGAAACTCGCATTCAATTTGATACCAGGGACGAGCAGCCCAAGGCAGTTTGGACCGAGAATGCGGAAGAGATGCTGGTTCGTGGCATCCAGCATGGCTTGTTTGATGGTTCGTCCGTCGCGTGTTTCGACATCGTCCAGGCCGGCCGTCAACACGATTGCCGCGCGGGTGCCGATGGCCGCCAGCTTCTCGATCAGGGACGGGATGGGCGCCGGCGGCGTGCAGATTATGGCGAGGTCCGGCGGCACCGGAAGGCTCTCGACATCCGGATAGGCGAGGACACCGGCAACGGCACCATGCTTGGGGTTGACCGGCAGGATCGGGCCTTCGAATCCGCCTTCGAGCAGGTTCTGCATCACGACTCCACCGACGGCGCTTTCGCGGTTGGTGGCGCCGATTACGGCAACGGAAGCAGGACGGAACAGCTTTTCTAAGTTTCGGGTCGTCATGGCTTCGCCGATGTCATTCCGGAGCGTGCGATTGATTTCTTCCCCGTATTCTCGATGATAAATTGCTGCACCGCAACATCATACTATTGCAATGCAGAAATGCCGTGGTGGAGAGTCACCACTCCGCACAGAGTGCCTGCTCCTGCCGATAACGATCCGGCGTATCGAGCCTGGCATTGTTGCGGTCCAGTTCCCGGTTCATTTCCAGAAACAACGGCTCGACGGTCGCGCTCAGACGCTGGCGGAGATAAGCCGCGGCCGCGTCCGGGCTGGACGAACGCACCGGCTCAAGTCCCTGCGCCGCGCGTTGCAGGCGGTGCCGGAGGCGCGGATGGAATTGCTCGAGGGCCTGACGAAATACGGTGACGTGCGTCATCTCGTGCGCGTTGATCGACTTGTAGGCGCAAGTGCCCGGGCGAAACCGGCGTGCGATATAGACGCGGAGCTTGTCGTATCCTAGATCGGCATCGACGGTGGTGACCCGGGCACAATAGGCCCCATTGGACATCGGCAGGGCTTCGACTTGTAACCGCATGCGGTATTTCAGGTCCGTCAATGTCAGACCGACTGGTGTCCATGCCGATCCGAACGCCGTGGCGCGTCCGCTCTGTTGCTGCATGCGTCGCAGGCTGTCGCGCGTACGTGCGTTGTTTACCACGACCCGGCCGTCGAGACGCTGAAGTGTCACTTGCACATCACGCGGTTCGGGGAAACCGCAAGGCGCTGCGTGCGCCGGCGCGGATGCAAGCAAGGTCCCGAAAACCAGCGAGAGCATGGCAATGCGCCCGGTTCTTGTCGGCAATCTTATCATGCCGGAATTATAGCCGATCACATACCCAAACCGCGACAGCGGAGGTGGTGGCTCATTCGTAGTCGATGGCAATCAGGATATGCTCGACTTTGTCGTCGGTCTTCCCGACCGGTAAGTTGAGTGAATTGAAAACGACGAATTCGCGGCCGGCGATAAACGAACTGGAACGGTGAACGCTGTATGCCATACCGGTTTCGTAAACGGCGAGGTACGTGTCTATTTGCGGTCCCAAAGGCTGGTCCTTGTAAATCTCCCGGTGCGTCTTTCCGGTCGCGTCGAAACCCGCCCGGTGCGTGACCTGGGTGCCCCAGTAACGGTTCATGAAGTCCACGCCGTCGCCGATGACGTCCTTGATGATCATGCACGACGCGATCTGCCACAGGTCCAGAAGGTCGATGTCCTGCCAGGCCGGGAACTTGCGCTGGCCGCGTTTGTCCAGCCAATAATCGTAAAGCAGGCGAGCATGCGGACCTTGCGGCAGGTGCGCCGCATCGACTTCGTGTCTCGTGTAGATCTCGTCGGTAATCCTGACGTCGACCAAGACAATTCTCGCTGTCCGCAGTGGGCAACCCACCACTTGAAATTATGAACGTCGAACCGGATTGGCGCCAGGACTTCGCGACGCCGAAACAAAAAAGGGGAGGAGTCCCGACCGGAACTTCTCCCCCCTTTAGTAATTGGCTCCGGCGGCAGGACTCGAACCTGCGACAAGTCGGTTAACAGCCGACTGCTCTACCAACTGAGCTACGCCGGATCAGGGCTGGAGGCGCGGACCGGAATCGAACCGGTGTACACGGCTTTGCAGGCCGCTGCGTAGCCACTCCGCCACCGCGCCGTTCCGCGTTGACCTCCCGTCACGTTACGGATTGTGCCCCTCCCTGGGGCGTCCCGTGCTGCGACGACGCGGGAAATTAGACGCAACATTGCCGGGGGTCAAGCAATCCATGTAGACTTTCCACGCAATTATTCTCGTGGCCCGCCGGGACGCGGCATAGAGTTGTTTTCAGCGCTGGCCGGGCCTATAAAACGGGGTATGACGACGATGGCCGGCGCGAGTTCCGGAATGTCGCAACACGGTCGTAAAAAGGGTTAACCGCATGAATGACGCGCAATTTGCCAAGGCACGCCGCAACATGGTCGACGGCCAGATCCTGCCGAACCGTGTCACGGACGACAACGTGATCGCCGCGATGGCGGATTTGCCGCGCGAGGCGTTTCTGCCCGGTGCCCGCCGGATGCTGGCTTATGCCGACGAGACGGTTCTGATCGAGGACGGCCGTTACATGATGCAGCCGATGGTGTTGGCGCGGCTGCTCGACGTCGCCGAGATCAAGCCGCAGGACGTGGCCATGGCCGTCGGATGTGCGACCGGTTACGGTGTCGCGGTTCTTTCTCGCTTGGTGGATACGGTCATTGCCGTTGAAAGCGACGCGTCGATGCGCTCCAAGGCCGAGCGTACGCTCGGCGATCTCGGGGTCGACAACGTCGCCGTCGTCGATGGCACGCTGGCTGCGGGGTATCCCAAGGATGCGCCGTATGACCTGATCTATCTGGACGGCGCCGTGCCGGAGGTTCCCCAGGAAATCGCCCGGCAGCTAGCCGATGGCGGGCGCCTGATTTGCGTGGAAATGCAGCCGGGGCGACCGGTCGGTCGAGGGGTCCTTGTCACCCGTTATGGCGATTCGATTTCCAAGCGCGAAGTATTCGATGCCGTGGAGCCGCTGCTGCCGGGGTTCGAGAAAGAAGTCGCTTTTTCTTTCTGAATATTTCGCAAGACCATGGAATCACGGCAAAAAATTCCAACCTGCGATTCGCACTTATTTTCATCTTGAGTCGTGGCAGCGGAGGTGTAAACCTCTGAGGTCATTGACATATTTGTAAAACTTGACCTTATCGTAGCGTTCTGACTCCCTTATGGTTGATGAAGTCTTGATGACGGACAGCGCTTGTTGTCGAAGTGTTTGTTGGGATTTGGGCCTCCGACGTGTTACCTAGGTCTGGGAAGTATGGGTTGAAACACCATGGGTAAAACCGCAATCGTCGCATCTTCGGTGGCTATCGTCGCCCTTATCGGATTTCAAGCGGCACCGGCATCCTCGCAGACGATTGAAGACGCGCTGGCCAAGGCGTATTTGAACAACCCCACCTTGCTGTCGACCCGGGCCGGATTGCGGAGCACCGATGAAAGCGTGCCGCAGGCGCTTGCCAATTGGCGTCCGTCGGTGGAAATCACCGGTTCCGCCGGTGCCGAGGTTGTGGAGAGCAACACTTCGACCGGTACCGACCGCAACCAAAGCCGCCGACCCAAGGATTTCGGTATTTCCGTGACTCAGCCGCTGTTTCGCGGCGGCCGGACGCTGGCGGCGACCAGCGGTGCCGAGAACGAAGTTCGCGCCGCGCGCGCCAGATTGCTGGACTCCGAGCAGAATATTCTTCTTCAGGCCGCGACGGCTTATTTGAACGTTTATCGCGATCAGGCGGTCCTTCGGCTCAACCAGAACAACGAGGAAGTGCTGCAGCGCCAGCTTGAAGCGACTCGCGACCGGTTCGAGGTCGGGGAAATTACCCGTACCGACGTCCACCAGGCGGAAGCCCGGCTGGCGCGGTCCAAAGCCGACCGTATCCAGTCGCGGGGCGATCTCGAGACATCGCGCGCCAACTACCTGAATGTGGTGGGTGAGCCGGCGCCGAAAACCCTGACGTTGCCGGACCGCGCCGTCGATCTTCCGGGCAAGGCCGAAGATGCCGTGCGCGTTGCGGTCGTCAATAATCCGGGTGTAATTGCGGCGGAGTTCGATCGTCGTGCCGCCATGGACAATGTCGACGAAGTCTGGGGCGAGTTGTTGCCCGAACTCGATCTGACTGCCAGCAGCACCCGCGAATTTCAGACCACGACGGAAGATAGCCTCCGGACCAGCCACGAGGTGACGCTGAACCTGACGATCCCGCTCTATCAGCAGGGTGAGGTTTATTCGCGTCTGCGTCAGGCCCGGCAGGACGCTGCCGAAACGACCCTGCTCATCGACACGGAACGCCGCGACGCCGCGGAAGCGGCCACGCAAGCCTACGAAAGCCTGACCACCGCGCGTGCCCAGGTGGATGCGTTCCAGACCCAGATCGAAGCCAGTATCGTTGCCCTTGAGGGCGTGCAGCGCGAAGCGGCGGTCGGTTCGCGGACGGTTCTCGATATTCTCGATGCGGAACAGGAACTGCTCGACTCGCGTGTTTCCCACGTTCGTTCGGAGCGCGACGAACTGGTCGCCTCGTATGAACTGATGTCGGCGCTCGGGCGGTTGACGGCCAAGGACCTTGGTCTTGCGGTCGATCTCTACGATCCGCGTGAGCACTACAACGAAGTCCGTGACAAGTGGTTCGGGGGGACCAGCTCGGGCGGTGTGAAATAGGCACGGGAACCCCGGAGTCATAATTCTCCGGTGTTTTCATGGCGATTACGGTTTGTTAACCGTCTTTAGGACATCTTCTAGGGATTGTTAACGCAAACGGGGGGCTAGAC
>MRWG01001846.1_pt1 | contig 12062 bp, 13 predicted proteins | sample 1013341 | NCBI WGS metagenome assembly MRWG01 (sample SAMN06117577, study PRJNA244670) | biofilm metagenome | biome: Water; feature: Cathode Biofilm; material: Biofilm; isolation source: microbial consortium enriched at the cathode of a solar microbial fuel cell | place: USA: District of Columbia ... | reverse complement strand
TACATCTTCGAGCGCGCGGGATTCGAGACCGTCGAGTACGGCTACGACATCACCCAGCGGCGCCGCGAAAAGCTGTCGGCGAAGATTCCGGAGTCCATGCCGCTGATCGACAGCCAGGGCGGCTGGCAGGAACTCTGGTGGGTCTTCTATATCGGCCGCAAGCCGGGCGCGCCGGAGAGCGACGCGGACTAGAGAACCGCGCCTTCCCTCTGCCCGGACGGCGTCTGCCCGCCGGCGGCATTTGTCTGTCCCGGCGGCTTCTGGCACAGTGGCGGCGGTCGGCAATCGGCGCGCGGGGGGACTGGCCATCAAGGCACTGCTGCTCATCGTTCTTTATCTCGCCGTGGCGCTGCTGCCCCTGGCGCTCGCCGGGGCCGGCGCGCGGCCGCCGCGTTCCTTCTGGGACGAGCTGGCCAGCGGCGCGGGGCTGCTCGCCTTTGCCGTCATCCTGGTGGAATTCGTGCTCTCCGGCAGGTTCCGCAGCGTCTCCGGCCACATCGGCATGGACGTCACCATGCGCATGCACCAGCTCTTCGCCCGCGGCGCTCTGGTGCTCGCCCTGGCGCATCCCTTTTTCTACGTCACCGGCTTCAACCCGCCGCTGCCCTGGGACCCGACGCGTCAGGAGACATTGACCGACGACTTCGCCGCGCTGCTCACCGGGGTGCTGGCCTGGGTCCTGCTGCCGGTCTTCGTCCTGGTCTCCATCGGGCGCGACCGCCTGGGCGTGAGCTACGAAACCTGGCGCTGGATGCACGGTCTCGGTGCGCTGCTGATCGCGGCCTTCCTGCTGCACCATGCCCTGGCGGCGGGCCGCTACAGCGCCGATCCCGTCCTGGCCGCGCTGTGGAGCCTGCTGTTCGCCATTGCCGTGCTCTCGCTGGTCAATGTCTACGTCGTGAAGCCCCTGATCCAGCGCCGGCGCGCCTGGCAGGTGGCGGCGGTGCGCCCGCTGGCCCTGAAAACCTGGGAGCTGACGCTCCGCCCGGAGGGCCACGCCGGCCTGCGCTACGACGCGGGGCACTTCGTCTGGCTGAATGTCGGCCACTCGGCCTTTTCGCTGCGCGAGAATCCCTTCTCGATCAGCTCCGCCCCCGGCGATGGGCCCGACCTCCGTTTCATCATCAAGGAACTCGGCGATTTCACCGGCAGGATCGGCGAGACTGCGCCGGGCACGCCGGCCCATCTGGACGGCCCGCACGGCAGCCTGACCATCGCCGGGCGCCAGGAGCCGCGCATCGCCCTGATTGCCGGCGGCGTCGGCATCGCGCCGCTGATCGGCATCCTGCGGCAGTTGCGCCACGACGCCGACGGGCGCCCCAGCCTGCTGGTCTACGCCAACCGCGTTGCCGAACAGATCGCCTGCGGCGATGAATTGGAGACCCTGGCGCGCGAGCACGGCACGCGGGTGGTGCACGTCCTGTCGGAGCCGCCGGCGGGCTGGCAGGGCGAGACCGGCTTCGTCGATGCCGGCCTGCTGCAGAAGATCTTCGCCGCGTCCGGCGGCGCGCCCGCCGATATGCGCGACTGGCTCTGCGTGCTCTGCGGCCCGCCGCCCATGCTCGAAGCCGTCGAGGACGGTCTGATCGCGCTTGGCGTTCCGGCGTCGCAGATCCTTTCCGAGAGGTTCACCTATGACTGACCGGCTCTCCCGGCTGGCGAGCCGCCATCGCCTGCTGTTGATCTACTGGGCCCTCAACGCGGTCCTGGCCGTGGCCCTGCTCGCTTTCGCCCTGCGCTGACCGCGCCGCGCTTTGTGCCAGATCAACGCGCCCGCCGCCGGCCTGTCTTAGGGGAGTTGCGCGACAGCGATCTGCGGTATCTGGAGGAACGATGGCGGGACAGCGGGAGACCTGGGCGAGCGGGCGCGGCTTTGTGCTGGCGACCATCGGCGCCGCGGTCGGTCTCGGCAACATCTGGCGTTTCTCCTATGTCGCCGGCGAGAACGGCGGCGGCGCCTTCCTGCTCGTCTATTTCCTCAGCGTGCTGCTGGTCGGCGCGCCGTTGCTGGTTGCCGAACTCGCTCTCGGGCGCCGGGCCGGGGGCGACGGCGTGTCGGCCTTCACGGCCGCCGGTCCCCGCTCGCCCTGGCGCTGGGCCGGCTGGCTGGGTGTGGCCGCGGCTTTTCTCATCCTCAGCTACTACGCGATCATCGCCGGCTGGGCGCTGAAGTATCTGCTCGGCGCGGCGACCGGCGCGCTGTGGCGCGCGGCGGGCGAGGGCTACGGCGGCTACTTCGCGCGCTTCATCGGCGATCCCGGCCAGGCCATCGCCTGGCAGATGGCGATGCTGGCGGCGGCCATGCTGGTGGTGGCCGGCGGCGTGCAGCGCGGCATCGAAGCAGTGAACCGCGTCCTCATGCCGATCCTCGCCTTCTGCATCGTGGCGCTGGCGGCTTACGCGGCGACGCTGCCCGGCGCGGCCGCCGGCTGGGCCTTTCTTTTCAAGCCCGACTGGGCGGCGCTGATGAAGGGCTCGGTGCTGGTCGCCGCGCTGGGCCAGGCCTTCTTCTCCATCGGCCTCGGCATGGCGATCTTCGTCACCTACGGCAGCTACATGACACGCAAGACCAGCATCGGACGCTCGGCCGCCGCGATCATCGTCGGCGACACGCTCTTCGCCGTCGTTGCGGGGCTTGCGATCTTTCCGGCGGTCTTCGCCTTCGGCATGGACCCGCAGGCCGGCCCGCAGCTCGCCTTCATCACCCTGCCGCAGATCTTCCTCGCCATGCCCGGCGGGCGCATCGTCGGCCTGGTGTTCTTCGCGCTGCTGGTGGCGGCGGCCCTGACCTCCATGGCCGCGCTGCTGGAGGTGCCGGTGGCGACCCTGGTCCACCGCAGCCGCCTGCGGCGCTGGGGCGCCGTCGCCCTCGTCGGCGCCGCCGTCTTTGTCACCGGTCTGCCGTCGGCGATGAGCTACGGACTGCTCGCGGAGGTCACTCTCGGCGGACTGGCGATCCTCGACGTCGTCGACCGCAGTGTGTCCAACTACCTGCTGCCGCTGTCCGGCTTGTCGATTTGTGTCTACATCGGCTGGTGCTGGCCGCGCGCCCGGGCCCTCGATTCGATCGATGCCCGCGCCACCTGGCTGCCGCTGCTTTGGCTGTGGCTGGTGCGTCTGGTGAGCCCGACCCTGATAGTGCTCATCCTGCTCGACTCCCTAGGCGTGCTCTAGCAACGCGGCGTCTCTCCGCCAGCCGCGGCGCAGCGCTAGCGTGTCAGGGGGCAGTGCTTGGCGAGAGCGGCCGCAATGTGCCGCTGCACCACCGGCTTGGTCAGCACTTCGCTCTGATGATCGTTCCTGATGCGGCGCGACGTCTGCGGTTCGCGCGACGCGGTGACATAGATGATCGGCACCGGCCGGATGACGTGAATCTCCTGGGCCGCCTCGACGCCGTCGCGTTCGCCGGCCAGGCGCACGTCCATGAAGATCAGCGCGGGCTCCTCCTGCCGGGCCAGCCGGACCGCCTCGTCGGCGCTGCGCGCGAGACCGCAGACCTCATAGCCGAGCTGCTCGACGATGATCCTGAAGTACTCGGCAATGAGGAATTCGTCCTCGACGATCAGTACTCTTGGCACCGCTGGCATGGGCCGGACTCAACCTTCCTTGCCTCTTCTTCTCGCGTCGTCCGGGAGCGAACGGCGTTGCCGAGAGAACCCGCGGGAAGTCCGGTAGTTCCCGTGCCAAGCGGCGGGCGCGGGTCAGTCGACGCGGTCGTCGTCGCGCGTGCTGCCCTCCTGCTCGCCGCGTGCCAGCAGCATGAGGTTGGCGGCGAGGGAGACCGAGCCGAAGGTTATGAAGAGGCCGAAGAACAGCAGGGCGACGACGAGCCAGGGTGTCTCGCTGGAAAAGGCGAGACTGCGCAGCCCGGCCAGGTCGCTGGCCAGGATGGCGAGGCCGAAGAGCGCACCGGCGCCCAGGCCCATGGCGAGGTGGCGGGCGACGAAGCGCAGCGCCGATTTTTCCTGCGGGGTCACGCCGGCCAGACTCGGCTGCGCCGCGCGCTGTCGCAAGGGCCATGGCGGGGCCGGGCCGGGGGCAGATTGTCGCAGGCCCGCTGCCCTCCGCATCGGGCCGCACGGCGGCAACGATTTCCCCGCTGAGGCGTTGTCCGCAATGCGGGGCCCGGCGCCAATTCTACTGACGATAGAGAGGGGGCGCAGGGCTCTGGCCGGGATGCAGCCCTTGTTGGGAAGCCGCGCCGGCGCCCGCGGACGGCAATTGGTAAAGGACACAGACCAAACCGTCAAAAAGCGCAAGGAAAAGTGCCGGTTTCGGGATTAATTGACCGGGGTCTGGTAACCGAAATTTAAAAAATGCGGTGCAGTCTGGGCGGGTGCGAAAGCATGAATGAGGTTGAGCAATGTCTGATCTATATGCCTTCGATGCGGTGCGTTGGATTTCCGATGCCTTCCGTGCGGGTATCTTCGCGCGGGTCAATGCGAACGGAGATCTGGCGCTGGACGTGGTCAACGCCTGCCCGAAGCAGACCGAAGAACTGCTCGGCCGGCTGAGCGGCAACTCCGAGGCGGTCATCCTGCAGATGCCCAAGCCGGACAGCGACGTCTTCTACATCAACTGATTTTCCCGCTCGGCGGCGCGAACCGCGAAGTTCGCAGCGCCGCCCGGCCCGGGCGCACGCCGTTCAGGCTGCCCGCGCCTTCCTCACACGTTCCGGCGGAAACCGCACGGTGACCGAGGTGCCCTCGCCGAGGGCGCTCTCGATGGTGAGGCTGCCGCCATGCGCCTCGGCGAAGCGGCAGCACAGCGGCAGGCCCAGCCCGGTTCCCTCGTGCCGTCGATTGAGGCGGCCGTCGACCTGGCCGAAGGGCTCCAGGGCGATGGGGATCTGATCGGGGCTCATGCCGATCCCGTTGTCAGCAAAGATGATCTCCAGACCGTCAGCATCGCAGGCCAGGGTGACGCGCAGGGTGCCGCCCGCGGGCGTGAACTTCAGGGCGTTCGACAGCAGGTTCAGCGCGATCTGCTTCACACGGCGGCGGTCGGCAAGCAGCTCGGGCGCCGACTCCGGCATGTCCGACACCACCTCGATGTCCGAGATCTGCGCCTCCGGCGAGACCAGGCGCAGGCACTCGCTCAACACGTCGCGCACATCCAGCACTTCTTCATCCAGCTTGAGCCGTCCGGCGTCGGCCTTGGAGAAGTCGAGCACGTCGTTGATCAGGCTCAGCAGGTGGTTGCCGCTGTCCAGGATGTCGGCGGCGTAGCCCCTGTAGCGCGCGTCGCCCAGCGGCCCCAGGGCCTCTCCCTGCAGCATTTGCGAGAAGCCGATGATGGCGTTCAGCGGTGTGCGCAGCTCATGGCTCATGGTGGCGAGGAACTGCGACTTGGCCTGGCTCGAGGCCGCGGCGGCTTCCAGCGCGACGCCCAGGCTTTGCGTCGTGGCCTGCAGTTCCGCCTGGGTGCGTTCCAGTTCGGCGACGTAGCGGCGCAGGCGTGCGGTCTCGCGTGCGTTGCGGTCGGCCAGGTAGCCGTCGAAGAAGGCGCCCAGCAGGCCGATGCAGAGCAGCAGGACGGCGACCGCGGCGACGCCGATGGCGAGGCTCTGGCGTTGCAGCGCCGTGGCGCCGGTTGTCGCGGAAAAGGGATCGTAAGACATGGTGACCGCCGTCATCCCGGTGAAATGCAGGCCGCAGACCGCCAGTACGAAGACACCGGCGGCCAGGACCCGGCCCCAGGGGCCCCTGACGTGCGGCAGCAGGGCGAAGGCGAGGGCGGAAACGCCGACTCCCACCACCAGGGCGGCGACCACGTAGTTCAGGTTCCAGGCGATCAGGAACTCGCCTTCGACGGCGGCCATGCCGGTGAAATGCATGGCGCCGATCGCGGCTCCGGCGATGGCGCCGCCGAAGAGGTAGGCGCCGCGCAGCGCCAGCCACAGGCCCAGGCCCGACACGGCGACGGCGATGGCGGCGGAAAGGGCCGTCAGCAACTCGTCATAGCCCACCGGCCAGGGGGTGCTGTAGGCCATCATGGCGACGAAGTGCGTGGCCCAGACGCCGCAGCCCATCGCCAGGGCGGCGGCGGCCAGCCAGAACTGCCGCTGGCGTCCGCTCTGGCGCTCGGCGCGGTGCAGCAGGCTGAAGGAGGTTTGGCTGGCCAGGGTGCACACCACGCCGGCCAGCACCACCAGCCACAGCGCGTGCCCGTCGACGATGCAGCCGACGATCTCAATCATGACGCCTACCGCCTATGGTCTAATCCGAGCGCTACAGTCTCAGCCTGGGGTTTAGGAGCGGTAAACGTCCCGTTGAATTTCCCTAGCGGACACCACCGATCTGGACGTCGTTGTCCAGGATGAGGCGGCGCAGGACGTCCAGGCCCTTTTCCAGCTCCTCGTACTCCTGGCGCGCCAGGCTCAGTTCCTCGACGGCGGTCTTGCGGCTCGACTGGCTGCGCGGCATCTCCATGAGGGCGGCCAGGTAGCGGCCCTTGGCATGGGCGGCGCGGCGCACCAGGGCGCGGATCTCGCTCTGTTTCAGGTGCACCAGCACGGACATGATCTCGCGCTTGGACTGCTCCTGGATGGTGTCCTCGATCTGCTCGACGAAGGCGCCGGCGGAGACCGGCTCGGGATCGGGCTCCGGCACCGCCAGGGCGTCCTCCAGCATGCGCAGGCGTTCCTGCGGCTTGCCGCTGGCGCGGTGGAACCACTGCATTGCGCCGTTCCCCCGGTTGTCGCCGCCGCGCTTTCCGGTGTTGGAGGCGTCGTTCTGGATCAGTTCCGCCAGGGTCATGTGGGTCTCCCGTCCCGCTTGAGGTGGCCGTCTTGGCTGCCCCGGGAGATGCAATCCCCGGGCCAGGAATGGGTCAGGACGGGAGCGGAAAACGGCGCGGAAAACCGCGGAATTCCAAGGGGTCGGGAGGTCAGGTGCGGGCCCGGCCCGGCAGAATCTGCCGCCGGTCGGGGTAAGCGGGCCGGAAAGGCCGGCTCAGTCGCCGGCGCCCTGGGAGAGTGCAGTGCCCGCCGGGATGCTGTGGGGCAGGTCGTCGTTGGCCGCCTGCGGCAGGCAGGGCTGCCCGCCCGGGCCGTCAGCCAGGCGGCTCACCCGCGTACGTACGCGGCGCAGGCCGCGGCGGTTCTGGTGCGCCACGCGGAAACGCCGCAGCAGGCGCCAGCCGACCACGCCGGTGATGATGCCCAGCCACATGTAGGGGTACCACCAGGGCATCAGCACGACGAAGTCGTGGAGCAGCTGGTAGTAGGGATCGGAGGCGGCCTCGGGGCCGTAGATCCATTGCAGAACTGCCAACATCGGTCCGCTTTCCCTGCTGGGGCGCCTTGCCTGGCGCCCGCTTGGTTAAGTATCGGTAAAGAACATTATGCGGATTTTGGATCAATTATCAAGTTATTTTTTATCTTTTATTAACCATATTCTTCAGTATTTGCCTCAATAACAAGACAAATTTTGATTATTTATTTGTAGAGAATTCAATACTGAAGAAGAACGCTTATTCTTCGGGGAAGCCGCAGGCCCAGCGGTTGTAGCGTTCCTTCGCCGGGACGCCGTCCTTGGCCGGCTCGATGTGGCTGAGGCCGATGACGATGCGGTCGCTGGAGCCCTCGATGGCGGCGGTGGCATCCACGTAGTTCAGCCGGCCGCGGTAGTACAGGCGGGGCGGGTCGGGGATGATGGTGAAGGACGGCATGTCGGAGATCAGCCCGCTGGCGCGGTCCAGCAGGAACAGCTCGACCGGGCGGCCGGCTTCCCATACCGGCGAGCCGATGGTGACCAGCAGCATCTCCTGGCTCTTGTAGCCGCCGGTGCTGCCGTCCAGCAGGTAGCCGAAGCCGCGCCAGCACTGGGTGCGCGGCGTGCCTTCCTGGGCAGGGCTCTGTGTGGACAAGGCGGTGGCGATGCTCAGCGTGACGGCGGCGAGGCCGGCCGTGAAGACGCGGCGGCGGCGCGGTGTTCCCGGCTGGCTCATGATTCCCCCTGCGACACGATATCCTGCGACATCATCTTCGCAGCATAGCCCGATTCGGAACGCTCTAGTCGGCGGAACCGCTGCCCGCGCAGTGCACGCAGGTCGGCAGGGTGGGGTCCAGTTCCAGGCGGCGCAGCGGGATCTGCTCGCCGCAGGTCACGCAGTAGCCGTAGTCGCCCGCCTCGATGCGCTTCAGGCTCGCCTCGATGCGCAGCAGCTCGGCCTTGCGGCGCCGCTCGGCCTCCAGGGACATGGCTTGGTTCTGCAGGGCATCCATACGCGAGAGTCTGCCCACTCTGGTCTGGTCGAGTTCCACGGGCTTCCGGCTGTCGGCGCTGCTGTTCACCAGATCCAGGAGTTCGCGGCGGCGGGCGATCAGGCGATCGCGAAAGGCGGAAAGGTCCAACTCGACCGGGTTACTCATAGGCCATGATGACCGCCCCCCGTTTCCAGAACAAGGGTAATCGCGGCGCCCGGCGCTGTGCCGGACGGCACGGTGTGGTGGTGGTCGGCGGCGGGGAAGCGGGAGTAAGGGAACCTGCAGGATGGCGAAACCCCGGCCGTCTTCGGGGGTTGGTAGACATGAAGTCATACAGGGAGGCAGGGCCTCGTATCCTGCAGGTTCACCCTGGATTGAGACTAAATTCGGACGTCTCCGCGCGGGGGTGTCCTTTTTGTGTCAAGGCCGTAGCTTTTTCCCCTTAGTCACTGGCAACAAATGATTTTATCGCGGATCTAGCCCTGCGGGCCACGGTGATGCTCGTCGTCGTGGCCGCGACGGTTTGAGTAGAAAACCAGGAACATCAGCCCGCCGCCCAGCGCCAGCGAGACCAGCGCGCCGAGGGTCATGGCGATGAGGCCGTGCAGGCTGATGTCGACATCGCCGAGACTCCACCATAGGTAGATGGCGGCCAGCAGCGTGACGACCAGCAAAGCGGCCAGTACGGCGATCATAATGCCGGTCTTCATGGTGCTCTCCAGGACGGGAAGGGCCCGTCGTGTTGCCGGTCGGGGCCGAAAGCGGCGCGGCGCTGGCCGCGCCCCGGGCGGGCGCCTCGGACAGGCTGCCGGGGCGCAGAATGACGCCCGCAAAGCGGCACCGTCCAGCGCTTTTTCGGCGCTCCGGCAGAGCGATTTTGCGGCCGAATTTTCCATTGCCCTTTTGGGCGAGATCGCTATAACTCCCGCTCCGAGCCGGTGGCCCTGCCAGCGGACATCTGCGGCTGTGGCGGAATTGGTAGACGCGCAGCGTTGAGGGCGCTGTGGGGGAAACCCCGTGGAGGTTCAAGTCCTCTCAGCCGCACCAATCGCCCGGGGTCCATCCTCCGGCTCGGAGAGACGACAGGGAGTCCTCGCCTGTCACACAGCATGCGGCTGTGGCGGAATTGGTAGACGCGCTAGCTTCAGGTGCTAGTTCTCGCAAGGGAGTGGAGGTTCGAGTCCTCTCAGCCGCACCACCACCCTTCGCGCTTACGCGCTTCGGGTGGCAGGCCATCCGAACGCGTTAGAGCGAAGGAGTGTCCCCCGTAGCCTTGGCGAAGGGGGACCGGATCCGGCTCTAAATACTCTCCGTTTCATATGACATTGACCCCTGCTGCCCCGCGGGCCAGCCTTGCGCGTGCAATCAAAGGGGAGGGTGCCAGCGTGTTCGAAGGCTTCGAGCAGCGCCGCGTGACGGTGGGCACGGCCGCGGCGCCGGTCGCGATCAACCTGCGTCTGGGCGGCACCGGGCCGGCGCTGCTGCTGCTGCACGGCTATCCGCAGACCCATGTCATGTGGCACCGCATCGCGCCGCGCCTGGCCGAGCGCTTCACCGTGGTCTGCGCCGACCTGCGCGGCTACGGCGACAGTTCCAAGCCGGAGTCCGGCGCCGACCATGCCGCCTATTCCAAGCGCGCCATGGCTGAGGATCAGGCCGAGGTGATGACGGCGCTCGGCTTCGAGCGCTTCTCGGTGGTCGGCCACGACCGCGGCGCCAGGGTCACCCACCGCCTGCTGCTCGACCACGGCGGGCGCGTCGACAAGGCGGCGGTGCTCGACATCGCGCCGACCCTCGACATGTACGAACGCACCGACCGCGATTTCGCCGAGGCCTACTATCACTGGTTCTTCCTGATCCAGCCCTTCGATCTGCCGGAGCGGATGATCGGCGCCGACCCCGACTATTACCTGGAAAAGAAGATCGGCAAGTGGTCGAAGACCGGCGGCTGCTTCGCGCCCGAGGCGCTGGCCGAATACAAGCGCTGCTTTCGCGATCCCGCGACGATCCACGCCACCTGCGAGGACTACCGCGCCGCCGCGACCATCGACCTGGCGCACGACCGCGCCGACCGCGACCGCAGGATCGCCGTGCCGCTGCTGGTGCTGTGGGGCGCCAAGGGCGTCATCGAGCGCAGCTATGACGTGCTGGACCTGTGGTCCGGGCGCGCCGCACAGGTCTCGGGGCAGGCGTTGCCCTGCGGCCACTTCCTTGCCGAGGAGGCGCCTGAGGAAACCCTGGACGCCCTCTTGGCGTTTCTTTAGGGCTCGCCGCCTATCCTGCCCCCGGCCGGCCCTGAAGCCCCTGGCATAAGGCGGCCCGCCCCCCATATCATGGGGCCAGGGAACTCCCGGAACGCTTGGGCGGGGATTGTTGGTAAACCCTTGATTCCCGGTCTCTGCGGTTGCGCGGACCGTTGCGGGCGGGACGGGGTCACGACGGAAGGAGCCACGCCAGGTGGCTGAGGCGAAGAAGAACGGCGCGTCGACGCGGCTGCGCAACTACTTTCTGGCGGGCGTGCTGGTCACCGCCCCGATCAGCATTACCTTCTGGCTGACCTGGCGCGTGATCACCTTCATCGACAACCGCATCACGCCCTACATCCCGGCGCACTGGAACCCGGAAACCTATCTGCCCTTCGGCGTCCCCGGTCTCGGCCTCATCGTCGCCCTGGTCGCGCTGACGCTCATCGGCTTCCTCGCCGCCGGCTACGTCGGGCGCATGACCATGCGCATGGGCGAGCGCGTCGTCGGGCGCGTGCCGGTGATCCGTTCGGTCTACAGCTGGACCAAGCAGGTCATCGAGACCGTGCTGTCACAGTCCTCCGCGGCCTTCCGCGAGGTCGTGCTCATCGAATATCCGCGCCCGGGCTGCTGGGCCGTCGGCTTCATCACCGGCCAGACGGTGGGCGAGGTGCAGCGCCTCACCGCCGAGACGGTGTTCAACGTCTTCATCCCCGCGACGCCGAACCCGACCACGGGCTTTCTGCTCTTCGTGCCGCGCTCCGATGTGCATCACCTCGACCTCACGGTGGAGGAAGGCATCAAGCTGGTGATCTCCGGCGGCATCGTGGTGCCGGACCACGACGCCTTCGACGCCGCCGACAGCCCCGAAGCCATGAAGGCCCACGCCGAAGCCCGCGCGGCGCAGCTCGCCGAGAATCCCGACAGCCTGCCGGAGAGCGCCGGCAAGCCGCGCCGGCGCCGCCGCAAGACGGCCGACGGCAAGCCGCGCGCCGGCTTCATCACGCGCCTGCGCAACTATTTCTTCGCCGGCATCCTGGTGACCGCGCCGATCGCCATCACCGCCTGGCTGGCCTGGGAATTCGTCGCCTTGATCGACAACACCGTCACGCCCTACATCCCGGCGCGCTGGAACCCGGAAACCTACCTGCCGTTCTCGCTGCCGGGGCTCGGTCTGGTGGTGGTGGTTCTCGGCCTCATCATGATCGGCTTCCTCACCGCCGGCTTCGTCGGCCGCACGGCGGTTGCCGCGAGCGAGCGCCTGCTGTCGCAGATGCCGGTGATCCGCAGCCTCTACAGCGCGGTGAAGCAGATCTTCGAGACCGTGCTGAAGGAGCAGTCGCGCGCCTTCCGCGAGGTGATCCTCTTCGAGTATCCGCGCAAGAACTGCTGGGCCCTGGGCTTCATCACCGGCTCGGCGGAAAGCGGCATCCAGGAGCTGACCCCCGACGACACGGTGAACATCTTCCTGCCGACCACGCCGAACCCGACGTCGGGCTTCCTGCTGTTCCTGCCGCGCAAGGAGACCCAGACGCTGACCATGACGGTGGAGGAGGGCATCAAGATGGTGGTCTCCGGCGGCATCGTCACGCCGCCGGACCGGGCGGAGG
>MRWG01001845.1_pt1 | contig 12067 bp, 10 predicted proteins | sample 1013341 | NCBI WGS metagenome assembly MRWG01 (sample SAMN06117577, study PRJNA244670) | biofilm metagenome | biome: Water; feature: Cathode Biofilm; material: Biofilm; isolation source: microbial consortium enriched at the cathode of a solar microbial fuel cell | place: USA: District of Columbia ... | reverse complement strand
GCTCAAGTACGTGCCGCAGTGGTACCATTACTTCGGCGGCCTCGCCGACAAGGTCGAGGGCGCGGTGACGCCGATCGACAAGCCGGAGCATTTCCATTTCACCCGCCACGAGCCGTTGGGCGTCGTCTGCGCGATCACGCCCTGGAACTCGCCGCTGCTGCTGGCGGGTTGGAAACTGGCGCCGGCGCTCGCCGCCGGCAACACGGTGGTCCTCAAGCCGTCGGAATTCACGTCGGCGTCGAGCGTCGAGTTTGCGCGCCTGTTCGAGGAAGCGGGCTTCCCGCCCGGCGTCGTCAACGTCGTCACCGGTTACGGCCACGAGATCGGCGCGGCGCTGACCGAGCATCCGGGCGTCGACAAGATCACCTTCACCGGCGGGCCGGAAACCGGCCGCCGCGTCTATCAGACCGGTGCGTCCCAGTTCAAGCGGGTCTCGCTTGAGCTCGGCGGCAAGTCGCCCAACATCGTCTTCGACGACTGCGACATGGACAACGCCGTCAAGGGTGCGATCTCCGGCATCTTCGCCGCCACCGGCCAGACCTGCATCGCCGGTTCGCGCCTTCTGGTGCAGGAAAGCATCCATGACGAATTCGTCGACAAGCTGATCGACATGGCCAAGACCGCCAAGATGGGCGATCCGATGCTGATGGACACGCAGGTCGGTCCGGTCACGACCGTGCCGCAGTACGAAAAGATCCTGAGCTACCTCGACATCGCCAAGGACGAGGGCGCCGAAGTGCGCATGGGCGGCGGCAAGGCCGACGCCGGCAAGTACTTCGTGCAGCCGACGGTCTTCACCGGCGTCAATAACAAGATGCGGATCGCCCAGGAGGAAGTGTTCGGCCCGGTGCTGTCGGTGATCCCGTTCAAGGACGACGAGGAAGCCATCGAGGTCGGCAACGACGTCGTCTACGGCCTCGCCGCCGGCGTCTGGACGCAATCGATGCGCCGCGCCTTCACCATGTCGCAGCAACTCCGCGCCGGTTCTGTGTGGGTCAATACCTACCGCGCGGTCAGCTACATGGCGCCGTTCGGCGGCTACAAGAGCTCCGGCATCGGCCGTGAGAGCGGCCAGGAGTCGATCAAGGAATTCATGCAGACCAAGTCGGTCTGGATTTCCTACGCCGAAGACACGCCGAACCCGTTCATCATGAGATGAGCGCCCCGAAAACGGTCATCGTCACCGGCGGCTCCCGGGGGATCGGCGCCGCCGTGGTGGCGCGCTTCGCCGCCGAGGGCTGGCGCGTGGTTTTTACCTACGTCGCCAACGACGAGGCCGCGGAAAAGGTCGCCGGCGACACCGGCGCCCGCGCCATCAAGGGCGACGTGGGGGCGGAAGCGGACATCCTGGCGCTGTTCAGGACACTCGACGACGATGGCATCTATCCGGACGCCGTCGTCAACAACGCCGGCATCACCGGCCCTAGGCGGCGCATGGAAGAGGTCACGTGGGACACGGTGATGGACGTCTACCGCGTCAATGTCGCGGGCTCGGTCGCCATGTGCCGCGAAGCCGTGAAGCGCATGTCGACGCGCCACGGCGGCCGCGGCGGCGCCATCGTCAATCTTTCGTCCACCGCGACGCTGGCCGGCAGCCCGGGCCAGTGGATCGACTACGCGGGGTCCAAGGGCGCCATCGACATCATCACCAAGGGCCTCGCCCGCGAGGTCGGCGAGGAAGGCATCCGCGTCAACGCCGTTGCGCCGGGCTATACGCTGACCGAAATGTCGATCGAGGGGCAGATCGCCACCCGCTTCGACGTTGAATTCCGCCACGAGGTCCCGCTCGGCCGCATCGGCACCGTCGAGGAGGTGGCGGCGGGCGTCTACTGGCTGTGCAGCGACGAGGCGGCCTACGTCACCGGTTGTGTCCTGCCGGTCGCGGGCGGGCGGGTGTGATACCGACACCGTCATTCCCGCGCAAACGGGAACACGGAAGTGACTAAACCACAGAGGCACAGAGGAAGAACCGGGCCGCAGCACCTCTGTGCCCTCTGTGTCTCTGTGGTTCATTGAACTGATGGGGTTTTGCTAGCCCCCGCTTTCGCGGGGATGCCGATATTGTATGAAGCCGCCTAAGGCCTGAACATCAGCATCGTCTGGATGAAACGCTGCAGGACGGGTTTGATCCCCGCCGCGAGATCGTCGCGGTAGCCCCAGGGGTAATCCTCGTCCATGTAGGTCGCCCAGCTCAGTTCGAGCTGCACGGCATGGATGTCGTTGTCCGGATCGCCGTAGTGCCGGGTGATGTAGCCGCCGACGTAGCGGCCGTTCATCTTCCACGTGTAGCCGGCGGCTTCCTCGGCCACGGCTTCCAGGTCCTTCTCGAGGCGCGGGCTGCAGGTCTTGCCGTGATTGGTGCCGAGGTTGAGGTCCCAGAGCTTGCCGTCGAAATAGCGCGGCACCTCGCTCTTGATCGAGTGCGCGTCCCACAAAAGCGCGTACCCGTGCTCGGCCTTGATGGCGGCCAGCGTCTCGGCGAGCTTGGCGTGGTAGGGCAGGTGATAGAGGTTGCGCCGTTCGTCGATCTCGGCCGCGTCCGGCTCCTCGCCGTCCCTGTAGATTGGCGCGTAGTCCCCGGTCTTGAGCGGTACCAGCCCTTCCGTGTCCTGGCCGGGATAGAGGTTCTCGTCCTCGGGCGGACGGTTGAGGTCGACGCAATAGCGGCTGTGCGTCGCCACCAGCATGTGCGCCCCCATGCCGGCCGCGAAATCGTACAGTTGCGGCACGTGCCAGTCGGTGCCGGGCAATTGCAGGGCATCCTCGGTCATGCGCGGTTTCAGGTCATCGGGAACGTAGGTTCCCGCGTGCGGCACGCTGATCAGCAGCGGCGACGTGCCGGGCGAGAATTCGAAAATCTCCATTACTCGGCGGCGTCGTCGAAAACCGGCGCCGGCTTGTCGTAGGGCCGGTCGTGGGTCAGCGCCGGAATGCGCGAGCGCGCCTTGGCGACCTCGGCCGGATCGATCTCGGCGATGACGACGGCTTCCTCCTCCTCGGGGCCCTCGGCGAGGATTTCGCCCCAGGGACCGACGACCAATGAATGACCGTAGGTGCGGGCCTTGCCGTGGCGGCCGGACTGGCACGTCGCGAACACGAAACACCCGGTCTCGATGGCGCGGGCGCGCAGCAGCACGTGCCAGTGATCCTGCCCCGTCTTGTGCGTGAACGCCGCCGGCACGGTCAGGAAGTCCGCGCCCGCCTTGGCGAGATCGCGGTAGAGGTGCGGAAAGCGCACGTCGTAGCAGATCGAAAGCCCCATCCTGCCCCACGGCGTGTCGGTAATGACAGCGCGCTCGCCGGGCGCCAGGCTCGCCGATTCCCGGTAACGGTCGTCGTCGCCCAGGTTGACGTCGAACAGGTGGATTTTCTCGTACGTCGCCTGCACGATGCCGTCGGCATCGATCACGTACTGCCGGTTATAGGCGCGGCCGTCGGGCGCCGGCACCGTGATCGAACCGAGATTGATCCACACGCCCAGTTCCCGCGCCAGGTCCGCGAACAGCGGCAGCGCCGGGTGGGATTCCTCGGGGAGCGGCCCGGTGTGGATACCCTCCGCGTCGATGTCGTAGCACGAAAAGAACTCGGCGAACTGCAGCAGTTGTCCGCCCTGGCGCGCCGCGTCGCGGGCCATTGCCTCGGCGCGCTCCAGCGTCTCCTGCATGTTTGCGCCGGCGCAGGTCTGCACCAGCGCGACCTTGAACTTGTCAGCCATGTCACACTCCTGTTTGCCACAGGTTTAACGCGCATCGCCGCCGGGATCACGTATTTTCCGCGATCCATCCCCGGACTTTTGGCTTCACGGTTCGGGTGCTATCACTATGTAAAGAATAACCGAGGGGAGAGGCGCACATGGCCGACGACGCCGGCGGCGGCAACATCTATGAACAGGGTCTCGACAAGACACCGGCCAACTACCGGCCGCTGACGCCGCTCAGCTATCTCGACTGGGCGGCCCGCGTGTTCCCCGGGAAGACCGCCGTCATCCACGGACCGCACAAGACCACCTGGGCCGAGTTCGATGCCCGCTGCAAAAGGCTCGCCAGCGCGCTCCGGAAGCGCGGCATCGGCCCCGGCGACACGGTGTCGGTGATGTCCCCCAACGCGCCGGCGATGCTGGAGGCGCACTACGGCGTCCCGATGTCGGGCGGCGTGCTGAACGCGCTCAATTTCCGGCTCGACGCCGAGACCATCGCCTTCATCCTCAGGCACGCCGAGACCAGGGTCCTGATCACCGACCGCGAGTTTTCGGACGTGATGCGCGATGCGGTGGCGATCCTCGACAACCCGGACCTGCTGATCGTCGACGTCGACGACCCGCTCGCCAAGGGCGGGCACATGATCGGCGACATGACATACGAGGATCTACTGGCCGAAGGCGATCCCGACCACGACTGGCAGCCGCCCGAGGACGAGTGGCAGGCGATCTGCCTCAATTACACGTCGGGCACCACCGGCAACCCGAAAGGCGTCGTCTATCATCACCGCGGCGCCTACCTGAACAGCATGAGCAACGCGCTGGTGTTCCGACTCGGGCCCGAGAGCGTCTATCTGTGGACGCTGCCGATGTTCCACTGCAACGGCTGGACCTACACCTGGGCGGTGACCGCCGTCGGCGGCACGCACGTGTGCCTCAGAAACGTCGACCCGGCGCTGATCTTTCCGCTGATCGAGGAACACCGTGTCACGCACATGTGCGGCGCGCCGATCGTCCTCAACATGCTGGTGCACGCCCCCGCCGACGTGAAGCGCACCTTCGGCCACACCATCGAGGTCGCGACCGGCGGCGCCGCGCCGCCGTCGACGGTCATTTCGCGGATGGAAAGCATGGGCTTCAACGTGACGCATATGTACGGCCTCACCGAGACCTACGGCCCCTCCACCATCTGCGTGTTCCAGGACGAATGGGCGGACCTGCCGCTGGACGAGAAAGCCGCGCTGATGGCGCGCCAGGGCGTGCGCACCCCGGCGCCGTTCCAGCAGACGGTGCGCGACCCGGACACCATGGACCTGGTCCCCGAAGACGGCGAGACCATCGGCGAGATCATGTTCCAGTCGAACACGGTGATGCGCGGCTATCTCAAGAACCCGAACGCGACCGCGGACGCGTTCCGGGGCGGCTGGTACCACACCGGCGATCTCGCCGTGCAGCATCCGGACGGCTACATCGAGGTCAAGGACCGCTCCAAGGACATCATCATCTCGGGCGGCGAGAACATCTCGTCGCTGGAGGTCGAGGAATGCCTCTACAAGCACCCGGGCGTGATGGAATGCGCCGTCGTCGCCATGGCTTCCGAAAAATGGGGCGAGACGCCGGTCGCCTTCGTGACCCCGACCGCCGAGGCCGAGGGTACGCTCGACGCCGGGGAACTGATCGATTTCTGCAAGGAGCGGATGGCGCGCTTCAAGGCGCCGACACAGGTCGTGTTCGGCCCGCTGCCCAAGACCTCGACCGGCAAGATCCAGAAGTTTGTGTTGCGCGAAAGCGCACGGGATATGGCCGGCGAGCAAGTACACGACATCGCGGAAGAAAAGGACGACTAGATGACCACGACATTGATGGGCGGCAAGACGGTGCTGGTCACCGGCGCCTCCTCCGGCCTCGGCCGGCACTTCGCGCAGGTGCTGGCGGGCGCGGGTGCGAAGGTCGCCGTCGCCGCCCGGCGCGTCGAAAAACTTGAGAAACTTTCCGGCGAGATCGCCGACGCGGGCGGCACCGCCGTCGCCATCGGCATGGACGTGACCGACCGGTCCAGCGTCACGGCGGCGCTGGACGAGGTCGCGGCCGAACTCGGCACGCCGGACGTGCTGATCAACAACGCCGGCATCGCCACCGGCGCCGCCGCGCTCGACGTCACCGACGCCGACTGGCACAAGGTATTGGATACCAACCTGGAGGGCGCCTGGATCGTCGCCCAGGAAACCGCCAAGCGCATGAAGGACGCGGGCGGCGGCAACATCGTCAACACCGCCTCGATCCTCGGTATCCGCGTGTCGGCGGGCGTCGCGCCCTATGCCATCTCCAAGGCCGGGGTGATCCAGATGACCAAGGTGCTGGCACTCGAACTGGCGCGCCACCAGATCCGGGTCAACGCGCTGGCGCCGGGCTACATCGAGACCGACCTCAACCAGGACTTCCTCAATTCCGATCCCGGACAGGCGATGATCAAGCGCGTGCCCATGCGCCGCTGCGGGAGGGTGCAGGATCTCGACGGACCGCTGTTGCTACTGGCGTCCGATGCGTCCAGCTACATGACCGGCGCGGTCGTGCCCGTCGACGGCGGGCATCTCGTGAATACGCTTTAGGGGGAACCGACATATGCCATACGCCGAACGCGACGGGGTGAAGATCTACTACGAGGAAACGGGTTCCGGCACGCCGATCCTGTTTCTGCACGAATACGGCGGCGACAAACGGAGCTGGGAGCCGCAGGTGCGGCATTTCTCGCGCGATCACCGCTGCATCGTCATGTGCGCACGCGGCTATCCGCCGTCCGACGTGCCCGATGACGAAAGCCTTTACGGCCAGGATCACGCCAACGCCGACGCCATTGCCGTCCTCGATGCCGCGGGCGTCGAGAAAGCCATCGTCGTCGGCCTTTCCATGGGCGGCTATACGGGGCTGCGCCTCGCCATTCATCATCCGGACCGGATCATCGCGCTGGTTGCGGCAAGCGCCGGCGCCGGCTCGCTCAGGGAAGGGCTGCAGGTGTTCCGCGACGAAGCCTTCGCGCGCTCCGAGGAGTACCTGGAGGCGGGCAAGATGCTGGCGGAACCGTTCGCGAACGGCCCGACGCGGACGCAACTGAAGCGCAAGGACATCCGCGGCTGGGAAGAGTTCCGCGACCAGTTGGCCGAACACCCGGCGGTCGGCGCGGCCTATACGCTGCGGCATGTGCAGGGCGGGCGCCCGTCGCTGTTCGATTTCGAGGCCGAGTTCAACGCCTGCGCGGTGCCGGCGCTGTTGCTGGCCGGCGACGAGGACGACGTGTGTCTCGATGTGAACGTGTGGCTGAAACGCGCCATGCCGACGTCGGGACTGCGCGTGTTCGCCAAGTCCGGGCACCTGATCAACCTCGAGGACCCGGCCGTCTTCAACGCCGAGATCGCCGATTTCCTGAGGGCCGTGGCGCACGGCACCTGGCCGGTGCGCGAGCCTTTCGACGGCAGCTACGCCGGCATCGGACCGAGGTAAACCCCTCAAGCCTTGAGGCCTCCACGCGCACGGGCCAAAATCGCGCAAACGAACCCGAGAGGACCAGATGGAATTCACACTGCCCGCCGAGGTCGAGGAAACGCGCCTCGCCATCCGCACGTTCGTCGAAGACCGTATCATGCCGCTGGAGAAAGACCCGGCGAGCTACGACGATCACGAGAACATCGACATGGCGCTTCTCAAGCAGGTGCAGGCGGAGGCCCGCGACCGGGGGCTTTGGTGCCTGTCCATGCCAAAGGAACGCGGCGGGCGCGGCTTCGACACGGTCGGCATGGCGGCGTGCTACGAGGAAATGAACCGCTCGATCTTCGGGCCCGTGTGCTTCAATGCCGCCGCGCCCGACGACGGCAACATGTACGTGCTGAACAAGGTCGCGACCGACGCGCAGAAAGAGAAATGGCTACAGCCGATCATCGACGGCCGTGTGCGGTCGTCCATCGTCATGACCGAACCGGCGCCGGGCGCGGGCTCGGACCCGGGCGGCATGATGCTGACCCGCGCCGAAAAGAAAGGCGACAAGTGGGTCGTGCAGGGCCGCAAGTGGTTCATTACCGGCGCCGGCGTCGCCGAGCATTTCATCCTGCTGGCGCGCACGTCGGACGAACCGCGCCGCAACCTGACGGCGTTCCTGTTCCACAAGGACGATCCCGGCTGGGAGATCGAACGGCGCATCCCGATCATGGGCCCGGAGGAACACGGCGGCCACTGCGAACTGATCTTCAACGGCCTCGAAATCCCCGACGAGAACCGGCTGATGGGCGTCGGCGAAGGGATGAAATGCGTGCAGATCAGGCTCGGCACGGCGCGTCTGACGCACTGCATGCGCTGGCTCGGCCTCGCCAAGCGCTCGCTCGAGATCGCGGGCGAATACATCTCCAACCGGGACGCCTTCGGTTCCAAGCTGTCGAAGCGGGAAAGCGTGCAGTTGCTGCTGGGCGACGCGGCGATGGATATCGAGGTCGGGCGTCTCTTGACCATGAAGGCGGCGTGGGCGCTGGACCAGGGTTCGCGCGCCCGCAAGGAAGTGTCGATGGCCAAGGTCGCCGTCGCCGACGTGCTGTTCAAGGCCGTCGACACGGCGATCCAACTCAACGGCGCGCGCGGCTATTCCAAGGACACGGTGCTGGAGTGGATCTACCGCTATGCCCGCCAGGCCAAGCTGGTCGACGGCGCGTCGGAGGTGCACAAGATGGTTCTCGCCGGTGCGCTCGCCGAGAACGGCATGGATTTCTGGTCATGGGATTCCGGGGGCCAGAAAGGCCCCACGGGCCAGCCCACCGACGCCCCCGGCGCCTGATGAGCAGAAACGACGACGCCGTCACCAATATGGACCGGGACGCGATCAAGCGCCTCGAGGTCTGGATCGCGCGCCAGTCCGGCGGCCGCGCGCAGGTCAGCGACCTGCGTCAGCTCTCGGGCGGTGCGATCCAGGAGAACTGGGCGCTGAAGCTCGACCTCGACGGCGGTGACTGGCCGGGCACGCACGATCTCGTCTTGCGCAAGGACGCGCCCTCCAACGTTGCCGTCTCGCACGGCCGCGCCGAGGAATTCACGATCCTCAGGCACGCCCACAAGGCGGGCGTCGTGGTGCCGGTGCCGTGCGTACTGTGCGAGGACACGGACGTGCTGGGCACGCCGTTTTTCATCATGCACCGGGCCGAAGGCGTCGCCGCCGGCCACAAGCTCGCCAAGATGGACGCCAACGACGCGCTGGCCGAGGACCTCGGCCGCAATCTCGCGCGCATCCATACCATCGCCGACGCCGACGATCTCGCCTTCGTCGCCAGGCCCGACGGGCCGGCGGCGATGGCGTCCGTGGACGAATACCGCCGCCACCTGGACGAGCTGCCGGGATCATACCCGGCGCTGGAATGGGGCCTGCGCTGGCTCGAGGACAACGCGCCGGCGGGCGGCGAGACCGTGTTCTGCCACCGCGACTACCGCACCGGCAACTACATGGTCGATGGCGGCCAACTGACCGCGATCCTGGACTGGGAATTCGCCGGCTGGTCCGACCCGATGGAGGACATCGGCTGGCTGACCGCGAAGTGCTGGCGCTTCGGCGCCGTTGAGCGGGCATGCGGCGGGGTCGGCTCGCTCGACGCGCTGATTCGGGGTTACGAGACGGAAAGCGGGCGCACCGTCGACCGCGACCGGATCGGCTACTGGCAGGTGATGGCGACCATGCGCTGGGCGGTCATCGCGCTGCAACAGGCGGACCGTTTCGTCACCGGCGGGGAGCGTAATCTCGAACTGGCGCTGACGGCGCATATCGTCCCCGAACTGGAATTGGAAATCCTGACGGAAACCGCGCCCGCCGAGACCGCGCCCCTGCCCGACGATGCGGCGCCCGTGCGTCCGGCGCCGTCGCTGGCGGCGCTGCTGGGGATCGCCAGGGATATCGTCCGGGGCGACCTTGCCAACGTCCTTGACGGCGACCAGCGTTACAAGGCGCTGATGGCGGCCAACGCCCTCGGCATTGTCGGCCGGCAGATCGACGGGCTGGATGCGGGCGACAGTGAGGATTTGAGCGCGCTCGCCGCGAAAATCCGCCAGGGGAACGGCACGCCCGAAGACCACGCGCTGTTGCTGGCCCGGGTCCGCGCGACCCTCGAAGAGAGCAATCCGCGCGCGCTCCGCTAACCGCATTTCACATAAAAAAACCCCCCGGGGACGAACCCCGGGGGCGAGTTTTAAACAGGGAGGCTTCACGTCTGGGAGACGCGAGGGGCCGGAGACCGGTCCCTCTTTTCCGGACAGGGCGTCCGGAAACTGGGTGGAACCCTTTGGAGATACGACGTGTTCAGCGCGATCATCCGGTTCCGAATTCCGTGTTCGTTGCTGCGTTGCAACATCGAATGCAGGCTTTATATAGGCAGGTTATGGGCGCACACCAGAGAAAAACACGTAATGCAGCCATGCATTCAGCGCATGGCTGACGGGGCCGCCGCTATCTCTTGATGGGCGCCAGTTTTTCCACGATGAAGTCGCGGAAAGCAATGATTCTGGCGGAATCCCGCAATTCTTCCGGATAGACGAAATACATGTTCAGTTCCGGCCCCTGCAATTCCGGCAACACTTCCACCAGATTGCCGATTTCCCGGCCCATGTATTCCGGCAGCGCGCCGAGACCGAGCCCGCTTTGCACCGCACGCAGGATTCCATAGATCGAATTGACGCGCAGCACCGGCTTGCGGGGAATGCCGTCCTTGGCAAGCTCGGTCAAAAGCCAGTTGAGATTGGCCGCCGGCGGGCGCGCGTCGTCGCCGTAAACGACGATGCGGTGCTTGTCGAGATCGCGCGCGTTCTTGGGCATGCCCATCTGCTGCAGGTATTCGGGCGCGGCGTAGATCCGGTAATGCAGGGTCATCAACTGACGCTGCACGAGATCGGGCTGGGTCGGTGGCGTCAGGCGGATCGCCACGTCGGCCTGACGCATGGACAGATCGAGCTCGGTATCCGCCAACACCAGCGAGACCTCGATGTCCGGGTAGCGGTTGACGAACTCCTTCATGCGCGACGCCAGGAACACCGACCCGAAGGCGACGGTCGACGACACCTTCAGGGCCCCCTGCGGACGTTCCTTGTTCTCAGCCAGTTGCGACTGCACGCGGGCCAGTTGCGCGAACACGTTGTGCGCGGTGTCGTAAAGGATCTCGCCCTGCTCGGTCAGGATCAGGCCGCGCGCGTGGCGGTGAAACAGCGGCGTGCCCAGGCTCTGTTCGAGCGCCGAGACCTGCCGGCTGACGGCCGACTGGCTCAGGTTGAGGGTCTCGCCCGCGTGCGTGAAGCTGCCGGCCTCGGCGACGGCGTGAAAGACCCTGAGTTTGTCCCAATCGATCGGCACCGCCACCCTCCCCGGCCGGCCAGTGGATATGAACCCCGGCCTATTCGGCGGCCGCGGCTTCCTGGTTCTCGTCGTGTTCGGCCAGGAACTTCTCGGCTTCGAGCGCCGCCATGCAGCCGGTGCCCGCCGCGGTTACCGCCTGGCGGTAGATGCGGTCCTGCACGTCGCCGGCGGCGTAAACGCCCTCGACGCTGGTCTGCGTCGTACCCGGCACGGTCTTGATGTAGTTGTCGTCCCACATGTCGAGCTGGCCCATGAACAGCTTGGTGTTCGGATCGTGGCCGATGGCGATGAAAACGCCGTCGACGGCCAGGTCCCGGGTTTCGCCGGTCCTGGCGTGTTTCAGACGCGCACCGGTCACCCCCTTGCCGCCCTGCTCGCCCAGCACTTCGTCGAGCGTGTGATCCCAAATGACTTCGATCTTCTCGTTCTTGAACAGCCGGTCCTGCAGGATCTTTTCGGCGCGTAGCTCGTCGCGGCGGTGCACCAGATAGACCTTGGACGCGTGGTTGGTCAGGTAAAGCGCTTCCTCGACCGCGGTGTTGCCGCCGCCGATCACGGCGACCTCCTTGCCGCGATAGAAGAACCCGTCGCAGGTCGCGCACGCGGAAACGCCGAAGCCCATGAATTTCTGCTCGCTTTCGAGGCCGAGCCAGCGGGCGCTGGCGCCGGTGGCGATAATCAGGGTGTCGCCGAAATACTCGGTGCCGCTGTCGCCGACGGCACGGAACGGACGTTTCGACAGATCGACCTCGACGATGGTGTCCTCGATCATCTCGGTGCCGACGTGCCTGGCCTGCTCGTACATCTGCTCCATCAGCCACGGCCCCTGGATCACCTCGGCGAAGCCCGGATAGTTCTCGACGTCGGTGGTGATGGTGAGCTGACCGCCCGGCTGGATACCCCGGACCAGTACCGGTTCCAGGGACGCCCGCGCCGCATAGATCGCCGCCGGGTACACGGCGGCGATCTATGCGGCGCGGGCGTCCCTGGAACCGGTACTG
>MRWG01001844.1_pt1 | contig 12067 bp, 11 predicted proteins | sample 1013341 | NCBI WGS metagenome assembly MRWG01 (sample SAMN06117577, study PRJNA244670) | biofilm metagenome | biome: Water; feature: Cathode Biofilm; material: Biofilm; isolation source: microbial consortium enriched at the cathode of a solar microbial fuel cell | place: USA: District of Columbia ... | reverse complement strand
TACGACGTTTCGGAAATCCCGAACGCGTCGGCCAACGGCCAGGGCGGTTTGCCCAAGAACATCGTCATGCTGACCTGCGACGCCTTCGGCGTGCTGCCGCCGATCAGCCAATTGACGCCCGAACAGGCGATGTACCATTTCCTTTCCGGCTACACCGCGAAGGTCGCGGGAACCGAACGGGGCCTCAAGGAACCGGCGGCGACGTTCTCGACCTGCTTCGGCGCGCCGTTTATGCCGCGTCACCCGACGGTCTATGCGCAGCTTCTGCGCGACAAGATGGCGGCCCAGAACGCCAAGTGCTGGCTCGTCAACACCGGCTGGTCCGGTGGCGGTTACGGCGTCGGTGAGCGGATGCAGATCGCCTATACCCGCACGATGCTCAACGCCGCGCTCGACGGCCGCCTGGAACAGGGTTCGTTCCGCCAGGACCCGAACTTCGGCGTGCTGGTGCCGGAAGCCTGCCCGGGCATCCCGGACGAGGTGCTGAACCCCAAAAGCACGTGGGCCGACGGTGCCGGCTACGACGCCCAGGCGCAGGACCTGCGCCAGCGCTTCGAGAACAACTTCACGCAGTTCGAGGAACACGTCGACACCAAGGTCAAGGCCGCCGCGATCCGCGCCGCCGCCTGATCTTCGTCGCGAACGATTGGAAAAGGCCGGTCCCTAGGGGCCGGCTTTTTTCTTGCGGGCGCAGGTTGCGCACGGCAGCCGCCTATGGGATCGTTTTTGTAATCGGGGCGCAAGTCCCTATATCCACAGAAGGCAATACCAGGGGAGGCCTCAATCGTGACGAAAATCAATATACAATTCACGCTGTTTTCGGCGTTCTATTCGCCGCTGATTTCCACCATGTCCGGCGGTTTTCTCGAGGCCGAGGGGCTTGAGCCGGACTGGTCCGTCTCGCCGCCCGGCAAATCGGCGATCGAGTCGCTCCAGGACGGCAGCGCGCACGTGGTGCAGACGGCGCCGAGCCAGTCCTTCAACTGGCTCAAGAAGGGCGAGAAGCCGCCGTTCAAGCACTTCGCGCAGATCAACGAAATGGACGGGTTTTTCATTACCGGCCGCGAAGCCGATGCCGACTTCACCTGGGACAAGCTCGAGGGCGCGGAAGTGGTCATGTTCAAGGCCGGCCAGCCGAACGCCATGTTCAAGTATGCCTGCCACAAGGCGGGAATCGACTACGACAAGATCATCCCGGTCACGCCGGGCGGGGCGGCCGACATCGACAAGGCGTTCCGCGACGGACAGGGCGCCTACGTGCAACAGCAGGGACCGTTTCCGCAGCAGTTGGAGGCTGACGGCGTCGGCCACGTGGTCGCCCAGGTTGGCCCGCAGATCGGCCCCAACGCGTTCTCCAGCCTGGCGGCGACGCCGGAATGGCTGGAAAGCGATATGGCGAAGGCATTCATGCGCGCCTACAAGAAAACGCGCGCCTACATGAACGAGACGCCTGCCGCCGAGATCGCGAAGGCTGAAAAGCCGTTCTTCCCGGATATCGACGAAGCCGTGCTGGCGGACTGCATCGGCACCTACCAGAAGCTTGGCTGCTGGACTCCGCATTGCGAGATTACCAGGGAAGCGTTCGACGTCGCGCAGGACGTGTTCATCCACTACGGCGCCATTACCGAGCGCTATCCGTACGAGGACGCGATCGCTGAGCCGCCGTCGACCGACTGATATTGTATCGATCGGGATAAAGGCCGCCTGACGGCGCGGGTGGATAGGCGTAACTCCTATCTTGGCCCGCGACGACGGGGCGGCTATCATCGACACAATTTCGGGGGGCCTTGCGGAAGGAAACGTATGCTCTGTCACGTTTTGGCCGAGGAGGGAGCGCGGACCTGGCTGGTGTTTCGCCGGCCCGTCGCGTCGATCGGGGGGCTGCGCTTCACCAGTCACTATGTGGTGTGCTCCAACGATCAGGCAATCCTGATAGATCCGGGTGGGGCCGCGGACTTCGGCCCGCTGCTGGCGGCGGTTTCGGACAACATCGCGCTCGACAACATCGCCGGGATTGTCATCACGCAGCGGGGATCGCACACCGCCGGTTCCATCGGCATGTGGGCCGAGGCGCTGGGCCACGAGCTGCCGGTCTACGCGTCGGAGATGATTTCCTCCGGTCTGCGCCACACGGACGCGGACCTGAACATCGTGACGATTTCGGAAAACGGCGGCGAGGTGCCGATGGCCGACGGGTCCGGCCTGCACATGATGCCGGCGCCTTATCTCCCGGCGGCGGCGTCCATGTCGCTCTACGACCCGGCGGCACGCGTGCTTTATACCAGCGAGATCGGCACCGCCGAGGGCACCTGGGCCGACGATGCGACGCCGTTCTGCGAGCAGTTTTCGCTGATCAGCCACGCCATGAACGCCTATCACCAGACCTGGCTGCCGTCGGCGGCCGCGCGTGACGACTGGCTGTCGCGGATCGACGACCTGGAGATCGAAATCCTCGCGCCGCGGATGGGACCGTGTTTCCGCGGCAAGGATATCGATCATTTCAAGCAATGGCTCGGGACCATCGATGTCGGCGTGCTGGTCGCGAGCGATACGCCGGCATATATCTCCGAAACCACTTACGCGCCGGAACAAGGCCGCGAGGACCCGGATATCGTCATGGACCCGCCGCCGTTGGACGATGACGCGTCGTTCATGGATGCGGACGAGCAGGCGGCCTATGACGACGTGTACGACGATGACGAATACGTAGAGGCCGAGGACGAGGAGGTTTCCCGGCTCGTCGATGCCCTCGGCGTCGAAGGGCCCGACAGCGAGCCCCTCGCGCAGGCCTATGAGGCCGCCGAGGACGAGGACGTCTACGACGACGAAGACGATGAGTTCGATATCGTCTACGTCGACGAGGACGGCAACGAGATCGATCCGAGCGAAATCGACGAAGAGGATATCGTCGATGAAGAGGAGGTCCTCGAGGGCAACGACGAGCAGCGCCTCGAGTTCCCGCCGGGCCAGATGTACCGGCTGATCACGCGCAGCGACTTCGACGGCCTGGTCTGCGCCGTACTGCTCGAGGAGTTGGACCTGATCAACGACATCCTTTTCGTGCACCCGAACCAGATGCAGGAAGGCGAGATCGAGGTTTCCGAGACCGATATCTCCACGAACCTCCCCTATACCCCGGGCATCTTCGCGGCGTTCGACCACCACCTGTCGGAGATCACGCGTCTCGGCAAGCACTACGAGAACCATATCATCGATCCGCTGGCGCCAAGCGCGGCGCGCGTCGTCTACAACTATTTCGGCGGCAAGAAGCGGTTCCCGGACATTTCCGAAGAGATGATGGACGAGGTCGACAAGGCCGATGCGGCACAATTCGAGCAGGACGAGGTCCTGAACGCCCAGGGCTGGCCGCTGCTGAGCTTCATCATGGATTCCCGCACGGGGCTTGGCCGCTACCGCGGTTTCCGCGTGCCGAACTATGAACTGATGATGTCGCTGATCGATTACTGCCGCCGCTACGATATCGACGAGGTGCTGGAACATCCGGACGTCAAGGAACGGGTCGAGCTTTACCGCGAGCATGAGGAGCCGGCGAAGGAACAGATCAAGCGCTGCACGACCGTGCACGGCAATCTCGCCGTGATCGACTACCGCAACGAAGACCAGATCTACGTCGTCAACCGGTTCATGATCTACGCCTTGTTCCCGGCGTGTAATATCTCCATGCACATCCTGTGGGGACGCGGTGAGCAGAACACCGTCTTCGCCGTCGGCAAGTCGATCTTCAACCGGACCTCGAATACCAACGTCGGCGACCTGATGCTGACCTACGGCGGCGGCGGCCACAAGAACGCCGGCACATGCCAGGCCGACAACGCGCTCGCCGACGTGGTGCGCGACGCGCTGATCCAGCGCATCAACGCCGACGGGTGATCGGCGCGACGTCTCGGATTCGGCGCTTGCGCCGAATCTTCTCCCTACTCAAGGCAGCCATGAGTTGCTATCCATGAGACATGGATTTTCAGCTCAAGGACAAGGTGGCGCTGGTCACCGGCGGCAGCCGTGGCATCGGCCGGGCGGTGGCGCTGACGCTGGCCGGTCACGGGGCCAACGTCGCCATCTGCGGGCGGACGCAGGAAAGCCTCGACGCCGCATGCGCCGAGATCGAGGCCAAGGGCGTCAAGGCCTGGGGCTTCCCGGCCGACGTCAGCGTTCACGAAGAGGTCGAGAAACTGGTCACCGATGTCGCCGAAGCGACCGGCGGGATCGACATTCTCGTCAACAACGCCGTGACGTCGACCAGCGCGCCGTTCGACCAGCTTACCGACAACGAGTTCCGCTATCATATCGACGTCAAGCTGATGGCCTATATCCGTATCGCGCGCCTGGTGCTGCCGCACATGATCCCGCGCGGGTCGGGCCGCATCGTCAATGTCGGCGGCATGACGGCCCGGATCGTCGCGCCGCTCCGCATGACCAACGGCGTCACCAACGCCGGCGTCGCCAACTTCACCAAGCAGTTCTCGGGCTATACCGCGCAGCACGACATCACCGTCAACTGCGTGCATCCGGGGTATACGGCGACGGAGCGCGTGACGCAGATCTTCAGGAAGGAAGCCGAGGAAGCGGACGTGGACCTGGATCAGGTGATCGCCAAACGCACAGGGGACGTGCCGCTCGGCAGGCTGATCCAGCCCGAGGACATCGCGAACGCGGTGCTGTTCTTCTGCTCGCCTCTGGCGGCGATGGTAACCGGCCAGTGCATCGCCGTCGACGGCGGTTCCGGCGAAGCGGTTATTTACTGACGGGTCTTACGCGGCCAGGTCTTCGCCACGGATAGCACGGTCGATCAGCTCCAGCGTTTCTTCGCGGCCGTAGAGCGCGATGAACGAGCCCATGCGCGGGCCCTGGCTCTGGCCCAGCAGGATTTCGTAAAGCGCCCGGAACCAGTCCTTGAGCTCGGCGAACGCGTCGCGCTTGCCGGCTTCGTAGACCTCGGTCTGGATCGTTTCCGCGTCGGCGTCGGCGGGCAGTGCCTTGAGCCGTGCCGCGAGATCGGCGAGCGCTTCGCGCTCGGCCTCGGTGGCCTTGCGGTACGACTTCGCCGGGCGCACGAAATCCCGGTAGTAGTTGATGGCGTACTCGACCAGCCGGTCCAGCATCGGCGCCGTCTCCGGATTGGCGTCCGGGCGGTAACGGGAAATGAAGTGCCAGAGCACCGCCTTGTCCTCGCTGTGACACACGCTGGCGAGGTTGAGCAGAATCCCGAACGAAAGATGCGCGCGTTCCGCCGGCGGATTGCCCATGTGGATGAACCACGCCGGGTTGTCGATCCGCTTGGCCGGCTCCTGGTCCTCGAACGCGTCCAGCATGCGGGCGTATTCGTCGACCTGACGCGGGATCACGTCGAAATAGAGGCGCTTTGCGGCCTTCGGTTTCTGGAACATGAAGTACGACAGGCTTTCCGGCGGCGCGTAACGCAGCCATTCCTCGACGGTCAGGCCGTTACCGCGCGATTTCGAAATCTTTTCGCCGTTCTCGTCCAGGAACAGCTCGTACGAGAACCCGGCCGGCGGATTGCCTTGCAGGATGCGGCAGATCTTGCCCGACAGATTGACGCTGTCGATCAGATCCTTGCCGGACATTTCATAATCCACATCGAGCGCCGTCCAGCGCATCGCCCAGTCGGCCTTCCACTGCAACTTGCAGTGCCCGCCCGTGACCGGCGTTTCCACCTTCGTGCCGTCCTCGTTCTCGTAAACGATGGTGCCGGCGTCGACGTTCCGCTCGACGACCGGGACCTGCAGCACCACGCCCGTTTCCGGGCACACCGGCAGGAACGGCGAATAGGTTTTCTGCCGCGCTTCGCCCAGGGTCGGCAGGATCACGTTGATGACCGCGTCGTAACGCTCGAGGATTTTCAGGAGCGTCTCGTCGAAGGCGCCGGACTTGTAGCGCTCGGTCGAGCTTACGAACTCGTAGTCGAAACCGAAATCGTCCAGAAACGCCCGCAGACGCGCGTTGTTGTGCGCGCCGAAGCTGTCGTGCGTGCCGTAGGGATCGGGGATCGAGGTCAGCGGTTTGCCCAGATGCGGTTCGATGATCTGCTTGTTCTCGATGTTGTCGGGCACCTTGCGGAGCCCGTCCATGTCGTCCGAGAACGCGAACAGCCGCGTCGGGATGTCGGAAAGCTGGTGAAACGCGTGGCGCACCCACGACGTGCGCGCGACCTCGCCGAAGGTACCGATGTGCGGCAAACCGGACGGCCCGTAGCCGGTCTCGAACAGGACGTAGCCCTTTTCCGGCGTCTTGCCGTTCAGCCGTTTCAGGATTGCGCGCGCCTCGGCAAACGGCCAGGCATTGGACTTTTCGGCAAACTCGCGCATATCGCTCATGGTTATTTCCCGTCGGCGGTTAAGGCGACGGGAAACTACGGCGTGGGGGGCGTTTAATCAAGGTTCCGGTGGTCTCAGACCCGGACCTCCACGTCCGTGTTGATGACGTTGATCGGGCTGCCCGCCTCGAAGGCGGCGATCTGGTCGAAAATGTCGGTGAAGTGCACTTCGTACTCGTCCTCGGTCACGTAACCGATGTGCGGCGTGCATATCACGTTTTCCATATTGAGCAGCGGGTGCGACGTGTCGGTCACCGGCTCGTGCTCGTAGACGTCGACCGCGGCCCAGCCCGGGCGGCCCGCCTCAAGGGCCGCCGCCAGCGCGCCGTCCTCGATCAGCGGCGCGCGGCTGGTGTTGACCAGCACGGCGCTGGATTTCATCTGTCCAAGGTCGTGCGCGGTGATGATACCGCGGGTCGCCGGATACAGCCGGACGTGCAGGCTCACCACATCCGACGTGGCGAAGAATTCGTCGCGGCTCGCGGGTACATGCACGCCGGCTTCACGGGCGCGCTCGAGTGAGTTTTCCGAGCCCCAGACCTGCACGTTCATGCGGAACGCCTTGGCGATGTAGGCGACGGCGGCGCCGATACGGCCGTAGCCGTAGATGCCCAGCGTACGGCCGCCGACCGACTTGCCGACACCCATCATCCAGTTGCCTGCCTTCAGCGATGCCATCTGCTGCGGAATCATGCGCATGGCGGACAGGATCAGGCCCCATGTCAGTTCCACGGTGGCGTAGGACGGCGTGCCCTCGTGCTGGCCCGAGCACAGCATGATGCCGAGCCGCGTGCAGTCCTCGACGTCGATGTGCGGATAGACGCTCCGCTGCGAGATCAGTCTGAGCTTCGGCAGGCGCTCCAGCAGGTCCTTCCTGATCTTGGTGCGTTCGCGGATCAACACCAGGACCTCCGTCTCGGCCAGCCGTTCGGCCAGCGTGTCCGTGTCCTGCACGTGATCGTTCCAGATCGTCACGTCGTGATGCGCGATCTTTTCGTAGCAGGGCAGGTGGCGGATGGTGTCGAACCAGTCGTCGAGAATGGTGATCTTCATATGGGGCCTCCAAGAGTTGCGGTAGTGAAGGGCTTCGGCGGGCCAAAATCAAGGTGTCAACGGGGCGCATGGCCGTATTCCGAAATTCGCCGGACTCCGGTTCTTGATCTTGCGGTCAACTGGGCGCGTAATACCGGCCGATCATATCAATATTGAGGGGGAACCCATGAGCATCGACCATATCGACAGCGGCGAGATCCTGAGCCAGGCCGTCGTGCATAACGGCATTGCCTACGTTTGCGGTCAGACCGCGACGGACCGGACCCAGGACATCAAGGGGCAGACCGCCGAGGTGCTGGCCAAGATCGACGACCGCCTGGCGCGCTGCGGCACCGACAAGTCGAAGCTGCTGATGGTTACGATCTATCTCGCCGATATGAGCCAGAAGGCCGAAATGAACGAGATCTGGAAGGACTGGATGGGCGACCTCGAGCGCCCGGCGCGGGCCTGCGTCGGCACGCCCCTGGCGACGTCCGATACCTTGGTCGAAATCGTGGTCAACGCCGCCGTCTGACACCTCGTTGGACACCCCGCCCGCCCCCGAAGAAAAGGTTCAGAGCGCGCTCAAAGGGATCGCGTTCATGCTGGCCGCGACGCTGCTGGCGGCGATCATGAACTCCGCGGCCCGGCACGTGTCGCAGACCGTGCATCCGTTCGAACTGGTGTTTTTCCGCAACCTGTTCGCGTTCGCCTTCGTGATCCCGATGCTGTGGCGGATCGGTTTCGTTTCGCTGCGAACTCGGCGCCCGTGGATGCACGCGGGGCGTGCCGGCCTCAACGTGGTCAACATGATGGTCTGGTTCACGGCGGTCAGCCTGGCGCCGCTGGCGGAGGTCGTCGCGCTTGGCTTCACGGCGCCGATCTTCGCCACCATTCTCGGCGTGCTGATCATGAAGGAACTGGTCGGTTTCCGCCGATGGTCGGCGATCGTCGCCGGGTTCGCGGGTGCGCTGATCATCCTGCAGCCGGGGTTTGACACGGTGCAGGTCGGGCACGGTCTCGTGCTTCTGGCCTCGGTCATGTGGGCCGGCGTGCTTTTGATCATCAAGTCGCTGAGCCGCACCGAAAGCTCCATCACCATCGTCGCCTACATGTCGATCCTGATGACGCCGATGTCGCTGATCCCGGCGCTGTTCGTGTGGGCGTGGCCGACGTGGACCGAACTTGCGTGGCTGGCGCTGATCGGAGTCTGCGGCGGCGCCGCGCAATACCTGCTGGCGCAGGCGTTCCACGAAGCGGACATCAGCGTCGTCATGCCGTTCGATTTCGGCAAGCTGGTATGGGTGGCGCTGATCGCGTTCATCGCCTTCGGCGAGATACCGACGTGGACGACGTGGTTCGGCGGCGCGATCATCTTCGCGAGCGGTATCTACATCGCCCGGCGCGAGTCGATGAAACGGCGCCAGAAACCCGACTGATCAGCCCGCCGGTTCGATCCGGATGATCTGCCCCGGATCCTCGTCGACGAGGATATAGAGATACCCGTCCGGCCCGTCGATGACGGCGCGGATGCGCTTGTCGATGCCCTCCAGGATCCGCTCCTCGGCGACGACCTTTTCGCCGTCGAGCGTCAGGCGCGCCAGCAACTGGTACTTGAGCGCGCCGACAAAGGCGTTGCCCTTCCATTTCGGGAACTTGTCGCCGGTGTAGAACGCCATGCCGCTCGGCGCGATCGACGGGTCCCAGTAGTGGATGGGCTGTTCCATGCCTTCCTTATGGGTGCCGACGCCGATCTTGCCGCCGGCGTAATGCTCGCCGTAGGAAATCACCGGCCAGCCGTAATTGCGGCCGGGAAGGGGGATGTTCACCTCGTCGCCGCCGGCCGCGCCGTGCTCGTTGATCCAGAGCTTGCCGGTCTCGGGGTGACGGGCCGCGCCCTGCGGGTTGCGGTGGCCGACCGACCACGTTTCCGGGCGGTAGCCGTCACGGCCGACAAACGGGTTGTCGTCCGGGATCGAGCCATCGGGATTGATGCGGATCACCTGGCCCCGGTTGATGGTGAAGTCCTGGGTGCGCTCGCGCTCGCCACGCTCACCGACGGTAATGTAAAGATGCCCTTTCGGCGAGAACACGAGACGCGAGCCGAAATGCCGGCCGCCGTAGGTCTTGGGCACCTGGCGGAAAATGACCTCGACGTCGTTGACGATGTTGACGGCGCGGTCGAGCTTGCCGCGCGCGACCGCCGTGCCGGCGCCACCGTCGCCGGATTCCGCGTAGGAGAAGTAGATCAGCTTGTTCTCGGCGTAGTTCGGGTCGATGGCGATATCGAGCATGCCGCCCTGGCCCGAGGTGTAGGCGTCCGGCACGTTGGCGAGTGGGCGGCGTAGCTTGCCGTCCTTGTCGACGACACGGATCGTGCCCGGGTCGCGCTCGGTGACCAGCATCGCGCCGTCGGGCAGGAATGCCATACCCCACGGATGATCGAGCCCGTCGGCGACGACAGAGAGTTTCACGTCGTAGTGTTCGGTCTTGAAGGTCTGGGCGCCGGCGGCGTGGGCAGCGGACACCGCAAAAACCAGAACCAAAAAGGTTCGAAGCATCAATGCCTCCTCACCTGTCCTCTCCTCCATAGATGGGGGAGAGGGACTCTCGCATCAAGGTAACTCTCGCCTCCTCTCCCCCTGTGAAGGGGGAGATGTCGGGTGAGGGGGTGTTGACGACGTCAGTACATCCGTCCGCCGTTCGGCACGTCGAGATCGGGTTTCAGCAGTACCACCTCGTCGTCGGCGTCCGGAATGCCGAGCACGAGGACTTCCGACATGAACTTGCCGATCTGGCGCGGCGGAAAGTTGACGACGCCCAGGACCTGGCGGCCGGGCAGGGTTTCCGGATCGTAGTGCCTGGTGATCTGTGCCGACGACTGTTTCTCGCCGATCTCGGGGCCGAAATCGACCCACAGCTTGATGGCGGGCTTCCGCGCTTCCGGATACGGTTCGGCGCGGACGATGGTCCCGACGCGGATGTCGACCTTCATGAAATCATCGAAAGAAAGGTCCATAGTGCAATCCCCCTGAAATCGAGTTTCCGGGAAAATGCCCGACCGGGACGAAAAAGGCCAGACCGCAAAAACGGCCTGGCCGCAAAAGGAAAGGGCCGCCCGGTTGCCCGGTGCGGCCCGATCCCATCACTTCAGGAACGCGAGATTACTTCTTCTTCGCGGCCTTCAGGACGGTCGACTTGACCTCGTCGAGGGCCTCGACAACGCGGGTGTTCAGTGTGTCGCTGGCTTCGGTGTTCGACTTGGTGATCAGGTCGGCCAGTTCGCGGGTGTTGTCGACGGATTTGACGAACGATCCCTTCAGAAGGTCGGCCTGCGCGGCGCAAACGGCCTGCGGGTTGTCCATTTTCGAAAACGACTCGATCATCTTCGAGACTTCGTCCATCGCCTGCTGCATCATTTCGGCCTGGCGCTTGGCAAGAGCCTGGCAACCTTCCGTGGCAACCTGGTTGGCGGCGGTGATCGCGTCGAAGTTCTTCTTCTGCAGTTCGAGAACGGCGTCGAAGTCGAATTTCGGCATTTCGTAACCCTTGGTCACCTTGGTGAACTCATCGGCCATTTTCTTCGGGTCGAATTCGCCCATCATCTTGGTGTATTCGGCGAAGAAGGGGTTTTTCTCGGCCATTTTGAAAAATTCGGCGTACATATCAGTCTCCATCTCCAGTAGGGGCGGCTATGCGCCCGGCAAAACTTTTCCGGTGCCGACGCCGCATGACCTCCATGCTGCGCTGCACCATGACCGGAATATGCGTTAATCTTTGCCGAGAGTCAACAGATTTTTGTGCAATGCACAAAAAAATATTTTGCAGATGCGAATGATTATAAACGGCTGATTTATAAGGGTTTCGGCTGTTCCGGAGATGGGCGCGGTTTTCCGGCGGCCAGTTTTTCCGCACGTGCGAGACCTTTGTCCAAGGCGGCCATGGTTCGTGCCAGGCCGGGGTCGTCGTCGTGCATCCATACGCGCGAGGCGTTCATCTGGATCACGGCGAGCGCCTTGGTCCGGAGCGTGCCCTTGCAGCCTTCCGACGATACTCCGGCTGCCTGCAGGCTGAGCGCCATGGATTTCAGGAACCGGACGCCGAGGCAGGCGCTGCCCAGCGGGTCGCGCGGCGCATCCCGGGCCATCGATCCGAGGGCGGCCTGGCGCCCGTCCAGCGCATCGAAACGGCGCATCAGGATGTCGAAAAGCTTGTCCTTCACCGTGCCGTCGAGAGGGTCGTCCTTGAGGCTGCCGAAGACTTCGGCGTCGACGCGGTCGATCAGGGCGCGCTGGATATGCGTGCGGCCGGGCAGGGACATCAATGCCTCGCCCACCGGCACCTTGGCATGATCAGCGATTTCCGGGAGCGACAGCGAGCGCCATGGGCGCTCGGCGGCGAGATCGAGCGCGGCATCGATCAGCTTGTCATTCGTGGTCCGCGTGTCGGTCTTGCGTTTCGGCGTCTTTTTCTTCGGTGCAGCAGCCATGCGTCTTCTCCTTCGCCCAATCCTTTGCAATGGAGCGGGAGCGCGGCTCCCGCCGGCGGGGCGCCATTATACAGAAATGGGGATTTGACGCTTATCCCGCAAGTTCGCGGGAACGGCGTGTCGCCTCGGCGATGGCCCTGGTCATCAGGGGCTGCAGGGCATCGTCGGCCATCAACACCTTGAGGGCTTCCGCC
>MRWG01001842.1_pt1 | contig 12068 bp, 8 predicted proteins | sample 1013341 | NCBI WGS metagenome assembly MRWG01 (sample SAMN06117577, study PRJNA244670) | biofilm metagenome | biome: Water; feature: Cathode Biofilm; material: Biofilm; isolation source: microbial consortium enriched at the cathode of a solar microbial fuel cell | place: USA: District of Columbia ... | reverse complement strand
GCCGCCTTCGACGCGACGAACCTCGATCGCATCGAGGAGATCGAAAATCTCTGGATCCCGATGCCGGATGGCGTCCGTCTCGCCGCGCGGCTCTGGCGGCCGAAGGACGCCCGTGTACGCCCAGTTCCGGCGATCCTGGAGTATTTGCCCTACCGCAAGCGCGACTTCATGCGGGCCCGCGACGAGCCGATGCATCGCTTCTACGCGCTCGCGGGCTACGCCAGCATCCGCGTCGACGTGCGCGGCACCGGCGATTCCGAAGGCCTGATCTACGACGAGTACAGCCAGACAGAGATCGATGACGGCGTCGCCGTCATCGCTTGGTTGGCGGCGCAGCCCTGGTGCGACGGCGGCGTCGGCATGACGGGAATTTCCTGGGGCGGCTTCAACAGTCTGCAGATCGCGGCGCGGCGCCCGCCCGCGCTCAAAGCCATCATCACGCTCTGCGCGTCCGACGATCGCTACAGCGACGACGCCCACTATAAGGGGGGCTGCCTGCTCAACGAGAACATGCAGTGGGGCTCCATCCTCATGATGAACAACGCCCTGCCGCCGGACCCGGAAATTCAGGGCGATGCCTGGCGCGCGGCGTGGCGGGCGCGGATCGAGGCGCTCGAGCCGTTTCCAGCCCTATGGATGCGCCACGCGGCGCGGGACGATTACTGGCGCCACGGCTCCGTCTCCGACGACCTGGACGCTATTGCCTGCCCGGTTTACGCCATCGGCGGCTGGGCGGACGGGTACAGCAACGCCGTGCCGCGCCTCGTCGCCGGCCTCAAATCGCCGGTGAAGGGATTGATCGGGCCCTGGGCGCACACTTTTCCCCACGAAGGCGTGCCGGGCCCGTCCATCGGCTATCTCCAGGAGGCGACGCGGTGGTGGGATCACTGGCTGAAAGGTCGGGACTCCGGGCTCATGGACGAGCCTGTATTGCGCGTCTGGATGCAGGAAAGCCTGCCGCCGCGTCCCCACTATGAGACGCGGCCCGGCCGCTGGGTTGCGGAGGCCGCCTGGCCGAGCCCGCGCATCACGCGCCGGATTTACTATCTGGACTGGGGCCATCTGGCGGACCAGCCCGGGACGCTGGACGAGGCGCTGTTCAGTTCGCCAGCGACCCTCGGCGTGCGCGGCGGCGAATGGTGCGGTTTCGGCTCCGACGGCGAAGCGCCTCGGGACCAGCGGGTCGATGACGGCGGCTCGCTCGTGTTTACCTCTGACACGCTCGCCGAATCGGTCGAGCTTATGGGCGCGCCAAAAGTCGAGCTGGACGTCCGATCAGACCAGCCGGCGGCGTTCTTGGTCGCACGTCTGTGCGACGTCCACCCGGACGGAACGTCGTCTCGGATTTCTTACGGCGTGATCAATCTATGCCACGCCGAGGCGGGGCAAGCCGACCCGCGGCCGTTGACGCCCGGCGTTTGGCGACGCGTTCGCCTGCAGCTGGATGACCTCGCGCAGATCGTGCCAGCCGGTCACGCCCTCCGGCTGTCGCTCTCGACCGCGTACTGGCCGATGCTTTGGCCATCGCCGGTGTCCGCCGCGCTGTCGGTGCGAATTGGCACGGGCGAGCTTGAAATCCCGGTTCGCCCGCCCCTTGCCGCCGACGCCGACCTCCGCCCTTTTGAACCGCCGGTGTCGGCGCCCGGCGCGCGGCAGAAATCGCTCCGCCGGCTCGCCTTTCGTCGGAGCATCGAGATCGATCTCACCACCAATGAGATGACCTATACGCTGCACAGCGACGGCGGCGACGGCGGCGCCTCGCTCGCCCGCATCGAGGAGATCAACCTCGATCTCGGCGTGACGTTGATGAAGCGCTACCGGATCATTGAGGACGACTCACTTTCGGCGCAGACCGAACTGGCGCAGACCACGACGCTGAGGCGCGGCGACTGGGCGATTCGCGTCGACTGCCGGACGCGGCTGACCGCCACGGCTGAGGCGTTTCAGTTCTCCGCCGATCTCGAGGCGTTTGAAAACGAGGCGCCCTTCGCCGAGCGGAGATGGACAATCGCGATCCCGCGTCGCTGCCTATGACCCGGCGAAACGCTTGAGGGCGGCGTCTATGATCGCCTCCAGCATGCGCGCGTACTCCAGGCCCGCGAAGCCCGCCATGAAAGCGAGCTTTCCGTCGTTCGCCCAAGCCGGGTTCGGGTTGACCTCCAGCAGTTTTGGCTGCCCGTCGGCGGCGCAGCGAAAGTCGAACCGGCCATAGTCGCGGAGGCCGAAGCGCCGGAATAGCGCCGTCGCGCGGGCCCGGATGCGCCGTTCAACCTCATCGGACAGTTCGGCGCGTTTGAACCTAATCTCGGTCCAATAGGGCGAATCCGGATCGGCCTTGGATTCGAACGACAGGATCGGCGCCAGACCCGCGGGCAGTCCCGAGAAGTCCACTTCGAGCGGCGGCAGATCGAGGAAGCCGTCGTCCGGATTGCCGATCAACCCGAGGCCGTATTCCGGCCCCGGCAGATATTCCTGCCAAAGCACGTCCCGGCCTGGCAGGGTGTCCGCCAGGAACTCAAGATAGCGTCGGGCCTCGGCCGCGTCCCGGACGACAGCGTTCTTGGTGATGCCGACGCTGCCGTCCGCCGTGTTCGGCTTCAGAAGCGCCGGATAGATCTCGGGCAGGCGATCGCGATCGCGGTTCCAGGGCAGGAATGCTTCTTGCGGAACCTCTATGCCGAGCGCGTCGGCGACGAGCCGGACGACCTGCTTATCGTAGCAGAGCGTCATCGCCTGCGGCGTTGCGCCGGTATAGTGAAATCCATGCAGTTCAAGCCACGCTGGCAGGTGCAGCTCCCGCGTCGGCTCGTTGTAGAGGCCGGTATCGCAGAAATTTAGCACCAGATCCGGCGGCGACTGCTCCAGCGTCTTGAACAGGCGGGAATGTTCGGTGATCACCTGCAGGTCGAAACGGCCGAGGCTTTCGACCGCATCGACCATCGCTCGATGGGCCGCAAGGTCCTCTGGTCCATAGGCGGCCCCGAGCTTGGTCGGATCCGACCGGGCATGATCTCCCGTGACGATCGTCAAATTCTGCATGCTGCGGCCTTTCTGTGAACGTATGGCCCGCCCCCTCTGCAAGAGGGTCGAGCATCGTGCCTTCCAGTCTGCGTCAACGTATCCGGCCTCGGAGCGAGCTCCCTGCCAAGATGGATATACGCGCGACGTGCTCCTAATAATCGGCACGGCCTCGCTCGGCCGTTTAAAACGTTCAGGTTTGCGCGTCGCCGTTCGACTGTTGGGCCATCTGCTCTCACAGCCCGCAGACCTCGTGGACAGCCCCGGATCGGGCGCTCCGGGGCTGTTCCGTTTCAGCGCATTGCGACGGCCTCTTCGGCGAAGCCACGGTCGCCGGTGAGCACGGCCCAGCAAATGCGCGCCAGCTTGTTCGCAAGCGCCACCACGACGACGTTCTTGTGCTGGCGCGCGAGCAACTCGCGGAGCCAGTGGCCGATGGGCGTGTCGCGTTCGGCGAGCCTTGGCAAGACGGCGCGCGCGCCATGGACGAGGTTCTTGCGCAGATACCGGTTTCCCCGCTTGCTGATGCCGAGCAGCCGTGGCTTGCCGCCGGTCGTGGCCTGGCGGGGCACGAGCCCGAGCCAAGCTGACAGGTCGCGGCCCTTGCTGAAGGCCCCGGCTTCGCCGACAGCTGCAACGAGCGCTGTCGCGTTGATCGGTCCGATGCCGGGCACGGTCGAGAGGCGGCGCATCCCTGGATCGGCGCGCGCGATCGCGACGAACTCGGCATCGAAGCTCTTGATGCGGGCATCGAGGCGCTCCCAATCGTCGACGAGGTCCGCCACCAGCCTCCTGATCCGAGGACTGAGCTCGGTCGCCGCACTGGCCAGGAGCTCCGTCACCTCTTTCCGAAGCTTGGCCCGCCCCTTCGCTACTACGAGGCGACGCTCGAGGAGCAACGCCCGCAGATGGTTGATCAGCGCGGTCCGATCGCCGACGAGCCGTTCCCGGGCGCGATGCAGCGACTGCAGGTCCGACTGCTCCTGGCTCTTCACCGGAATGAAGCGCATCGTCGGCCTGGTCGCCGCCTCGGCGATCGCCTCCGCGTCCCGATCGTCGTTCTTCTGCGCCTTCACGTACGGTCGGACGTACTCAGGCGACATCAGCCGCACGTCGTGACCTTCGCCGGCAAAGACGCGGCCCAGGTGATGCGCGCCGCAGCAGGCCTCCATCGCAACGATGCAACCTGGATGCCGACCCACGATCTCAGCCAAGCCGGCCCGGTTCATCCGCCTGCGGAATACAATGCCGCCGGCAGCGTCCATGCCCGCGACGCTGCAGCAGTTCTTCCCCAGATCAATCCCGATCACCTCGACTTTCATTGATCATCTCCTCACCCCACAATGACGCGTCGAGACTACCCCAACGCTGGTGGGGGGCGGGCCATCCCATAATCGGCGCCGAACCAGGACACTGCGCAAATCAGGCTCAAGTTCTTGCTTTAGCGGCGAAAGGCTATCTCGTCTTGGGGTCCCGATAAGCGCGGATCAAGATCCCAGACGCAGCTCGAGTTTCGACATTGTATCAATCGGTTGACTGTGAGCAGGTCGGGCTCGGTGTTGCGTGCCAATTCGCATCATGGTCACCGCCTTCGCGGCGGTCGGCACGCCGGGCATGGTTCGCGAGCGCTTCGAGACATACCGGGACGGCGGCGAGACCACGTTGCGCCTCTCCCTCGACGCCGCGCCTGAAGGTCCGGCCAGGCTGGCCGCGCTTGAACAGATTGTCGATCTGGCGCGGGCGCTTTAGGCGACAAAAGGCGTGAGCCAATAGTAAAACCGACCCGTCTTGAAAACGCCGCGAATCGGGCCGCTTCAGAAGCGAGGAATCCTATGCCATGAGCCGAAAGATTCTTATGGTCACCGCCGACCAGCAGCGCCATGACGCGCTCGGCTGCAATGGCGGCCGCGTCGCCCGGACACCGGTGATCGACGGCCTTGCCGCGGCCGGCGTCAACTATCGCCGGGCGCATAATCAGAATGTCGTCTGCATGCCGGCGCGGGCCACGATCATCTCCGGCCAGCATGTGCGCAGCCACGGCGTCCTGATGAACGGCATTCCCCTTCCCGAAGATACGCCGGACGTCGCCCGCCTGCTGAAAGAGCAAGCCGGGTACAAGACGGCGCTGATAGGCAAGGCGCATTTCGAGCCGGCCTCGGCGCCGGGCGGTCCCTATTTCGAGAACTACGCCGCCACGCGGGGCCTGACCGGCCCCCATCGCGGCTTCGACCGGCTGGAGCTTTGCGGCCATACCGGCCGCGCCGGCCGCAGCCTGTTCCACTACCCGAAATGGCTGGAGGAGACCCATCCGGGCGCCGCCCAGGGCTTCCAGGAATATGTCTCGCCGGAAAAGGAGATCAGCGCCAGGCCCGGCGGCGACACCGGGGCCGTGCAGGTCTGGCACAATCCGGTCCCGCGGGAGATCTACCACACCGACTGGGTCGCGGACCGGGTCATCGCCTGGCTCGACAGCCTGGACGCGCAAGCCGACTGGTTCTGCTGGATGAGCTTCCCGGACCCGCACCACCCCTGGGACCCGCCGATGTCCGAGCTTGGCCGCTGCGACTGGCGCGACCTGGACCTGCCGGACGCGTATCCGGGCGACCGCGAGAAGACCATCGCCGTCCTGGAGAGAAAACCCCGGCACTGGCTCGACTGGTATCTGGGCCGCCGCCAGTTCGCCTACGAGGTGCCCAAGGCGTTCACACCGGCGGAGTTGACGGCGGACCAGATCCGCGAGGTCAACGCCATGTGCCATATCGAGAACGAGCTGATCGACGAGGCGCTCGGCCGCGTTCTCCGCCATATCGACGGCAAGGGCTGGGGGCAGGACCTCGACGTCATTTACACGGCCGACCATGGCGAATTCCAGGGCGACTTCGTCATGCTGTTCAAGGGCCCCTATCACGTCGACGCGCTGATGAGCCTGCCGATGATCTGGCGCCCGGCGCCGTCCGCCGGGATCGCGCCCGCCACGGTCGATCAGCCAGTCGGCCATGTGGACATCGCCCGCACCATCTGCGCCGCCGCCGGCGTGGCGCCCGACCCGCGCATGCAGGGCGCGCCGCTGCCTGCCAGCGAGGACGGGACCCGCGAACGCGTCATCACCGAATGGGACGGCGGCTATGACGGCGAAAGCGTCACGCTGCGCACGATCTACCGCGACGGCTATGTGCTGACCGCCTGCGAGCCGGGCTCGGTCCACCAGGGCGACGAGGGCGAACTCTACGATCTCGCCAACGATCCGCGCCAGTTCGAGAACCTGTGGGACGATCCGGCCCGCGCAGGCCTGAAACGGGACCTGCTCGCCGACCTCTACGACAACTTGCCGGCGGCGCGCACGCCGCCGTTGGAGCAGGTGGCCCTGGTCTAGAAATATCCTGTCTGACGCACAATGCGCCGAAGGCGGGCCGGAGAAAGAAACGAAAGGCGCCAAGCATGAAGTCATATCGGCTGGGCCTACAATTCCATGACCCCGCAAGGAGTTTTCCGGGCTTCACCGTCATTGCGCCGATGGCGCATGAGGACGTGTATCTGATCGACAACAGCGGCGCAGTCGCGCATCAATGGGCCTTGCCTGGAGCGCTGGGATCGAAAGCGTATCTGCTGCCCAACGGGAACCTGCTGTGCTCCGTCTTTACCAGGGATGGCAAGCCGTTGCCCGGGGCGATTCGATTGCCCGGCGCGCTCGGCGGGCGAATCTTGGAGCTGGATTGGTCCGGCGATATCGTTTGGGAGCATACCGACCCAAACCAGCATCACGACATCTGCAGGCTGGACAACGGCAACACGCTCTATACGGCGCGGGAGGAAATGACCGCGGCGGAGGCGGGCCGCGTGAGCGGAGGGATTCCAGGCAGCGGTATGAACCAGCCGGAACTGCAGGGGAGGATGTTTGCAGACGTACTCCGTGAAGTGAACTCCGCCGGGTCGCTGGTTTGGGAATGGCGTTTCAAGGATATCGACCCAACTGACTTCCCCCTGGCCCCGGATTGCCATCGTGGCGAATGGGCTCACGCTAACTCAGCGGCGCCGCTGCCGGACGGCAACATTCTCGTCAGCTTCCGCCATCTTGACACGATCATGATCGTCGAAAAGGCGTCGGGCGACATCATCTGGTCCATGACCGACCGCAATTGGGGGCACCAGCACCATGCGGAGATGCTGCCCAACGGCAACATCACCATCTTCGCCAACGGCATGAACAATCTCAGTCAGCCGTTGCATTCCAGAGCCCTCGAAATTGATCCGAAAAGCCGGGAGGTCGTGTGGCGATATATCGACCCTCAACGCTGGACGTTCTTCACCCCGGTCATGGGCAGCGTGCAGCGTCTCGCAAACGGCAACACCCTGCTATGCGAAGCCCTGCACGGCCGAGTGTTCGAGGTGACGCCGGATGGGGAGACCGTATGGGACTACGATTGCCCATACTTTCACCACGTCCCAGTCTTGCATGGCGAGGGCAACGCGCTGTTTCGAGCCTACCGATACGCAGCCGATTCACCCGAAATCGCCAATAGAGTTTAAGCCACATCATCAGCTTAGGACATGGATTGGCGACGCACTTTGACCCGTCTGACTCTAGTTTGCGCTTGACCCTCGACCGATACTGGACGGCGTCCATCCACTAGGAGTGGGCACTCAGGCAAGATGGGCGAACACTGAGAAGCGCGGCCGTCCGTCGATGGCTCTCGTGATATGGCCTGCGCCATCGATGTCTTCACCGATAAGAAAACTGCCCGGCAGGACCTCGGCTGTGCTGCCGTCGCCGTATTCCATGGAGAGGCCGCCCGTCAGCACTAGGACCGCCTGACGCTGCGGCGCGGGGTGCCAATCATAGTCGAGATCCCCCGCGGCGAAGACGAACTGATAGGCGCTTAATGGGATCTCGTCCGTCTCCTTGCCTTCCTCCCCGCCATAGACAAACGGCATCCGCCTTCTCTCGAAGAACGAGACGCCTGCAGGCGTCTCCTGATTGTGCAGATAGTCGACTCCGTCGCTATCGGGCCGGGCCATTGCAACGCGACGGTCAAGCACGAGGTCCGCTTCAAGCGTGATGAAGGCGGAGCAGAACGGTTCGCCATCGACCGCGCGGCTGGTGTGCCCCTTCCCCCAGGTGTCACCGATGCACAGGACGTCGCCTGGCCGAAAGACCCTGCTCTCGCCGGTACTGACCGTGATTTCGAGGGCTCCAGCGGTAACCAGCACCAGCCTTTGTCGGGGCGCAAGGTGCTCGGGCATATAGAAACTGCCTGGCGTCCACCGAAAGCTGAGACTGATCGCCGGCATAGCGGCCGTCGCCCGCAGGGGGCCTTCGCTTTCAACGTAGGGGACGAAGTCATCGACAAAGTGGGACCGGCCATCTTCATCGGTAATCGTGCGCTGTATGCATACGGCGTCTTCGACCAACTGCATCGCTTGTCCCTTCGTTCGAATTGGGCCCTGTCCGCGTGGCCGAGTCATGTGTCCGGCACAGGTATCGAACTACAGAGCATCGTCTTGGCCCAAAGATCAATTTCGTACGCCGTGCTGCTAGCACTCCGGCAAGGAGGGCTCGGGAGCATTCGCAACCTTCTGCAAGAAATCGTCATGTCTCTCGAGCGCGACCGCCATTTCGTCGAAGTATGAGTATCGATTGTAGACGGCTGCCACGCCCCCGATCGCCCCGGTGACGTGGTTCAAGATCTTCTCGGTCACGTGGATCGGCACGGAGAGGCGCGCCATGTTCGAGCTGAACGTCCGCCGCAGGTCGTGCAGAACATAGTCGTTGAACGGGAGCGCAGCGTCGAAACGTTCTTTGCACTTGCCCCAACCGCTGAACGGCCTTTCCCAGTCGTCACGTGATGGGAAGAGCAGATCGCCGAACTCTGGTAGACCGTTGATCACCTCGAGCGCCATCGGCGAGAGCGGCAAGCGATGCTCGCGCTTGTTTATGGTCAAGCCCGTCGGGAGGGTGAGCACGCCATCCTCGATCCAGGACCGCCGCATTCCGACGACCTCGCCGCGGCGCTGACCCGTCAGGATCAGGAGCTCGACGATCGGTCCATAGGGATAGGGCGTATCCCTGGCGCGCCCATAAACGGCTGCGAGTTCCTCATCTGACAGAACGCGTTCGCGTGATGTCGTCTTCTGGCGAACTCTCGGCATCGGTGAGGTCTCGAGAAAGCCGGCTGCCACACACCAGTTCAGCATCGTCCTGAGCGCCACATAGGCATGCTGCTGCTCGCCGGGCGTGGCGCTGAGCTTGGAGAGCATGCGGGTCACGTCCGCCCGCTCGATCTCCTCCAGATCCTTCTTGAACGCAAAGTGGCGATTGAGCAGCCGACGATATGTCTGAACCGTCCGTGGCTTGTTGCGGCCTTCGCAGTGTTCCAGAAACCGATTCCGCGCCTCCGAAAACGAAAGCGCCGGCGCGCCGCTCGCGTCAGGACGATCGTCAGCCGTCGCCAGGAACCGCCTTGCGGCACGACGGGCATCTGACAAAGACAGGTCCGGATACCGTCCGATGGTGCGGAGGCGCCGCTTCTCGCCATACATCACGACAAAGGACTTGCTGCGCGTCGAGCAGCGCACGCCAAAGCCCGGCGTGGCCAAATCCCAATGGGTTAGCTGGCCCTTTTCCGACAGCGGCAGCTTGCGGATCGCGAGGTCTGTAAGCCTGGTTTTCACCGCTTTAGTCTCTTTTTAGTCTCTGAAATCACGTCCGTAACAGGGGTTCGATATGTTCAGCCATGTTCCCCTAAGCAGCTATTCTATCAGAGAAAACAATCGGACTTGGAGCCCCGATGTTCAGTTATGTGGCATATCCCAGTCCATCTGAAAATCCGCGTGTCGGTGGTTCGAATCCGCCCCTGGCACCATTTATTTTCAATGACTTAAACGAGATCGCAGCGCCGCCTTCGGGAGGTCGAGAGCGGTCTGGACCAGATGGGTCACGGCCGTATGGCGCAGCGGTTGCGGCGCGGTTCCGTCGGGATTGGCGCCTGTCGTCGTGAAAGATCGGCGGAAGGCGTGCGGATGGCGTAGACGTGGTTGACGTGGCCATTGACGCTTGCCGGCGACGGGAAGCGCCGCTCGCGGACGGGCGGCGAAATCATGACCGCTTGATCCCGACGCTCGAACGCTCCGGCGTCTGGCACCGACCGCCATCCGGCGCCGCCGCGCCAGCAGGGTCGTTCGCCTGATCATTGCGTCCGGGCGAGCCCACGGCCAGTCGTCGACCCTTGACGGAGAAGGCGGACCAGTCGGCGGCGATGGCGTCGGCCGTGCGTCGCGCGGCCTCGCTCAATCGCGGCAGGTCGTCCACGCCGCGGCGCTGCATCGGGCCGGCCAGCGTGACGACGCCCGCGACGTTCTGCTTCGGGCTCATGATCGGGGCCGCCGCGCTGACGATGCCTTCGTGATAGCTGTCGGCCGACCAGCCGGCGCGCGCGGCGCGAATTTGCTGCAGCCGCGCCTCCAGCGCGTCGCCGTCGGTCAACGTGTTCGGCGTGTAGCGACGAAGGCCGGCGGCGTAGATGGCCTGACGTTCGGATTTCGGCAGATAGGCCAACAGCACCAGCCCGCCGGCCGAGGCATGCAGCGGCACCCGCTCGCCGATATCGTATCCAACCCGCACGGTGTGCCGGCTCTCCACCACGGCCAGACACACCGCTTCCCGGCCGTCGGCCACCAGCAAGGCGACCGTCTCGCCGACCGCGTCGCGCAATTCCTGCATGCGCTGCGGGGCGACGTCGAGCAGTTCCGTCTGCCCCATCCGGACCGCGGCGACGTCGAGGATGCCGAAGCCAAGACGATACCGTCGCGTTTCGGGGTTCTGCTCGATGAAGCGCTCCTCGACCAGGGCGCGGAGCAGCCGATGCACGCCCGCCCGGTCCATGTCGAGCCGACGGGCAAGCTCGCTGACCCCAAGCTCCGGGTCTTCGCGCGAGAACTGCCGCAGTAGCTTGATAGCGTTTCTGGCGGTTTTCATGCCTGGTCAGCCAATTCGTTGCTTTATAATCAACACAATACACTGTGTTTCATATTTGACGACATTTGGGGCAGGTCCTAGTCTGATCGGGCAGGACACTCTCAAGGGGCCAAGCACGGAAATGCCAGGCCTGAGACCGATCGATCCCAAGACTTTTTCGATGGACGCTGGCGGTCTTCGACGACGCGGCGTCACGCCGGGCGACCGCGAGACCGCGCGCATGTTCGCCGACGGCAGACGCCGGGCCGGCCGATGCGGCCCGGCCCGCGCTCATCGCCAACCTGCGGTCTAACGAGAGGCGACCATGTCACGACCCAATGCTCCCGATCCCGCCATTCGCGAAGCCGTCGTCCGACAGGACCTGGGCAACGTGCTTCATCCGATCGTTCAGCACCGGGTGCTGGAAACCCAGCAGATCGTCGTCACGAACGCCGAGGGATCGACGATCTACGACGCGGACGGAACCGCCTATCTCGACGCCATGGCGGGACTCTGGTGCGTGAACATCGGCTATGGCCGCGTCGAACTCGCCGAAGTCGCGGCCGAGCAGCTCCGGCAGCTCGCCTACTATCCGCACTCGCAAATGAACGCGCCGGCGGCGGAGCTGGCGGAGATGATCAATAATCTCCTGGGCGGCGCGTATCACATCTACTTCGTGAACTCCGGTTCGGAGGCGAACGAGGCCGGCTTCAAGTTCGCGCGGCAGTACATGAAGCATGAATTTCCGGGGCAATATCGCTTCAAGACCATCAGCCGCTATTTCGCCTATCACGGCACGACGCTCGCCACGCTCGACGCCGGCGGCATGGGCGAGCGGAAGGCGAAGTTCGAGCCCTATTCCGGCGACTTTGTCCATGTCGCGCATCCGCACTGCTACCGCTGCCCGTTCGGCCTCGAATATCCAAGCTGCAATCTCGCCTGCGTGAAGAACATCGAAAACACCATCCTCGGCGAAGGCCCGGAAACGATCGGGGCGATCCTCGTCGAGCCGATCATGAGCGGCGTCGGCGTCTCGGTCCCGCCGGACGAGTACCTGCCCGAGGTCGAGAAACTCTGCCGGAAATACGACATCCTTCTG
>MRWG01001841.1_pt1 | contig 12072 bp, 13 predicted proteins | sample 1013341 | NCBI WGS metagenome assembly MRWG01 (sample SAMN06117577, study PRJNA244670) | biofilm metagenome | biome: Water; feature: Cathode Biofilm; material: Biofilm; isolation source: microbial consortium enriched at the cathode of a solar microbial fuel cell | place: USA: District of Columbia ... | reverse complement strand
CCGGACCGATTCCCACAGGAAGAACCGGTGTTGCCTTCAGCCAGGCATATTCAGGTTGATGGGCCCAGTGTCCCGTGACCCGTTGCCGCTTTGCGGACTGGATTGGCTGCGGCCATCCGGTGGGTCAAAAACACTTACCGAAGAATTTCACACGATGCGAGACCTGAACCACCAGCTCATTCAACTCTGCCGCACCAATCGTGACGGCAGCTATCAGACCCAGCACGCCCGGCGGCGGGTGTTGACGCTGATCGCGAACCAGTTGCACGACCTCGGCTTTCGGAAAATGCGCGCTGTGTCGTTGAAGCCCAAACACGTTGAGGCGCTGGTCGAGCGCTGGCGTCAGGAAGGGCTGTCGGCGGGGACCATCAAGAATCGCCTGAGCGTTTTGCGATGGTGGGCCCACAAGGTCAACCGCCAGAATGTGATTGCACGCGACAACGATCACTATGGGGTGCCCACCCGGACGTTCGTGACCAACGTGTCCAAGGAGACTTCGGTGGACGCGGCGGATCTGGCACGGGTCACGGATCCTTACGTCCGCATGAGCCTTGAGCTGCAGCAGGCGTTCGGGTTGCGCCGGGAGGAGGCGATCAAGTTCTCGCCGAGCTACGCGGACCGAGGTGACACGCTGGCCCTCAAAGCGACCTGGACCAAAGGTGGCAAGGCTCGGAGCATCCCGGTTCGCACGGCGGCACAACGCGAGGTGCTCGACCGAGCGAGGCGACTGGCGGGGCGCGGGTCGCTGATCCCGGCGCAGCGCAACTACAAGGCCCAGTTGCGCATTTATGAGCGGCAGACTGCGAACGCGGGCCTCTCCAAGCTCCATGGGCTACGGCATCGCTATGCCCAGCAGCGCTACCAGGAGCTGACCGGGTGGAAAGCACCCGCGCTCGGAGGACCGAGAGCGACGACCTTGTCCCCGGTGCAACGGGCCTGGGACCGCCACGTGCGACTGGTGATCAGTCAGGAGCTCGGGCATGAGCGCCCCAGCATCTCGGCAGTCTATCTGGGTCGATGATGCGACGCTGAGTTCAGCCCAAATGTACGAGACGTAGTCCGGCCCGATCGGCTGTCGCGGACGTCCTTCCGAGTTTCCCTCGTGATTCAACCATTGGCGTCCCACTTGGCTCCTCCCTGGCTAACGGCAGCGAGGTCTGTATCGGATTTTCGTTTTGGCCGACGGAGAGCTTTTCCACAATCGCCATCTCCATGGTCACCGGAGAATGCCGTGCCAGCCCAGATTCCCGCGCTCATCACGTGTCTGCCCATCGTGCCGAAGGCAGGGCTGACGCTTCTGGCGAGCCTGTCGATTGCTCTACAACCCGCGTATGCGGACGAGATCCAAGCCGGACGCTACTCCGTCATCAGCCTGCTCCCCACGTCTGCACAGCGTGACCCGCTCTCGAGCGTCGTCGACACCACCCTGCCGAACTCGGTGACCTCAATCGGTGAGGCGCTCGACATCCTGTTGGCTGGTTCGGGATATCGGCTATCCAAGCCGACGGCCGCGCCGGTGCTCCGGGAAACACTGCTGGCGTTGCCGCTGCCGGACGCTCACCGAAAGCTCGGGCCGTTGCCCCTTCGCGAGGCCCTCCAGGTCCTCACTGGACCGGCTCTTGTTCTCGTGGAAGATCCGATCCACCGGCTCGTGTCCTTCGAGCCCTGCTCGCCGACGGCGTTCGCGCCGTCGCAGGAGTAAGCCCATGGCACTCATTCTGCCGGTGATTGTGGTGCTCTGCATTCTGGCCCACGGGCGCGGCGGCGCCGAGCATCCGGACTCTGTAGGCTCGAGTCCTGGACCCGATCAACGAGCGGATGGCGCGCCCGCCTGTGAGCTCAGCCGTCGCCACTTCCGGGATCTGTCAGTTCCCGAGGACGAAGTGACGAAGCCCGAAGATGGCGAGGCGGACCGTGATCAGTGATGCCTGGCGCTGGATGCGCATCGGCTCACTGGCCCTGCTTGCCGTGACAGGGATGACGGCTTCAGCCTCCGAACCCCCGACATCGCAGCGAAGCGTCATCCAGCGCAGCGGTATGGATCGCACCGATCTGTCTGAGAGCGAGCGGATTCAGGCGGAGCGCTGGGCGTTGTCGTCGACTGAGTGGCGGCGGTATCGCTCGTTGATGGAAGGCATCCGTGGTCGCATCAGCCCGTCCACCATCTCGCCCATCGAGGTGCTCGGCATCCACGCCCGGGACGCGAGCGAGCGGCGTCGCTATGCGGAGCGCTGGGCCATCATGATGCGAGAGGACGCTGGCCGCATTCTTGCGTTTCAGCACGCCTACGACGCCGCCATGCGGCGCCTCTTTGCGGGAGAGCCCCTGATCGACGTGGCGCAGATCCCGAGACGCTCGAAGGAACCCGCGCTGCTGCCGAGTGATCGCATCCTGTTCTTCGCGGGTCGCGACTGCGGGGCCTGCGACGCCGTTCTCGAGCGGCTCTTGAGCCGGCTCGACAGCGTGGCCGGTATCGACATCTATCTCACGGTCGAGGAGGAGGACACGGTGCGGACCTGGGCGGCGACGCGGGATATCGAACCCGACTGGGTCCAGCGCCGCAAGATCACGCTCAACCTCGAGGCCGGGACGCTGGCCACCCTGGTGGACGGTCCGCGCGTGCTGCCGGTCGTGCTGCGTCGGCGCGGCGAGTCGGTGACGCCGTTAGCCGGCGGGGTGCTGTGATCCCTCGCGCGGGCTGGGCAGCCCTCGTAGTTGCAGCCTGGGTAGTCGCGCCCGCTCAAGCCGACCCGGACCTCCCAATCGGATATCAGCAGGTGGCGGAAGCCCACGGCATCCCGAGTGCCTTGTTCTACGCGCTGGCGCTCGCGGAGAGCGGTCGGTGGATTCCGGATCAACGGGCATCCCGACCCTGGCCATGGGCCCTCAACATCGAGGGGAGCGGCCACTTCTATCCCTCGCGCGAGGCGGCGCTGTCCGCTCTGGCCGAGGTACTCAGCGCGGGAAAGACCTGGGTTGACGTAGGCCTGATGCAGATCAGCTGGCACTTTCACCAACCCGCCCTGGGCACCCCCATCGAGGCGCTCGATCCCTACCGCAATCTTGCAGCAGCCGCGGAGATTCTGGTGCGGTGTCATCGGAGTCGGGGCGATTGGTGGGCGGCGGTCGGGTGCTATCACGCCCCGAATGCGCCGGAACGCGCGGAACGGTATCGGGCGCGGGTGCACGCGATCTGGACCGACCTCCAGGAAGACGCGGAGATCTCGGATGCGCGGCCGTAGTGGGCCAGCGGTCATCCTGTTGGCGGTCGCGGTGTGGTCCCACCTCGTAAGGGCCGAACTCGACGTCATCTACGACAGTGGTGCGACCAGACCGCTGGCGCCGCTCCTTGAGGTATTTGGCGAGTTATCGGACCGCTCACCGAGCCAGCCCGGGGATCTGGGCGCCGCCGACGTCGCTCACCTGTTGCCGATTCGCTCGCCGGGCTTGACGCCGGGGCCCGTATCCGCCCGACCGCTCGTGCTGCCACACGAGGGCACGATTTCACGGCCACTCTTTCTGATCGGGTCGGATCCTCGATCACAGCAGTGGCTGATCGATCACCGGGACCGGCTCCGGGCGATCCACGCGGTCGGGATGCTCGTCCAGGCCGAATCGGTCGCGGATATCGAAGCCGTGGCAGCAATCGCCCGTGGCCTACCGGTGTTGCCGGCATCGGCAGATGACATCGCCCATGCGCTCGGCATCCGCCATATCCCCGTGCTGATCTCTCGCCGGGGCATCGAACAATGAGTCCGCACCCCGTCGAGGCCCTCCTGCGCCCGCCGGTGGAGCTCTACTCCGCCATCGTGGCCGGCGCGATGGCGGGGATGGCCGTGCTGGCGCCCTGGGCGCTGATGATGCCGCCTGGGGTGGCGTACGCCGCCGCGGGGGCGTTGTTCGCGCTCGCGTTGTGGCGAGCGCGTCAAGCGTGGCGGGTCCTGGCCTATCGACGCAACCTCCGCCGACTGCCAATGTACCGCCTGCGCGCCAGCCGCATTCCGGTGAGCCGCCGCAAACTGTTTCTCGGCCGTGGTTTCCGGTGGACCCAGCGTCACACCCAGCGGCTGCGGGACACCCTGCGTCCCGAGGTACAGCGCTACGTGCAGCCGAGCTGCGTGTACCGGTGGGCGCGCCGCGCGGAGGTGGCTTGGGAATCGACGCCAATTCTCAGCGCCGTTGCCTGGATGCTGCGCCAGCCCTGTTGGTGGAATCCCCTCAAGCCGTTGCCTGTCCTCGGCGGTGCCCCGGCGCTCCATGCCGTGGAACCACAGGAGCAGCCCGTGTGGATGGATCTCGCCGAGCGGGTGGGCCACACCCTGGTACTCGGCACCACGCGGGTAGGGAAGACTCGGCTGGCCGAGCTCCTGATTGCGCAGGATATCGGCCGCGGCGACGTGGTGATCGTCTTCGATCCGAAGGGCGATGCGGACCTGTTGCGGCGAATTTACTCAGAAGCCAAACGGGCCGGGCGAGTCCAGGATTTCTTTCTGTTTCACCTGGGGTTCCCGGAGATCTCGGCCCGCTACAACGCCATTGGCAGTTTCTCGCGAATCACGGAGGTCGCGACCCGGATCGCCAATCAGCTCCCGAGCGAGGGTAACTCGGCGGCGTTCAAGGAGTTCGCGTGGCGTTTCGTCAATATCATCGCGAGAGCGCTGGTCGCCCTTGAGCGCCGTCCCGACTACCACCAGGTGCGTCGCTACATCAACGACATCGAGCCGCTGTTCGTGGAGTACGCGCAGGAGTTCCTGAGCACTCGCGGTGCAACCGGATGGGAAGCCGAGGTCGAGGCGCTGGCCGAAAAGGTGAGCGAGCGGAATCTGCCCGCGGCGCTGCGCGGCCGCCACCGGGAAGCGGTGGCGCTGCTGCGCTACCTGCAGGCCCAGGATTTCTACGACCCGGTGCTCGACGGGCTCATCTCGGCGTTCAAATACGACAAGACCTACTTCGACAAGATCGTGAGCTCGGTCGGGCCGCTCATGGAGAAGCTCACCACCGGGCGAATCGCCGAGCTCATCTCGCCCGACTATCTGAGCGACGACGGCCGACGTCCGATCTTTGAGTGGAACGACGTGATCCGCCGGAAGGGAATCGTCTACGTGGGGCTCGACGCGCTGACCGACACCACCGTCGCGAGCGCAGTGGGTAATTCCATGTTTGCGGACCTGGTCTCCGTCGCGGGCCACATCTACAAGCACGGCGTGGCGGGGATACCCGGCGACGAAGCTTCCGCCCCGCGTCCGCCGACGATCTCTCTGCATGCCGACGAGTTCAACGAGCTCATTGGCGAGGAGTTCGTGCCGCTCTTGAACAAGGCGGGCGGGGCAGGCTTTCAGGTGACGGCCTATACGCAAACCTGGTCGGACGTGGAGGCCCGCATCGGCAGCCGATCAAAGGCGGGGCAGGTGGCCGGCAACTTCAATACGCTGATCATGCTGCGCGTGAAAGAGCTGGCTACCGCGGAGATGCTCACGGATCAGCTTCCGCGGGTCGAGGTGTTCACCTTGATGAGCGTATCCGGCGTGGACGATTCGTCGGATCCAGGGTCTGGCGTGGACTTCCGGTCGCGCAACGAGGATCGGATCAGCGTCTCCGAGGTGCCCATGCTGACGCCGGCTGACGTGGTGAGGTTGCCGAAGGGACAGGCATTCGCGTTGCTCGAGGGTGGCGCGCTCTGGAAGCTGCGAATCCCACTGCCTGATGACCGGTGGGACCCCGGGATGCCGGCGAGTCTCGATGCCATCGCTGAGGAGATGGCGCGTACCTACACGACCAACGATCATTGGTACCGGGTGCCGGACAGCTGGTGGCTGGGCGTCGCCGATACAGAGGCTTCGATCCGGGCCCGCTCCGATGGCGGCTGACCGACCTCGCGACCCGCGACGCCGCGATGTGCGCCGGGGGCTGCTCGCTCGAAGCCTCACCGGGATCGCCAGGGCGATACAGTGGCTTCTATTCTCGCTTGTCTTCTCGATCGCCGTGGAATGGGTCGGCATGGCGTTCTGGTGGCCGGAGCAGGGGCTCGAACACACTCGCGACATGCTCGCGGCTGAGATCGACTACCTGCACTCGGACGTCGGCCGGAGCCTGATCAGTGCCGATCCCGTTGCATTCGCGAAAACGCTGGCCGAGCGGACTTACTTCATGCTGTTCGACTTGACCGGCATCGAGAGTTTCGTGGGTTGGCTTAGTGAGCCGCAGGGAAGGGACAGGGGTCAAATCCTAGCCCGGATTCACGCGTGGCTGCGGCCGGCCACCGAGCACGTAGTCGCCGCGATGCAGGTGACCCAGGTCTTTGCGGTGCGGTTGGCCGTACTCCTCCTGGCGGCCCCTGTGTTCGGTCTGTTCGCTTTGGTTGGACTGGTGGATGGTTTGGTCAGCCGTGATCTTCGGCGATGGGGCGGGGGGAGGGAAAGCTCGTTTCTCTACCATTGGGCCAAACGCTCGACCGTACCCCTGTTGGTGTGCAGCTGGGTGGCCTATCTGGCGCTGCCGTTCAGCCTGCATCCAGCGTTCGTGGTGCTTCCCTTCGCGGGGCTGTTTGCCGTCGCGGTGGGTGTGACGGCGAGCCGGTTCAAGAAATATCTGTGAAGCCAGAGTCCATGCGATAAATGGAACGTCCAATCTGCAAATCTGGGGGCCGCCGGACACCGATACGATTGTGTGCGATAACCAGCAATGTGAGAACCGCTTCTCATCCAGATCGTCCTTCTGTACGGTCGCGTAGACATTCACGACACCCTGCCGTCGGTTCCTGATTGCTGATCGAATCATCAATGGCCAATGATCGGCGTTGCTGTACCTGCTTTCACCAGAGCCTCAGCCTGGTAAGCCAGGGCCGGGCTGCAAACGTGCCATCACCAGCAGCTCCCCCAATGTTTCTCATGGAAACTGTACTTCCGCCCGTTGAGGTCACGCTGTTGAGGCACTGAGACGAGCCTGTGAAGAGCTTGGGAGTTGTCGGGGGCTGAGCCGCTGCTCTCCGACAATGGGTGACCATAGTCCGGGGCATCAGTGACCTCGATGCCGAGACGCTGGAGACCAACAGCAACCTGATCGCCGCCTAGCTTGCCAAACCGCCAAGTGGGGTTTGCCGTTCGGGCAATAGACACCATTTTCAGAATCAGCCCCTGGATATGTTCTGGCTCCGCGAGGACCTGGAGTAGCTCCGGAGCAACCGGGAGGCACTTAGCGATTCCGAGAGGTGAAAGGTGGCCGTGCTGGAGTACAGACAGGTTTACGGAGGGGCGATTGCCTGCCGGTTACGGGGCGGACACCATGTTACGTGGCCATCCCGTAACCAGAAATGCGACATACATCCTTTCCTTCGCCATACAGAGGGCATTAGCGTTGCCGTGCCTGATGGATTGCGGAGGAGTTTCCAGCGAGGGCGCTCGTCCGCGAGCAGATTCAAGTAGAGGATCTCCCCGCATCGGCAAGGGCAAAGCAGGGCAGCGAACTCCTCGAACCCGTCTTCTTCGACCACGTACAGTACGCGCCTCTTCAATATCGGCGGCAGATCTTCGTTCACGACGCGCACCGTATAACGCCCCGCGAACAGCGACGTTAGCCACAGCGAGATCCAAGCCCATACTGACCTAATCCATTTCACGGATCACTTCCCTTTCAATTCCAGCTGGCCGAGCAGAGGCTCTACGTCGCCGAGACCAGTCTTGTCGGCTAGAATCTCGCAGGTCCCCGTCTCGGCCTCGCTGATTAGCTCCATACTGGCGAGGCTGAATTGAACGGCGGCATGTTCGGCGTTCTCTTCTTCGCGATAGGGGTGGAGACGCGCGAGGAACTCGTTCACGGCCAGCGAGGCCGCAAACATGTTGACGCTGATGACAGCCGGGCGGTGATTCTCGCCGCCAGCTATATAGCCCTCGTCGACCTGCTGGCGGTACGCCGCCGGGTCATTCCGCGCCAGGCCAGCCTGGGCGACCTGGCTCATGGAGAAAAGGCCCCGGCTCATCAGGCTCGATCTGCCGGGCTGTACATAGTTGACGGTCCCGCAGACTTCCCTGATCCCCTTCCTACCCCACCGCTGGTCCGGGAGCAGCCGGACTCCGATATCGAAGTAGGGGATCGAATAGTAGGTTGAAATGGTGTTGAGCAGGTAGCGGCCGTCGATGCTGTCCATGCATCCGAACACCACGTCGCATTGCGCCACCTCGTGGACGGCCTCCCTGGTCCAGAGGTTCTTCTCCAGCGCGACGACGCGCGTTCCAAGGCCAGCCCGCTCGATCGCCTCCTTCTGAAGCAGAACCTTCGGGCGCTGCCGCTTGGCGTCCCTGATCGTGCTGTTCAGAACGCGGTTTATGTTCCGTTCCTCGGCAGGTTCGTCGTCGACCAACACCAGTTCCCCGACGCCGAGGCGGTAGAGTTGTTCTACCACAGGGCTTCCGGTTCCGGATGCGCCGACCACAGCGATCGATAGGCGCCGCAGCCGTTCGATCGTACCGTCGTCAAAGATTTGCGATTGGGAGGCGAGGAAGCTCGGCGTTTCTGATCGATCGTGAGCCGGGTACCAGAACAGGAGGTCATCCCCCGCGACGTTGACTTGCGAGAACGGCTGAAAATGAGGTTGTCCCGGCCAGAGAATGCGCGCCAGTATCGCTCCATCGGGGAGCATGATGGCGCTCCCGTGCGGAACCTTGTGCTCGACCCAGCCGTGAATCATCGGAAGCAGCTGCCGGTCAGCCTGGTCATCGATTGGAGAGAACTCGCCATGGCCGCCAGGATGGCTGTGTATTTTTACGACCGACAGTCCGTGCTCCTCCGCCTGGTCCAGTGCCGGTGCAAGAGAGTCAGTGGACCAGCGGACGCGGCCCGGCAAGCGTTCCGCGCATTCCAGCTGCGGAATCTCAACGATCGTTCGAACCAGCAGCCGGTGGCGCCGGAGTCCACCCCTCCTGCCGCAGAGCAAAATGGCAACGGCTTCTTTGCCGTCACCGGGAAACAGGATCTGCCGCAGCCTGGCATATTGATCACCGGAGAGCGTCAACGTGATTGGTGCCGTCATGATTCGAACTCTCTCGCCAGCCACTCCTCCACCAGCAGGATATGAGTGCCCAGATTGTCGGTGCTCGGCTGCCAGGGGTGCTTCGCCGTCCGGTGCCGCGACCAGCGCTGGAAACTCTTGCCGTCGATTGCCTGGGTGGACTGCGTCGCCCCGATCCGGCGGCCGTCCTTGCGGCGGATGGCCGGGTGGAAGTAGACCATGTCCAGCGGTGCCGGCGGATAGCCCGTTTCAATCCGGATTGCAGCCGTGACATGGCTTTGCACGTATCCGCCGTGGGTCGGGAATCCGTGGATGAGCACCCAGGGCGAGCCGTCGAGTATGGCTTCCCAGGGAAGGCCATACTCGTTCAGGAACGCCTGGTCGTCCGGGGGAAGCTCGAACTCTCGCCTCGGCTCCATCCTATCCCTCCGTCTGGTCCCGCGGCAGCGCCTTGAACTTCTCCAGGCCTGGCCTTCGCAGATCGACGTGCTCATCCAGGCCGACTTTCTCGGGCTTCGCGCCCGCCCGCTTTACGCGCAAGGTGTAGTCGTCCGCCGGGAGGAGCCCGGCCAAGGTCAGCACTTCGCGCCCCGTCGGCTTGGGGTCGTGGATCACGAACGGCTCGCCGTTGACCTTGAGGCGGTAGCCTCTGGCCAGCGGCGGCTGCTCTCCCCGCCGCGCGTATTCCTCGAGATCGATGATGTCGTCCAGTACCGCCTCGATCCCCTGATCTTTCCGGTGCATTTCCGTGTTGCTCATCTTTTCAACCTTTCGTTTCTAGCGAATGCCGGCCAGAACGCGGCCGCCGGAACAACATGACATAGCATGCTATGTTTATCAAGCACAAATATAGCGCGCTTGATATTTCTAGCAGTATCGTGTGAAATTGCTTAAGGAACAAAAGCTTATGGCAACCGGGGACGATCATGGGCGACGAGATTTCATTGGGTGAGTACCTACGATCCATCCGCGAAGATCGCGGATTCACGCTCAGAGGCGTTGAGGAGGCGACGGAAAAGCAGGTGTCCAATGCCTATCTCAGCCAGATCGAGAACGGCAAGATCAAGAAGCCATCGCCAAACATCCTGCTGGTGCTTGCGGATCTCTACGGCATTGACTTCGAGGGCTTGATGCGCAGGGCCGGCCACCTGACGCCGCCGCGCCGGAGCAGCAGCGAAGCACGCCACGGCCGGGTTGCGACATTTGCCGAGCATGACCTGACGCCGGAAGAAGAATCTGAACTCATGAAGTATCTGAGGTTTCTGAGAAGCCGGGAGAAGACGGGTGGCAAGACCTGACGACAGCAGCCTAGCGCCGCATGATCTGCGGATTATCGAGGAGCGGGCGCACCGGCTACTCGACGAAGCTGACGGCTGGGACCAGTTCCCGGTCCCGATCGACGAGATCCTTGGTGCGGCGGATCTGCAGGTCGCTCCGGCCGGCGCGTTCGATGCGGCGTCGATCATCGCCTACATCAAAGGCAAGACCGCCGTCGCGGCGAACGCGATCAAAAGCGCGGTATCCAAGGTGTTTGGACTCTACGACGCGGGAGAGCGCCTGATTCACATTGATACGACGGTCGTCGAGTCGAAGCAGAATTTCCTGAAGCTCCACGAGACTGGCCACGACCGGATACCGACCCACAGGAAGCTCTTCCGGCTCTTCCAGGATTGCCGCGAAACGCTCTCACCGGAGATCGCCGACCAGTTTGAACGCGAGGCGAACAACTTCGCCCGCTACGTGCTGTTCAAAGGCAGCACGTTTGGCGAAATGGCAGCCGACCACGATCTTGGGATCAGGATACCGATGAGACTGGGGAAGAAGTTCGGGGCGTCGGTCTATGCTTCATGCCGGGAGTACGCGCGGACGAATCGCCGAGAATGCCTGGTCTATGTTTTGGAGCCTTTGCAGACAGGCGAGGGGCTGGTCTACTACGCCGAGGTTAGAAGAATAGAGCCGTCACCCAGCTTCCGGCTTCGTTTTGGGACACCCATCGACACGCGCATAACGCCTCGCCACGCGCTATGGCCCGTGATCCCCATTCGGCGAAAAATGACTGCCCCCCTGGAGATCGTAATGACGGATTTGAACGGTCAGCGCCATGTGTGTCTTGCCGAAGCATTCGATACGACCTACAACATCGTAGTTCTGATCTACCCATGCCGGGCTCTTGCGACCTCGGTCTTGACGGCGCGTTAGCATCGCCCGTGACAGTGGGCTAGGCCGAAGCAATCCAACCCGCACCGGCGCGAGCGCTGGCGCGATGAGTGATACGCCCCAGGGAAAAGCTACTATAGTCGCAGAGCTTGGCGGCGCAGGCTGGTCGGTCTCTGACTACCTGCTGGGCCTGCTCGTGCTTATTGGTTCGTTCACAGCCAATACTGCTCCTTTTTTGGCTGCCGATGTCGCGACGGGTTGCGGGGGAAACCTCGTGAATCCAGCCGTGGTAAAGTCCATCCGCGATATGAGAGTGGAAGGGGGTGACCATGATGCGGGAAATGGTCTGTACGGCGTTTTTGTTATTGATGGCTCCGGTCATGGGGGCCTTGGCCGTGGACGAGCGAGACGGCTACAACATCACCGTGTCGATCAAGGTTGATGAGCAGAAGCAGGACGGCAGGCCGTGGGATGCCGGGGGAACCAACGCTCTTCCGGACATCAGAGGGACGATCATATTCATCAACGACAACGAAAAGGCGCTAGACCTTCCGAGACGTCAGGACACGCTCAGCCTGCAGGTTTCAATGCGCAACGTCCGCCTCAAGCCCCAGGACCAGATTCAGGTCATCATTGAAGATGAAGATTTCGTATTCAACGATCAGATCGCTGAAGGCTTCCTCACCTATGAGGGTGGCACCCGATTTGTCGTCAAGAACGGCGCGGCTTCGTTCGAGTTCGATCTGGAGGGTGCGGAAACGATGTCGGTCGATCAGAGATCGCATGAACACGAATAGAAATAGATGTTCTGTGCTTCAGGCTATCCCTCCGCCAGCGGCGGCCATCCCCGCGGACGCCCGGTCCCGAAGTCTATCGTCAGAGCGTCCCTGGTTCGGGTCACCCTCCAGTTT